>Ga0070694_100001333_pt1 | contig 14396 bp, 11 predicted proteins | sample KBSK1251metaG_FD_65470 | JGI IMG/M metagenome (GOLD analysis project Ga0070694, IMG submission 65470) | Corn, switchgrass and miscanthus rhizosphere microbial communities from Kellogg Biological Station, Michigan, USA - KBS K1-25-1 metaG | ecosystem: Host-associated > Plants > Roots >... | reverse complement strand
TCACACCCTCACCGGGGCGAGCAAGCTGGAACGTGTGCTCGTCAGCCCGGATCAGACGTACATGCCCCGGAAGAGGAGGTCGGCTGTGAAGGCGACCCGGCGCTGGTGTGATGTGCCAAAGCGCGGCTTTAAGCTTTGGATATTAAGGGTTTTAGACGATCGGGTCAATGTGAGCAGGGCCGTTTTCAAGGCCGGTTTCGAGTGCTGCCCGCGGCGATGAGCCGGGCGCATCGACGCGGCCCACAGGCGTTAGGACCGACCTCATCCGCAGCCGCCTCCGAAGCGAACAGTACAATTCGTCGCACGTGGGTCCCACGTTCATCATCGCAGGCGCGCCACGATCGGGAACGACGTGGCTCTACGAACTGCTCGATCGCCACCCCGACATTTACATGGCCAAGCCGGTGCGACCCGAGCCGAAGTTCTTCCTGGTCGACGAGCTCTACGAACGGGGCATTCAGTACTACTTCGACACCTGGTTCGCCGGCGCCGAACGGTACGCTGCTTCCGGCGAGAAGAGCACGAACTATCTCGAAAACGCGGTGGTCGCCGAGCGCATCCATCGTCACCTGCCGACGGTGAAGCTCGTGTTCATCCTCCGCGAGCCGGCCGAGCGCGCGTATTCGAACTGGCTCTGGTCACGCATGAACGGGATGGAGTCGGAAGACTTCGAGACCGCGCTCGCCCGGGAGGACGGGCGGGAGCGCACCGTCGCGCCGGCGCTCCGCTACGCGCGGCCGCACGCGTACTTCTCGCGCGGGCTGTACGCGGAGATGCTGCGGCCGTACTTCGCACGGTTTCCGCGCGAGCAGATCCTCTGCCTGAAGTTCAACGATATCATTCGAAGGCCCGGCGAACTGGCGGCACGACTTCACGAGTTCGTCGGCGTGGCGCCGCGCCCGGACGACGCGGCGGGACTCGACGTCGTGAACCCATCGGAAAAGCGTGATCAGCAGATGCCGCACGAGACGCTCGCGCGCCTGAGAGCGCGCTACGCCCCGGCGCAGCGCGCGCTCGTGGAGCTCGTGGGCGCCGAGTTCGCCGACTGGGACGAGGCGTGAGTTCCGGACCGGTAGGGACGCCGACCGTCCTCATCCTGACGCCCGTCTACAACGAGACCGCTGGCCTCGACGCCTACGAACGGGCCGTGCGCGACACGCTGCTTGCGCGCACCGACTGCAGCGTTCACGTGCTGTTCATCGACGACGGCAGCACGGACGACAGCTGGGAGAAGATTCGCGCGATCGCCGCACGCGACGGCCGGTTCCGCGGCATCCGCCTCTCGCGCAACTACGGGTCGCACATCGCGTTGAGCGCCGGCTTTGCCAACATCGGCGATGCCGACGCGGTGGCGACGCTGGCGTCGGACCTGCAGGATCCGCCCGAGGTCGTGTCGCAGTTCATCGACGCCTGGCAGCGCGGCTCCGACATCGTGTGGGGAAAGCGCACCACGCGTGACGAGTCGTGGCTTCGCGTCGTGACCAGCCGGATGTTCGAACGGCTGATCCGCCGCCACGCGATGCCGCGCCGCTCGAAGTTCACCACGGGCAGCTTCCTGCTCGTGGACCGGAAGGTCGCGGAGTGCTTCGCGAACTTCCACGAGCACAATCGCGTCACCTTCGCGCTGGTCGCGTGGACGGGGTTTTCCGAGGGCGTCGTGGAATACGAGCGCCGCCGGCGTCAGACCGGAAAATCGGGGTGGACCTACGGACGCATGGTCAAGACGATGTACGACACGTTCATCGGCTTCTCGCAGACGCCGATTCGCGTGATGACCATCATGGGCGCGCTCGTCTCGCTCCTGACGCTGCCCATGGCCGGCTACATCGTCTACCACCGGCTCGCCGGCCATCCGATCCTCGGCTGGACGAGCATCATGCTGCCACTGACGCTCTTCTTCGGCCTTCAGTTTTTGATGATGGGGATCGTCGGCGAGTATCTCTATCGCATCTATGCGGAGGTCGTGCGCCGGCCGCTTTATTTCATCAGCGCGACGACCGACGCCCGTGAGCCGGCGCGCCATGGGCGGTGATGCGCTCCGTCGCGTGCGGATCACCGGCGTCAGCGCGGCACGCCTCGAGTGGGCCGTCGGACGTGAATTCTCGCTGCCGGTGTCGGTCCTCGAGTCCATCGCAGCGCCCGCGGCCAGCTCCGATCTCGACCTGAGGCGGATCGACGCCCCCGCGCTGAACGGTCTCGCGGACGACCTTCGGGTCCGGGCGGCCTTCACGGACCTGCTGCCGCACTCGGCCTCCATGCCGTTCAGCTATCAATATGTGCCGCCGGCGGTGAGGTCGTTTCTCGCGCGCCAGATCGGCAGGCGGCTGCGCGGCCGCGAGCACGAGTGGGGCCGCTTTCCCGGGTGGCCGCTCGACCTCTCCGCCGACTTCGTTGCGGACTGGATGTCGACGGAGGCCGTGACGCCGCGCAAGGCGCCCGCGCTGCTGACACATGACATCGATTCGCCTGATGGCCTCCGCAGGCTCGTCGATCACTTCCTGCCGCTGGAAGAATCGGTCGGCGCGCGCTCGACCAGCTACGTCGTGCCGTGCGCGTGGAAACTCGACCACGGGCTGCTGCGCGAAGTCGTCGCCCGCGGCCACGAGATTGGCGTGCACGGGTACGACCACTCGAATCGGACGCCGTTTCTTCCTCGTGACGAGCGGCGCCGGCGGCTCGAGGAGGGGCGCGCCGCGCTCGAACAGTACGCGCCGTCGGGGTATCGGGCGCCTTCGTTGGTGCGGACGGCGGGTCTGCTCGAGGATCTTGCCGATTACTTTCAGTACGACTCCAGCATTCCGACCTCCGGTGGACCCTTCCCCGCACCCAACAACGGCTGCGCGACGGCGCGGCCGTTCCGGATCGGACGAACGCTCGAGATTCCGATCACCCTGCGGCGCGACGGCACCGCGCAGTTTCTCGGGTATGCGCCGGCCGAGATCAGCCGAATGTGGATCGACGACGCGCGCGACATCGCCAGAGCACATGGCATCGTGGTGCTGCTGACGCACTGCGAGAAGCGGTTCTCTGGCAACGGGCCCATGCTCGATGCCTATCGCGAGTTCCTGGCATTTGTCGCGGGCTCCTCTCGATTCGAGTGGAGTCTCGCCGGCCTCGTGGCACAGGCAGCAGCGTCGTGAACGCACGGCCGGCGCACGCCTTCAGCGCCGATCCCGCGCACGTCACCTGGTTCGGCACCCGGATTCTGAAGGCGGTCTCGTCGCAGCCCCCACGCCGTGTGCTCGACATCGGATGCGGCGACGGCGCGGTCCTGCTGTTCCTGGCCGAGACGCTGCCCGCCGCCGCGCTGGTCGGAGTGGATATCTCCAGCGCGAACATCGGACTGGCAGCCATGGCGATCGACCGGTCACCCCATCGGGATCGGATTCGCCTGCTTCACGCCGACTACGTGGCACTCGACGCGGGGCGCTTCGACCTCGTCGTCTCATCGTCGGCGCTGCAGGGCATCGCGACCACAGCGGAGCAGCTTGCCGCGTCGATCGCACGTGACGTCGCCCCGTCCGGGCGTCTCGTGCACGTCACGCCGTACAGATGCCCCTACAACAGCGTCCTGAACGCCGTGCGCACGGTCCTGCGCGCCGTGCGCGGTCGCCCCGCCGACCATATGATTCTGATGGTCGCGCGGCTGCTGCATCGCGGGCGTTCGCGCGCCTATCTGAAGCAGCGCGTCAATTACATGTATCTCGTGATCCGCAGCTATGAAGACGACCTCCGCGCCGCTCTCGAGCGCCGCGGGTTTGCTCTCGACCACATCGAAGACGCACCTCACACGAGCATCGGTCAGCCGAAGCATCGCCTCGCGGTGATGTCGGCGCCTGAACGGTCATAACACGGACTCATGACACCTTCTTCATCCTCTTCCGGCTGCTGCGTGTGGCTCACGGGCCTGAGCGGCGCCGGCAAATCGACGATTGCCGGGCTTCTCGCGTCCCGCCTCGAGCGGCGAGGACGCACCGTCACGCTGCTCGACGGCGACGTCGTCCGCACGCATCTGTCCAAAGGGCTCGGGTTCAGCAAGGAGGATCGCGACACGAACATCCGCCGCATCGGCTTCGTGGCGGCCGAAGTCGTGCGCCACGGCGGCGCCGTGATCTGCGCGGTCGTCAGCCCGTACGAAGCGGCGCGCAACGAGGCACGTCAGATGGTCGGACCCGCGTCGTTCGTGCTGGTGCACGTCGCAACCCCGCTCGAGGTCTGCGAACAACGCGACGTGAAGGGACTGTACGCGAAGGCGCGGCGAGGAGAGCTGACGGGGCTGACGGGGATAGACGATCCGTACGAGCCGCCGAGCGCGCCGGATCTGGTGCAGACGACGCTCGATTGCGACGCGGAGCAATGTGCCGCCGAAATCGAGCATCTGCTCGAACGGCGAGGCTTCATGCGTTGAGCCGGCGGGGACGCGTCCGCCACAGAACGGCGGCAACGCCGATCAGCGCAAGCACCGACAGCGCGCGGCCCACGGCGAGCGTCCGCGAACGCAGTTCAAAAGACACGCGATGCTGGCCCGGCGGGAGAACGACCCCCTGCAGTGCGGAATCGGCCCGGTAGACGTGCGTCTCGGCATCGTCGATCCAGGCCCGCCATCCGGGATAGAACGCTTCGCTGAGCACGAGAAACCCGCCGCCGCTCGTTTCCGCGTTCACGACGATGCGACTGTCGGCGATCTCCTCGACGGTCGCTGTTCTGTTGCCTGTGTCGAAGGTATCGGCCGCGCGCGGCTGGTCGTCTGCACTGACCACCGCCATGTCTGCTGGCGCGAACCGGGTGCCGTCTGGAAGCTGCGACCGGCGGATCGTCTCCAGCGCGTCGCCGTCCGAGAGCGCCCTGGTCCGGGAAACGATCCACGCTCGCGGAAGCGCGCGGAGATTCTCGAGCACGACGTACGGCGTCTCGCCGGCAGCCTTTTCGTCACGGCCGCGGTCGCTCACGCGCGACGTTTCGAACCGCTCGACCGGACGCCATCTCCGCGCATCGGCGAGCCACAACGCCGGACCACCGAGCGGATGATGGGCTCCCGCATCGTCGATGATCGTGAGATGGTCAATCGTGATCCACCCGTAGGTCGCCGGCGCCTGAAGCTCGAGCCGTCCGCCGCGCACACCATGCGGCAACGTCAGGCGCGTCAGGAAGCGGAGGGCCGAAGGCGCCGACGGATCGCGAAAGGCATTTGACGGTACCTGATGTTGTGCACGCTTCGCGGTCGCCGGGTCTGACAAACCCGTTTCGGCGGTGTCTACTCCTGCGCGGAGCGTTCGCTCTTCGACGACCGCATCGCCGTCCATGACGCGCACGTGCAGGACTTCGGCGCCCTGGGGGACGGTTTCATCGCATCGCAGGTGTGTCACCATCGCGACCGTGACGGCGGTGATGTCGGGCGGCAGCGGAATGGACGAGGCACGGGCGTATTCGTGCGCGCAGTCCGGACGGCCGACCGGAATGTCCAGGTCGTTCGCCGACCAACGTACGTCGTCCACGGTGGTGGTCTCGAGGCTCTCGAATGCGTCGCGCTGGACATCGACATAGCGGACCGCCATCACGTCCAACGCTGCATCGTTGAACGCGAGCACGGCGGGGCGCACGGAACCGTTCGTCCCCATCAGACCGAGGTCGGAATACCTCTGCAACAACATCGGCCCGTATCCGCCGGCGATTGGAATTTTCCACAGCCGCGCGAACAGCGCGGGCACGACGGCATCGATGTGCGTGCCGGCCGGGGAGAGCAGCCGCTGTCGTTGCGGTTCCAACCCGCGCGCCAGGGCGAGGGCGTGGACGCTCGGCTGCACGGCCGAAGCCGGGATCATCGGCTGCCGGAGTCCCGACCACGTGACCGGATATGGCGTTGCGTTGAGGAGGTCTGCGCACAACACGGCCACGAGAAGGACCGGAGCGACCCGCAGTCGCGACAGCGCGAACAGCAATGAAGCGGTCACCGCTGCGAGCACGACACCAAGCTGCAGCCAGACTCGATCGTTCCAGATGAACGTCCATGCGCGATGCGTCTCACCTGCGTATTCGTACTCGAACGATGCCGGCGTCCAGACGAGCCCCGCCGCGGCCAGACCGACCGCCGCCAGCACGATCGCGGCTGCGGATATGAGTGCGCGGCGCGGGACGGCCCTGCTGCTCACCCCCGCGACGCCGAGGCCGGCAAGGACGGAGAAGCCGAACGCCGCGAAAATCAGGTGCCGCGCGATGACGCGAAACTTCCCGTAAAACGGCACCAGATAAAGGGCCCGCGGGAACGGGGTCGCATCTCCGATGCCGATCAACAGCATCATCGACACCGCGACGAGCCAGAACATGACGTGCCAGCGCTGAAACGTGAGGCGAAGCGCCGCGACGGCAAAGACCAGCGTGGCAATGCCCACATAGGTCGGCGCTTCCCGGCCTTCGTGAAGGATGGTCGGGAAGACGATCGACAGCATCTGCGCGGGGGTATTCCCGTGGCTGACGAACGCCTCGAAATTGGACGTCTGGCGTGCGGTGTAGAGGCTCGCCTCGAGCAGGGGGACCGTCTTGATCGACGTCAGCAGAATGCCGAGGAGACCCATGCCCAGAATCGCCGCGACGACCGGCATGCCGGCGCGTCCGGCGCGCGCGCCGCACAGTGCGTACGCCGCAAACAGATACCCTGCGTACAGGAACGTCTGGGGGTTTCCCGCCAGAAAGCAGCAGGCGACCAGCAGCGCTCCCAGCGCCATCCAGCGCCACGTCTGTGCCTCGCGGAGTCGATCGATCGCCAGCGCAATCCACGGAAACCAGCACATCGTCTGCACGACGCCGAGATGGGCGATGCGTTCGACCATCGCTTCCGACAGCGAGTAGGCGAACGCCGAGAACGCCGCGGCGGTCTTCGACTTCGTCAACGAGTACACGTAGGCGTACATGCCGCACGCCGCCAGGATGTACGCCAGGGCGATCAGCGCAAACCACGACCCGGCCAGCCGGGCCACCAGGTGCGGTGGGTAGAGAAAGGCGTCGTTGGGATCGGCAAACGAAGGATTCCCGCCGAATTCGAACGACGACCAGGCCGTCAAGGGCGTGAGAAAGTGCGGCAGGAAAAATTCGTAGAGATCCGATTCGGCGAGAAAGCCACCGTGCAGCGGTGGATATGCGAACAACCAGCCGAAGATCGCCGTGAAGCCGGCAACGACCGCAAGCGCGTGACGAACGCGAACAGGCATGGCCGTCAGACGGATGGCGCCCAAGTGCCTGATGATACCTCTCGCGTCTGGCGCTCGAGGATGGCGCGTGACCGCCGGACGGCACCGGACGCGTGATAATGTTCCCCGTGCCCTCGAGACGCACCCCACTGAGTGCACTCCCGCTCGACTACTACGAACGCAGCTCGATGTTCGGGTACCTGCACACGGTGCCGGACGCGGCGCTGTTCTTCATCCTGTTATGGACGATCGGCGCGGCGTCGTGGCCGATCAAGGTCGCAGCCGCACTCGTCATCGGGATCGTCGCGTACCGGATGACGTTCATCCTTCACGACTGCTCCCACGGCACCTTGTTCGCCTCACGCGCGGAGAACGAGGTGGTCGGCCGGCTCACGGCGGCGCTGCTCGTGATGTCGTTCCCCACGTATCGCCGGCTGCACCTGCTGCACCACAAGCATTACCGTCGCGCGGGGGACCCGCAGGCGAGCGACTACCACGGCCTGGTGCCCGGGCGAGACCACATTCTTCGACATCTGCTCGCGCCGTTGGTCTTCCTGATGGCGTGGGAACGGGTCGGCGTGTATTTCGCGTGGCATCACAGCGGGATGTCTCGCGAGGAGCGCGCGCGGCCGCCGGACGGCAGAGGGACGCCGCGCGAGCACGCGGCCTCCGCCGCGCTGATCGCGCTCGCGCAGGCAGCCGTCATGGCGGTGAGCACCCATGGCTTGGTCTTCTGGCCGGGATACCCGATGTATCTCGTGTCGCTGTCGACGATCGGCCTGTTCCTGAGCCGCCTCCGAAGCTATCTCGAGCACGGCAACCTGTCGGAAGAGGATACCGAGCGGCTCGTGGCTCGTACGCACCTGTCCAATGTCTTCGAACGCCACCTGCTGGCGCCGATCTGGTTCAACTACCACTACGAGCATCATCTCTGGCCACAAGTGCCGAGCCGCTGGCTGCCCAGGATCTATCGCGAGGTGACCGCGAACGTCCTGCCACCGCGGGACCATTCCCCGAATTTCGTCGCGAGCCTGCGTCAGCTGGCGCGGGCGGCCAGGTCCCGGCCTACGGGTGGTTGAGCCGCCCTTTCCAGACGCGCCTTTCATTCCTACGCAGGCGGTCTCGTGCGACCTGTGCGGGTCGGACGTCGCGGAACCGTACGCGACGAGCTACGACTACGAGTACGGCACGTGCGGGAATACGTGGACGTTCGTCCGATGCCGAGCCTGCGATAACGTGTATCTCAACCCGCGGCCGCTCCCTGATGCCGTCCCGACGATTTACCCGCCGAACTACTACTCGTACAACTTCGACCAGCAGATCCATCCCATAGCGCGTGCCGCGAAGGCGTGGCTGGATCGCGGCCGGTTTCGATGGATTCGGAGGCAGGTCCGCGCGCCGTTGACCGCGTACCTCGACGTGGGATGCGGCAACGGCCGCTATCTCCGCCTGCTCGCGAAAGCAGGCCTGCGGCGCGATCGCCTGTTCGGAACGGAGCTCGACGAGAAGGTCGTGGCGTCGCTTCGCGCCGAAGGCTTCAACGCGCGGCACGGCCGCTTCGAGGATATATCCGACCTGCCCGAGGCCTTCTTCCAGCTCGTGACGTTTTTCAGCGTGCTGGAGCACGTGCCGCAGCCGCTCGCACTGCTCGAGCGCGCGGGCACCCTCCTCGCGCCGGGCGGCGTCGTCTTATGCGAGGTGCCGAATATCCGCTCCTGGAACGCGCAGCTGTTCCGGGATCGCTACTGGGGCGGCTATCACACGCCACGTCACTGGAACCTGTTTTCCGCGGCGACGTTCACGCGTGCGGTCGAATCCGTCGGGCTGCGAGTGCGGACGCTCAAACGCGGCACGGGGCACGCCTTCTGGATGTACTCGTTCCATCACTACGTCCGCTACCAGCTGGGATTGGACCGGATCGGCCGCTGGCTCCATCCCTCCACCTGCATTCCCGGGCTTGCGGTCGTGACTGCGGTGGACCTCGTGCGCGCCTGGCTGGACCGTGAAACGGACAACACGATCTTCATCCTCGAGAAGGCATGAGCGCGGCGCCGGCGAACGCCAGCTCGACGGCGTCGACGGCACGGAGATCGACGGGCATCAGGCGCGCCGGTCCCAGCCGCTCGAACACGCGATGCGCCAGGTCGAGATGCTGGCGCTTGAACGTCGTCCGCGAGTAGAAGGCGATCGAATTCACCCCGCACAACGGAGCGAGGTACGCATACCCGCCGTAGGTGCCGACAAACGCCCGCGCGCGCTCGATGACCGCCGTCTGCGTGGCGAGGTTCGTCGGCGGCGACATGTGCTCCGCAATCGTGTGCACGCGGTCGGCGCGCGACGCGACGAAATCGCGATGGTCGTCGACGGCAAACGGCGTGTTCAGCAGCACGACGTGGGTCCGCGTCGTCAGCGTGTCGATCGTTCGCGCGATGAACTCGCGGTTCGACGGTGTATCGGGGAAACAGTCGCTGAAATAGAAGCGCACCGCGACGTAATCGGCCGGAAGGCCGGGCGGGAGCGATCCCGCCGCGGCCGGAAGCCGGCGGAACGACGTGAACGCGTCCACGTGGCTGACGGTCGCCTGGTACGCCCAGAACGGCCAGAGCAACTCGTACATCAGCGAGGGGTGAATGAGGTGCATGCGCGTGAGCCCACGCGCCCGCATCACCGCCCTCACGATGGTCTTTTCGAACATGCGCGGGTTCCGCTGCTTCTTGATGGCCTCGGTCGCCTCCTTGAACGCCTCGGGTGTCGTGATGTCGAACATCTCGGCGTAGTCACCGCCCACGTGGCCGTACCACGCGCGAACGCCGCCGCGCGAGACGACGACGAGCCTCGCGGGATCGATCGGGTACGCCTGTCGCAGCCCCTGCAGAAACGGGATCCAGTACAGCAGCTCGAAGCCGACCTCGCCCGTCCATGGACCGACGACGATCGGAAGGCTCGATGACACGAGCCGGCTCATGCGCTCCCGAAGCGCGCGTTCACGTTCGACGACCCGCTCCTGGAGGCCCGCCATCTGGAACAACTCCGCCGTGATGGCGCGCTGACGGGTCGTCGCGCGGCGCATCCAGCCGACGTCGCGCGTGAGCGAGCCGAGCCGGCGGTTCTGCGCCTCGAGTTCCTCGCGAAGCCCGCGCAACTCGACGGACTGCCGATGCGCCTTGTCGAAGAGTTCGGGAAACTTGTGAGCGAGCCAGCGGACCGACCTGCGGGTGGCTTCGCCTTCCGGGTCGAAAAACCGTCGGAGGCGGCCGAGCCAGCGCGCGAGGCCGCGCGGCGTCACGTCTTCGTCTGTCACGATTGGCGCCGCGATCGTATCACCGCTGCCTCGCCTTGACGGCCGCGCGCGTCTCGCGATCCACTTCGCGCCGCCTGATCGTCTCGCGCTTGTCGTGTGCCTGCTTGCCCTTGGCGAGCGCGATGAGCACCTTGATGCGCCCCTTCTTGAAGTACATCTCCAGCGGCACGAGCGTGAGCCCCTTCTCCACCGTGCGGCCGATCAGCTTGCGGATCTCGTGGCGGTGCAGCAGCAGCTTGCGATCGCGTGTCTCCGCGTGACCGGCGTAGCCGCGATGGCTGTAGGGACTGATATGGACGTTCATCATCCACACCTCGCCGCCCTGGGTGCGCGCGTAGCTGTCGCGCAGGTTCACGCGTCCCTCGCGAATCGCCTTCACCTCGGTGCCGAGCAGCGCGATGCCCGCCTCAAACGTCTCGAGGACGTGATAGTCGTGGCGCGCCTTGCGGTTCTCGGCGATCGGCCGATCGGTTGTTTTCTCTTTCGCTGGTTCCGCCACGGTTGCTCTGGTCCTGTGGTGTACGATCGCGGTCCGGCCTGAATGAGCATCGAGCCACCATCTCGCGCCCGCGCCGCCGTCCACGCACTCGTCGTTGTCGCCTGCTACTCGCTGCTGTTCGCGTGGCTGTTCTCAGGTGCCCTGCTGCGTGACACGTACCTCGCGGAGTCGGATCTCTACGAGTACTACCTGCCGATTTTCCTCGCGCCGATCACGACCTGGTCAAGCTTCGAGTTCTCCGGGCTGCCTGCGTTCGCCGATCCCGGCGACTTCACGACGTATCCGCCGCACTATCTGTTTGCCCGCGTCATCGGCTCCTGGACGGCATTCGTGATCTCGGCGTTCGTCCTCGCGTCGGCATTCACCTACGCGTACGTGTACCGCGTCACGCGGTCACGGACCGCGGCGGCGTTCGCCGGCCTCGCCTACGGCCTGTCGGAAGCGATGCTCGAGCGCATTCCGCACCTGGGAACGCTGCACTGCTTCGCCTGGCTGCCGCTGATCGTCCTCGCGATCGACCACGTGCGCGATGACGATCGCCCGCGAATATGGGGCGCGATCGGCGCCGTCGGGCTCGCGTGCGCGTTCCTGTCGGGCCACCCGCAGCCCGCCGTCTACACGTACTACGCGACCGCATTGTACGCGCTGACGATGGGTGGCCGCCGCGCCGGTGCGCGGTTCTATGCCTCGATCGCGACGATGTTCGCGGTCTCCATGCTCCTGGCCGCGCACAAGGCGCTTCCGCTCGTCGAGGCGAGCACCGTCATGGCAAGGCAGCTGGTGAACTACGGGCAGTTTGCCGGACACGCGAATACGCCGACCGACCTGCTCTCCGTGCTCTTTCCCACCGTACTGCATGACGGGCGCGAGGCGCCCACCTACGTGGGGCTTGCGACGCTGTCGTTCGCGATGATCGGTGCCTCGCGCGCACGAACCGACCGCCGTGCGATCTTCTGGATCGCCGCCGCGCTGTTCGCCCTGTTGATAGGGATGGGCGACAGCACGCCGGTCGCGCGAATCGCCTACGGCGTCATTCCGCTGTACACGAAGTTCCGCGTCGGCGCGCGCCACCTGTTCCTCTTCGCGTTCGCCGCCGCGTTCCTCGCGGGCACGGCCGTGGCGGCGGTTCAACGGGGCGAAGTGTCGCGGCGCAATCTCCGCCTCTGCCTCGGCGTCTTCGTCGGCGTGGTCGCGGCCGCCGCAGCGTTTCAAGCGGTCTGGCCGGGAACGATCGTGTACGAAGTTCGCCGGCGGCCCGACTTCACACTGCCCATCTGGACGACGGGGGTCTGGGTGCAGCTGTCGATCGCAGCGGGGATCGCGGTGACGATGTGGGTGATCTCCATGACGCGGCGGACGACGCCGTTCATCGTGGTCGCGGCGCTGCTCCTGGTCGCGGACGATTTGCACGCCTATCCCTCACCTGTGACGCTGATGGGGATCGATTTCGGCACCATTCCGCGTGAGGCGGCCTCACCGAGCGTGCATGCCCGACGAATCGGGACGGCGCTCGAGCCGCTGCATCAGCGCGCGTTGGCGCTCGGAGGCACGCAGAACGATGCAGTGCTGCCGGCAGCCTTCGCGCGGTTGTGGAGGATCCCGATCGCCGGAGGCTACGGCCCGATGCTCCTGGAGCGCTACTCGCAGCTCGGCTCGATGGGAACCAACGGCTCGGTACGCGCCACGGTGCTGGCTCGCGATGACACGTCACTCGACCTGATGTCGGTCAGGTATCTGCTCGTGCAGCGGGACGACATGCCCGGCGTGACCACCTTCGACGCCAAAGGGATGACGTGGGATGCGCGTGAGCTCGGCCTTCCGATCGGCCGCTCCGATTGCAACCTGCACTACGTGCGCAGCGCGTCGATTCCCGCCCCGCCGGACGTGCGGGTGTCGGCGATTGGCCTCGTGACGCACTTGCGGTGTTCGGAAGGCCTGCCCCAGGGCGCCTTGGCCGCTACCGTACGCGCCGTCCACGAAGATGGCCACGCCGAGGAGCGTCAGCTGCATGCCGGCATCGAAACCGGAGAAAGCGGATTGAACGATCCCGGGCAGGTGCACCGCGTCCAGCACCAGGCGCCGGCGGACGTGTTCGCCGATCCGGATGCCAGCGGGGCCTTTCGGGCGTTCACGCGCATCGCGCTGGAGGGGTCACCACAACTGAAACGGATCGAGATCGAAACGCCGGATACGAATGGCTGGATGACGATCGACCGGCTGACGTTCGTGGATGTGGACGGCCATTCGCACCCGGCCTCGACGCCGGGCGTCTGGCTCGATGACCGCGAACGCTGGCGCGAGGAGTCGCACTTCGCGACGTCGCGGACGAGTGACCGCGGCGCAGACGAAGATGCGCCGAACGAACAGATGTACACGGTCTTCGAGAACATGCGGGCGCTGCCGCGCTCGTGGATGACCTCCCAGGTCGTGGCAGTCGATGACAGGGATGCGGTCGAAGCCGTTCACCGCGGCTTTCTGCCCGATGGACGGCGCTTCAACCCGCGCGAGATCACGATCGTGGCGCCGGAGGACGGGCCCGCTCCCGGTCCCTTCCCGCAGGATGGCGGCACCGCCGCCGTGCAGCAGATCTCGGACGGCCACATCACCGTCAAGGTTTCGAGCCCCGGTGGCGGCTTCATGGTGCTGAGCGAGGTGGACTACCCGGGTTGGCGCGCGACGACGGACGGCAGCCCGTCTGCCGTGCGCCGCGCCGACGTGGCCTTCCAGGGTGTCGTCGTGCCGCCCGGCGAACATACCGTCGAGTTTGTCCTCGCGTCCACGACGCAGCGCGCCGGCATCATCATGAGCCTGCTCGGCGTTGTCGCGTGCGCTGTGCTGGCCGCCATCGATGGCGTGCGCCGAAAGCCGGTCGCGTCGCTGCATGGCGCCTGATCGGCCACGCGATCGATGCCCGATGTGCGGCGGCGCCTCTTCGCGCTGGTTACAGAGCGGCAGCCGGGAATTGATGCGGTGCAGCGACTGCCGGTTCGCCTGGGTGCCGCAGGGCGTCGCGCGCACGGACACGGGCGAGTCGATTTACGAATCGGACCAGCCGATCTTCGCGACCGAACGCGACTATTACCTCGACGACACGGCCGTCGAATCGGCGCGCGCGAAGCTGCGATGGGTCGCTCGCCTGGTCCCCGCAGGCGCCGCGCTGCTCGATGTCGGCGCCAACTACGGCCACTTCCTGCAGCTTGCGCAACAGACCTTCGATGCGATGGGCATCGAGCCGAGCGCCACCGTCGTCGCATGGGGACGCGAGCATCTCGGCGTGCGCCTCGAGCAGGGGTCGATCGAGACGGACAACCCGGCGTACGTCGGCCGCTTCGACGCCATCACACTGTTCGACGTGATCGAGCACCTGCCCGACCCGCGAGCCGCCCTGCAGCGCTGCCGGCGATACCTGAAG
>Ga0070694_100001331_pt1 | contig 14397 bp, 12 predicted proteins | sample KBSK1251metaG_FD_65470 | JGI IMG/M metagenome (GOLD analysis project Ga0070694, IMG submission 65470) | Corn, switchgrass and miscanthus rhizosphere microbial communities from Kellogg Biological Station, Michigan, USA - KBS K1-25-1 metaG | ecosystem: Host-associated > Plants > Roots >... | reverse complement strand
GCTTGCGCGCTGTTCACGAATCTGACGCACGACCATCTCGATTACCACGGCACGCTGACCGCTTACGCCGAGGCGAAGGCGCGTCTCTTCGACGCGCCGGGACTCGCCGCCGCGGTGTTGAACTTCGACGACCCCTTCGGCGTGCAGCTCGCCAAGCGGCTTGCAGCACGCGGCGTGAGAACGATTGGCTATGGCCTGTCCAAATCTTCGTTTTCAACGGCAGATTTTCTTTGCGCCAAAATTGAAAAAAACGGCCGGATAAGAATCGAATCGAGCTGGGGAGGCGCCGAGGTGTCGATTCCGCAGCTCGGCCTGTTCAACGTCGCCAATGCGCTCGGCGTGCTGGGCTGCCTGGTGGCAAAGGGCCTCGCCTTTGAGGAGGCCGCCGCGCTTCTCGAGGCATTGCCGCAGGTGGCGGGACGCATGCAGCAGATCGGCGATCGCCCGCTGGTGGTGGTCGACTATGCGCACACGCCCGACGCGCTGGACAAGGTGCTCTCGGCGCTGAAGCCGGTCGCGCAGGCCCGCGGCGGACACCTGGTCGCGGTATTCGGCGCCGGCGGCGGACGCGACAAGGCCAAGCGGCCTGTGATGGGCAGCGTGGCCGCGGCACGCGCTGACCGCGTCGTACTGACTTCCGACAATCCGCGCGCCGAAGACCCGCTCGCCATCATCGAGCAGATCCGGCGCGGCATTTCCGGCGCCTGCGAAATCGAAGCCGATCGTGCGAAGGCCATCGAGGCCGCGATCGCCACGGCCGCTCCGGCCGACGTCGTGCTCCTCGCCGGCAAGGGTCACGAGCAAACGCAGGAGATTGGCACCGAACGCCGCCCGTTTTCCGACGCCGCCGTCGCTGGCGCGGCGCTCGGTCGCCGGGGGGATCGATGATGAGCATTGCCCAGGCCGCCGCGGCAATGGGCGCGCGCACGGCGAACAGTGAATTGCGTTTTGACGGTGTCTCCACCGACACACGCAGCATCGCCAAAGGGCAGCTATTCGTCGCCATCCGCGGCGAGCACTTCGACGGCCATGATTTCCTCGTCCAGGCGAAGGCGCGCGGCGCTGCCGCCGCGTTGGTGGACGAAAAATATTCGGGACCCGCACCGCTGCCGGTGGTGGTCGCCGATGACACAAGGCGCGCGCTCGGCCGTCTGGGCCGGCACTGGCGCTTGCGCTTCGCGCCCGTGTTGATCGCCATCACCGGCTCGAACGGCAAGACCACCACCAAGGAGATGCTCGCTTCGATCCTGCGCTGCCATGCCGGCGAGACCGGAGCGCTAGCCACACGCGGCAACCTGAACACCGACATCGGCGTGCCGCTGACGCTGCTCGGCCTGCGCGCGAGCCATCGCTACTGCGCGGTCGAACTGGGCATGAACCATCCGGGGGAAATCGACCTGCTGGCGCAAATTGCGCGCCCCACGGTTGCCCTGGTCAACAACGCGCAGCGCGAGCACCTGGAATTCATGCAAACGGTCGAGGCGGTGGCCGCCGAGAACGCGAGCGTATTCGACGTTTTGCCGCCAGACGGCATTGCGGTAATGAACGCCGACGATGCCATGGCCGGCGTGTTCAGGCGCAAGGCGGGCGGGCGCAAGCGCATCGAATTCGGCCTCGGCGCGGGCGAGGTCAGGGCGCGCTACGTGCTCAAGCCGCTCGAGAGCGAGATCATCTTGAGCACGCCCGCGGGAGAGGCGCGCGCGACGCTCGCGATCCCCGGGCTGCACAACGTGCGCAATGCGCTGGCCGCTGCCGCCTGCGCGCATGCCGCCGGCATTCCCGCCGCCGCGATCGGCGCCGGGCTTGCCGCGTTCAGGCCCTACGCCGGCCGGCTGGAAGTGAAGACGACCAGCGCCGGCGCAACCTTGATTGACGACAGCTACAACGCCAATCCGGACTCGGTGCGCGCGGCGATCGACGTACTCGCATCCTGTCCGGGGCCGACCGCGCTGGTGCTCGGGGACATGGGCGAAGTTGGCGCGCAGGGGCCCGAGTTCCACTCGGAAGTAGGGAAGTACGCGAGGCAGAAGGGGATCCATGCCTTGCTGGGATTTGGTCCGGCGTCGAAGGACAGCGTCGCCGCGTTCGGCAGCGGCGCAAAACACTTCGAGGACTGGAATGAAATTCCGGCAAATCTGCAGGCCATGAAAACCATTCTCGTCAAAGGCTCCCGTTTCATGCGCATGGAGCGCGTCGTTGCTGCATTGACGGGTGAGAAAGCGACGGCCCACTGATGCTGCTCGAACTCGCCCAATGGCTCGCCAAGGACGTGCGCCTGTTCAACGTTTTCAGCTACCTCACGCTGCGCGCGGTGCTGGCCTGCCTTACGGCGCTCGCGATCTCGCTGATCCTGGGACCCTACGTGATCCGCAGGCTCACCGCCTACAAGATCGGCCAGGCGGTGCGCGATGACGGCCCCAGGTCGCACCTGACCAAGGCAGGCACGCCGACCATGGGCGGTGCGCTGATCCTTCTCTCGATCGGCATCACCACGCTGCTCTGGGGCGACCTCGGCAACCGCTTCGTCTGGGTGGTGCTGTTGGTGACGCTCGCCTTCGGTGCCATCGGCTGGGTGGACGATTACCGCAAGGTCGTGCACCGCGACCCCAAGGGGCTGCCGGCGAGGGCGAAGTTCGCGTGGCAATCGGTATTCGGCCTGGCGGCGGCGTGCTATCTCGCCTGGCTCGCGCAGAGCACGCCGGCGCTGAACAACCTGATCGTGCCGTTCTTCAAGTTCGTCGCCTATCCGCTGGGCGCCGCGGGCTTCGTCGTGCTCACCTACTTCGTCATCGTCGGGACGTCGAACGCGGTGAACCTCACCGACGGCCTGGATGGCCTCGCCATCATGCCGACCGTGATGGTGGGCGGCGCGCTCGGCATCTTCGCCTACGTTGCCGGCAACGCGGTGTTCTCGAAGTACCTCGGCGTGCCCTACGTCGCGGGCGCGGGCGAACTGGCGGTGTACTGCGGCGCGCTGGTGGGCGCGGGCCTGGGTTTCCTCTGGTTCAACGCCTATCCGGCGGAAGTGTTCATGGGCGACGTCGGCGCGCTCGCGCTGGGCGCCGCGCTCGGCACCATCGCCGTAATCGTGCGCCAGGAGATCGTGCTTTTCATCATGGGCGGCGTATTCGTCGCCGAGACGCTCTCGGTGATGATCCAGGTGATCTATTTCAAGTCCACCGGCGGCAAGCGCATTTTCCGCATGGCGCCGCTGCACCACCACTACGAACTCGAAGGCTGGAAGGAATCGCAGGTGGTAGTGCGCTTCTGGATCATCACCATGATGCTGGTGCTGTTCGGACTCTCGACGCTCAAGCTCAGATGATGCGCGAACCGGCTTTTTCCCTGCTCAGGAAGCCTTCGGCGATGAAGCTGCGGGATAAGCGGGTGCTCGTTCTCGGTCTGGGCGATACCGGGCTCTCGGTCGCAAAGTGGGCCAGCGACCAGGGCGGCCTGGTGCGCGTCGCCGACACGCGTACCGCTGCGCCGCGCAAGAAGGAATTTTCCGGCGAGCTGCATGCCGGAAAGTTCAAGCTTGCGTTGCTGAAGGGAGTCGACCTGGTCTGCATCAGCCCGGGCCTTTCCCTGCAGGAAGAAATCGTGCAGGCCGCGTTTGCCAGGGGAATCCCGATTCTCGGCGACATCGAACTCTTCGCCTGGGACGTGCGCGCCCATGCGGGCGAGAAGGTCCTTGCGGTGACCGGAACCAACGGCAAGAGCACCGTGGCCGCGCTCACCGGACACCTGTTGCGCGCGGCGCAGATCGACTGCGAGGTGGCGGGGAACATCGGGCCGCCGGCGCTCGAAGCGCTCATGAAAAGGAAGGCGAAGCGGCCGCAGGCCTGGGTGCTCGAGCTGTCCAGCTACCAGCTCGAAACCACCTGGGCGCTCGAGCCGGAAGCTGCCACGCTGCTGAACCTTTCGGAGGACCACCTCGACCGCTACGCCGGACTGGCAGAGTATGCCAGCGCCAAGGCGCGCATCTTCACGGGTGGTGGCGTGCAGCTGCTGAATCGCTGCGACTCGGCTTCCATGGCGCTTGCGCAGCCCGGCCGCACGCAGGTGACCTTCGGCCTCGACGCCCCGGAGATGCCGGAGGATTTCGGGATTGCCGGCGAGTACCTGGTGCGCGGCACAGAACGCATTTTCGCTGCGCGCGAGCTGCCGCTGGCAGGCGCGCACAACGCGTCGAATGCGCTCGCGGCCTGCGCCCTTGCGCACCTGGCGGGGGCGCCGCTTGCCGCGCTCGCGGGGGGCCTGCGCAGCTTCCGCGGACTGCCGCATCGCATGCAGCGCGTCGCGCTGCGCGGCGGCGTCGAGTGGCTGGACGACTCGAAAGGCACCAACGTCGGCGCCACCGCCGCAGCACTCAAGGGTCTGGCGAAGAAAGCGGTGCTGATCCTCGGCGGTGAGGGCAAGGGACAGAACTTTGCGCCGCTTGTGCCCGCGATCCGGGAGCACGCGCTGCACGTACTGCTCATTGGCCGGGATGCGGCGCTGATCGAGAAGGCGATCGCCGCCAGTGGCGTGCCCGCGGAACGCGTCGCATCCATGGAAAAAGCCGTCCGGCGCGCTGCGCAGGTCGCGGCGCCGGGCAATGCCGTGCTGCTCTCGCCCGCCTGCGCGAGCTTCGACATGTTCCGCGACTACAAGCACCGTGGCGAGGAATTTGCCGCGGCGGTGGAGGCGCTCGGCCATGAGTAGCCTTGTTTTTGCACAAAACAAAACAACCACGGAGTACGACCGCTCCCTCGCATGGGGCGCGCTGTTGCTGCTCTCGCTCGGCCTGGTGATGGTGTATTCGTCGTCGATTGCGACTGCGGAGGCGGGCCGCTATTCGGGCAACAATCCGGCCTACTTCCTGCTGCGGCACGGATTGTTTCTCGCGCTCGCGCTGTGCGCGGCGATCGCGGTGTTCTTCGTTCCGGTGCGCCTGTGGCAGAAGGCCGCGCCGTGGCTGTTCGCCGCCTGCATCGTGTTGCTGGTGCTGGTGCTGATTCCCGGCATCGGGCGCGAAGTGAACGGCGCGAGGCGCTGGCTCAACCTCGGTGTGGCCACCATGCAGCCCTCCGAGCTCATGAAGCTCGCGGTGGTCCTCTATGCCGCCGACTACACGGTGCGCAAGCACACGGTGCTGAAGAACTTCAAGCGCGGCCTGTTGCCGATGCTGGGCGTGATGCTGGCCGTGGCCTGGCTGCTGCTGCGCGAGCCGGACTTCGGCGCTTTCGTCGTGGTGGCGGTGACCGCGTTCGGCATGCTCTTCGTCGGCGGCATGAACGGCCGCCACTTCCTCGCGCTGGTCGGCATGCTCGCGGTGGGTTTCGCGGGGCTGGTGCTGTCGTCGCCCTACCGCATGCAGCGCATCTTCGGCTTCATGGATCCCTGGTCGGATGCCTACGGCAAGGGCTACCAACTGTCGCATGCGCTGATCGCTTTCGGCCGTGGCGAATGGCTCGGCGTGGGGCTGGGTGCGAGCATCGAAAAGCTGCACTACCTGCCCGAGGCGCACACCGACTTCCTGCTCGCGGTGATCGCCGAGGAGCTGGGCCTGGCCGGCGTCGCAGTGGTGATCGGGCTTTTCATCTGGGTCGTGCTGCGCGCCTTCGCCATCGGCCGCCAGGCGGCGATGCGCGAACGCTATTTCCCGGCGCTCGCGGCGCAGGGCATCGGCATCTGGATCGGCTTCCAGGCGCTCATCAACATGGGCGTCAACACGGGCCTGCTGCCCACCAAGGGCCTGACGCTGCCGCTCATGAGCTTCGGCGGCTCGGGGCTGATCATTAACTGCATCGCGATCGCAATCCTGATCCGGATCGATTGGGAGAACCGGCAGTTGGCCAGGGGATTGAATGCATGAGTAGGACGATCCTCATCATGGCTGGTGGCACTGGCGGGCACGTGTTTCCCGGCTTGGCAGTTGCCGACGAAATGCGCAGCCGCGGCTGGAATGTCGTCTGGATGGGCGCGCGCGGCGGCATGGAAGCGCGCCTGGTCCCGGCGCGCGGCTATCCGATGGAGTGGATCCGCGCCGTGGCGCTGCGCGGCAAGGGTCTCGCCGCAAAGCTGCTGCTGCCCCTCAATCTGCTCATCGGTTTCTGGCAGAGCGCGCGCGCGATATTCCGCATCCGGCCCGACGTCGTGCTCGGCATGGGGGGCTACGTCGCTTTTCCCGGCGGCATGATGGCCTCGCTCCTCGCCCGGCCGCTCGCGGTGCACGAACAAAACGCGATCGCCGGGCTGAGCAACCGCGTGCTTGCCGGAATCGCCGACCGCTCGTTGACCGCGTTCCCGGATGCGCTCAGGAACGCCGAGTGGACCGGCAATCCGGTGCGCGCCGAAATCGCTGCCATTGCGCAACCCGCAGCCCGCTTCGCCGGCCGCAGCGGGCCCTTGCGCCTGCTGGTGGTCGGCGGCAGCCAGGGCGCGCAGGCTCTCAACGATGCCGTGCCAAAGGCGCTGGCGCTCATGCCTTTTGCCGAACGGCCACTCGTAGTGCACCAGTCCGGAGAAAAGCACCTCGATTCGCTGCAGGAAAGCTACACGCGCGAAAACATCCGCGGCGAACTGCTCAGCTTCATCGACGACATGGCGCGGCGCTACGCCGAAGCCGACCTCGTCATCTGCCGCGCCGGCGCAATGACCATCGCCGAACTCTCTGCCGGGGGCATGGCGAGCGTGCTGGTGCCGTTTCCCCAAGCGGTGGACGACCACCAGAGCGCCAACGCGCGCTTTCTCTCGGCACAGGGCGCAGCAATCCTGCTCGCCCAGGAAAATCTCACTGCGGAGAGCCTCGCGGCTCTGCTCCGCTCGCTCCATCGCAAGGCGCTGCTGGCGATGGCGGAGAAAGCCAGGATTCTCGGCAAACCCGATGCCGCCAGGGTTGTCGCCGACCGCTGCGTGGAGCTGGCGCGATGAAGCACAAGCTGCGGCGCATCCACTTTGTCGGCATCGGCGGCTCGGGCATGAGCGGCATCGCCGAAGTGCTGGTGAACCTCGGTTTTCAGGTCAGCGGTTCGGACCTGGCCGAGAACGCAGCCACGCGGCGCCTCGCGCAGCTGGGCGCGAAAGTCATGTTCAAGCACGACAAGGGCAACATCGAGGGCGCCGACGCCGTGGTCGTCTCTACCGCGGTGAAGGGCGACAACCCCGAAGTCGCCGCCGCGCGCGCGCGCCGCATCCCCGTGGTGCCGCGGGCACTGATGCTCGCGGAGTTGATGCGCCTCAAGCAGGGCATCGCGATCGCCGGTACGCACGGCAAGACCACCACGACGAGCCTGGTGGCGAGCGTGCTCGCCGAGGGCGGCCTGGACCCGACTTTCGTCATCGGCGGCAGGTTGAACGCCGCCGGCTCGAACGCACGGCTCGGTGCCGGCGATTTCATCGTCGTCGAGGCGGACGAATCCGACGCGAGCTTCCTCCACCTGCAGCCGGTGCTCGCCGTGGTCACCAACATTGACGCCGACCACATGGAGACCTACCAGCACGACTTCGCGCGCTTGAAGCAGGCCTTCATCCAGTTCCTGCAGAACCTGCCTTTCTACGGCAGCGCGGTGCTGTGCGTGGACGACCCGCACGTGCGCGAAATCCTGCCGTTCGTATCCAAGACCGCGGTGACCTACGGCACGTCCACCGACGCGATGGTTCGCGCCGAAGACATCGAGCACGCGGCAGGGCAGATGCGTTTCGTCGTGCGCCGCGCAAATTCGCATCCGCTGCGCGTGGTGCTGAACCTACCTGGCCACCACAACGTGCTCAATTCTCTTGCCGCCATCGCCGTCGGCCTGGAGGTCGGCATCGCGGAAGCCGCGATCCTCAAGGCGCTGGCCGAATTTCGCGGCGTGGGCCGGCGTTTCCAGCGCTGCGGCGAAATCGCGGTGAATGCGGCCAAACCCGGCAACGGGCGCTTCACGCTGGTTGACGACTACGGCCATCACCCGGCGGAGATGGCGGCGACGATCGCCGCTGCGCGCGGCGCTTTTCCGGGCCGGCGGCTGGTGCTCGCCTTCCAGCCGCACCGCTACAGCCGCACGCGGGACCTGTTCCAGGATTTCGTCAAGGTACTCTCGAGCGCCGATGCGCTGGTTCTCGCCGACGTCTACCCGGCGGGTGAGCCCATCATCGCGGCTGCGGATGGCCAATCCCTCGCGCGCGCGGTGCGCTCGGCGGGCAAGGTCGAGCCGGTTTTCGTCGATGACATCGGCAAGATGGCCGACGGCATCCGGGGCGTCGCACGCGCGGGCGACGTCGTGCTCATGATGGGCGCAGGTTCGATCGGCAACGTGGCGGCCCAGCTTTCATGACCCACGAGGCGATCCAATTCCAGGGCCTGCGCGGAGAACTTCGGCGCGACGAGCCGATGTCGCGCCACGTGAGCTGGAAGGCCGGCGGACCCGCGGCACGTTTCTTCGCGCCCGCGGACCTGGAGGACCTGTCCGCGTTCCTCGGCCAGCTGCCGCCGGAGGAGCCGATCCTGTTTGTCGGCCTGGGCTCGAACCTGCTCGTACGCGAAGGCGGGTGGCGCGGCACCGTGATCCTGACCTACGCCGCCGCTGCGCGCCCAAGGCTGGAAGACGGATTGCTGTATGCCGAGGCTGGCGTCGCCTGCCCGCGCCTCGCGCGCTTCGCTGCGGACCAGAATCTGGGCAGCGCCGAATGGCTCACCGGAATCCCCGGCACCGTCGGCGGCGCGCTTGCGGGCAACGCCGGCTGCTACGGCGGCGAGACCTGGGACATCGTCGAGCGCGTGGTGACCATCAACCGGCGCGGCCAGCTGCGCCGCCGTCCGAAGGCCGAGTTCGACTTCGCCTATCGCCGCTGCGAACTGAAGACCGACGCGAGCAGCGATGGCGACGAATGGTTCGCCTCGGCGCATTTCCGGCTGCCCGAGGGCGACCGCGAGGAATCGCGCGCCATCATGCAGGCGCTGCTCAGCAAGCGCCGCTCGTCCCAACCGCTGCAGTTGCCGAATGCGGGCAGCGTCTTCCGCAACCCCTCCGAGGGCAAGCCGGCGGCAAGACTGATCCAGCTCTCCGGCCTGAGGAAGCACGCCATCGGCGGCGCGCGCGTTTCGGAGAAGCACGCCAATTTCATCGTCAATCCGGGCGGCGCGGGCAGCGCCGCCGACATCGAAAACCTGATCCTGCATGTGCAGGCGGTGGTCGAGGAAAAGACCGGCGTGCGCCTCGCGCCCGAAGTGCGCATCGTCGGGGAGCCGATATGAAGCGCGGCGCGGGCTTCGGCAAGGTCGCCGTGCTGCTCGGTGGCGGCTCGGCCGAACGCGAGATCTCGCTCTTGAGCGGCAACGGCGTGCTGAAGGCGCTCCAATCGAGGGGCGTGGACGCGCACGCCTTCGATCCTGCGGCGCAGGATCTTTTCGCGCTCAAGCGCGAGGGCTACGCGCGCTGCTTCATCGCGCTGCACGGCCGCGGCGGCGAGGACGGCACGCTTCAGGGCGTGCTCGAAGGGCTCGGCGTGCCCTATACCGGGAGCGGCGTGCTCGGCTCGGCGCTGGCGATGGACAAGGTGCGCGCAAAACTCGTCTGGCAGGCGAGCGGCCTGCCGACCCCGCCCTGCGAACCGCTCGAGGGGGCGGCCGATATTCAGGTCGCGGCGCGCAGGCTCGGATTGCCGCTCATCGTCAAGCCGGTGAACGAGGGCTCCTCCATCGGCATCACCAAGGTGCGCGCGGCGGGCGAACTCGACGAAGCCTATGCGCTCGCCGTCAACTATGACCGCAGCGTGATGGCCGAGAAGCTCGTTGAAGGAGCGGAATACACGGCCGCCATCGTTGCCGACGCGGTGCTGCCGCTCATCCGCATCGAAGCGCCGCAGGGCAATTACGACTACCAGGCCAAGTACTTCACCGACGACACGAAATACATCTGTCCCTGCGGCCTGCCCGCACAGAAGGAGGACGCGCTCAAGGCGCTCTCGCTGAAGGCCTTCAAGCTGGTCGGCTGCTCGGGCTGGGGGCGCGTCGACCTGATGCTCGATGCCAAAGGCGAGCCCTGGCTGCTCGAAGTCAACACTGCGCCCGGCATGACGAGCCACAGCCTGGTGCCGATGGCGGCGCGTGCCGTCGGTATCAGCTACGAGGATCTGTGCGTGCGGATTCTCGAAGGCGCCAGGGTGCACGGCGAAGGGCTGCGTCATGTGGCATAACCCTCGCCAGCTGAATCTCGCGGCCAACGCCCTGCTCGGCATGGCGGCGCTGCTGTTCGGTTTCGCGGGTCTGCAGCTGCTGCTGCGCTCGCCGCTCTTCCCGCTGAAGGAAATCGTGGTGCGCGGCGAGCTGAAGAACGCCGCCGCGGCGGATATCGAGAACGCGATGGAAGGGGCCGGCGGCAACTTCTTCGCGCTCGATCTGGCTGCGGTGCGCGAGCGCCTGGAGCAGGTCACCTGGGTGCGGCGCGTGGATCTGCGCCGCGTCTGGCCGGATCGCATCGACGTGACGCTCGAAGAACACGTCGCCTTCGCGCGCTGGGGACAGGTCGTGAGCGACCTCCAGCCGCGCGGCCTGGTGAACACCCACGGCGAGCCTTTCTCGGCACCGATGGCGGCGGGCGCGGCGGCGGAGCTGCCGCTGTTTGCTGGCCCCGCGGGCAGCGAAGCCGAAATCGCGCGGCGCTACCGGCGTTTCGCCGCGATGCTCTCGCCACTGGGCGCGAATCCGGAACGCATCGTGCTCACGCCGCGCCATGCCTGGCAACTGCGTTTGGCGGGCGGCGAGAACCGCGGCCTGAATCTCGAGCTCGGCCGCGACGGCGCCGAGCCGGTCGAGCAGCGCCTGGCGCGCTTCGTCGCCGCTTACCCGGAATCGATCGGGCGGCTGCCGCAGCGCGCCGCCGCCGAGCACCGTTACATCGACCTGCGCTACCCGAATGGCTTCGCCTTGCGCGTGGCCGGCTGGAAAGGCTGAAAGCATGGCGAAAGAAAACCGCAACCTCGTCGTCGGACTGGACATCGGCACCTCCAAGGTGGTGGCGCTGGTGGCCGAGCTCTGGCCCGACGGCCGGCTGGAAGTGCTCGGCATGGGCAACCATGAATCCAAGGGCCTCAAGAAAGGCGTGGTGGTCAACATCGAATCCACCGTCGCCGGCATCCAGCGCGCGCTGGAGGAAGCCGAGCTGATGGCCGACTGCAAGATCGCGTCCGCGTTCACCGGCATTGCCGGCAGCCACATCCGCAGCTTCAACTCCACCGGCATGGTGGCGGTGAAGGATCGTGAAGTCAGCGCCATCGATGTCGAGCGCGCCGTGGACACCGCGAAGGCGGTGAACATTCCCACCGACCAGCAGCTGCTGCACGTCCTGCGCCAGGAATTCACCATCGACGGGCAGGACGACGTGCGCGAGCCGGTCGGCATGTCCGGCGTGCGCCTGGAAGTGAAGGTGCACATCGTCACCGGCGCGGTGTCGGCGGCGCAGAACATCGTCAAGTGCGTGCGGCGCTGCGGGCTGGACGTGAACGACCTGATCCTGCAGCCGCTTGCCTCGGCGGGTGCGGTGCTGTCGCAGGACGAGCGCGACCTGGGCGTCTGCCTGGTCGACATCGGCGGCGGCACCACCGACCTCGCGATCTTCACCCACGGCGCGATCCGCCACACCGCGGTGATCCCGATCGCCGGCGACCAGATCACCAATGACATTGCGATGGCGCTGCGCACGCCGACGGCCGAGGCCGAAGCGATCAAGATGCGCCACGGCGTGGCCTTGCGCCAGCTTGCCGACCCGAACGAAATGATCGAGGTGCCCGGCATCGGCGACCGCGCGCCGCGGGTCATGTCGCGCCAGACCCTGGCCGAAGTGATCGAGCCTCGTGCCGAGGAACTGTTCTCGCTCGTGCAGCAGGTGCTGCGCGAATCGGGCTACGAGGAGCTGCTGTCTTCCGGGATCGTGCTCACCGGTGGCTCTTCCCTCATGCAGGGCATGGTCGAACTGGGCGAGGAGATCTTCCACATGCCGGTGCGCATCGGCCTGCCGAAGTACCAGGGCAGCCTCGCAGAGGTGGTGCGCAATCCGCGCTACGCCACCGCCATGGGCCTCCTCTTCGAGGGTGCAGCGCAGATGCAGCAGGGCCGCGTGGCGAAGCAGAACGGCTCCGTGCGCGCGGTTTTCGGACGCATGCACGAATGGTTTCAGAGGAATTTTTGATGTTGGACCAACCGGCAAGGAGAAAAAAATGTTCGAAATCGTGAATGAAGGCTCAGTAGGACCGGTGATCAAGGTCATCGGCGTCGGCGGTGCCGGCGGCAATGCGATCGATCACATGATCGAGCAGGGTGTCGAGAACGTCGAGTTCATCGCGGTGAACACCGACGCGCAGGTTCTCGGCAGGAACAAGGCGAAGCACCAGATCCAGCTCGGCACCAGCGGGCTGGGCGCGGGGGCCAAGCCCGAGGAGGCGCGCCTCGCTGCGATCGCCGACCGCGAGCGGCTGGAAGAGGCCATCGCCGGGTCGCACATGGTGTTCGTCACCGCCGGCATGGGCGGCGGCACCGGCACGGGTGCGGGCCCGGTCATCGCGGAGGTCGCGCGTTCGCTCGGCATCCTCACCGTGGCGGTGGTCACCAAGCCCTTCACCTGGGAAGGCTCCAAGCGCATGAAGATCGCCGAAGCCGGCATCGACGAGATCTCGCCCCACGTCGATTCTCTGATCGTGATCCTCAACGACAAGCTGGAGGAAGTGCTGGGCGACGATGTCACCCAGGTCGAGGCCTTCGTCGCCGCGGACAACGTGCTGTGTGGCGCGGTCGGCGGCATCGTCGACATCATCCACCGCGACGGCGTCGTCAACGTCGACTTCCAGGACGTGCGCACCGTGATGTCCGAGCAGGGCATGGCGATGATGGGATCGGCCGCGGTGAGCGGCGTCGATCGCGCGCGGGTCGCCGCCGAACAGGCGATCGCCTGCCCGCTGCTCGAAGGCGTGAACCTCGCCGGCGCGCGCGGCGTGCTGGTGAACATCACCGCTTCGCGCCACAGCCTCAAGCTGCGCGAAACCAAGGAGGTGATGAATACCATCCGCGCCTTCGCGGCTGAAGATGCGACCATCATCCACGGCGGCGTCTATGACGACACGCTGGGCGAGGAGCTGCGTGTGACGGTGATCGCGACCGGCCTGGGCCAGCCGTTGGGAGTACGCCAGCAGAAGCCGCAACTGGTCGTGACGCAGAAGACCGGGACCGACAACCAGGCGATGACGATGCCGGGCTCGGCGCCGGACTACAACGCGATGGCGGATACGCCTGCAGTGTTCCGCAAGCGCGATCGCGCAGCGCAGGTCGAGGCGCTCGCCAACAGCGGCGTCGAGAAGTACGACATCCCGGCTTTCCTGAGAAAACAGGCGGACTAGGCTCGTACCGCTCAAGGCGGCATCCCCACCCTTGCCGGGGGGATGCCGCCTTTTCTATTGATAGAATCGGCCTCCCGATGCTCCGCCAGAGAACCCTGAAAGCGCTGGTCCACGCCACCGGCGTCGGCCTGCACACCGGGCGCAAGGTGCGCATCGCACTGCGCCCTGCGCAACCGGACACGGGCATCGTGTTCCGGCGACTCGACCTGCCCTCGGCCCCCGAGATCGCGGCGCGCGCCGACCTGGTGGGCGAGACGCGGCTGTGTTCCTGCCTGGTCAGCGGCGACACGAAGATCTACACGATCGAACACCTGATGTCGGCGCTGTCGGGCCTCGGCGTCGACAACGCCTATGTGGACCTCGACGGGCCTGAAGTACCGATCATGGACGGCAGCGCCGCGCCTTTCGTCCTCCTCATCCAGCAGGCCGGCATCGAAGAGCAGGGTGCACCCAAGCGCTTCCTGCGCGTGAAGAAGCGCATCGAAGCGAAGGACGGCGACAAATGGGCGGCGCTCGAGCCCTACGAAGGATTCAAGCTGTCGTTTTCGATCGTCTACGACCACCCGGTGATCGAGAAATCGAATACTGCGCTGACGGTGGATTTCGCCAATACCTCCTACCTCAAGGAAGTCGCGCGCGCCCGCACTTACGGCTTCATGCAGGACGTGGAAGACCTTCGCGACGTCGGCCTTGCCCTGGGCGGGGGCCTGGAGAATGCGGTGGTGCTGGACGAACACCGCGTCCTCAACGCCGAAGGGCTGCGCTATGCCGATGAGTTCATCCGGCACAAGATCCTGGACGCCATCGGCGACCTGTACCTGCTCGGCCGTCCGCTGCTGGCCGCTTTCAGCGCACACAAGTCCGGCCATGCCCTGAACAACCGCTTGCTGCGCGACCTGATCGCCGATCCGGCTGCAACCGAAGTGGTCACGTTCCAGCGCGCCGAAGAGGCGCCCGCGGGAGTCGCCGGCTTAATGCGCCCAGCTACCGCTTAAGTTGATGATCGAGCAGGGTTTTCAAAGCCCTGCGGGCCGGGGAGTCGGC
>Ga0070694_100001328_pt1 | contig 14406 bp, 9 predicted proteins | sample KBSK1251metaG_FD_65470 | JGI IMG/M metagenome (GOLD analysis project Ga0070694, IMG submission 65470) | Corn, switchgrass and miscanthus rhizosphere microbial communities from Kellogg Biological Station, Michigan, USA - KBS K1-25-1 metaG | ecosystem: Host-associated > Plants > Roots >... | reverse complement strand
GGCCCCGCGCTCGGTTCGACTCTGGGCCTGGTGGAGGGCGACAGCGTGATCGACCTCGCCGCCGCCGACGCCTCTCTGCCGAAGGACCTCGCCAGCCTGATCGCCGCCGGCCCCTCGGCCCTCGCCGGCGTCAAAGCCGCAGCGGGCAAGGCACCGGCATCCGCGAAGCTGCCGCTCAAGTCGGTGAAGGCGGCGCTCCCCATCGCGCGGCCGCCTAAGTTCATCTGCGTCGGCCTCAACTACGCGCTGCACGCCAAGGAAGGCGGGCACCCGATCCCAACGTACCCGTCGTTCTTCATGCGGGTGCCGACCTCGCTCAACGCCGCGGGCACCCCCGTGGTCCGGCCCAAAGTCTCCATCCAGCTCGACTACGAGTGCGAGCTCACCATCGTCATCGGCAAGGGCGGCCGGCACATCCCCGAGGCCAAGGCGCTGGACCACGTGTTCGGCTACACGCTCTTCAACGACGTGTCGGTGCGCGATTTCCAGCGCAAGACCACCCAGTGGACGGCGGGCAAGAACTTCGACGCCACCGGGCCGCTCGGCCCCTGGATCGTCACCGCCGACGAGCTGCCGCCCGGCGCCTCGGGCCTGCGCATCTGCACGCGGGTCAACGGCGAGACCATGCAGGATTCCAACACCTCCGACATGATCTTCTCCACCGCCAACGTCGTCGCCACCTTGTCGGAGTTCATGACGCTGGAGCCCGGCGACCTGATCGCCACCGGCACGCCTTCCGGCGTGGCGCACGCGCGCAAGCCCCCCGCCTGGATGAAGGCCGGCGACACCGTGGAGGTGGAGGTGGAGGGCATCGGCGTCCTCTCCAACCCCATCGTGGACGAGACGTAGCTGCGCTGGTCTCAGACCCTCCGGAACCCTGGAGGGTCTAATGCCGTGTTTTGCCGCCGCACAGGCCCGCCGCCTATCCTTCCGCGGCGATCTTCTCCCGCGCTGCGCTGGCGAGGAAGGCGGAGCGGGTAAGGCCGTGCGCCGCGGCGGCCTCGTCGATGGCCGCCAGCAACCCGGCATCGAGCGAAAGATTGGCCTTCACGGGTCGGCCGGTTTCCATCACCAGGGGGACAACGGCCAGAACACCGCCCTCGGCAAGATCGTGCGCTACTCCTGGGTCCTTGCGGATCGCTTCAATGCTACGCGGCTTCGGCAGACCCTCCTTGCTGTTAACGGCATCCTCAGCCCAAAGCTGCAGAGCCTCCTGGGCGTTGCTGAGCAGATCGGCGATGGTCTCGCCCATGGACGTGCAGCCCGGCATGTCGGGCACATACATGCCGTAGGCACCGGGCTTGCCGTCGACCACCACGACATAGCGGGTTGCGGGCTTTGCTCTGGAGCGAGAGGTCATCGTCTTCATCTTCATATCCATCCGGCGGATTTGGCGATCTCGCGAGCCACAAAGGGCGACACCTCGCGGTGTCGAGGGACGACTGCGCGCCCACTCTTCCTGGGGTGCCTGAATACCTCGTGCCGCTTGCCTCCCATGCTCACCCAGCCTTCGCGCTCGAGCCGAGCCACGATCTTGCGGGTGTTGGTCTCAAGAGCCGGCATGCGCCAATATAGGCGCACCCATCGCCTGCATCAAGTGGCCCGCGCCCGCTGCAGGCCCGCGGCGACAGCAAACACGATCAGTCCCAGGAAGACGTTGTAGCCGACGCGCAGGCCGAGGCCGGAGAGGCCGGGCACGAACTCGCCCACGTCGATCCCGACCAGCGGCTTGAGCACCGCGCCGAGGATGGCCGGGAACACCAGGAACAGGCCGGCGATGGTGAACAGCGCCGTCTCCAGCACGGTGCTCTTCTTCAGGAACCAGCCCTGGGCGGCGAAGGCCAGCATGGCGATGCCGGCGGCGGTCTCGAAGAAGACCTCGACGATGTCGAGCCAGCCGCCCTCCTTCGGCACCTTGAGCAGCAGGCCCACGCCTTGCGGATCGAGCACGAACACGAACGGCACCAGGAAGGCCGGCATCGTGTACTTCCACGACTGCAGCGTCGTGATGTAGGGGTTGCCGCCGGTGATGGCCGCCGCCGCGAACGGCGACAGGGCCGTCGGTGGCGACACCTCGGAGAGCACCGCGTAGTAGAAGATGAACATGTGCGCGGCGAAATCCGGCACGCCGAGCTTGATCAGCGCCGGCGCGGCGATCACGGCGCACATGATGTAGGAGGCGGTGACCGGCACGGCGAGGCCGACGATCCACACGATGGCGGCCGTGAAGATCGAGGTGAGCAGCAGGCTGCCCTGGGCGTAGCCGATGATGATGTCGGCGAAGCGCTGGGCGAGGCCCGTCAGCGTCACCACGCCGACGATGATGCCCGCGGTTGCGCAAGTGGCGGCGACGTTGAGCACCCCGGTGGTGCCTTCCTTGAGCGCGGTGGCGAACCGCTCCGACACCGGCACAAGGCGGGGCGCGGCGAGGCCGATCGCAGCCACCGCGGCGGCGGGCACGAAGATCAGCAGCCAGCCGTAGTCGGCGAAGACATCGAAATGCACGCCCATCATCTGGGCCATCCCCAGCGCCAGCGCGATGAGCATCGGCACGGCCGCCCACCAGGGCGCGATGGTGGTATCGGAACGCAGCGAGCTGCTCACGATGGCGAGCACGGTGGCCCAGAACACCGCCAGCACCGGCGAGAACCCGAGCAGCATGAAGGCGATGATGGAGACGAGCGAGCCGAAGTGGAACCAGTAGGTCTTGGTGATGCGCCACAGCTCGCCCTTGGCCACCAGAACCTCGCTGGCGCCGCCCTGCTTGCGCGCGTCCACCTCCACCATCACCAGGATGGCGAAGTAGTAGAGCACGGTGGGGATCGTCGCCATGACGATCACGTCGAAATAGGAGATCTTGAGGAACTCGGCGATCAGGAACGCCGCGGCGCCGAGCACCGGCGGCGAGATGATGGCGCCGAGGCCGCCGGCGGCGAGCAGGCCGCCCGCGGCGTTCTTCTCGTAGCCGGCCTTGGCGAGCAGCGGATAGGCGACGGTGCCGATGGTGACGGTGGTGGCGACGCCCGAGCCCGAGGGCCCGCCCATCAGGAACGAGGAGAGCACCACCGCCCGCCCCGCGGAGTTGCGCCGCCCGCCCATGGCCGCGAACGAGAAGTCGATGAAGAACCGCCCGGCGCCGGACTGCTGCAGCACCGCTCCGAACACGGTGAACAGGATGATGAGGCTGGAGGCCACGTCCACCGTGGTGCCGAAGATGCCTTCGAGCGTCATGTAAAGGTGCGCCACCAGGTCCTCGACCGCGTACCCCCGGTGCGTCCAGGGATGCGGCAGATGGTTGCCGAACAGCGCGTAGAGAAGGAAGGCGATCGACACGCCCGGCATGATCCAGCCGGTGGCGCGGCGCGCGCCTTCGAGCAGCAGCACGATGAAGACGGCGCCGACGATCCAGTCGACCTGGGTCGGCATGGTGGCCCGGTCGCCGAAGTAGGCACCCTGGGAGAGCACGTAGATCATGGTGCCCGCCGCCGCCGCCGCCAGCAGATAGTCCCACCAGCGGATGCGGTCGCGGAAACGCCGGGCCATGGGGAACAGCAGGAAGCACAGAACCAGCACCATGCCCACGTGCGTCGGCCGCAGCACATGCGCCGGCACGATCTCGTAGGCCGCATAGAGGTGGAACAGGGAGACGATTACGGCGAACCCGGCGATGGCGAGGCCGATCCAGCCGGACAGCCGGTTGAATGCCCCTTCCTCCTCCTCGATGTACCGCTCCAGCTGCTCCTGCGCGTCCTTGCTCAGCGCGGCGGGGTTGGCCGAGATGGCATCGGCCTTCAGCGGACTGGGCTCCACGCGCGCTTCTCCCTTGAGGCTCCGGCCCTTGGCGGCCGTTGGCGTCTCCATGCCCCGCCATGCTACACGAGCCCGCGCGCACCGGTCACCCCGCCCCGCGGCCGATGGCAAAACGCCGCGCCGCGGAGGTGTCCGACCCTCTGGGTCTGACACCGTGGCTCCAATTCCGGTCGTGCAAGGGAGTCAGACCCGGAGGGTCTGACACCAGCCCCGAGGAGACGACCGATGTCCCATCCAGCCTTGCCGGATCGCGCCCGCGTCGTGGTGATCGGCGGTGGCGTTATCGGCACCTCGGTGGCCTATCACCTGGCCCACCTGGGCTGGAAGGACGTGGTCCTGCTGGAACGCGACCGGCTCACCTGCGGCACCACCTGGCACGCCGCCGGCCTGATGGTGACGTTCGGCTCCACGTCGGAGACCTCCACGGAGCTGCGCAAGTACACCCGCGACCTCTATCGCCGCCTGGAGGCCGAGACCGGCCAGGCCACCGGCTTCATGCCCGTAGGCTTCATCGAGGTCGCCGCCGACTCCGACCGGCTGGAGGAGTACCGCCGCGTGGCCGCCTTCAACCGCCTGTGCGGGGTGGACGTGGAGGAGATCTCGCCTTCCGAGGTGCGGCGGCTGTTCCCCCTGGCGAAGGTGGACGACATCCTGGCCGGCTTCTACGTCAAGGGCGATGGCCGCGTGAACCCGGTGGACGCCGCCATGGCGCTCGCCAAGGGCGCCACCCTCGCGGGCGCCCGCATCGTCGAGGGCGTGGCGGCCACGGGCATCCTGCAGAGGAACGGCCGCGCCATCGGCGTGCGCACCGCGCAGGGCGACATCGCGGCGGAGTATGTGGTCAACTGCACGGGCATGTGGGCCCGGCAGCTGGGCGAACAGATCGGCGTCGCCATCCCCAACCAGGCGGCCGAGCACTACTACCTCATCACCGAGACAATCCCCGACCTGCCGCCGGGCCTGCCCGTGCTGGAGGACCCGGCGTCCCATGCCTACTACCGCGAGGAGAGCGGCGGCCTGCTGGTCGGCCTGTTCGAGCCCGAATGCGCGCCGTGGAAGGTGGAGGGCATCCCGGCCGACTTTTCCTTCGGCGAGATCGAGCCCGACTGGGACCGCATGACGCCCTACCTGGAGACGGCGATGGCGCGGGTGCCGGTCACGGTCGAGGCGGGCATCAAGAAATTCTTCTGCGGCCCCGAGAGCTTCACGCCGGATCTGCGCCCCATCGTCGGCGAGGCGCCGGAGCTGAAGAACTACTTCGTGGCGGCGGGGCTCAACTCCATCGGCATCCTGACGGGCGCCGGCATCGGCCGGCTGCTGGCGCACTGGATCGTCGCCGGCACACCCGACATGGACGTGACCGGCATCAACATCGACCGTCTGCACCGCTACCAGGCCAACCCCGAGTACCGCCGCGCCCGCACCATCGAATCGCTCGGCCTCGTCTACAAGTGCCACTACCCCAACATGTCGCCCCAGACCGCGCGCGGCGTGAAGCGGTCGGCGGTGCACGACCGGCTGGCGGCGGCGGGCGCCTATTTCCGCGACGTGAGCGGCTGGGAGGGCGCCGACTGGTACGCCCCGCCGGGACACGAGCCCAAGGTCGAGCGGCTCTCCTGGGGCCGGGAGAGCTGGTTTCCCTGGTGGGAGGCAGAGCATCGCGCCGCACGCGAGGGCGCGATCCTCATGGACATGTCGTTCATGAGCAAGCTCCTGGTGCAGGGGCGCGACGCCGGCCGCGTCCTGAACTTCATCTCCGCCAACAGCGTCGATGGCGAAGCGGGCACCATCACCTACACGCAGTGGCTCAACGAGAAGGGCCTGCTGGAGGCGGATCTCACCGTCACCAAGCTCGACGCGGAGCGGTTCCTCGTGGTCGTCACCGACACCATGCACCGCCACGCCGAGACCTGGCTGCGCCGCCACATCCCGGCGGACGCCCACGCCTTCGTCACCGACGTGACCTCCGGCTACTGCCAGCTCAACGTGCAGGGGCCGCGCTCGCGCGAGCTGATGCAGAAGGTGACCAGCTCCGACCTCGCCGGCGCGGCGTTCCCGTTCCGAACGGCTCGTGAAATCGACATCGGCTTCGCCCGCGCACTGTGCATCCGCATCACCTACGTCGGCGAGCTGGGCTACGAACTCTATATCCCGACCGAGCAGTCAGCGCACGTCTACGAGCGGCTGATCGAGGCGGGCAAGGGCGTCGGCCTGCGCCATGCCGGCCTCAAGGCGCTGGCCAGCCTGCGCATGGAGAAGGGCTACCGCGACTACGGCCACGACATCGACAACACCGACAACGCCTTCGAGACGGGCCTCGGCATGTTCGTCGACATCGACAAGCCCGGCGGTTTCATCGGCCGCGAGGCCATGCGGCGGCAGAAGGCGGCCGGCGCGCCGAGGCGCCGGCTGGTGCAGGTGCTGGTGAAGGATCCGGAGCCGCTGCTGTTCCACGCCGAGCCGGTGCACCGCAACGGCAAACCCGTCGGCTACATCCGCGCGGCCTCCTACGGGCACACCCTTGGCGGCGCCGTGGGGCTCGCGATGGTGGATGCCGGCACGCCCATCGACGCCGCCTGGCTCAACGACGGCCGCTGGGAGGTGGACATCGCCGGCAGACTGTACCCCGCCACAGCGTCCCTCCGCCCGCTCTACGACCCGCAGATGTTGCGAATCAAGGCGTAGGTGTCAGGGCAGGTGTCAGACCCTCCGGGTCTGACACCGTTGCACCAAACGCTGGCGACGCAGCCATGGTGTCAGACCCGGAGGGTCTGACCTTCCTTCACTTCACCGCCTTGATCTGGGCCAGGGTGAATACGAAGTCCTGGTTCCGCACCTTATCGAGGTGGCATGTGAAGCACGTCTTGAGGTCGGCCTTGTCGTTGACGGTGCCGTCGTCCTTGAAGACGCGGTATTCCCATTCGCCGTTGCGCATGTCGGCCGGATACTCCGCCCCCCAGCCCATGCGCTTCTCCATGACGGCGATGGCGGCGATCTCGTCGGTCTTGATGAAGCGGCCGTTGCCGTCCTTCTCGGGTTGTCCGTCGGCGCCGAGCTTGGCCTTGTAGTTGACCATGGTGATGACGGTGCCGCTGGGCAGCGGCCGGCCGGCCTTTGCCTCCTCGGCCGCGAACTTGGTGATGAACAGCTCGCGGAACTGCTTGTTATCGGCCCGGTCGACCGTGTGGTAGAGCACGCCCTTGGCGTAGTTGGCCGGGAACTTGACGTTGTCCGGCCCGGCCCGGACGGCGACGGCAGCGACAATGGCCACGAACAGCGTGGCGCAGAAAAGTGCGAATTTCTTCATGGGAACCTCCCTCCCTCGCGGACGCAGGATCAGCCGTATCGTTACGATTGCCTGGGCGCGTTGGATTGCCAGCGGGCGCAGGAGGCGGTCCGAGAGCCAATGAACTTTCCGTGAGCGGCCGGCCGAGTCCGTCGCGGCACGCACCTATTCCCGTTTCGTTCTTGACCCCAGGGTTGCGCCCGGTGTCCCCTGCGCTCCCGGCGTCGATGGGGGTTGGCGTAGGATGCAGCTGCGCAGCGTGCTGCGCTCATGGCCAGGAGCATTCCCGTGGCTGACCGCATCCTCGTCCTCTACGGCTCCTACCGCTCCGATCGGATGGGCATCCGGCTGGCGGATTTCATCGTCGCCGGCCTCAAGGCGCGCGGCGCCGACGCCGAGCTCATCGATGCCAAGGCGATCGGGTTGCCGATGCTCGACCGCATGTTCAAGGAGTACCCGCGGGGCTCGGCGCCCGAGGCCCTGGAGACGCTGGCCCGCAAGATCCGCGCGGCCGACGCCTTCATCTTCGTGACGGGGGAGTACAACTGGGGCGTCCAGCCCGGCCTGAAGAACCTGACCGACCATTTCCTGGAGGAATGGTTCTGGCGGCCTGCGGCCATCGCCAGCTATTCGGCAGGGCGCATCGCCGGCGCCCGATCCAGTCTTGTCTGGCACGGCACGCTGTCGGAGATGGGAATGGTCGTCGTATCGAGCACGCTGGCGGTGGGGCCGATCGGCCAGGCGCTCACGGCCGAGGGCAAGCCTGTCGGCGAGGCCGGGCAGCAGCTGGAGCGCGCCTTCGTCCGCTTCGCCGACGATCTTGCCTGGTGGACGGAAGCTGCCAGGACGCAGCGGGCCCACAAGGCGCCGCCGTACTGACCGGCGCGCCCTCTGCAACGCCTTCGGCTCCGGCCCCGCGCTTTCTCATGGATCGACATGCAAGGGGACCAGCACAAGCGCGTGCACGCACGATTGCACCTTAAGCAGAGTTGCCCACCTGGCCCAACGGATGCCAGCGTCCCTTGCGTCCCTTTCGATGCTTTCCTGCCAGACGGCAGCCCATCGCACGGTGAGTTTTGACCCCTTTCAGACCAACCCTCCTCCATTTTGTCATGGACTTTGTTCGGCTCAAGTGGGGATGCTTTCGGTTTGGGGATTATTCGAGCCCATCACGATGGGGTATCCTGGATCGTATTTCCGGGTTTTTACCTATATGTGCAGTTCGTCGGTACGTGCCATCTGCGCCCGAACTGCCTAGGCACACAGAGGGGGCTTCATCCAGCGGTCATCTGCGACCCAGCGCTCTCGCAGTGTCCGGCGCGGCACTGTGGAGCCAGCACTGCGCGTGATTTCCACTCGACTGGCGAGGTGGCTTGCAGACCTTCAGGACAAGGCCGGCTTCAGCCGTCTCAGCATCTCCGGGCGTCTTATCCTGCTCCTGCTCGCAGTGGAACTTCCGCTCAACCTTGTCATCGCCGGGGTGATCTGGAACCTAGTCGGGCGGGCCAACGAGCTGCAACGCACGGGCCTTGTTGTTGCCGCCCGATCAATCGCGGCCGGGGTCGATTCCGAGCTTGGTGCATACGTGGTCCTTGCGCAGGCGCTGTCTCGCTCGCCTGCGTTACTCGACGACAATCTCCACGCGTTCGAGGCGGAGGCTCGCCGCGCGTTACCGACTGGGGCAGACGCCTGGGTTCTGGTCTCGGATACGGATGGCCAGCAGCTCGTGAACACTCTTTTCGAACCGGGGCAGCCCCTGCCTCCTCGCCGCAGACCGCCGGAGGCGATCGCGGCGCAGAACCAAGCATTCGCAACGCGTTCGATCGTGATAACCGACCTCGTGAGAGGTCCGATCTCGCAGCAGTGGTTTGCAACTCTTCAGCTCCCCGTTTTCAAGCACGGCCAACCCTTTCGCGGGCTCGCCATCATCATGGGGCAGGGGGAATTCCTGCGCCTCCTCCACGCACAAGACATTCCGAAGAACTGGCTTGCCGGCATCATCGATGGCCAAGGCCGCTTCATTGCCCGCGTTCCACACGCCGAGGTCGGCACACCCGCATCGCGAGGGTGGCGCGACACCAAGGATCAAACGGGGTTGTTCGAGTTCGCCTCCCTTGAGGGAGATGCCGTGATTCAGGCCAATGCCCATCCATCTGCAAGCGACTGGAAGATAGGTGTTGCCGTCAGGAAAGCGGAGCTGCGCCAGGCAGTTTGGATGACAGTGCGCTGGGCGGTCTTGCTAGGTATTGGCCTCTCTGGCGCGAGTCTTCTGCTCGCCTGGGGTCTGGCCCGACAGATCACCCGGCCAATCGATCAGGTGCGCCGAGCGTTTTCTGATGTGTTCGGCGAACCTGGCAAGCCGCTTAAGATCGGACCGCCCGAGATCCTGGAGTTGCAGGACACGCTCTATCACACAACTCGCGAGCGGATGAGATCGAACCAGGCCCTCATGGAGGCTCTCTCCAAGCTTGAGCAAGAGATGTTGCTGCGCGAGGAGGCCCAGGGCGCACTGGCGCAGTCGCAGCGCATGGAGGCAATGGGCCAACTTGCGGGCGGTGTGGCGCATGACTTCAACAATGTTCTGGCGGCGATCTCCACTTACTTGGATGCGGCCATGCCTCGCAGCACCGACGAGAAGGCTCGCAAAGCGATCCAGGGCGCGATGGACGCGATCGAGATGGGCGCCAGCCTGACCCGCAAGCTGCTCTTCCTTTCAAGCCGGCATGGCGTAGGGCTTGAGCGACTGGATCTCAATCATCGGCTAACGACTACAATCGAGCTACTGAGGCGAACGCTCGGCGAGCAAGTAACCGTCACGTTGAGGTGCTCGCCCGACCCATGCCAGACCTTCGCCGATCCCGGTGATGTCGACAATGCGATCCTCAACCTCGCCATCAATGCGCGAGACGCGATGCCCAGTGGCGGCGCGCTCACGATTGAGACTAGTCACGTCACACTTGGTACCGACGCCGCTGGGCGTATCCCCAATGGCAAGTCCGGTGACTACGTGATGCTTACGGTCAGCGACACTGGGTATGGCATGAGCCCGGAGGTGCTCGCGCATGCCATGGAGCCGTTCTTCACGACCAAGGAACGCGGCAAGAGCACCGGGCTGGGCCTCGCCACGGTTCGTAGCACGGTCCGACAGGCGGGGGGCTTTGTTACGGTCGATAGCACCGTAGGCGAAGGTACGTCTGTACGTCTGTATTTCCCTAGGACCGAGCCTGAACTGATCGTGAGCCGTGCAAAGCCCTCTGCTCAAGAGGCTCCCTTAGGGGGCGGCGAGCTCATCCTGGTAGTCGAGGACAACGATAAGGTTCGGCAGGCCACCGTGAGCGGGCTTGAATCTCTCGGCTACGCTGTTCTTGAAGCGAAGACTGGGCACGACGCGATCAAGTTGCTTGAGTCCGGGGAGCCCGTTGCTCTCGTGTTCAGCGACATCGTCATGCCGGGTGGCATGACAGGGTATGATGTGGCGGAGCGTGTTCGTTCGATGAGCCCTCATTTGAAGGTATTGCTGGCTTCCGGATATAGCGGTCTCGACGTCAAGATGAGAAAGACAGCGAGAGATTTCAAAACACTGGAGAAGCCCTACAGCCGGGCGCAGCTTGCTTGCGCGCTCCGCGAAGCACTCCACGGTTGACCGCTTCCGGATCGGCGAGCCGAATTGTTGGCACACTGAGACTTTCCCGTCGGCGAGTTCCGGAACTGGCACACTTCCTCCGGTCTGCGTCCGTCAGGGTCCGGAGGCATAACGGTCTTTGCCGGCGTGCTTGCGTTGGCCAAGGAGGAGAATCTGCTTAAGATAGTGCCACCACCTCTGCTTGCCGAGCCAACGGAGCCGCGCCCGGCTGCAGCGGCCAGTCCGTCGAGTTGCGCATCTCCCCCGCAGCCTTGATCTCGGCAAGGCGGGCCAGATCGACCTCGGCGTGTACCCACTGGGGACGGTTGAGTGCACCTTCCGCCAGCACCCCGGTGTCGGAGAAGCTGTGGTCGGCGGGCACGAAAACGCCGGCGGCGCCGGCGTTGTGGTCGATGGCGGGCGACCACAACGCATCGCCCACGGTGGGCGACAGCACCGTAACGCAGGTATTCTCCAGAGCCCGCGCGAGGGCTGCCGTCCGTACGCGGTGGTAGCCCGAGACGAACTCGGTGCAGGAGGGAACCAGCACGATCTGTGCTCCCGCCTCGGCCTGGGCGCGCACCAGAAGCGGGAACTCGCTGTCGTAGCAGATGGCGATGCCGATGCGGCCCAATGCGGTCTCGAACACCTTGAGGCCCGTGCCGCCCGAGACGCCCCAGTCGCGCTCGAACGGCGTCATGATCAGCTTCTCCTGGACGCCGACCCCGCCGGACGGCGCGAACAGCCGCGCCGCATTCACATACCGGCCCGACCCGCGCGCGCTCGGACCGCTGGCAGCCAGGATGTGAACGCCGTATGTCCGCGCCAGCTCGGCATGCGCCGCATCCATCTCCGGCAGCGCATCCGACACCGCAGCGAGCGACGCCGCCAGATCGCCGGCCACCGACGCGCCGGCCGCGGCGGCATACTCCATGGCTCCGTACTCGGGAAACACCAAGAGCTGCGCGCCGGCACCGGCCGCCTCGGCGACCCACCGCGCGAGCTTGTCGCGGTAGGCACCGAGCGAGGCCAGCGCCTCGGGTGGATATTGCGCGGCCGCGATCCGTAGATGGCCCATCATGGCTCTCATATGGGCCGTCAGAGCGCCCGCATCCAGAACTGCATGGGCTTCTCCGTCTCGCCCGACCGGTCGATGTCCTTCCAGGCGAAGCGGGTGACGAGGCCATCGGCCTTGGCGTAGCCGCGCTTCTGCCAGAACGCGTCCAGCGGCACGTAGTCCTTCGGCCGCAGCGGGTGGTCCTCGGGCCGCACCACCGCGCAGAACGCCGCGTGCGTGAAGCCGCCCAAGGCGCGGGCCTGCGCCTCGCGATGGTCGAAGAAGGCGTGGCCCAGGCCGCGGCCCCGGTAAGCCCTCAGCAGCACCGATTCGCCGCAGTAGAAGATGCGGCCGATGTCGTAGCCGCGCGCCGCGAATGGCGCGGAGACCTCGGCCTCCGCCTCGGCCATCGGCGCCCCGGTTGCGCATCCGACGATGTTCTCGCCGTCGTAGGCGGCGACGATCACGGCGCCCCGCGCGGCGGCCAGCTTGGCGAGATACGTCTGCTCGTACTCAAGCGTGCCGTCGTAGAGATAGGGCCAGTCGTGGAACACGGCGATCCTGAGCCGCGCCAGCGCGTCCAGCGCGCCGGCCATGCTCTTGCCGGTGAGCGGCGCGACGCGGACCGTCATGCCGGCGGCTCCTGCGCCTGAGCGGCGATCTGTTTCAGCCAGGCGGCCAGGTTGTAGTAGGTCGTCACGCGGGCGATCAGCCCGTCCGTCACCTCGAAGAACGCCCCGGCCGGCAGGCGGTAGGTCTGGCCGGTCGCCGGCGGCAGGCCGTCGTCGGTCTCGATGTAGGTGCCGAGCACATCGAACTCGGCCGCGGCCCCGGCGCCGTCGGCGGTGGCCATCACGACGATGCTCTCCAGCTGCTCGGCGTAGCAGCGCTCCATGTGCGCCGAGAAGGCGCGGAACGCGGTCTTGCCGGTGCGCCGGGCACCCTGATTGACGTCGTGGACCACATCCTCGGCGAGACAGGCCAGCATCTTCTCGTCGTCGCCGGCGTTGAAGGCGGCGTAGTAGCGCTCGATCAGCGCGACGGTGTCGGCGGCGGCCCAGTCTGCGGCCATGACAGCTCCTCCGAATCGGATCCCAACATGCGCCTAACCCCCTGCTTAGCAGGGGCGAGGCTCCCATTCCAGGAGGGGCCAGACCCTGGGCCAGACCCGGCGGGTCTGACCCCTTTCCGCGCAGTGCGGCCCTGCACGCCGCGGGTTTGCCTCGGTGGGCCGATGCAACTACCGTGCGCCGGCCCTCAGCGCCGCCCCCCCTTAAAGCCCGGAGCCTGCCACATGCACCTCCTGCGCCGCGTGTTCTACGGCTGGTACGTCGTCGGCGCCGTGCTCGTCGTCACCACCGCCTTCTCCGGATTCATCTTCTACAACCTCTCCGTCCTGCTCGCCGCCTTCGTGGCGGAGAAGGGCTTCCCCGTGGCGCTCGCCAGCAGCGCCACCGCCTCCTTTTTCGTGGCCGCCGGCTTCGCCGGCGTGGCGGCGGGCTGGCTGGTGGACCGCATCGACGTGCGCCTCGTCATCAGCGGCGGCGCCATCCTGGCCGCGCTGGCGCTTGCCTCGGTGGGCGCCCTCGACGCCACCTGGCAGCTCTTCGCCTTCCACATCGTGCTCGGCTTTGCCCACGGCACCTGCGGACTCGTTCCCGTCACCACCGTGATCGCGCGCTGGTTCAACGTGCAGCGTGCACTCGCCTTCTCCGTCGGCTCGACCGGCCTGTCGCTGGGCGGCATCGCCGTGACGCCCCTGGTGGCGCTCGGCGTCGAGCGGCACGGCCTGGAGGCCACGGCCCCGTGGATCGCACTCGGCCTGCTGCTCGGCATCGTTCCGCTCACCCTATTGATCATACGCCCGAGCCCGCAGTCCATGGGCCTCGCCCCGGACGGCATGAGCCGCGCCGAGGCGGCCGCCGCCCCGGCCACGCCGTCCACCCCGCTCGCAGCGGCGCTGCGCCACGGCTACTTCTACGCGGTCTCGATCGCCTACCTGTTCGTGCTCGGCTCGCAGGTGGCCGGCATCGCCCACTTCTACCGCCTCGCCAGCGCCCGGGCCGGCGCCGAGACCGCGGCGCTGGCGCTCGCCGCGATGGCCGCCACCAGCACCATTGGCCGGCTGATCGGCGGCGCCATCCTGCTCAAGCTGCCGGCGCGGACGTTCGCGCTCGCCATGACGGCCATGCAGGCGGCGGCGCTGGCGGTGCTCGCCTTCGCGCACAGTCGCTGGGCCCTTCTCCTCGGCGTCGCCGCGTTCGGGCTCACCATGGGCAACTCGCTGATGCTGCACCCGCTGCTCCTGGTGGAGCGGTTCGGCACCCGCGACTATGGCCGCATCTACGCCCTGAGCCAGCTCGTATCGGTCTGGGGCCTGGCCGGCGGCGCGACCCTGGTGGGGCTCATCTACGAGGCGAGCCGGGGCTACGAGGTGGCGTACACGGCCATCGCACTGACCTCGCTGGCCGGTCTTGCGGTCCTGGCTGCCTACGGCCCGAACGGGCTGCGGATCGGCAGGATCGGGGTCAGCCCCCCTGCGCATGCCGCCGTCGACGCCGGCAAGGTTCGAGCCGAGGCGCCTGCCCCCGTGTCGATTACGCAGGGGCCAGACGCAAGCGGCGGGCGCGC
>Ga0070694_100001324_pt1 | contig 14428 bp, 13 predicted proteins | sample KBSK1251metaG_FD_65470 | JGI IMG/M metagenome (GOLD analysis project Ga0070694, IMG submission 65470) | Corn, switchgrass and miscanthus rhizosphere microbial communities from Kellogg Biological Station, Michigan, USA - KBS K1-25-1 metaG | ecosystem: Host-associated > Plants > Roots >... | reverse complement strand
CACGCGAAGATCACGATCGGGGTCCAGACCGCCGGTGCTGCCGGCAAAAGAGCGTGCTCTCCCAGTTGTTGAAAGCCTCCTGAAACCAGCCAGAAAGCGAGGCTTACAGCCACTGCGGAGCACAGGGCGATCACGGTGCTTCGTCGACCGAACGAGATGGCCAGCGGCATTCCGATCAGGGCCATCACGATCACGCTGAAGGGGGCGGCATATTTTCGCTGCAAGGCGACGGTCAGTGCTGCTGTGTCGGCGCCCCGCGCCTTCAATGCGCGGACATATTCGTGCAAACCTGCAGAGTCCAACTGCGAAGGGCGATCGACGGTCGGCTTGAATGCTGAAGGTGGGTCGACGCCGCTGATTTCCAGTTGGGCGGCCGATTGAATGCCGACCTTGGGCTGATCCAGGCTAATCCAATTTGCTTTGGTGATTTGAAATTGATTTGGGGAAAGCCACTTCCCTTCCTCGCCGTTTATGACACGCCTTAGCTCAACCTGGTGATCATCGAATTCATAGATGACCGGCTTGATCAGGCTCTGCTTCTGTTCGTCAAAATCGTATGAGTAAATGCGGGCTCCGTCAGTGCTGACCAGCCAGCGACGTTCTGCGCCGGCACTCATCTGGGCAATGTTTCCGCGAATGCGCGCGCGCAGGCTGTCCTGCCTCACGTTAGCCTGCGGCATGATGCGTTCCTGAATGAACCAGGCGCCGGTCGCAACCACGATCGCAAAGGCAAGCCCCGGCAACATCAAACGGTAGACACTCTGTCCGCTGGCCCACCAGGCTACCGCTTCCCGACGCCGGGCGATCAGCGCGTACGTCAAAAGCACGGCGACGAGTACGCTACCGGGAAACAACTCGACGCTGATGAGCGGCAGCAGATAAAACAAATACTCGCCGACCAGCTTCACGCTGGCCCGGTTCGCCGAGATGAAACGCCACAGCTCGAAAGTGGTGAAAATATCAAAGATCAAAACCAGAGTGATAAACCCGAACACAAAACTCAGGATCATCGTGCGCACGATACCGATGTCGAGGAGCGTCGGAAAACTGGCAATCGACAGCCGCCGGCGCAGACGCTGCTTCGCAGGCACGCCGGCATCTTCGCTATCAATTACCTGAGGCCTGCGCTCGCGACGCAGGAAGAAGCGAAATTCTCTCTGCCGGGAAAGCATGATGAGGAGGCCCATTGTGAGTGTCAACGCGGTGGAAAACCACGCGCCCAGCATCGGCGGCACGGTGCCCGCGCGCGCCAACTGATCGCCGGCGAGGGTGGCCAGGTAATACACCAACAGAATCATTAGCGAAAGCAGCACGCCAAAACCGCGGCTACCGCGCCGCATTCTGAGTCCCAGGGCCGCGCCGAAGAACGAAAAAACAAACGGCGTCACCGCCAACGCCAGGCGCTTATGAAAGACTAAACGGGCGTCTCGCTGTTCGGCTCCCGTGGTTTGCTCGGCGCGCTGACGTAATTCCGCCAGTCCCATTTCATCAGGATTGCCTTCGGGCTTTTGCAATCTCGCCAAAAGGCTGCCACGTCCGGTATTGAAAACAATTCTCAGAAGATCCAGGCGCTCAACCACGTAAGACTGGTCCCGCGCATCCGGCGCCGGCACTTTCGTTTTCATCGCGTCCTGCAAGACGAGCTCAGACTTATCAAGAGAGGAATCGATTCTCCCCGCCCGAGCGGTGATCAGATCTTTGGAGTGATCGGCCTCCTGGCTGAAAATGAAAACGCGGCCCCATTGGCCGTGAATCTTGTCACCGTCGCGAACGTAAATTACTTTGCCGGGAAAATCACTGGTAAAAGTCCGCGGCTCAACCGGTGAATCCAGCTTGTACAGGGCGCTGCGCAGAACCACAGAGCGCAATTGTCTCTGCGCGCGCGGCGCTTCCTTGAGATTGAGGTAGCAGGTTGCTGCCGTGGCAATCAGACCAATCGCCAGCACTGGCCAGAATGTTCGCCAGGTGCTCACTCCGGCGGCGCGGATCGCTACGATCTCGCTATCGCTACTCATGCGGCCGAGTCCGATAATCGTTCCGCAAAGAACCGCCATCGGAATCGTGAATACCAGGACTGCCGGCAAAAGGGACAAAGCCAGACTGTAAACAAAGCCGGCCGGCATTACGCCGTGAAACACCGATTCGAAATAACGTCCGGTCTGCTGGACGAACAGAATTGCCGTCAACAAAACCAGCGCGGCCAGACCATAGGGAAAGATCGTCTTGAGCACATACCTTTCGATCAGTCTGCGGCTGAACATTTCGGTTTCCTTAGCGATTTGCTGCCACCAGTGTACGGGGGCGACGGTCGATAGCGCGAGTTATCAGGCGATGAGTGAGCGCGCTTAAGACAGAATCTTCCTGGTCAGTGAGCTTTCTATTCTTAACAAAATTGAGCGGCGAGAGTTGGTAGCTGGCGCGGACCGCGCCCAGCACTTCATGAGGAAACACCGAAGGCACATTCGGGCGGCACTGAGCACAGCGGGAGTTAAGCTCGGCATCGACAAAGATCTGAGTCGTCTCATCAAGCTCAGTTCCGCATTCCGCGCAAGAGCGCAGATCCGGAAACAGCCCCGAAAGCCGCAGCAGCCAGATCTCGAAATACCGGGTGAGCTGCCGTTCCGCTCCTTCGGCTAAGGTCAAAGCATCAAGACACGCCGACAACATTCGATACATTCGCTCGTCGGCTTCGTGCGGAGGCGCGAACTCGTTGATTAGCTCGCCCATGTAAGCAAGGACCTCACCCGTCTCAGGCTTTACATTAAGTTCGAAGTGCGATTTCAGAATCTCGGCGCTCGAGATTGCGACGAGATCCCGATTTTCCTTTTCATGGTAGGCCAGCCTGACCACGGTGAAAGGCTCGAGGGCTGCGCCGAACCGGCTCTTCATACGACGAGCGCCCTTGGCCACGCCGCGAACAAGGCCGGCGGCACGCGTCAGACAAACTACAATGCGGTCGGATTCAGCCAGATTGTAGGTGCGCAGCACGATTGCGTCTGTTGTTACTAACCGCATCTCCCGCCACCTAACCTATTCGAGAAAGGAATTACCTACCGAAGGGGAGAAAATAGAGGACCCAGCCAAGAATAAAAGCGATCGCGAGAAACTCTCCAAAGACCTTCAAGCCATAGATGAGCTTTTGTCGATCGGTTCCTTTGGCCACGGTACCAAAGACGACTCCGGTTAATGCCGCAAAGAAAGCCATCCAGAAGACGTGTTTCATGGTTTCCTCCCGGCAGCAATATCAAACGCATCCAGCATGGCGAGGTAATTCAATAAGCCGCCAACCAAAAGGAAAGTATTCCCGTATTCATAGGTCACTAGCTGGGCTTGCTCGGCAAAACCGGTATTGGTCAACCAACAGAAAATATAGAGAAGGCCGGCGCCGAAGTTTGCGCTCATCGGCAAAAGTTGAAGTAAAGCTGAAAGTCCCTGATCCGTTCCGCTCATCTTGAACAGGTGTCCGCCAATCAGCAATCCCCCGACGAACATCGCCCACACTGCACCACCGAGCAGAAGGCCGCGGGCCCAGCGCTTCTGTAGGAAGTGCCCCAGTCCCGGCACAGCCCAGGCGCTTACTCCGATCAACCACGCCCTTCCCGGCGTGTTCGCATCAGATTGTTCAATTCCCTTAACTAGCAAACCATTCCCTCCCGCCAATCCAACTTAAAGTAAAACATCAACATAATCCAGGGGCTTTCCAGCAATTCTACAACTGTCGGCTCTGCGACTCCTGACCAGATTAATAAAGGAGAAAATCCCCTCGCAGCCTTGAGAATTCAGCCAGCGGAGCCTGCCAGGACTCTCTGATGCTTTCGAGCGAATCGCCGCGCTCGATGGCTTCCCTGACCTTCGCCGTTCCCGCGATCACGTCGAATGGGTTCTTGTCGTACTCATACTCGTAAGGCGGGTTCTTCCATTTGAACTCGTCGCCGTACATGTCGAAAGCTATCTTGACGACCGCGATTCCCGAGAGCGCCGGCTGAAACGTCTCACGATTTGTAACATGAATCTGGACGCCACCGCAGGCCTCGCCGCCATGCTTTTGAAAGGTCGGTAGAAAGACACAGGATCGAAAGTAGACGCCGGGCAGCCCAATTCCATTCAACGCCTGGGCAAATCGATCGGCCTCGATGTAGGGAGCGCCGACCAGCTCGAAAGGCCTGGTGGTTCCCCTCCCTTCAGACATCTGTGTTCCTTCCAGGTGCACCGTGCCGGGAAAGACAGTCGCCGCGTCCAGGCTCGGCATGTTGGGTGAAGGCAAAACCCACGGACCGTCCGTTTCGTCATACCAAAGCGCGCGCGTCCAGCCTTCCATCGTCACGCCTTCGAGGTCACTGCCAATTCCAAACGCCTCATTGAACAGGCGCCCCAATTCACAGAATGTCATCCCATGGCGCGTCGCGATAGGAAACTGGCCGACAAAGGAAGCAAACGCCGGATCGAGTACCACACCTTCGAGCTGAATGCCGTTAATCGGATTCGGCCGATCGCAGGCAATCACCTTCTTGCTCAGTTTTTTCGCCGCCCGCATGCAGTTCGCCAGGGTGTACACAAAAGTATAAATGCGCGTGCCCACATCCTGTAGATCGACCACGATTACGTCCACTTCGCGGAGCATTTCTTCCGAAGGCTCGCGGGTTTCACTATAAAGCGAATAGATCGGCAGGCCCGTTGCGCGGTCAGTAGCATGCTCAGTTTCGATCATGTTGTCCTGAACGTCACCGCGAATGCCGTGTTGGGGCCCGAACAGCGTAGTCAGATTGATCTCTGGATGCTGATGAAAGAGATCCGCGGCGTGGTGAAAGTCGTGGTTGACCGATGCCTGATTACAAACAAGCCCAACCCTGGCGCCCCTCAACAGGTCGATTTTGTCATCCAGCAGGCGTTCAATGCCCAGTTTGATCGGTTTCTTCTTCATTTACTAACTTAGTTTCACAAACCGTGCAGAATGCTAAGGCAGCCGCAGGCTGGACAGCCTTCGGTACACTTACTCACCCGCACAATACAGAGCCGCCATTCACATTCAAAATCTCACCGTTAATGTGTCTCGCCCATTCTGTGCAGAGGAAGACAATTGGCCACCCAATGTCCTCGGGCGCGGCCACGCGGCCGACCGGAATTGTGGCTTCCAGCGCTTCGCGAAAACCGTCCCGAGCAAATGCGTCAGCACACATATCGGTATCAACCCATCCAGGAGCGACCGAGTTTACGTTGATGCCGAAAGGCCCGAGCTCCGCCGCCAACGATTTGGTGAATGAAATCTGCCCGCCCTTTGAGGCCGCGTAGTTGGAAACATTTGCCTCGCCACGCTGGCCGGCCGTGGAGCTAACGATGACTATTCGGCCAAACCCCTGTTTCTTCATCGCCGGCACAGCGGCATGACAAACGGTCCAGGTGCCTTTCAAATTCAGTTCGATTGTGCGGTCCCACGAGTCTTCAGACATCTCCTCGATCGCGCTGCCTTCCCAAATGCCGGCATTACAGACGAGGAAATCAAGGCGAGTAAATCTGTTAATCGCCGCGTCTACCAGACGCTTCGCATCCTCGGTTTTCGCAACGTCTGCTTGAACTGCGAGCGCGCCGACCCCTTCGGCTTCAGCTTCACGAACAGCACTGTCTGCCGCACTCCGGTCGGACACATAATTTACGACAACATTTGCGCCCAGCTTCGCAAAACACTCAACCGCGGCCCGGCCAATTCCGCGCGAGCCGCCCGTAACCAGCGCGACCTTGTCTTTTAGTTTCAAACTTTCGATTAGCAATTGTGAAGTGTCCAGGTTTTTTTTGAAATCGATGCGGTAATCAGACAGTAGCGGACTCCTGACGACGTTCCCTGGTTAAAGAAGCAAACTTTCTCGCTTCTTCGATAAAGCGGGTGAACAGTGACCGCGACAACGAATCCTGTTCCCAGGCCAGTTCCGGATGCCACTGGACGCCCAGAACCCAGCGATCGTCACGAGGATCCTCGGCTGCTTCGATCAAGCCATCCGCCGCCCAGGCCGTCGCCACCAGCTCTCTTCCTACGCTTTTCAAAGCCTGATGATGATGGCTGTTGACCGGAGCGCTGTCGCTGCCCGCCAACGCAGCCAGCATGCTGCCTTCCAGGATTCTTACCCGATGCGAGTGTCGAGTACGCGGCAGGCCCTGCTCATGCTTGAGAGCGTTCGGGTGCTGACTGACAACATCCTGTATCAACGTGCCTCCGCGCGAAACGTTCAGCGACTGCAGACCAAAACAAATCGCAAACACCGGCAGGCCGCTCTCTTCTGCTTCAGCCAGCGTCAGCAAATCAGTCTCGTCCTTCTCCGGGTGGACGTTTCCGAGCAATGGATGGGGCTCATGGCCATATCGCTGCGGATCCACATCGGAATCGCTGCCCGGCAACAGCAAACCATCCAGGTGCTCCATTATTGACTTGATGAAATCGCGGTTCGGGATAAGCGGAATATGGACCGGCAGTCCACCAGCGGCTTCCACAGCCTCGCTGTATTCGCGCGCGAGATAAAACCGATTCGTTGCCAGTTCGATGCGCATCGTAATCCCGATGCGTGGTCGCGATCTATCGCTCATTAGATCCGATACTCTTCCTGCATTATTGGGCGTTCATTGCTCGATCTTCGATATCATAACTCAAACTGCGGCGCGGCGAGTATCGCACACTTTCAGGCAGTCGTGGGTCAGTTTTGCTGAAAATTGTCTGACAAACTTTAGTTTGTCGAGGCGCCACGACAAGCTAGAGCTTATCGGACATTCAAACTGACCCACTCCTCTTTCAGGTCGCTCGCTTGACTAATCTTCGGGCCAGTTTCTATAGTGCTCTTTCCATTGATGAGCAAAAAAAATTCTCCAAGAGTGCGCAGCACAACCGTCTTACTCGTGCGGCGCGATGGACACGTGGCGATGGCCGGTGATGGCCAGGTAACCGTCGGCGAAACGGTAATGAAGGCGAGCGCCCGGAAAGTCCGCCGCCTTTATAACGACAAGATTCTGGCAGGCTTTGCCGGGGCCACCGGCGACGCTTTCTCGCTGTTGACCCGCTTCGAAGGAAAGCTGGAGCAATATCACGGCAACCTGGACCGCGCCGCGATTGAACTCAGCAAAGAGTGGCGCACGGACAAGATCCTCCGTCACCTGGAAGCGCTGCTGGTCGTCGCCGACGAGAAGAGTTCCTTCCTGCTTTCCGGAAACGGAGATGTCATCACCCCCGACGACGGACTGCTGGCAATTGGCTCGGGAGGATCCTATGCTCTGGCCGCGGCCCGTGCTCTGGTTAACAACACGAAAATGTCTGCTCGCGAAATCGCCGGTGAGGCGATGCGGATTGCCGGCGAGATCTGCATCTACAGCAACTCAAATATCATCGTCGAAGAATTGTAACAGCGGAATCGAGCTCTAAAGAAAATTATCAGAGGTTGGCGGTCGACAGTTGCAGCAATTTTGGTCTAACAAATAAATGGTTATCTACCTCGCAGGTGAAACAGAAGAACCGGAACTTCGTCTCGACGAGTTGACGCCGCGGCAGATTGTCGCCGAATTGGACAAGCACGTCGTCGGACAGAACGCCGCGAAGCGCGCAGTCGCAATCGCGCTGCGCAACCGCGTGCGTCGCAAGAAGCTCGCCCCCGATCTGGCGGCTGACGTAATTCCAAAGAACATAATCATGATCGGATCGACCGGCGTCGGCAAAACCGAAATTGCCCGGCGCCTGGCCCGGATGTCCAATTCCCCGTTTCTGAAGGTTGAGGCTTCGAAGTTCACCGAAGTGGGTTACGTGGGCCGCGACGTCGAGAGCATGATTCGCGATCTCACGGAAATCGCCGTTGAGATGACCCGGCAGGAGAAAGTAGACGAGATCACCGACAAGGCCGAGCTCAACGTCGAGGAACGGATTCTCGATCTCCTGCTGCCGCCACCGAAGTCTTCGTCGTCCGGCCCGCTCTTCGACTTCGATTCAGGCGAAATGACCGCGCCGGTGCTGGTTCCTGATACCGAGCCTAAGGACGAAAACTTTGCCCGCACCCGGGAAAAGCTTCGCGCACAGCTCCGTTCAGGCAAGCTGGACAATCGCCTCCTCGAGATGGAGGTGCGCGAAAAGAACTTCCCCACGATTGAGCTCGCGGGGCCGATGGGTGTGGAAGAGATGGGCATCAATATGAAAGACATGCTCGGCAATCTCTTCCAGGGCCGCAGCAAGCGACGAAAAATGCGGGTCGACGAGGCGATGGAGTATTTGATGCAGGAAGAGGAGGAACGCCTGATCGATATGGACTCAGTTGCGCGCAGCGCACTTGAGCGTGTCGAATCGTCCGGCATAATCTTCCTCGACGAAATTGACAAGATCGCCGGCCGCGAATCAGGGCACGGACCCGACGTTTCGCGCGAGGGCGTGCAACGCGACATCCTGCCGATTGTCGAAGGCACGACCGTGAACACTCGCTACGGAATGGTGAAGACCGACCACATCTTGTTCATTGCCGCGGGCGCGTTCCACGTCTCCAAGCCATCGGACCTGATTCCGGAACTACAGGGCCGCTTCCCTATTCGAGTTGAGCTCGAGTCTCTGACGATCGAGGACTTCAAACGGATTCTGGTCGAGCCCAAGAACTCTCTGATTAGGCAGTACCTGGCCTTGATGGAGACGGAGGGCGTCAAGCTCGAATTCACTCCCGATGCAATCGACGCGGTGGCCAACTTCGCCGCGAAGGTAAATGAGCAGACCGAAGACATCGGCGCTCGCCGGCTGCACACCATCATGGAGCGGCTGCTCGACGAGATTAGTTTTGAAGGCCCCGACCTGGAGCCAAAAGACAAGACCATCAATGCGGCCTATGTGGACGAGATGCTGGCCGAGACCGTCAAGGACCAGGATCTCAGTCGCTACATTCTCTAATCGCTGGAACCTTACCAACGTGGCCGCACCTCAAGATACTTCAGTAATGTCGCGCAAGTCGGCGGCCCGTCATTTAATGTTGATGCTTGGCTTGTGCGCGCTTTCGCTGGCGCCCACCTGTGGCAAACGCCGGCCGCCGCTACCTCCGATTGAACGGATTCCCCAGCGCACCGAGGCGTTGACCGGTGTGCAACGAGGTAACGAGATCACTCTGATGTGGCCGGCGCCTTTACGCAATGCCGGCGAAGGCAGCGTGCAGAGTATTCGGCGGGTGGATGTTTATCGCGTCGCAGAAAAGGTCAACGCACCGCGGCCCATGACCGAAGATCAGTTTGAAGAGAGGGCGACGCTCATCGGATCAGTTCCTTACGAAGAGATCAAAAAGGGCGACGCCACGCTTTCCTATACCGACCGGCTCGAACTGGCTTCCGATCCGGCCCGTTTACGTTATGCAATTCGCTACGTGAACGCGGCCGGTCAGCGTGCGGCTTTTTCGAACTTCTTTATAATGACGCCGGCATTCAAGGTTGCGAGGCCACCTGCGAATCTGAATTTTGAAGCAAGGGAAACCGCCAACATCATCACCTGGGACGCGCCCACCAGCAACATGGACTCATCGACCCCGGTAAACCTGCTGGGCTATAACGTCTATCGGATTTCGAAATCACAGCCGGAAAGCGAATCGAAACCGCTCAACGCTGAGCCGGTTACGGCCACGCGCTATGAGGACAAGCGATTCAAATTCGGTGAGTCTTACACGTATTTTGTTAGGTCAGTGTCGCTCGGCACGGAAGCCAGGCCGGTTGAAAGCCTGACTTCGAATGAAATCGAGGTGCTGCAGAAGGACAAATACCCACCGGCCGCTCCCGAATTAGCCACACCCAATGCTGCCTTTGGGCGAATTGCTCTTTTCTGGGTACCGAACTCGGAACCGGACTTAGTTGGTTATTATCTCCATCGTTCGACAGATCCAAACCTGCCGTTGGACAAATGGCCGAAACTGACGCCTCAGCTATACACCAAAACCACTTTCACCGACGAGAATGTCGAGACCGGAAAGACTTACTATTATTACGTTGAAGCGGTCGACTCAGCAGGAAATGTTAGCCCGCCCTCGAAGGTCGTCTCGGACACGGTCCCGTAGGTCGGACGTACCGCAGACTGTCCAGTCTGCGGCTTTTTCGCCTTGCTAATCCGAAGCAGACTGGACAGTCTGCTTTACAAAGAGAGGCGGCAGTCCGGCCGAATGTCGAACTGCCGCCCGCTTTCTTTGTGACTCAACTTAGTACCGAATGAGATTCAGAATCACATTCAGCACCTGGCCGAGAATCGTATACTTGCCGTTTGAGTAACTGCCGTACTGGTTACGTCCGTAGTAGCCATCCTCGTAACCACGACGGAACCCTTCACGGAAGTAATTCTGGTACTCATTGATGTCGACGTAGTAACCGTCGTATCCGTAGGTCGCGTCCTGATAAGCGTCGCAGCCTTCCGGATCGAACTGCCATCCATCCTGACGGTCGGCCTCTCCGGCCCGGAACCCTTCCGCATAGCCATCGTTAACCGCTCCCTCGAGCATGTTGGCGCCATATTGATTCACATCATAGTAGGTACCGTTGCGAGAGTAGCGATAGCTGGGAACCCCATAATCGATGTAATTGAAGCTCTGGAGCCGCAGCTGATCCTGTCGCAGACGCTCCCAGTACTGTTGCTGGAACCGCCACTGATTCAGACGACGCATCTGTTGCAGGTACTGTGCGCGTTGTTGCCAGGCACGCTGCCGATCGTTTTCACGCTGGCGAAATTCGATCTGACGTTGGCGCCAGGCCTGTTCTTCGCGCCGTCGCCACTCGTTCCGCTGTTGATCCGAGAGCCTGGTTCGATTGCTGTTTTCCCTCGCCAAACGATCCTGCTCACCGTTGCGCCGATTGTTGTCACGTTGCCAGTCCCGGCGCTGTTCTGCCTGCTGGCGATCCTGTGCCCTTCTCTGCTCGTCCAGAATGCGGCGTTGGTCGTCATTCTGGCGACGCGGCAACTGGTTCTGACGTTCGGCCAAACGGCGCTGCTCCTCGGCCTGGCGTCGCTGCTCAAGCAGACGCTGTTCTTCCTGGGTCCGCCGCTGATCGTCGTCTCGGCGGCGTTGCCCTCCGCGCTGTCGATCCGTTTCGGCCTGGCGCTCCTGGTCGAATTGCCGGCCGTCTTCCTGCTTGCGCTGCCTCAATTGTTCCTGGTTGGTTCGTTCCTGTTCGCGTCGCTGCTGGTCTGCCAGACGTCTTTGCTCGTCGGCTTGACGGCGCTGGGCATCCTGATTCTGGCGGGCCTGTTCGGCCTGTCGTCTCTGTTCCTGTTCCTGGCGCCGCTGTTCCCACTGCTGTCTTTGCTCCGCACGTTGCTGCTCTTGACGCTGGCGTTCGGCCTGATCCGTCTGGCGACGCTGATCCTGGGCCTGACGTTCATTGTTGCGGCGCTGCTCTTCGGCCTGGCGTTGCTGTTGAGCTTCTTCGTTGCGCCGGTTTTGGTTTTGATTCTGCTGGTTCTGGTCCCACTTCCGTTCTTCACGTCGCACGCGACGATCTTCACGGTTGGTGGACTCCTGGGCTCCGGCAAGACCGGCGGCTCCCAGCAGAGTCGTTAAGGCGAGGGCTAACAATCCGATGATTCGATTCCGTCGATTGGCTTTCATGGCTGATTCTCCTTGTATGAGAGAGACTGAGGAGAGAGTTGCAGTGAGCCAAAAAGCAATCAGTATTCCATTGTGTAAGTCTTCGATGGTTAGCCCTGGTTCAGGCAGCAGGATGATTTGACTAACACGATATGGTTTTGTGAATAGACCGTATCGGGCGAAGCGGGAAGCGTCCAGCTGGAGTCAGTACCGGGAGCGGTAGCGACCGGGTCAGGCCGATAGCCATACTGCATCCTGGTCTTGCTACCCGGTCGCTACCGCTCCCGGTACTGACCTCATCACATTAGGGAACCACCGATAAGACTTCCTTCGTTGTTAATCCCTGACCGTTTCGCTTATATTTGTCCCACACAGAAAATCAGGAGGCCTTATGAAATTCTTTTTAGATACCGCTAATCTCGATGAGATCCGCCAGGCAGCAGCTCTGGGAATGGCCGATGGCGTTACCACTAACCCGACTTTGGTTTCGAAGGAAGGCGACGTCGATTTCAAGAAGCACATCGCCGAAATTTGTAAAATTGTTTCTGGCCCGGTCTCGGCTGAAGTGACCACCAATGACCGCGACGAGATGCTCAAGGAGGGCCGCGAGTACGTGAAGATTGCGCCGAACGTCGTCGTTAAGTGCCCGCTTACCTTAGCGGGTTTGGAAGCCACGCGCATCCTCAACGATGAAGGAATTAAAGTGAATGTGACACTTTGCTTCTCGGCGGCCCAGGCGGTTTGCGCGGCAAAAGCCGGCGCGTCGTTCATCAGTCCCTTCTTAGGTCGGCTGGACGACATTGGCGACAATGGTTTGCGCCTGCTTGAAGAAATAATCGAGATCTACAACAACTATTCATGGAAGACTGAAGTTTTGGCAGCCAGCCTGCGCCACCCGATTCACGTAATCGAAGCCGCTCGGATGGGGGCAGACATCGCCACGATGCCTTTCAAGGTGCTCCAGCAATTGTTAAAGCATCCCCTGACCGAAAAAGGACAGGAACAGTTCCTCGCAGACTGGAAAAAGACAGCGGCGGCTAAAGCCTGAAACCAGAGGTCAGAGATCAGAGGTCGGATGTCAGAAGGAAAACTCAACTCTCAACTGGCATCTGATCCCCAAACCTCCGCCATCACGGATCTATCAACTCCAGCTTCCGTTGTTGTCGCTCGCGAACTCACCAGGGTTTACGGAAATCAGCGCGCGGTCGACGGCATCGATTTCACTGTCAGACGGGGCGAAACCTTCGGACTGCTCGGGCCGAACGGCGCCGGCAAATCAACGACGATGCGCATGATCGCCTGCCGCACGCCGCTAACGTCCGGCGAATTGTCGATCGAAAATCTGAACGTCCGGACACAAGGTCGGGCGATCAGAGCTCTTATCGGCGTCGTGCCTCAGGACAATAACCTCGATCCTGACTTGAGTGTTCGTCGAAACCTGCTCGTTTATGCGAGCTACTTCCGCATGCCCAAACGCGAAGCGATCCAGCGTGCCGAAGAGCTGCTGGATTTCATTGGCATGACTCAGCGTGCCGACGCCCGCATCGATCATCTTTCGGGCGGAATGAAACGACGACTCATGATTGCGCGAGCCTTACTTCATAGACCGCGATTGCTGGTCCTGGACGAGCCGACCACCGGCCTCGATCCTCAGGTCCGGCAGGAAATCTGGCAGAAACTGGAAGAGCTGCGGCGCGTTAGTGGAGTTACCATTCTCCTCTCCACGCACTACATGGACGAGGCGGAAAAGCTCTGCGAGCGCCTGGTGGTCATGGATCACGGCAAGATCCTGGCGAACGGAACGCCGAAAGACCTCGTGCTCTCACGGGTTTCTCGATATGCCCTGGAAGTTCGTGATGTCGCGGAGTTACCTCTGCAAGCAACCGCGAATGGGATTAGCTCCGTCGCGCGAAACAACGCACACTTCTATTTTGCGGCGGATGCCGAAACCTTAACGCCGCTCATGAAGGAATATGAGGGCCGGCGTCCGATGATCCGGCTCTCAAACATGGAGGACGTGTTCCTGCAACTGGTCGGCGAACACGAGTCTGAGTCCGGAATGAAGCATTAACCGAGGAGTCTCTGTTCGCGGCTTGGCCGCTCTGGATCTCGTCTTTTACACATTGGAGGCTACGCCTCCAGTGAATTCCGAGACGCAGCCTCAAAAACGCAGTTAAGGCGATCGGAAAGCCAAAGGCTTTCCGCACATCAGACGGCAGAGCCGTTTGGTTCAGCCTAATTGACCTGTATGATCAAAGCCACCGGCACACCCTTTTCGATTCAGGTCCTTAGATACGACGGTACCGAGCACCGGCATTGGAATGCCAGAATGGTTCGCCGGGATGGCCCGCTGATTGTTCTGGATGCCGAGTTTGATTTTGAAGTTCAACATTTGCATCTTGGCCATATCCCCCTGGGAGCTCGAACGATCGAATACTACTGGCAGGAACGTTGGTACAACGTATTCGAATTCCTTGATGACGCCGGCAAGACCCGCCTCTGGTACTGCAACGTCAACCTGCCACCGGTCATCTCAGAGTCGTCGATAACTTACGTAGACCTGGACTTCGATGTCATCGTGCGCACGGATTTTTCTTATCAGATCCTCGATTCAGATGAGTTCGAGCAACACGCGCGAATCTTCGGCTATCCTCAAGAGGTCCAGGAATCAGCGCAAAACGCTTTGACTGAGATCATTTCGCGAATTGAGAGCCGCCAGTTCCCTTTCAATAAATGAGTATCAATTAGTTTTGTTTTTCGTGGAACTTTCAGGGTCTGCCAGGTTAATTAGCTATGACTGCTGCGATGAATCTCGTGATGAAGGCGTCAGAACCAACAGACACCGAACTGGTTCGACGTTTGGTCGACGGCGA
>Ga0070694_100001321_pt1 | contig 14431 bp, 7 predicted proteins | sample KBSK1251metaG_FD_65470 | JGI IMG/M metagenome (GOLD analysis project Ga0070694, IMG submission 65470) | Corn, switchgrass and miscanthus rhizosphere microbial communities from Kellogg Biological Station, Michigan, USA - KBS K1-25-1 metaG | ecosystem: Host-associated > Plants > Roots >... | reverse complement strand
CGCCGGGCACGGGTCCGGCGTCGCTGGCGCGACGCCTCCCCTCGCTCTTCGCCTCGCGTCCGCCCACCGCGCTGAAAAAACGCGCGGCGGGTCCTGGGACGCGAGGTCTCAGACGGCCCGGCGGAAGCAGGGCGCCGGGCTCGCCACACCGCATGCGGGAAGCTGAATTGGGCGACGCCAATTTGACAGGTGCCACGTCCTCACTATATTTGTTGCCTATGGAAGATGGGCCGCATGCTGCGGCGGGATCGATCGCGGGAAACCTGGCGGCGGTGCGCGGGCGGATCGAGGCGGCGGCACACCGCGCCGATCGGGATCCCGGCTCGATCGTCCTGGTGGGCGTCAGCAAGACGGTGGAGGCGGAGCGGGTCATGGAAGCGGTCGCGGCGGGGCTCCGGGATCTCGGCGAGAACCGGGTGCAGGAGGCGCGCGACAAGGCGCCGCGGCTCTCCGGCAACGTGCGCTGGCACCTGGTCGGGCATCTGCAGACCAACAAGGCGAACCACGCGGCGCGAGCGTTCGAGATGATCCATTCCATCGACTCGATCGAGCTGCTCTCACGCCTCGACCAGGCCGCCGGCCGGGAGGGGCGCGCGATCGAAGGCCTGGCCCAGGTCGACCTGGCGGGGGAGGCGACCAAGTTCGGAATCCCGGAGGACCGCCTCGACGCCCTGCTCGAGAGGGCGGAGGGCTGCGCCTCGGTGAAGCTCAGGGGCCTCATGATCCTGCCGCCGTACGATCCGGATCCCGAGGCGAGCCGCCCGCACTTCCGCCGCCTGCGCGGGATCCTGGAGGAGTCGCGCCGGCGCCATCCCCGGCTCGATCTCCGTGAGCTGTCGATGGGCATGAGCGAGGACTTCGAAGTGGCCATCGAGGAGGGGGCGACGCTGGTGCGCGTCGGCCGCGCCCTGTTCGGAGAGCGCCGCGGCGCCGCGGCAGAAGGAGGGAGACCATGAAGATCACCCCGATCGACATCAGCAGCCACCGTTTCGCCAAGCGCATGCGCGGCCTCGACCCCGAGGAGGTCCGTTCCTTCCTGAACCTGGTGGCGGGGGAGTTCGAGCGGCTGGTCATCGAGAACAACGCGCTGAAGGAGGAGCTGGCCCAGATCAAGTCGGGACTGGCCGATTTCAAGGAGCGCGAGCGGATCCTGAAGGAGACCCTCCTGACCGCCCAGAAGCTGGCGCAGGACATGAAGGAGGAGGGGCGGAAGGAGGCCCAGCTGGTCATCAAGGAGGCGGAGATCAAGGGAGGGCAGCTCCTCGACCAGGCGGCGCGCAAGGCGGGGCAGATCGAGGGGATGATCCAGAACCTGAGGGTCGAGCGCGACGCCTTCGAGCAGCGCGTCCGCTCGGCGGTCGAGCAGCACCTGAGGCTGCTCGACATGCACAAGAAGGAAGAGGAGATCGAGGACCGGCTGCGTTTCATGAAGAAGCCGTCCGCCGGGGAAAAGATCTGATCGACGCCGACCTGGCGATCGTCGACGCCGCCGAGCTGGTGACCGTGGCGGGGGGCGCGCCGCGGCGCGGCGCCGCCCAGGGGGACCTCGGGATCCTCGAGCGCGGCTGCCTGGCGGCGAAGGACGGCCTCATCGTCTTCGTCGGCGACGAGCGCGATTACCGCCGGCAGGTCCGGCTGGAGCGCAAAGGCGTCGAGATCGACGCCACCGGCCGCACCGTCCTGCCCGGCTTCGTCGACCCCCACACCCACCTGCCGTTCGCCGGCAGCCGCGAGCGCGAGTTCGAGGAGCGCCTGAGGGGCGCGTCCTACGAGGCGATCGCCGCCCGCGGCGGCGGCATCCTGGCCACGGTCGAGGCGACCCGGAAGGCCTCCCTCGACGCCCTGATCGAGCTGGGGAAGGGGCGCCTGAACCGCATGCTCCTGCACGGCACGACGACCGCCGAGGCGAAGAGCGGCTACGGGCTGACGCTCGACGACGAGCTCAAGCAGCTGCGCGCGGTGCGGGCGCTCGACGCCATCCATCCGGTCGACCTGGTGCCGACCTTCCTGGGGGCGCACGCCGTCCCTCCGGAGAGGCGCCTCGAGCGGGAGGCGTACGTGCGCGAGATCGCCGAGCGGATGATCCCCGAGGTGGCCCGGCAGGGCCTGGCCCGGTTCTGCGACGTGTTCGTGGACGACATCGCGTTCACCCCCGCGGAGGCGGAGCAGGTCCTGACGGCGGCGGCGACGCACGGGCTCGGGCTGAGACTGCACGCCGACCAGCTGCGCGACGGCGGCGGCGCGGCCCTGGCGGCCCGGCTGGGGGCGGCCTCGGCGGATCACCTGGAGCACGCGGGGGCCGAGGGGATCCGAGCCCTGGCCGGCTCGGGCACCGACGCCGTCCTTCTGCCGGGGGCGGCATTCTTCATGGGCCGCGGCGCGCCCGGGCTCGGGAGGCGCCTGGTGGACGCCCTCGTGCCGGTGGCCCTGGCGACCGATTTCAACCCCGGGACCTGCCCGACCGAATCGATGTCCGCCATCCTGCCCCTGGCGTGCGTGGTCGACGGGCTGTCGCCGGCCGAGGCGATCGTGGCCGCGACGCTGAACGCGGCGCACTCTCTCGGCCTGGCCTCCCGGATCGGCAGCCTCGAGCCCGGGAAGGAGGCGGACGTCCAGGTGCTCGACGTTCCAAACCACCTGCACCTGGTCTACCATTTCGGGGTCAACCACTGCCGCACCGTGGTCAAGCGCGGGCGCGTGGTGGTGGACCAGGGCGCCCTCGCCGGGACCGGGCCGGGTACTCCCGGCAATGGCGCGCCGGACAAGGCTTCCAGCGGTTTCTGACCTTGACACCCCGGTGACAGGATCGTAGATTTCCATGCCAGGGTTCGGCCGCGCTCTCAGGCGATTCATCGACAGGCTGGCGCGGCGGCTCCGAGGCGAAGAGCGCGCCCGCGCCGCGAGGACACGAGACATGCTGACCGGATTGACCGTCGAGGAGTTCACGGAAGCCCTGGCCGCGTCCACGCCGACACCGGGCGGAGGGAGCGCCTCGGCCCAGGCGGGGGCCATGGCGGCGTCCCTGATCCGCATGATGTGCGACCTCACCCTGGGCCGCGAGGCCTACCGGGCCCACGAGCAGGCCGTCCAGGGAATCCGGGGCCGGGCCGAGAGCCTGCGCAAGGACCTGCTGGCCTTGGTGGACCGCGACGCGCAGGCCTACGACAGCGTGATCGAGGCGCTCAGGCTTCCGAAGGGGACGCCGTCGGAGAAGAGCGAGCGGAGCGCGGCGCTCGGACGGGCCAACCTCTTCGCCATCGAGACACCGATGGCGATCGCCGATGCCTGCGCCGTCCTGATGGGGCTGGCGGGGGAGCTGGCGCTCAAGGGAAACGCCAACGCGGTGAGCGACGTCGGGGCCGCCGCGCTTCTGGCCTACGCCGGCCTGCGCGGGGCGATCCTCAGCGTCCGGATCAACCTCAAGGGCGTGAAGGACGAGGCCCAGGCCGCCCGGATCCGCGATCGGGTGAGACGGCTCGAGATCGACTCCGAGAAGCTGCGCGAGGAGGCCCTCGCGACGGTCTACGTGCGCACGAACGGGGGCTGATCGGGGCCCTTTTCGGCATTGGTGATACGACAAACTCGCATATAAACCGCCAATAAATCATCACTCGGCGGGCATTTATTGAATTGCTGTAAAAACAATTCACATCATGAAACCGGCGTTTCTCCGCCAAGAATCAAGTTGACAAGCCTGCCGTACCACCGTACAGATAGGCCACTCATATCTGGGGCTCCGCACCTGCGGGCTTGTTCCGCCGGTTTCGGAAGCGCCAGGGATGCAAGGATCGGGTGACGAGTCTTCGAGGGTTTCCAAGGATTCAAAAGTCTTTGCCGATGAACAGGCGCCTACCGTTCCTGCCAGGCGTCTCTTCCCATTTCGGGAGGTCATGATGAGCCGAAGTGCCTATTTCAAGTCGCTCCGCGGCGCGCTGGTCGCGGGCGTGGTTCTTTCCCTGCTGCTGGTCGCGCCGGCCGCATTCAACTGGGCGGGCCGTGACGGACGCTACGGTCAGGCTCAGGTCCAGAGTCCGGCTGTCCAGATGGACGAGGTGAGCCTGCAGAGATGGCACCGCACTCATCCCGGCCTGCCCGGGACGGATCGCCCCGAGGGGCTGACGCCGTTCGGCAAGGGGTTCAAGCCGGCCGAGGCGCTTGACGCGCGCGGGCTGATCTCGACGAACATCGGCCACGTCAATCTGAAGAAGAACGACGCCCTGGATCGCGTCCCGGCGGAGTTCCGGGCGTCCGGGCCGGGCGTCAAGAGCAACGGCAAGGGGAGCGGGCAGGAAGGGGTCAACATTCTGCAGATCCGCGCGGCGGACCTGAAGAGCCTGGGGTACGACCGGATCGCGCAGGAGGTCGGTGAGATCGGCCGCATCCTCGGAGTGGTGCCGGACCGCGGGCTCCTGGTGAAGGCGCACGGGAAGGACCTGGACCGTCTGGCGGGGCTGTCGTACGTGGAGGCGATGGGTCCGTACCACCCGGCGTACAAGCTGGACCCGCTGATCGGGGAGACGCGGTTCATCCAGAAGACGCGGGCGCTGGACAGGAACCTGGACCTGCAAGTGGCGCTGTGGCAGGGAGAGGACGGCCCGGCGGCGAAGGGGCGGCTGGCGAAGGTGGTGGGCGAGGCGAACATCAGCGACTACAGCATCGACGGCACGGTGTTCCGCGTGAAGGCGAACCGCGGGCAGCTGGCGAAGCTGGCGCAGGACGAGTCGGTGCGGCACGCGGCGGAGATCCCGGAGTTGAAGCTGATGAACTCCGAGGTCCCGGTCATCCTGATGATCGGCAACACGGAAGACAGCTTCAACCTGGTGCGGCCGTTCCACGACCTGGGGATCGACGGGGGCGGGCTGGGCGCGTCGGGCCTGCCGTCGGGAGAGCGGGTGAACAACGGGACGGCGCAGGTGCCGCCGCAGATCGTGGTGGTGACGGACAACGGGATCACGGCGGACGCGGTGCACTTCTCGCAGTCGGCGACCCAGGTGTCCGACCTGACGCACGCGATGCCGTCCGCCAACCACCGGAAGATCCACGCGATCCAGAACGTCGCCGACCCCGGCGGCGCGTCGTGCGACGCGCTGCTGTCGGGGAGCAACACGCACGGCAACGTGGTGGCCGGGATCATCGCCGGCGCCCCGGGTGACTTCGGGCTGACCTTCTGCCATTCGATCGATCCGTCCGACGGGCTGCCGAGCTGCGGGCTGAGCCTGGACGCGCTGGCCAAGGGCTCGCGCATCATCATGCAGGACGCGGCGGACACCACCCGCTGCCTGTCGAACGAGCTGATCGAGGTCGGCGGCGACATCCTGCCGGGGAACATCGCGGACCGCCTGAACCTGGCGATCTGCCCGCGCAGCGGCGGGACCGGCGCCTGCTCCGGCCTCATCGGCGGCGGCGAGGAGGCCCACCTGCACGTCCTGCCGTTCGGCGTGCCGTCGTGGGATCGCGTGCTCTCCAACCCGCAGAACGGGACCTACACGCTCGAGGCGCAGCAGATCGACACCTTCCTCGTGAACAACCGGGACTACATGGTGTTCAGCCCGGTCGGCAGCCAGGGCACGGACCCCGGAGACCTGACGGCGACGACGATCTGGCCGGACCTGTTCGACGGGACCACGGCCGACGACGATCCGAACACGCCGCACCCGCCGCAGGTCCCGCCGCCGGCGACGGCCAAGAACAGCGTCACCGTGGGCGCGTCGTTCAGCGACACGTGGACCACCTTCGGCGACTTCAACTCCGAGGAGAACGACTACAACATCACGTCGCACGGCCCGGCGACCCAGGCGTCGCTGCGCACCGTGCCCCTCCTGATGGCCACGGGCGTGGACGGCTCGGGCGTGTTCGGCTACCCGCTGTTCCAGTCGGCCACGACCAACCGCAGCCATGACAACGACAACTCCGGGACCGTCGAGAACGAGATCGACGATCAGAGCTACGGGACGTCGTTCTCCGCCGGCTACACCTCGGCGGCCGGCGCGATCATCCGCGACTACTTCGCGCAGGGCTTCTACCCCAGCGCCACGCGGCAGACGGCCGACCGCATGCCGAAGCTCTCGGGGTCCCTGGTGCGCGCCGCGCTGGTCGCGAGCGCCAACTTCCTCGAGCAGTTCACCGTTCCCCAGAAGGCCTCGACGAACGACAAGCTGCTGGGCAACACCCGCGGCGCGAACATGGGCTCGATCTCCGGCGTGCCGGTCGGGGTCATCGGCAACATGTCGCAGGGATACGGCCGACCCGTCCTGGACCAGGTGCTGCCGCTTCCGAACTATCCGCCGACGCGCGGCATCGGGCTGCCGGACACGGTCGAGTACCCGGCGGCGGGCGTCCTGATCTACGACATGCTCGGCACCGGCGAGGCGCCGATCGACAACGCCGGCAACACCCAGACCGAGAAGACGTTCCAGGTGAACGCCGTGAACACGGTCCTCCTGGGCGGCGTGCGCTACGTCGCGAACGGCCAGCTGCGGGTCGCCCTCTCCTGGCCCGACCCCCCGAGCCCCGTGGGCGGCGTGGGCGGCGGCGGCTCGCTGGTCAACGACCTCGATCTCGAGCTGGAATCGCCGGGTCCTGACGGCAACATCGGCACCGCCGCGGACAACGTCGTCTACGACGGAAACGTCTACATCCTCGGTTCCCAGCTCCCGATCGGGCAGTGGGCGCAGGGGCGTCCGCTGGCGCAGGCGGCCGTGCACGACGTCAAGAACAACATCGAGGCCGTGCACCTTTCGACCTTCGTGGACGAGGCCCAGCCGAACAACGGCAACCAGCTCGTGACAGGCACCTGGAAGGTGCGCGTGAAGCGCGGCGGCGGCGGCGCGACGGCCGGCCAGATCAGCATGATCAACGGCGCCAACGAGGACACGAACCTCAGCGGCCGCAGGGACGCGGGCGAGGCCGACACGGACGTCGACGGCCTGCTGGACGCGGGCGGCCAGCCGTTCGCCCTGGTGGTCTCGGGCCCCGTGATGGCGGCGGGCCAGTCCCAGACCTGGAACGGCAGCGCGCACACGCTGCCGGGTTCCACGGCGCGCCTGAACAAGTACCAGTACTCCTGCTCCGACTCCGTCTCGGCGACCATTCTCGAAACGGATACGGTCCCGGCGGGCACGATCAGCGCCAACGCGCTGTTCCAGGTCGTGAACGCGGCGGGCGCGGTCCTGGACGAGGAGAAGGGCGTGACGTTCACCGAGACGTCCGCGGGCAGCAAGACCTTCGTGTCCACCGCCCAGCCGGCGCGCCTGGGTTCCCCGGCGGTCAAGTACAACGGCGTCCTCGAGGGGGACAACGGGCAGACGCTCGTTCTCACCTACACCGACTCGCCGCGCAACTCCGAGTCGCGCGCCCGCTTCCAGTGCTCGCCGAACATCATCGGCGGCGCTCTCGACATCAACGGGAAGGCCAACCCGGCGTCGTTCCTCAGCGGCGGCTGCGACGATGACCAGTACCTCGACGCCAACGAGCGCCTGTCGTACTCGATCGCGCTGCAGAACTTCGAGCGCGCCGACGATCTGAACGACGTCGTCGCGACCCTTACGCCGACCGGGCCGGGCGCGACCGCCATCCGCGTCCTCGACTCCCCGAAGTCGATCGGGCGGCTCCCCGGCGGGCAGAGGACCGGGATCACCTTCTCGATCTTCGTGGACGGCACGGCGGCGAACGCCCTCGCGATCGCCAACCGCAAGGTCGACCTGGTCATGCAGCTCGACGGCATGGCGCGGGGAGTGCGGCTGTCGCGCACGACCTTCACCTTCAACCACGTGATCAACGCCGACGCCGAGGCCCTGCACTACTCGACCGATTTCCCGGCCGGCGGCCGCGAGGTGCGCGACTACAACCGCAACCTCCAGATCGACACGGTCGACGCGATCGATCCGTTCAAGGGCGTGTTCTTCCCCGACGAGGACATCACCTTCTCGAGCCTGTTCGTGGTGGGCACCGCGGGCGGCAAGGTCAGCAACACCCTCGGCGAGGACCTGAACGACAACGGCACGCTGGACGCGGGCGAGGACACGATCCCGAACGGCCGGCTGGACCGCGGCATCCTGGCGTCCGCCACCGGCCCGACCGCCGGCGACAAGGTGCCCTGGAACTTCGATTCGGGCGACGGCGGCTGGTTCCCGCTGCGCAACATCTTCAGCAAGCCGGGCGGCATCAGCGCCAACCCGGTGTGGGAGTACAAGGGAGGCGGGCTCTGCACCGGCGGTCCGACCCCGGGCAAGCAGTGCTTTGCCAACGCCGACTGCGGCACGGGCGGAACCTGCACGTTCCACACCGGCATCTGCGGCTTCCAGACGGCCCGCAATGAGTCCCCGGTGGGCGCGGTGTGGTTCCAGAACGGCGGCCCCGGCATGTGGCACACGGGTGACGGAGACGCGGCCACGCCGGCCCAGAACGCCAACGCCTGCGACGCCTACCCGTACCCGAACGATCCGACGACCCCGAACTTCCAGGAGATCTACTTCGACGTCCTGATGTCGCCGATCGTCGCGAAGGTCCACCAGCTCCCGGACGCCCGCTCGTTCCCGTACAACGTCGAGTTCCAGCGCCTGGCGTTCAACATGAACATCCAGACGCACGACTACGCGGGCGGCAGCATCGACCTGGACAACGACATCGACAGCGACGCGAAGAACTGCCTGCTCTGCTCGTACCTGTACACGCGCTTCCCGGACATCTATTCGCTGGCCGTGTTCCAGCAGTACTCGGACGGCATCGATCCGAAGAGCTCGGTGCCGCAGAGGACCTTCGGGCCCCTGACGGATCCCGACGGCTCGTTCGCCGCGAACCGCACCATCAACGGCGACGAGACCGGGTTCAGCGGGTTCACGGCCAACACGAACCCGAACAGCACGAACCCGATCCCGCTGGCGGACGCCGACTTCGCGCCGTTCCCGAAGCCGGGCGCTCCGCAGATCTGCGCCCCGGGCTGCGGCAACCCGGCGCTGTGCTGCGAGCAGAACACGGTGGCCGGTCCGGAACGCAACTTCGACATGAGCCTCCTGGATTACGAGGACGGTCTCATCACCATGAGTCTCGGTCCGGGCCAGAACGAGCCGTCCGGCTCGTTCGCGCCGGGAGAAGCCAGGAACCGCTGGCAGATGGGCCTCGGCTTCTTCGCCCAGGAGAACGGCATCTCCCTGACGGACTACGGCATGGGGCTCGACGACCCGGTCCTGGAATGGGACGAGGTGCATCCGGTGGACGAGAGCGCCTTCGTGCCGGCGCATCCCGCGGCCTGCACCCGCTTCGGCGGCGCCGGCCAGCCCGGCGGCCAGCCCTGCGCCACGCTGGTGGTCGATCGCCTCAATCTCTACGAGTGCAACGAGACGGTCGAGATCACGGTCAACGACCCGCGCCGTTCCGCGCAGCCGAGCGTCACGGTGTTCGGCGTCACCGACTCGGACAATGTCTCGGTGGCGACCGGCATCGTGCAGGCCAAGCACCCGCGCAAGTCGTTCAGCATTCCCGCGGTGGCCGGCCAGCCCGGGCTGTTCCGCGGCAACGTCGTCATCGGCTCGCTGTTCGACAACCCGAGCATCCTGTTCTCGGGCGTCAACGACTCGAACATGACGTTCTACTACCTCGACCCCGAGTGCGACGGTGACGGCGACCAGGCGGTGGGAGAGAACTCCTTCAGCAACCTGGACAACGACGGCATCGCGGCACCGCCCGACAAGTGCCCGTTCGACTACAACCCGGGCCAGGAGGACACGGACGGCGACGGCGTCGGCAACATCTGCGACAACTGCCCCGGAGTCGTCAATGCGAGCCAGGTCGACTCGGACGCCGACGGCGTGGGCGACGCCTGCGACTTCGACGACATCGACTTCGACGGGCGCGTCAATTCGGTCGACAACTGCCCGGACGTCTACAACCCGAACCAGGTGGAGGCGGGCGGCGGATCCTCGCGCGGCGAGGCGTGCTCCGGCTCGGGCGACCGGGACGGCGACGGCCAGCAGGACCGGCTGGACAACTGCGTGCGCACCTCCAACGCGGCCCAGGTCGACACCGACAACGACGGCGTCGGAGACGCCTGCGACGGCGACTGCGCGAATCCGCGGCCGTCGACCCTGACGCTCGGATCGTGCAGCGCGATCAACGAAACCGCCTGCTCCGCGACCGTGCCGTGCCCGAACGTCGGGACGTGCAGCAACGCCGCGACTGTCCTGTGCTACATCGACCAGGACTGCGTCGGCGGCGCGGCGACCTGCGGCAACTTCGTCCCGCAGAGCTGCGAGCGGACCGGTCTCATCAACGACGGTGCGTGCGGCGCCGTCCAGGACGACGCCGACGGCGACAGCGTGACGGACAGCATCGACAACTGCCCCGGCATCTCCAACCCGGCCATCATCCCGGGGACCACGCGGCAGTCGGACGTGGACCAGGACGGCCGCGGCGACGTGTGCGACCCGCCGCAGACGGTGGACGACGACAACAACGGGATCCCGGACGACGCGATCACCTTCAACTCGACCGTGTCGTGCAAGAAGCTGGCGCTCCCGCAGATCGTCATCCTGGGCCAGACCGTGCACGACATCAACGGCGACCTCGACGGGTTCGCGGACGCCGGCGAGATCGCGCGGATGTCGGTGGTGGTGAAGAACAACAGCACCATCAACCTGACGGGCGTGAACCTGATCCTCGGCACGTCCGACTCCGACATCGGCTGCCTGACCAAGAGCACGATCGTCATCCCGTCGTTGCCTGCGGGCCAGGCGATCGATACGCTGAGTCCGTCCATCAACACGCCTCCGGGCGCCGGCGAGTGGGAGTTCGTCGTCCCCGCGTCGGTCAGCACCACGATCGGGCCCAACCCGGTCAAGGGTGATTTCTTCGTGACGCTGTCCAGCAACGAGGTGGTCGGCACCTCGACCAAGGTCGGCATCCAGCTGAGCCTCGACCTCGACCTGCCCGCCGGGCCCCTGCCGCCGAAGGTGGTTGGTCCGGACGGCTCTCCCGGGACGGCCGACGACGGCAGCATCGGAGAGAGTTTCGACAGCGATCGAAACGCGGACGGGCTGTTCAACATCGACAGCCTCTGCCAGGTCGTGCCCACTGCGACCGATCCGAACCCGACCCACTGCTTCGTGAACACGCCGGGAGTCAAGAACGACACCATCGGCGTCTGGGTCAGCACCGCCCCCGGCGGCATCAACGTCCTGTCCGCCGTCGGTTGCGCCGGATTCAACGTCCCGCCGGCCGATCCGGGATGCGTCATCGACCCGGACAACGACATGGACTGGCACATCCACTGCCCGCCGGGCGCCCTGCAGGCGTCCTGCCCGAACTCGACGCCGCACCAGACGCCGATCAACGACGGGCAGGCCTACAACGGCAACAACTCGCTGCACTTCGGCTATCACCTGGACCTGAACGACAGGGTGAGGGACACCACGCGGTTCCGGCAGCTGGCGGCGTTCATGACCAATCCGATCAACCTGACCCGCTCGCCGGGCCCGGGCGACCTGGAGCTGTCGTTCTTCCACATCGCATCGATGATGGACAACAACTTCCTGAACCTGCCTCCGGGCCAGGCGAACGACTTCGGCGACGTCCAGATCCAGATCGACCTGGACGCGAATCCGGATTCCGACACCTGGGGCACGTGGGACAAGCTGGCGGCGTTCGAGAACACCTACGATCACATCGCCTACATCTGGTCCGCCTTCGGGCCGTCGCCGACGTACTGCACCTTGACGCCGACGGACACGGGCAGCGCTCCGTACGCGCCTCGCGGCGTGCACGAAACGCTGTGCTACCCGCTGGGGATCTGGTCGTCCTGCGGCAACCCGAGCGACACGACCAGCTCGAAGCAGTGCACCGGCGGCGTCACCGGGTCGCAGGCTCCGTCCACCGGCGCCCTGTGGGTCCAGTCCAGGTTCAACCTGAGCAACTACCTGGGCCAGAGGATCCGCATCCGCTGGATCGCGGAGGTCTGGGAGTACGACTGCTGCCAGTCGTCGTACGAGGAGATCGGCACGTGGGTCGGCACGGTCCAGGACGAGGGCTGGTACCTGGATAACATCATCATCACCGGCGCCCTCCAGCGCCAGGCCTCGAACCTGCCCGACATCAAGGCGCCCGCCGGCGGAACCTGCCCGACCAAGGCGTGCGACAACACCCAGGGAGACAGCGGCTTCAACGTCGCGCTGTCGACGTCCCAGGCGGTCGAGGACGGCGTGGTCGTGACCGGCGAGAGGCTTACCCTCTCGGCCTCAGGCACGACCAACCCCGGCGGCTGCATCGGCGGCGGCACGCAGTTCCGCTTCTTCAAGGACAACGTCCTGGTGCAGGACTGGTCGTCGGTCCCGGCCTTCGTCGACAACCCCTCCGTGGACGCTTCCTACCGCGTGCAGGCGCGATGCAGCGTCGATTTGACCTGCACGAGCAGCGCCACGGCCACGGCCGGCAACAGCAGCACGCTCCAGGTGTTCACCGGCGACGGCAACGACATCTTCCTGTCGCTGTCGCACGACAAGGCGACCGGCATCACGACCCTGTCCTGGCCCGCTCGGCTCCAGCCACCCGCGGTGTCCGGCTTCGAGGTCTATCGCGGCCTGCAGTCCGACGACGGTCTATCCACCACGGCGAGCGTCCCCGATGCCCCGTTGGCCACACTCACGTCGATGTCGTGCTCCCTGGCGAACGGTGCCCCGGGCACGAACGTGACGACCACCACGAACCTGCAACCGGCGACCAACACGAGCCTCTACTTCCTGGTCGGACACAATCCGCTCACGGCGGGGGCTCAGGCGGCGCTCGGCAGGCGCAGTGACGGGACTCTGAGGCCTCTGGCCCCGGTCTGCCCGTAAGTCCAGCCGACAAAGGGTCCGCCGAACCACGCGGCTCCCTTTGCACAAGAACAGGGGGGCTCCGCAAGGAGCCCCCCTTTTTCATGTCGGGATTGGGAATCGCCGGGGAGGTACTCTACCCGGTTGCGCTTACTAGAATAACGGGGCGCTCAGCGACTCGTCGAGCGCCCAGTTGTACGTGTACACCGGCGTCTCGATCGGCACCGTGTACTTGACGACGATGTCGATGCGCGAGGTGGTGCGGCTGACCTGGACGTTCTTGCTGCCGACCGGCAGGGAGAGCTCCTTGGCCTTCTGGAGGATGTTGCGCTTGATCAGGTCGTCGTCATGGCGCGGCAGGGCAGCGAAGCGCGCCTGTTCGTCGATCGAGTCGCGGAATTCGTAGACGTTGATCATGATCGGGACGATCTTCACGCCCAGGTAGACGAACGTCGCCAGCACCAGGATGCCGAACAGGGTCCCGAGGCGACCCTCGCCTTTTTCGTCTTGCAGGAACACGGTGCAGGCCCCCCTCTAAGGCCGCGGATCGCGGCTGTCGCGAATATAGGAACCGCCCGGCGACGCGTCAAGCGGGCCGGTTACAGGATTGTGATCGAGAGGCGGGCCACGGCGTCCGGCCCGGGGGCCGGCGGCTCAGCGGATGAAGCGGAAGGTGCGTTCCCAGCGGGTTTCGGTGAAGAAGGCCCCGGCGCTCGTGATCAGGCGGTGCATCCCGGAGTCGGTCCGCCGGCCGGCGGCCTGCGCGCCGTCGCGCAGGCCGCCCTCGAAGGACCAGTAGACCAGGAAGCCGCGCCCGATGATGTGGTCGCGCGGCACGAGGCCCCACTCGCGGCTGTCGAGGCTGTTGTCGCGGTTGTCCCCCATGACGAAGTACTGTCCGTCCGGGATGACGAGCGGGCCGAAGTTGTCCAGCTCGGGAGGGACCGAGCCGGGGTCCTTGTGGAGGGCGAGGGGCTCGATGAGGGGCACGTACCCCTCCTGCCCGGGCTTCTGGATGTAGACCACGCGGTCGACAATCTTCAGGGTCTCCCCGGGCAGGCCGATGGCGCGCTTGACGTAGTCCTGGCGCTCGTCGTGGGGGTAGCGGAAGACGATCACGTCGCCGCGCCGGACCGGGGCGATCGGCAGGAAGGCCCGCTCGAGCGGGGAGGCCAGGGGGGTCAGGGCGAACTTGTTCACCAGGATGTAGTCCCCGACCAGGAGGGTGTCCTCCATGGACGGGCTGGGAATGGTGAACGGCTGGAACAGGAAGGTGCGCACGAACAGGGCGAAGATGATGGCCACCAGCCCCGCCTGCGTGTACTCGAACAGGAACCGTCGCGGTTTCAGCGAGATCGTCATGCACCCCCCGGTGCGCCCAGATTATGGGGCCAACGCGCGCCGGTTTCCAGCCTCATTGCACCTTGAGAAGCGCCAGGAACGCCTCCTGGGGCAGGTCCACCCGCCCGACCTTCTTCATCCGCTTCTTCCCTTCCTTCTGCTTCTCCAGGAGCTTGCGCTTGCGCGTGATGTCGCCGCCGTAGCACTTGGCCAGGACGTCCTTGCGCATGGCCGCGACGTTCTCCCGGGCGACGATCTTGCTGCCGATGGCGGCCTGGATCGCCACC
>Ga0070694_100001314_pt1 | contig 14459 bp, 9 predicted proteins | sample KBSK1251metaG_FD_65470 | JGI IMG/M metagenome (GOLD analysis project Ga0070694, IMG submission 65470) | Corn, switchgrass and miscanthus rhizosphere microbial communities from Kellogg Biological Station, Michigan, USA - KBS K1-25-1 metaG | ecosystem: Host-associated > Plants > Roots >... | reverse complement strand
GCCGTGATGATCCTGGTCGAAGAGGGCAAAATCAAACTCGATGACAGCGTCAGCAAATATCTCGACAATACGCCGAAAAGCTGGAAGGGGATCACTGTCCGCCATCTACTCACACATACGGCAGGCATGATCATGTACCCGTATCAGTTCGGTCTCCGCAACGACTACACGGAAGATGAACTGCTCAATCACGCGGCGGCGATTCCATTGACTTTCCAGCCTGGCGAAAAGTGGAGCTACAGCAATCTGGGCTATTTCGTGCTCGGCATAATGATCAGTAAATTGACCGGGAAGTTCTACGGAGATTTTATTCAAGAGCGTATTTTCAAACCGCTTGGGATGAATACGGCCCGCGTCATCAACGAGGCCGACATTATCCCCAACCGCGCTGCTGGATACCGGCTCGAAAATGGAAAACTGAAGAATCAGGAATGGGTTTCGCCAACCTTCAATAGCACGGCTGACGGCTCGCTCTATCTCACCATATTGGATCTGGCGAAGTGGGACGCCGCGCTCTACGGCGAAAAGCTTCTTAAGAAATCAAGCCTCGATCAAATGTGGACAGCCGTGAAGCTGAACAACGGCGAGACCTATCCTTACGGTTTGGGCTGGTTCGTGCACGAAGCGCAGGGGCACCGCATCATCTATCACGGCGGAGGCTGGCAAGGCTTCAGCTCATATATCGGGCGATATGTTGACGACAAGCTGACCATCGTGGTTTTCGCCAATTTGGCGACAGCAAAGACCGGAACAATCATGAATAGCGTAGCTGCGATTTACGGAGCAACTCCGATTAAATAAATGAAGCCCGTGCAAATTGAACTTGAGGACAATCAACTACTCGGGATGCGCCAACGCATCTAACCCCGAAGATTGGAGAATGAATCATGAAGCGAGGACTCTCTATCATTCTCTTAAGCCTGTTTACATTCGTCATACCGCTGGCGCAGGGCGCTCAACAAAAATCCGGGACTGAACCGCAGTCAGTGAAGGCGCCTCAATCAATGCCGACCGTGGATCAAATCCTCGACCGGTATGTCGAGGCCATCGGCGGCAAGACAGCTTTGAGTAAGTTGACGAGTCGCATCACGAAGATGACGCTTGAAATCCAAGACAGCGAGATCACGGTTGGTTTAGAAAGCTATGCTCAGGCACCGAACAAACAAGTTCACATCGGCCAAATAAAAGTTGGTGATGCTATCGTCTTTGAGATCTCGCGCGGATTCAATGGCCGGGTCGGCTGGTCGCTCAATCTAACTGAGGGCGGATTCCGCGAACTCGACGGAACTGAACTGGCCACGGAAAAACGTGACGCCGAGTTTTACCGGGATCTCAAGCTCAAGGAGCTTTATCCCAAAATGGTGCGAACGGGCGAGGTCGAAGTCGGTGGCCACCTGGCTTACTGCATCGAAGCCACGCCCCGCGAAGGCCATCCTGAAAAATGGTACTTCGATCTACAAACCGGCCTGCTCGTCCGGGTAGATTCCATGTCCGAGACTGTGAGCAAGGGTCAGGTGCCGAATGAAACCTATTACGAGGACTATCGCGAGGTGGACGGCATCAAACTGCCCTTCACCATCCGCCAGCCTGGGAGCAAGGGCATCTACAAGATCCATGAAGTCAAGCACAACCTCCCGATTGAAGAGGCCAAGTTCAAAAATCCGGGGGCGGCGTTTGAGGCGCTCTCTACCTTCAAGGTGCGTCGCTCTGGCCAGCCGGTAGCAGAACGCGGCGTGCTCTATCTCTCGCTTGAATCAACGGGCGATCAAATCGCAGTGCGCGCTGAACTGGACGGGAAGAAGATCTTCCATCTGCTCGACAACAGAGCGGAGATGACGCGTGGGTTGAGGGCGCTTTATTTGCTTCTCCAAGGCGAGGAAGCCACCAAAGCCGAATTGAATCCGTTGCTGGAGAAGTTCGGGGCTATGTTCTTTACTCCGATCACCGAGATGCTGGACGCGGCGGCAGAGATCCAATTCATCATCCCGGGAAAATTCCTGCTCTTCCCCTTAGACCTGCTCCACTTCAAAGGCCGGCCTCTGTTTCTTCAGAAGCCGGTGACCTTCAGTTTTGAGAGATTGGAGTCGGGGCCGTTTCCGTTCTCGCCTCCAGGCGCGGCATTGATTATCGAAGACAAGGCTCTCAATCCGCAGCGGTGCTGCCAGATTCTCAAAGACGTCTTGCCTTCATCAAGCTATTACAGCCTGGAGGAAATGAACCTCGCGAAGCTCTCATCAGAGCAGTCTGCAGATCTACTGCTCATCAGCACTCACGGATATGTCGGGCATACCCAAATAGATTATATACAGATGGGGAAAGAACGATTACAGGCAGAGCACCTCACCCATTTATCTCCCAAGCTGGTTTGGATGGATGCCTGCTCTATGGGAGCGAGCGCCAGTTTCATCCAGAGTTTTCGCGAGCGCGGGACGAAGTTTTACCTCGGCCCGCTCGTCAGCAACGAAGCGGGTAACTCTTCGACCAAAACCATCGCTTACTTTTTCGAGCGCTTGAAGGCCGGTGACACGCCCAGTCGCGCGCTCTTTTTTACCCGCAGGAAGTTATACGAGGTCTTCGGTGAGAAAGCAGGCTTCGCCAAACTCCTCTTTCGCGCCTTTCCCTTTCGCGTCTATCTGCTCAATTGAGGGTGGCGCTCGACTGGCAGATTCTGAGCGTTAAGACTCCTGCTTCAAGTTCAAGCTATTTGATCTGCGCCCACTGCTGGCCGTCCCATTCCCACGTTCCTTGTAAAGTGCCTGTCGGAGCACCAGCGCCGCCAAGAGGATTCAGTTATTGCCCGGCTTTGAGCACTCTGATCCGTTCCGGCACATTGGTCCTGATCGTCTGGCGACCGCTGTCTGTCTGATTCGGATCCTCCCCGACTAATTGCAAGCAACGCTCGAAGAACTCCAGGGCCAACTTCTTTTCGCCGATGGCTTCATAGGCATACCCAAGGTTATAGGTTGTTCTTGATGACTTGGGATAAGACTCGAAACAGAGCTTATAGATTTCGATGGCGTCTTGGTGGCGTTGACTGCGCACCAACTGATTGCCGACCTGATTGAGCGTCGCTTCACGGAATAAATCGGCCTCCGGGTCAACTTTCTTTGCCGTTTCGTAAAGCTTGAGAGCTTTGGTGATCCCTTGACTGGTCACCAGGGTCACGAATTCGTCCAATGTCGGCGCCGGTTCTACTGCGGGAAGTTCTCGAATCGTCGCCAAGCCTGCCGGAGCACCGTTCGCTGCTGGGTCTTTCCGCAGGAATGCAAGTTCCGCGCTCTCCCGCTTCACGTACGCGTTGAAAAATGCGAGGACGTAGCGATTGGTTGTTTCGAAAGCCTGCCGCAAGCGCGTGGCATCGGCGCCGCGCAGCCCAAGCACCGTGCTGGCAGCCATCCCCTCCATAGCGAAATCCCAATGATGAATTTGTGGAGCGTCAACGAGGTAGCGATAACGCGTCGAGTAGCGCATTTTCTCGAAGTCGCTGATCCGGCTCTCGAGCCTGCTCAGCGGGACGCTATAGGTGTGCAGGAAGGGCACTCGCACGGCGGTCACGTCGTACCCCCAACCACGCGACAGTGGCCACATCATGCGATCATCAAAGATCGCACTTTCGAGATCGCAAACGGCGTCAATATCCGGGTGTCGCATGGCGAGCAGGATCTGCGAGAATCCGGAGCCGCTGAAGCCCAGCGCCGCGAGTCCGGCAGGATCCACATATGGCAGCTTACGAAGTTCAGGAATAGCGAACTCCATATCGCGGAGCGCTGCTTCAAGCCCCGGGCCGCCATCGCGCGTCTGCGGCGACTGACCGTCCACCATGGCTACGACGTATCCGTGACTCGTCAGGTATTCGTTGGTAATCGTGGTTGATAACTGCCGGAGAGATCCAATAATGAGTGGGAAGCGGCCAGCCGCTGGCGCGGCGTCGCGCCTGGCGAGCAGCCGCGTCTCTTTGAGTGTCGTCCACGCGCCGTCCGAGACGGTGCCAAACTGGCCCAAAAATCTTCGCACGTTGGCTTCATGTGTCCGCCGCGCGCCCTCATCGGCTGAGTCCGGCAGGTGCGAGAACAGGTAGTCAGCGAAGTTCATCGGGCGGGCAGAGGCCGATGCAGTTGCCGGATACCAAAGGTGGACCTCGATTTTGCGCGCGCGATCTGTAGTCTCAATCTTGCCCGCGCGGTCACGCTTAGGAAGATCAGCTCGGCTCGAATCCTTCAATTGGATCTTCGTAAAGCCGACGCCGTACTGCCCGGGTTTCAACTCACCAAACAAAGGCGAAGTTTGCGCCGAGAGCGTGGCGGGAAGGAGCACGATAAAGAGTAGAACAGAGACGACGGCAAGGCACCGATTGATGTCATGACGCATGGAAATTCTCCTTTTGTTTGGCCCGGGTTCAGTTATTGCCCGGCTTTGAGCACTCTGATCCGTTCCGGCACATTGGTATTGATGAACTGGCGACCACTGTCAGTCTGATTCGGATCCTCCCCGACCAATTGCAGGCAACGCTCGAAGAACTCTAACGCCAATTTCTTGTCGCCTGCCACTTCATAGGCATACCCCAGATTGAAAGTCGCGCGGGACGACTTGGGATAAAACTCGAAGCAGAGCCGATAGATTTCGATGGCATCTCTCGCGCGTTGGCTGCGCACCAGTTGGTTGCCGATCTGATTGAGCATCGCCTCTTGAGCCCACTGCCCCGATGGCTTGGTCTTCTTCTCTTCCCTTAACTTCTCAAGAGCTTGTGGCAAACTCTTCCTCACCAGCGAGACACCAACCTGGGCATAGGCATCACCCGGCGGCATTCCGGCCTCAATCGCGCGAGCCAGGAACCGCTCAGACTCCTCAGTCTGGCCTCGATCGGACTTAATGATCGCCAAGCCGAGAAACACGCCGCTGGTTTTGTCGCCTAGTGAGAGCGCCTTCTCGTAGGCGGTGGCGGCTTCATCGGCCCGCCCTAGTTGATACAAAACTCTGCCGTACTGGCTATAGCCCGCGACATCGTTCGGATTCTCCTTGATCCAATTCGCAAGCAGGCTGGCCATTTTTTGCTGGTCGTTCCAGAAGCCCGCCTCGACAACTTGCCGCGCGAGCGAGGGCTGCCACGAAGGTTGCGGCACAGGTTCTAGGTGAGATTTCCAGAAGGCGATGCTCTGCTGAATGATTCGCCGCGCCTGGTCGTTATCTGAAAAGCCATCGAAAGCATGCGGCAGATCGCTGGCATACAGGAGCGACCAGGGAGCCTGCGCCTCCACCACTCGTCCCCACAGTGCTGCCAGATTCGTGCCCGCCCTCGGCGCGTCGCCCTGTGCGACGATAAACATGATGGGCAGGTCCTTGCGGATGCGGCCGGCCGGAACGCCTCCGTAATAGAGAGCGGCGGCGCGGATTCCTTTAGCGACGCCGTCGCTGATCAGATACTCATAGGTGCGAGTGACATTGGCGGATGCCGCGTAGAGACCCAGGCGAGCGCCATCCACGCCGAACTCAGCGCCGCTGCTGGTCAAGAAATCGAACACGCCGCGGACAGATTCGGGGATGCGCGTGCGGTCGGCGTCCATTGAGATCCCAATCATGCCGTGAGCGGCAATGAGGCGCGGCCAGGATCTGTAGATCTCCCATTCTTTGACCTTATCGCCCTCGCCATCTCCCACGGCATTGACGAAGACGACAGCCGGTCGCTTCTCACCGGACTTCAAGTCAGGTGGAGAATAGATGTCAACTGTGAGCGTTCTGCGCTGGTCGCGGAGGTACGGGACGTCCTTGCGGACTTTGACCTGCTTGGTGGCTGGAATGTCGTAGACCACACCCCACGAGTCCGGATCAAGCGGCGAACGCTGAGGCGCGGCCTGCTGGGCCAGCGCATTGGTGGTTAAGAGGCAAAAGATAACTGCAAAGATAACCGCAAGGCTGATGATCATCCATTTCTGAGTTCGCATGATTGATTCCTCCAGATTTGTTTTGTGGTGTCAGTTCGTCAAAGCACAGCTCGACTGAAACGCCGAAAAGCGCCGCTTAGTTAAGGCTTCGCCCGTTTGCCAATGCAGTAAAGAAACCGCGCCGTGCGAATAAAGATCTGACCGTCGGAAATCGCCGGAGAGCTCAAGGCTAGGTCATCCAAACTATTTTCCGCCAGAATCTCAAATCCTGGCCCGGCCTTCAGAACCGTGGTCAGCCCATCTTCACTGATAATGTAAAGCTTGTTGTCCGCGAGGACCGGTGACGAACTATATTCACCTGATTTCAAGCGTTGCGGCCCCCACACCGGCTTCCCCGTCTTGGCATCCAGACACCACGCGATACCTTTGTCATTCACGATGTAGAAATACTTCCCGTCAGTGACTGGGCTGGGAACGTCCGGGCCGTTACGGGATGACCAGAGGCGGTGCGCGTCACCAAGCTTGCCGCGTCCTCCACCGCGCAGAGCAAGCAGCGGACGATGCGCCGAGGGCGCATAAATCACTCCGTCGGCAACAACAGGTGAAGAGGCAATGCGGGGGGCCTCTTTGCCAGAGATCAGCCCCTCGACTCGCCATAATTCCTTCCCTGTGCCTAAGTCATGGCCGGTCACGTGATCGCTGCCATTGACGATCAACTCAACGTTGCTGCCGCGTTTGAGAATCGTTGGAGTGGTATAGCTTTCGGCCGCCTTGAAAGATGGTGTGAGGGGAAAATCGGCTTTCCATAAGGTCTTGCCCGTTGTTTTATCAATCCGCAGCAAGTAAGACGGATCGTTTTTCTCCGAGACTTGGAGCACCTGGATGTAAAGCGAATCCTCAAACAGGAGCGGCGAAGACGCATACCCGAAGCCCAAGCCGAACCGGCCATAATCTTTCTCAAGCTGTCGCTGCCAGATTTCATTGCCCGCAAGGTCAAAGCCGTGGAGGAAACCATGACCATTGAGCACATAGACATGCTGGCCGTCCGTGACTGGCGAGGGCGTCGAAGGATTATGCTTGTCGAGCTTGATGTTTTTGCCGCCGAGCAGCTTTTTCCAAAGCAAGCTTCCCTGTTTTTTATCCACGCACCAGAGATAGAGCTGCTCGCCGTCAGTGACATTGAGAAACACTCTCTCACCCCAAATCACAGGAGTCGCCGCGCTGTGACCGGGCAAGGCCAGTTTCCAAGCGATGTTCTCCGCCTTGTTCCAGCGAACCGGCAGATTCTTTTCTTCACTTACGCCGTTGAGGGATGGGCCGCGCCACTGCGGCCAGTTGTCGGCGAAGGTGAGCGTGCAGAAAATGGCGATGATGCCGAAGGCGGAAAATATTTTTTGAGGCATAATCCCGGCTTAATCCTCGCGCGTTACTTCTGCATTTTGACATCCTGCATACAATGCCAAACGTTTTGCTGATCGCGCTTGAGCGGGCGGATGGAGAAGGCACTGCCTTCTTTCGCCGCGTCAGCGCGCAGTTTTTCGTCAACAAATTTGTCGCCCTCGAAGACGATCTCGAAGACGCGCTCTTTGTAGCCCGGGGCCGTGACGACGTAATGGATGTGCGCCACGACCTGCGTGTTCGGATAGGACGCCGGCCGAATCGTGCTGTAGGCATAACGCCCCTCGGCGTCGGTGCGCATATAACCGCGCAGACGCGGATTGCGATTGTCATCAGTGGGGCCGGGCGTGTACCGTCCGGTAGCGTCGGTGTGAAAGACGTAGACTGAAGCGCCAGGGAGCGGCGTCTTTCCGTCCGGGCCAAAGACTTGACCGGTGACAATCAAACGCTCGCCCGGCTCGTCTTTTGCCGCAATGGTGATCTTGGATGGTGCATTCTTTTCCGCCACCTGCGGAGCTTGCGCGCAGACCACGAGCGAGAGCGAAAGAAACATCAGCAAAGTTGTCAGTTTCATCAGTATCTCCTTCATCAATGAAGCGAGGGCAGTGATAAGCCTCTCTACTTAACCTGTGCCCACTGTTGGCCGTCCCACTCCCAGGTATCGTCCAGTATCTTCCCCGTCGTAAAGTCTTTGCCGCCGTAGAGGACAGTTTTACCGCGAGCTGCGTCATAGGCCATGGCGTGAAGCCCGCGCTTGCCTGGTGTGGGGCCGGTCATTTTTATTTCAGTCCAACGCTGGCCATCCCACTTCCATAGATCCCCGGCGTGCTCTGTCCGACTCACACTGCCGCCGTAAAGCAGCACCACTCCGGCACGACTATCGAAGGCCATCGCATGTCTAACGCGGCCTGGCGGGCCTTCTTGGCTGACCTGCTGCCAGGTTTTACCATCCCAGGTCCAGGTATCGTTGTGGGATTTCGTGCCTACTCCGCCAAAGAGCACCACCTGCTTGTGGCGGCTGTTATAAGCCATCGCAAAATGAGAACGTGCTCCGGGGCCAGGGACAGTCATCTGGGTCCACTTCACGCCATCCCATTCTGAGGTGTCGGTGATATAAGAATTATCAGGTCTTATTCCGCCGTAGAGCACTGTTTTGCCGTGTGCTGCGTCATAAGCCATGGCGTGAAGAAAACGCGTGCCGACGCTGGTGTCAGCCAACTGCTGCCAAGACTTACCATCCCATTGCCAGGTGTCATCTGTGAAGCCTTTGCGGGTCCCGTAACTAACCCCGCCATAGGAAATGATCTTTTTTCGGTGCAAATCATAGACGGCGGCGCCATAGAATCGTCCTATCGGGCCTGAGCCGGGAAGTAACTGCCACTTCCTGCCGTCCCAAGCCCAGGCTTCGCCTAACTCAGGTTGATAGGGCGGCTGGTAACCATCCAGCAGAATTACCTTTCGCAACTGCTCATCGTAAACCAGGCAATGCCCTGCGCGCGGGCTTGGTTTCGCCGCCTCTTGTGGCAGTTCACCTGGCACGGCAGCAGCCGTCATTCTTGGTTGAGTACCCGTATTGAAAAACAGGAACGATAAAACTATTGCACTGGTGATAGTTGCCTTCATCAATCTCCTGACTTGGAAAGTTGCCATTGGAGTCAAGGTCGGTAGAGCCAGGCGCTCAAGTCAGCCGTCAGACCTGGGAGGCCAGTGACGTAGCCGCCCAGAATCAGCACTTCTCCGTTGGGCAAGAGCGTCGCTGTCGCGTAATGCCGCGCCGCACCGATGCTGCCGCTCACGGCGCTAAAAATGCCTGTCGCCGGATCGAAGATCTCTAGCCGCGCGCCGCCGCCCGCCACCAAAATTCTGCCGTTCGACAGCAGCACCACGGCATCACGAATCTTGATGCGCGCGGTATTCAAATTGCCGGTCAGGATGAATTGGCCCGTCGCCGGATCATAGATTTCAGCGCTTGCCCTTCTATCCTCCCAGAGCCTGACGCCAGTGCCACTGAGGACGACCACGCGCCCGTCAGGCAATAAGACCGATCCATGTTTATAGCGTGGGGTGCTGAGCGAACCCGTCGGAATAAAGATCTTCTTCGCCGGATCATAGAGTTCGGCGCTCGCGAGGGGAACTTCTCCGGTTGGACTGCGCTTGCCGCCACCAACGATCAGCACCAATCCGTTGTTGAGCAGCGTGGCCGTGTGATCAAACCGTTGCGATTGCATTGAACCGACCAGAGTAAAAGACTCTGTGACCGGATCGTAAAGCTCGGCCCTGGCCAGTTTGTTCCTCTCATCCGGATACCCGCCGGTAATCAGCACCTGGCCATCGGGCAGGAGCGTCGCCCGGTGCCCTATCCGCGGCACGGACAGATTGCCCACAGCCCTGAAAGAGCCGGTGGCTGGATCATAGAGTTCGGCGCTTGCCAAAGCGCGCCTGTTGCCCCCGCCAACCAGTAGCACGCGGCCATCGCGCAGCCGCGTCGCGGTATGTGAACGGCGTTTGGTGGTCAAGCTGGCGGCCATCGTGAATTGTCCGGTGGCCGGGTCGTAGATTTCCGAACTATCGAGCAGCGTGTCATCATGCTCAGCCCCACCTGCGATCAAGACGCGGCCATCAGTGAGCAGCGTTGCGCTGTGCGAGTGACGCGCCACGTTCAGCAGGCCAGTCGGACGCAGCGTCCCGGTGGTCTTCGGCAAATCGGCGGGATTGCCGCCGACGCTGACAAATTCGACCTTCTCGCGCCAGGCTTCGACTTTGTCTGCGTTGGCAGGCTGCAAAACGTTGGCGGGCGTCACTCCGGCAGGCGGCGGCACAAACGTGGCCAAACGCTCGAAGAGAGGCTCTCGAAAAACGGCCGTCACACGCGGCAAGAGATGAAAGAGCGTGAGGCTATCGCGCTTGCGTGCTTCATCCAGGATGGCGACAAGTGTCATCTTGCCTCCATCCTTAAAGTCCAACTGATCGAGCGCCTGCCGGAATTTTTCCGAAGCATCTTGAAAGAATGGTGTGCCCGGCCCCTTCCCAGGCAGCGCCCGGCACATCGCGCCCGCCGGCACCAGCACCTCGTGCTCAGCGGTTGGCTTAGTGACTTGCCCAGCAGATTGCCCAGCAGATTGATTGACCGCTTGGAGACTGACCCAGCCCGCCGTCACTTGGAGCAGACTCGCGCCCGATTCATCCACTTCCAAGGTGTAAGCGCAGCCGTAATCAATCGCCACGGCCGAAGGTGTTTCAATAAAGAAGAGCCGTGGCGGAGCGAAAATCGAGGCGTGCATCCGACCTTTGACGAGCGAAAGCCGATGGTCGTCCGCCCGCGCGGAGAGCAACTGCACGCGCGAATCAGGCTCGATTTCGACCTGACCGATATTGCCGACCCGGATCAGAGCGCGGGAAACCCTGTTCGTTTCCAGCCAGCCTCCTACCTCAAGCTTTCCGTTTTTGGTGATCGCTGCGGACTGGATAGTCGGCGTGCCCGCCAACCGTGTCACTTCCCAACCCACAGTCGGTCGGCGGAGATACCACGTGAGCGCGCCAACCAGGAGCAGCAGTGCAACGCCAACCGCAGCCGCCCAGTGTGGCCAAGCCCAGCCGCTCGTTTCAGGAGCGTGATTCTTTACCTGCTCCTGCAACCATCGTGGATATTTGATTGGCACATCGCTCGGTAATTGCAGCAACGATATTTGTTGGCGAGCAAAACTTAACTCTTCAGACTCAGCCCGGCAGCGCGCGCATTGCGGCAAGTGCGCCTCAAGCTCTATCCGCTGCTGTGCGTCCAACACGCCGTCTATATAAAGCCAAAGCAGCTTCTGGTAGCGCCGACAGCGCCAAGCCGAGACTCGTTCTGTGAGCTTCGTTAAGCGCATCTTCAATAAGTGCCTCGCAGGTTCGCCAGCTTCTGCGCGAGCAGCTTGTGAGCCCGATGTAATCGTGTCCCGACAGTGCCTACCGAACAGTTCATGCGCTCGGCAATCTCCTCGTAACTGAGCCCTTCCAGGCTGCGCAGAATCACCGCCATCCGCAAATCCGGCTTCAAACTGAGCAAGGCTTTGTGAATGAGCGCTTGAGCCTGCTGCTGAAAGAGCGCTGTTTCCGCTTCGCGCACGAGCTCATCTCGCTGCGATGGCATGGCTCGCTCCAAATCCTCCACTGCCTCCTCGATACTCTTTTGTGCGCGCTGCCGATGTTGCAAACAGCGATTGACCGTCAAGCGGTAGAACCACGTCGCAAAGCGCGACTGGCCTTTGAACTGCCCCAGCTTCTGATAGGCCCGCAGAAAAATCTCCTGAGTCAAGTCTTCGGCCGCCTCCCGTTGTCCGGTCATGCCATAGGCGAGGCGGTAAGCGCGCAGGTAGTAGCGTTCATACAACTGCGCAAACACCTCTCCCTGGCCAGCGAGAACGAGGTCCACCAGTTCCTCGTCTGTCCTAGTCTCGTCTGCGCTAGTTGGTTTACCTAAGCGGACCATTCAGTTCATATACTTACTTTAGATCGCGCAGGGTCTTTTTTTCTTTCAATAATTTTTTTGCCAAATCAGTTTTCAAAGTCGCCCGAATCAGTACCGCGAGCGGGAGCGAGCCGTGGCTCCAATTTGGCTCCATCGCGGAGACAACGCTCGCTCCCGCTCGCGGTACTGATTCGGCGGTCTGTCACCTGACTTGGCAAACTTGAGGAGCCGCACTTGACAACCCTATGTAGATAATTATATACATCGGTATCTATACTAGCGAAGTACGATTCAAACCAAGGAGCGAGAGATGGGCAAAAGTTATCTGTCCTACACGATGGCGTTGATTTTGCAGGCAGTCGAGCACGGTTACCGCTACGGCTTCGACATTATGACGATTACGGGGCTGGCGAGCGGGACGGTCTACCCGGCGCTGCGGCGGCTGGAGGATGCGGGCTTTGTCCTTTCCAAGTGGGAGCGGCCGGGCATCGCGCAAGCAGCGCAGCGTCCGCCACGCAAGTATTACGAAGTGACCAAGCCGGGCCGAACGGCGATGGCGGAGGCGCGCCAACGCTTTCGTCTGCTTGCCCAGCTTGAGCCGTTAGCCACCGACAAGCCAGTGCAGCAATAAGGTTGAGGTGTGTGGTGCGAAAGCAGCATGAAAAAGGCCCTTGGCTCTGGCTGATCACCCTCATCGGCGTGATTGTGCCGCGCCGCTTGCGCTCGGATTGGCGGCAGGAGTGGGAAGCCGAACTGCGTTACCGCGAAGAGTTGCTCGCGGAGTGGGATCAACTCAACTGGCGCAGCAAACTGGATTTGCTCTGGCACAGCGCGGGCGCATTGGCCGATGCGCTCTGGCTCCAACCCCAAAGATGGGAGGACGAAATGTTTCAAGACTTGCGTTATGGCATCCGCATGCTGGCCAAGAGTCCAGCTTTCACCCTCGCCGCGATTCTCTCTTTAGCGATTGGGATCGGCGCCAACACCGCGCTCTTCAGCGTCGTCAATGCTGTGCTCTGGCGTCCGTTGCCCTACCCGGACGCAGAACGATTGGTGCGAGTCGGAGGGTGGTCCTTGGCGGAGATATTTGCGGCGCTCAAGCAGACGCAGCGCGCTTTTGACAGCCAGGCAGGCTGGAGGGCGCGCGATTACATGCTCACCGGACGCGGCGACCCGGCGCACTTGAAGGGGCAGCGCATCACGCCGGAACTTTTATCCCTGCTCGGCGTCACGCCGCAAGTCGGCCGCGCTTTCCTCGCCGAAGAGTTCGAGCCGGGACGTGATCAGGTGGCGATCATCAGCCACCGCCTCTGGCAGAGTCGCTTCGGCGCAGACCCGCAAATCATCGGGCAAGCCGTGACGCTCGATCAGCAGCGCTACACGGTGGTCGGTGTGACGCCGCCGCGCTTCGATTTCTTTCCCGAGGCCGAGCTGCTCACACCGCTCCCTCTCACCGCCAAAAACATCCGCGATCCGGACTACCATCTGGAGATCGTGGCGCGTCTCAAGCCGGGGCTGACGCTCGAGCAAGCGCGGCAGGAGATGGCGAGGATTGCGCCCATTCTTGCAGCGCAGCGCAATGCGCTCAGACAACAATTGGCGAGGCGGAATGTGGCGGCGAGCGAGGGCGAGGCGGAGTCGTTACCCTTTGATGCGCAGCGTGAACTACGCCTCCAGCCGCTGCGCGACTTGCTCGTCAAAGATTTTCGCCTCACGCTACTCGCGCTCTGGGGCGTGGTCGGCTTTGTCTTGCTCATTGCCTGCGCCAACGTCGCCAACTTGATGCTCGCGCGCGCCGCCAATCGGCAGAAGGAACTGGCGATTCGCGCGGCCATCGGGGCACGGCGCTTCAGGCTGGTACGCCAGTTATTGACCGAAAGTGTGCTGGTGGCGGGCGTGGGCGGGGCGCTCGGCCTGTTCTGCGCCTACCTCGGTGTGCAGGCCTTGCTCAAGGCCAACCCGACGATGCTCATAGCTACCGCGGAGATGGCGACCATCCCGCGCCTGGGCGAAGTGGCGATCAATGGCTGGGTCATGGCCTTCAACCTCGGCCTCACCTTGCTCACGGGCGTGTTCTTTGGCCTGGCGCCTGCGCTGCAATTCTCGCGGCCTGACGTTCATTACGCGCTCAAGGAAGGCGCAGCGGTTTCGTCCAAGGGCTTTCGTTTCTCCTTGCGCCGGGGCACGCAAAGTCTGCTCGTGGTCGGCGAAGTGGCGCTGGCGCTGGTGCTGCTGGTGGGTGCGGGCTTGATGATCCGCAGCCTCTGGCGGTTCCAACGGATCGAGCCGGGCTTCAATCCGGACAAATTGCTCACGATGCAGCTTGAATTCCCAGCTACCAGATACCGCAACGATGCGCAAGTCATGTCGTTCGTCACGCAGCTCAACGAACGTCTCTCAGCGTTGCCCGGTGTCGAGAGCGCCGGCATGGCTGATAGCCAGCCGCTCAGCAACGTCGGCAGCTTTAGTACGATCTTCATCGAAGGGAAACCTGACCTCAAGGCGAAGCCGGGCGAGCCTTATTACGGAGAACCGGATTCCGGCCCGTCGGCTTTCTTGTCCAGAGTTAGCCCAGGTTACTTCCACACGCTAGGCGTTCCGCTGCGGCAGGGACGTGATTTCGGCCCGCAGGATCGGGAGGGGTCCTTGCCGGTGGCGATCATCAACGAAGCGCTGGCGCACCGTTACTACCCGGGCGAAAACCCGCTGGGCAAGCGCCTCGCCGATGTGTC
>Ga0070694_100001313_pt1 | contig 14465 bp, 13 predicted proteins | sample KBSK1251metaG_FD_65470 | JGI IMG/M metagenome (GOLD analysis project Ga0070694, IMG submission 65470) | Corn, switchgrass and miscanthus rhizosphere microbial communities from Kellogg Biological Station, Michigan, USA - KBS K1-25-1 metaG | ecosystem: Host-associated > Plants > Roots >... | reverse complement strand
CGCGAGATTAGTTGGGTCGCACCCCGGAGGGGTGCCAGATCCTTCGCTGTAAAGATCTTTTTACGTTGACCTGACGTCTCGCACCCCTTCGGGGTGCGGTCATGACTAATGACTTTTCCGTTGGTCTCCCGCGGACTCCGACCACCGGCTACTTTCTGGCAACCCTTCGGGTTGCGCTGAGGTGAGTCAACTATATGAATGCCTTCACGAGCCTTGGATACGAACCACAGGATTATCAGCAGGACTTTTATTCTCTGTCGCCGCTTCGCGGCTCTCAACAAATAACTGACCATTACCCAAGGTTCGCAAAGCCTCACCTTGGGCTTAACTCTGATCGCTGCTCCGCAGCTGGTTTCCGCTGCGCTACGACGACCTGAATCGCAGAGTTTGACGGTAGACAGGTGGCGAGACTGCAAACTCCGTTTTTCTTCATGTCCTTAAAAACGTTGAAACTCGTCTGGCCCGCTGAACAACACCTCTCCGGTTACATCCATGCGCTTGAGCAGGGCTGGTCGCCGGATAATCTCCGCCCCGAAGCCGCCGGCGAGCAGCTCGCGCGAATCGCCCAGGATCGTGCGCGCTTCCTTTCCGAACAAATTGATCGCGAAGCCAAAGGGCCGCCCGTAATTTTGCCGAATGGTCAGGCGGTTCAACGTCTGCCCGGATACGTGCGTTGGCTTTGGGACGGCGAGTTTTGCGGCTCGATCAGTTTTCGCTGGCAAACGGGCACAGCCGAACTTCCACCCTATTGCCTTGGACATGTCGGCTACTCGGTGGTTCCCTGGAAACGGAAGATGGGATACGCAACTCGAGCGCTGGAGTTACTCCTGCCCGAGACGCGCGAACAAGGGCTTCCGTATCTCGAACTGGTGGCTGACGTCGATAACATTCCTTCACAAAGAGTGATCGAGGCAAATGGAGGCAGGTTGATCGAGCGGTTTCGCAAGTCGGCCGAGCACGGCGGCAAAGAGAGTCTGCGTTTCCGGGTTTTTGTGGGTGAGGCTGGAACGTAACCTTGGAGGTGTGTTGCCAACATTATTGCTGTCAGTCCCGGAGGGACCCAATGTTTATAGACATCCGGCCATCAATGAAAGGAAGCTCCGGAGGAGCGAAACGTTCCCAGGGTGTCGACCATCCCTTCTTTCGCTCCTTTGGGGTTAAAGACATGGTCGACGTGGGGTCTATAAACATTTGGCCGCTCTGCGGCCAGGTCCGGGCCGTCAAGGCGCAAAGTTCATCTCCGCGTACCGCGTCATTAAGCCACAGCGTTAACCGCACCCTCGCTTGATGATGTCTTTTTCCGTTTCCGCAGGATCAGCGCTGAGATCACTGTCATGATCAAGCCGACCGGAAATGGTTCTATAAAGGTGGCGGCGGCGTTTGTAAACGGATTGTCCAGGATGTGTTTCAAGTTTGTCACTTCATCCATCTTAGCTTTAATGACTTCGGCGGTTGCCCCGGCGGCTTTCGCCTTCTCGAGTACATGCGCCGCATACTTGTCGGCAAAGTCCGGCATGAAGTTGTAGTAGAGAATCTCCCAGGCTACGACGTAGCAGACGCACGAAATCAGGGTGATCAAAATGCCTACGGCAAACGCCCGCCCGAAAGTGATCGCCCCGCCGCCGATATTTTCGCGGTACGAACGAATGCCGAAGAAAACAAGCAGGAACGAAAGAATGATCGTCGTGTAGCCGACAATCAAGCCTCTCTCAAAACCGATCCGATCCGCGAAAGGCAGAGTCAAAAACATCAACGCCGCCGCGACGGCGCCGGAAAGTAACCCGAAAATCAAAACTGTCTTTTTCATTAGGATTGCTCCTTTTAGATTTGAACTTCGAGCTGGAAATTACCGTGATCCCGCTGACTTGTCGTCATACTTTCGGGTGATTCTGTTGGGACATGCGTCAAATCATACTTTCGTTGGTCGCGGTTCCGCTATGCTAATGGTGCCTTCCTTTACGGTCGGGCTTCTGACACGTTCGCTTACGCGAAATCTTTTCAAGGAATTAAGCCAAACTCTTTGCCCAACTGAACGGCCTGGGTTCGGCGGCGCGCGCTTAACTTGTCGAACAGGCGGCTGGAATGGGTCTTGACGGTGTTCTCGCTGACAAAAAGCTTTTCGGCAATTTCGCGATTACTGAGCCCGCGCGCGATCAGTTCCAGGATCTCGAGCTCTCGTGGCGTGATTCCCAGCTCCCGTAGCCGGGATTGATTCAAAGTAAAGCGCTCTGGCGCAGCAATCGGGACCTCTTTGATTACGATCTTCTCCGTATTCCTGGTAAGTTTCAGTCCCAACCAGATGCCCAGCCCGGCGAACAGCGCCGCGATCAGGGCGCCGTAGATTTCGATTGAGTGCTCTATAACCAGAAACCGGTATTCAACGACCTTGAGTAAGAAAATCAGAAGCCCGCCAACCAGACCGTAGATAAGAATGTGACGCTTCATTGCTGGAACTGAAAGAATATTTCAAGGCTCTATGGCCCTTTGGTAGACGTTTTTTCCGAAAGCACCCAGTGATAGGGATCCAGTTCGACCTTGGTTGGTTTGACCGGCAGCTTGAGTTGAAAATTCGCTTTCGGTCCCAGCGCGTGCACGGTGCCGCTCGCTTGCTGGTTACCTCCGAAAGAAATCAACACCGGCAGAGGCATAAACCAATCGTCCGGAACGTTCTGCTGGGTAATGGTTCCGTTGAGCATGAACTTGCCGTCAGGCAAATTCTCTACGCGGTAGTCCAACTGATACGAAGGCAGTTCAGTGTGATACACCCACTCTTTAAAAAACCAATCGAGATTGTCCAGGTTGTATTTGCGTCCGATTGGTGACTTCGCGAAATGCTCGCCGGCTACCTTCCGGAAATCATCCGTGGAAGCGAACTTGTCGTGATAACGATTGACGAAGTCCGTCATCATTTCAAAGAAGGGCTGGCCCTCGCCGGTACCGGGATCAGTTAATAGAAAATGCAGCATGCGCAGCACCAGCGCGCCTTTGTTATAGATTAGGGCCTGATAGGCTCCTTGAGTTTTGCGCGTACTCAATCGATGACCGAGGATGATTGGTCCCACGTCGACCAGCCGGCCCTTGCCGAGACCGGTTTCAGTTTCGGGCGGACGCTTCAGCGATTCACGCAACGTCGAAAGCAGATCATCTCGCGCCCCGTTGCCCTCCCTCTTTCCGGTGTAGAGAATTCCGGAATATTCGGCGAAACCCTCGCTCAGCCACTGGTCCCGATACGAACGCCATGAAACAATGTCGCCCCACCATTGATGCGCCGTCTCGTGCGCAATGAAAACGTAGGTGTGCTTGCTGGCATGGTCCGTGTTGGGAATCATGAGCAAGGTCGGAAATCCCTGGCCAAAATTAAAAGGGTGAAAGGCCGCGCCAAAACTGCGATACGGATACTTGCCAAACAGCGAGGTGAAATAGCGCAGCGAATTGTCGAGTTCCGCCAGGATGAAATCTTCTTTGATCGCCATGACCCCGCCGGGAAGGGAATTAAACTCCAGGGGGATCGGATCGCCGACGCCGCCCTGCTCCCATTTTACCGTTTGGGTGTGGCGCTCATAAGGCGCGAGCGCAAACGTCACCAAAGGCACCGGCGAATCAAGTCGATACTTCGTGACCATGAAATTTTTGTTGTCCGGATCAGGCTCTTCGCTCAGGCGGACGCCGCCGCTGGCAATCTTGAACTTCTTAGGATGGCGAAAAACCATGTCGAACGTCGCGCGGTCAAGATAGCCGGCGCGCGGAAACCATGTTTCATTTGACCGTGGATAGTGACAATCGCAGGACTGCGCGTCATACATGAAGTCCCCTTCCAGGGACAAGCTCAAATCGATTGGCTGATCTGCGTCGACGGTGGCCGGTAGAAAGACCGTAAAGCCTCCTTCCCAGTCTTCCTGGGCAAAAGTGATTTCTTCATTACCACTGCGCGCCTGTTTCAAGCGCAGCTGCTTGTTCAATCTCCAGCTTTCGTACTCGCCGAGATTTTCGCCGATTTGAAACGAGAGTGCCCGCAGGTTACCGGCTCGCGTGTTGGCCTTTACGCGAGTCTGCACCTTCACCGATTTCTTGTGATCGCTCAGGTCGAGACTTAAGTCGTAATGGCTTATGTCAATCAGGTTGTTGACGTCAGAGTACTGGACTGTGTGAGCCTGGTAATCCGCCAGAGCGTAGAAGGCCATCCAGATATCGGTGCTGTAATCGTCCGGCCGGTAGCTGAAGATCAGTCCTTTCTCTCCGGCGTTGATGTCGAAGTTAGCGACCGGAATTCGATTCTGATAGTCGAACAGAAAGTTGAAGCGTCCGCGCTTGCCTCCCTCAAAGGCCGCAAAAAAGAACCCGGGCTTTTCCTGGTTCAGAATCGAAAGGGCGATGCGAGCGGGCAGGTTGGCGCCGGTTTGTTTAAGGAAGCGGGCGTCGGCTTCATTGGCAAGTTTCTGTGCTTGCGGGTCGGCCGGACTTCCTTTGCTGATCGATTGGCCCAGCCGCTCGAAGGTGTCGTCGCTGAATCGCAGGACGGCTATTTTGAAGTCGGAGTCAACCGACTCCGCGCCGAGCAGACGCTTCAGGTTGTCCTTTTCGAATTCATTGGGAGGCACGGCCGCGGCAAATCTACCTTCGCCGATGAAGACGGCCCCGGTTAGGTGTCCGTCAACCGGGGCCGTGAAATAGAAGCTGCCGTTGAAAGACATCTGGGCCCGATCGCGCGTGAGGACCAGCTCTTTGACGGCGACCGAGCCGCCATTCAAAGAGAAAGCCTTAATCTGATCGTAAAGCTCCCGGCTTTTGGCGGATGAATTTTCCTGCGCTGTGATTGTGGCTGGAGCCCAGAGAATGGCAGTCGCGAACAGAACAGAGAACAAGACTCTGCGGCACAAGGGGAAAGTGATTCGCATGTAAGTCTCCGGTCAGTAAGAAGTGAGACGAGCGTCGGGCGAATTCAGACGTTACCACTCTGCTTTAGCCAAGTACTTCAGGACGTGATTGATGGAGGTTACGCAGTACGAACCGTCAGCTCTCCGTACGGGTATGTGCCGGTAGCGGCCCATCGACATTTTGTTGAGAGCGGTGGCGACGGAATCAGTGTCGCGCAACACCTCTGGATTTGCACTCATCAGGTCGCGCACCGCGATCGATTGTGGCTCGGCAGCTTTGCCCGTTAGTTTATTGAGCAAATCGCGTTCGGTGAAAATGCCGACCAGCTCTCCCTGATCGAGAATCAGCGCGCAACCCAGCCCCGCCGCTTTCATTTGTTTGATGACTTCGCTGACGGGAGCCTCGGGACCCACGCCGAGAAACTCCTGATCGAGCTGGCTCAATTTGTCCTCCATCACCGAGCGGGCGAGCCCTACGGTTGAATCGGAGCGTGGCACATCGAGCGCCAGCAGCGGCGTCATGCATTCTTCGCATCGATCGACGCCTTCAATGTTGTCGTAACCACAGGAGGGACAGAACATTGTAGATTTCCAAATGTCGATTGCCGATTGAATTGCCCGCCACCGATTCAAATCGGCAATTGGCAATCGAAAATCGGCAATGCCTTATTCCACCGTCCACATATCACCGCTGTAGATCAATTTCTCCAGGCTGCCTGGGCCGGACCGGGCAATTGCGGTTTCGATTTGATCCGCCATCAGCTGATCGTAGCTGGCCCGTTCGACGGCGCGGAAAATTCCTACGGGCTGGGGGAAGTCCGGTTGCTCCATGCGCGCCAGCATAAAGGCGACCGAAGGGTCCTGGAGGTTAATGTTATGGACCAGGATGTCGGCTTCGGTGATTCCGTTCTCGCCTATGGTGACAACTTCGGGATGCGCGCCCTTCATGCGAATGCCCTTATTACGATCTTTGCCGAAGATCATGGGCTTGCCGTCTTCGAGATAAAGAACCTTATCCTGGCGCACGCTCCGCTCAGTAAAGTAATCAAAGGCGCCGTCGTTGAAGATGTTGCAGTTTTGATAGACCTCGAGGAACGAAACGCCGGTGTGCTTCGCCGCGGCTTCAACCATCGTCCCCAAATGCTTCACATCGATATCGATTGATCGAGCTACGAAGGTTGCTTCGCTGGCGATCGCCAGTGACAAAGGGTTCACTGGATAATCGATCACCCCCATGGGCGTTGATTTTGTGCGCTGGCCGAAAACTGAAGTCGGACTGTATTGGCCCTTGGTCAAACCATAGATGCGGTTGTTAAAGAGAATGTAGTTGATGTCGAGGTTGCGCCGCAGGGCGTGCATGAAGTGATTGCCGCCAATCGACAGAGCATCACCGTCGCCGGTGATTACCCAAACGCTAAGTTCCGGATTGGCTGCTTTGATGCCGGTAGCGATCGCCGGAGCTCGGCCGTGAATGCTATGAAAGCCATAGGTGTTCATGTAATACGGAAAGCGCGACGAACAGCCGATGCCGGAAACGAAGACGGTCTTTTCGCGCGGAATGCCGAGCTCAGGCATGACCTTCTGCACGTTGTTGAGAATCGCGTAATCGCCGCAGCCCGGACACCAGCGCACTTCCTGGTTCGAGACGAAATCTTTCTTCGTCAACTCGCCCGGGGGTGGCGCGACATGAAATACAGATGCTCCGCCTTCGCTTTCGGCGGACACCGAAGTGTCAACCGGGCCGTGTCCGTTGCCTGAACCGTTAGCTTGTATGCTCATAATTGCCTTTCCAACTCTGTATTAAAGAAAAATTTCCGCTACTTTGATTTGAAAACCCGGTATGACGTCGCCGCCATCGAGATTGTCTTTTTCTGTTAGGGTCACGATATCGATCAGTGAGCGATAGACGGTGACTGTGTGAAGTTTGGGACTTACCACCCAAACCATTCGCGCGCCAGTCTCGAGCCATTGCTTCACTTTTGCTTCAACTTTTCCCCTTCGGTCGCCGGGACTCAAAACTTCGACGACAAGGTCGGGTGCCCCTGAGCGATAACTAGTTAGTCTCCCGGTTGCTTCCACGCGTTCGCGACTTACGAAAGCGACATTGGGTGCGCGAACAGTGTCCGGATCGGATTCGAGTTTGAAGCCGGTTTCTGCCGCATAAACCCTTCCCAGGTTGTGCCTCTTCACAAACAGATGAAGTGAGGTTGCCAACTCCATTGTCACTTGCCCGTGTTCATCTCCAGTGGGAGACATCTGGATCAATTCTCCTTTCACGAGCTCATAGCGATACCCGTCGTCCGGCATCGCCAGCAACTCGTCAGCGGTCATTGGCCTGGTAAGGGTCGCGCTCACAGATACTCTTCAACCTTTCCGACAATTTCGCGAATCTGGAACGGACGGCCTTTGACCTTCGAGAAAGGAATTGCGTCAATCAAGTACTTCGCACGAATCATTGTGCACAGTTGCCCGAGGTTCATTTCCGGCACAATGACAGTTTCGAAACTATTGAGGACTTCACCCAGATTACCGGGGAACGGGTTCAGGTGACGAAGATGCGCGCTCGAAACTGACTTGCCTTCGTTGCGCATTTTTTCGACCGCGGAAGTGATCGAACCGTACGTCGAGCCCCAACCCAGGACGAGGACTTTGCCGCTCGGGTCGCCGAACATTTCAACCGGCGGAATATCGGCGGCGGCCCGATCGACTTTTTCCTGACGGAGCAGGACCATCAGGTGGTGGTTCTCGGGATCGTAATTGACGTTACCGGTGATGTTCTGTTTTTCGATTCCACCGATGCGGTGCTCGAGACCGGGCGTTCCCGGAAGAGCATAGGGCCGGGCCAGTGTCACCTCATCACGTGCGTACGGCATGAAGTTCGACGGATCGGTCGCAAAGGTGACTTCCATCTTGGGGAGATCCTCGATTTCCGGTACGCGCCAGGGCTCGGCGCCATTGGCCAGATAGCCGTCTGAAAGATAGAAAACCGGCACCATGTATTTGAACGCGAGCCGCACCGATTCGATGGCCATGTCGAAACATTCTGACGGCGTCGCCGGCGCAACCACAATCGCCGGACACTCTCCGTTGCGTCCCCAAACCGCCTGAAACAGATCAGCTTGCTCAGTTTTGGTCGGCAGCCCGGTCGAAGGGCCACCACGTTGCACATTAACGATCACGAGCGGCAGCTCCGTCATCACTGCCAGTCCGATGGCTTCCTGCTTCAGCGCTACACCCGGTCCGGAGGTTCCGGTCAGCCCCACGTGACCGGCAAAGCTCGCGCCAATCGCAGCGCAAACCGCGGCAATTTCGTCTTCAGCCTGGAAAGTCTTGACGCCAAAATTCTTGTGCCGCGCCAGTTCATGCAGAATGTCCGAGGCCGGCGTGATCGGATACGAGCCGTAGAACAAAGGCCTGCCGATCAGGTGTGCCGCCGTCACAAATCCGATGGCGGTAGCTTCGTTCCCGGTAATCTTGCGATAACGACCGGGGGCGATGACGGCTTTCTTGACGGTGAAGTGGGTGGTGAAAACTTCTGTCGTCTCGGCAAAGTTGTAACCGGTCTTCAAAGTAACCTCATTGGCTTTAGCCAACTCGGGGTTCTTGCCGAACTTTGCGTTGATCCAATTAAGAGTGGGTTCGATCGGACGATCGTAAAGCCAATAAAGCACTCCCAGCGCGAAGAAGTTCTTGCAGCGGGCGATTTCTTTACGCGACAACTCGACGTTGCCCTTCAGCGCGTTCATGTTGAGCGTCGAGATCGGCAACTTATGGACGCGATAGCCGGTCAGCGAACCGTCCTCGAGCGGGTTCGATTTGTAAGCCGCGTGCTCCAGGTTGTCTTTAGTGAATTCGTCGGTGTTGATGATCAGCGTGCCGCCGTCTTCCAGGTCAGGAAGATTTACTTTCAAAGCGGCCGGGTTCATGGCCACCAGTACATTGGGCTGATCGCCGGGGGTGCGGATGTCCTGACTGGAAAAGTTCAATTGAAAGCCGCTGACGCCCGGCAGACTGCCGGCCGGGGCGCGAATCTCAGCGGGAAAATCCGGCAGCGTTGAGATGTCGTTGCCCATAATCGCCGACGTATTGGTGAACTGCGTTCCGGTTAACTGCATGCCGTCGCCGGAGTCGCCGGCAAAGCGAATCGTAACGGTATCGAGTTCTTCCAGATGTTTGGGAATATTTTCTACAGGTGGTTCCAGGACTGCGCTCATAGCTTTTGGATAATTTCCTTTGATTAGAATGTCCGATTGCCCATTGCCCACTGCCAATTGATTCAATCAATCGGCAATTGCCAATCGAAAATCGACAATAGTCTCATCCTCCATCGACCGTATCCATAATCTGCGCCGGCAGCGGCGGCAGATTCATCGTGGTCTTCGGATACGACTCAGCGAGATACGTAATGATGTCAAAAACCGAAATCGATCCCTTCAGGTCGCCGTGCTTGACCAGCGGGATATTTCGAAAACTTCGCTCATTCATGAGACGCACGGCGTCGCCGATGGTTGCTTCCGGAGTCAGAGTCTCAACTGCGGGCTGCATCCATACGCGAATCGGAGACGAGAGATCGACGTCCTCGCCCCAAACCTTTGTCAACAGATCGCGCTCAGTGAAAATGCCGGCGATGCGTCCGTCATCAGAGATGATGACGCAGCCGCCTTCATCCTGTTTCATCGCCTCAATGGCCTGGGAGAGGGGCGTAAACGGAGAAACGACCACGTAGTCGTCCGTTTGCAGGACGCTGACTTTCTGGTCGCAGGCGTTTGGCAGTTGTTTCATCGGGGGTAGCCGGCTAACTGAATCGGAACCACTAGACGAACGAACATTTTAACACATGACTTCACCATTCAAATGTGACGAGCGACACTAAATTCGTGTATTTCAGTTCTGCAACAAATCAAAAACAGGCTGCCTGAGGGCGCCGGCGATTCGTCGATTGCCCTCTTTAGTCAGGTGCATGCCGTCCCAGCACAAGGATTTATCACCTAAATCCACAGTGTCGCCGAGATTTAGGGGCCGCAGGTGTGCAGAGAATCGTCGAAACTAGCGCCGTTGCCAGCTTGCGAAGAATGCCCGGAGATTTGCTCGATTTTCTAAGCAGTTGATTGAGTTCCTGGCTCGAGGAGTCAGTACCATCTGCGTGAGCGGATGGGTTAAGCTGACGCCAGGAGAGTACGGGGGTGGTACTGACCGTACCGCCTCCGATTCTTGATCGCGTCAGTGTCCCACCATCTCAATAGCCATGATTGTCAGATCGTCGGTGATGCGCGTTCCCGTCGCGAAGGTGCGCACGTCGTCCAGCAAACGACCCACTACGGAGGCGGCGGGCAGTTGCGCACAGTCGCTCAACACCGAGTGAATGCGACCGTCGCCGTATTCCAAATCGGCAAGGTCGCGCGCTTCGGACAGGCCGTCGGTGTAAAGCAGCAAACGGTCGCCCTGGTTCAGTGTGAACTGGGCACTCTCGTATTTTTCCTGACAGAACATTCCGACAGGCAAGCCCGTGGCGGCGATCGGCGAGACCACACCTTCGTGAAGGTGCAGCGGCGCGCAATGACCGGCGTTGCAAATCTCGACCCGACCATCGGGCGCCGCCTTCCCGCAAACCAGCGTGGCGTAATAAGGGCGCATGGTTGTGTCGGCGAACAAATGGTTGGCCCGTTCGACCAGTTCGGCGACACCAAACCCCAGGCCAATCAGACTGCGAAAGATCGCATGCAGGCGGCTCATCAAAAGCGAGGCGGCCACGCCCTTGCCGGAAACGTCACCGACGAGAAAATAGAGATCGCCGTTGTCGGTGCTCATCAGATCGCAATAATCGCCGCTGACCGGTCCGGCGGGTTTGTAGTGATACGAAACTTCCCAGCCGTTGAACTTGAAATCCTGTTTGGGCAGCGATTCGCCCTGAATTGTCCAGGCGCGATCGAGATCGTCCTCGAGCTCTGACAGCTGTGCCGGCGTCAGGCAATCAAAACAAGTTCGCGCCAAAGGATCTGCGTTGATGGTAGTCTGGCTAATCATCTCGTCGCAGATCTGGCACACGCCGTAAGACTCAAGATCCAGACGTTCGATGGCGGAGCTGACCTCGCGCAGCAAGCCATCCAGACGGATTGTGTCCGGCGAGGAGCTGGCTTGCAGACGCTCTCTCCAGTTGATCAGGTCGCTTCTCAGATCGGGTGTGGCCGGCCGAATTGCTGCACTCATGATTTCTCCCTCTGGTTCTCTCTAAAAACAGCTGAGTTTTGATGATGATTTCGAGCAAAAAAGACGCCCTGATTCATACGATTTCGGGATCTGTTTAGTTCGCTCAGAAAGGCTGACTTTTAGACCGCTTGCGACCATAAATCTATCCGGTTTTTGAGGGTAAATTTGGATTGCCTGATCGGCCACTTGACGTACCCAGATGTTAATAAAATAAAGCTTGAAGCATGGCGGCAGCATTTGATTCGGACTATCGATGGCCGGGATTGCAGACGCAGTCGTGATTTCGCATTGCGAACCTGGCGCAATTCGCCGGAACAAACCATTGTTCGCGATAAGTGTTTCCGGTTGGAGTTAGACGCGTGACAAAGTGCCGCATCCCAACATGGATTACTCCCGATGATGAAAGCGTCATTGAAGTCGGAAACAGCGATTCGTAGTTAGTCTTCAAGAGCTGTTCGACACTTCCTGAAGTTTTCAAGCGAACAAGTCCCATCGAGGTTAGGATGATTGTGGAGTCTGGTGATTCAGCAACAAACGTCGCCGGCGCCGAGTCTAAGTCCGTTAGGATCTCAGTCCTTTTGTTGACCGGGTCCTCATTGACGATCCGCAGAACCTTACCAAAATCGAAACCCAGGTGCGCGAGACCCACGAGCGCCAGCGTTCCCTGGGAAGTATTTACAAACCCGTGGACGTTTTCGTTGGACAATTTCTTGTTGCGCAGCCCGTCAGTGCTGAACCACCAAATCCCGCCCCCAAATTCGCCCGCATCGACACCAACCAGCCAACCGTCACTCACCGAAATAACGTGACGGTCTCCTGGTGAACTGGCCACATTCTTCAAAGGTATTACCGCCGGCAAATCGTCTTGAAGATCGCGATCCTCGGCCAAACGAATCTGCAACTGCTCGCCACTCAGCGACACTCTCCATTCGCGCGTAGAGTAATTTGCACAACGCAAAGCAGCGCTATCTTTGGACGGTTTTGGAAAGAGGACCCAGCCACGTGGCGCCGGAGAATCCGGCGCGGGTGCTTTTGTTTGGACGCGTGAATCGCCTGGTCTAGCCCACGAGCCGCCAAGAGCAAACAAAAGGATTATTAGCAGTGGCATTCTCATCCCACGATGCCTGAGAGCACTTCAATCGTCTGATCGATCTCAGCCTGTGTGTTATAGCGGCCCAGAGAGAACCGAACAGAGCCGCGCGCGATTTGGTGAGGGGTTTTCATCGCCGTCAGCACGGCAGAGACCTTCTCGGATTCGGCGTTGCACGCCGATCCTGTCGAGACGCAGATACCCGCGGCATCTAACTTTGAAAGGATTTCCGACCTTTCAAACCCGACGAAAGAAATGTTCGAAGTGTTCGGCAGCCGCTGGCCGCGATCGCTGGTTCCGTTCAGGTGCGCACAGGAAAATCGCGAGAGAATTTCGTCTTCCAGACGATCTCGTAACGTGCGAATGTCATCGTGTCCACGGAATTCATTTGCCAGTTCGCTCGCGCGGCCGAGAGCGACGATGTTCGGCACGGCTTCAGTTCCCGAACGGCGTCCGCGTTCCTGACCACCGCCAATGATGAATGGTGGCAACTGCACGCCTCGCCGAATGTAGAGCGCGCCAATGCCTTTTGGGGCGTGGAACTTATGACCGGCAACTGAAAATAGATCCACCGCCAGGTCTTTCAAGCTGATCGGAATCTTACCCACCGCCTGCACGCCATCGACATGAAACACCGCGTCGGAATTTTCGCGAATAATGCGACCGATCTCTTCAATCGGAAACAGAATGCCGGTTTCGTTGTTAGCCAACATCACCGAAACGATTCCAGTTTCGCGGCGCAGTGCTTTGCGCAGATCGTCCAGATTGAGTTCGCCCCGATGATCCACTTCCAGCCAGGTTACTTCGCAACCGATTTCTGACAGGTGTTCGCAGAGATTGCGGACCGCTTCGTGTTCGACGCGCGTGGTGATGATGTGACGTTTGTCGGGGTTTTGTTCGAGGAAGCCGCCAATCGCCCAATTGTCTGACTCTGAGCCGCACGAAGTGAAAACAATTTCTTCCGGCTCGTCGGCGCCAAGTAGCTCAGCGACCTGCGCTCGTGCCTCTGCAATTGCCCGGCGTGGTGTAGCGCCTGCGGCGTGAGCTGATGAAGGGTTCCCGCATTCACTGGTGAGAAAGGGCCGCATCGCTTCGAAAACTTCGGGAGCGACCTGGGTCGTGGCGTTGTTGTCGAGGTAGATCATTGACTCTTCGGGTCAAAACCCTCCCAGGGATCGATACAAAATGTAATCGCCGCTCTTCTTGATCACCTGGCAGTTAAAACAAACCTGTTCGGAGGCAATCACCAAGGCTCCCAAAGGCGCCCGCCGTCCCTCTTCCAGATGGATGAACTCATTACGATTGCGACCTTCGACCGTCGCATACCAAAGCGCGTGCTCATATGCCGGTTCCATTCCGTCAGAAAGATAAATTGGTCGGCTTGGCAGGGCCACCGCCGCATCGTAGACATCCTTGTAAGCGGCGCCAAAAACCCAACCGCGCTGGGGACCTTCACGGCGATAGACTCTTTGAAAGTAAATTACTTGTGCTGCCATGCCGGCCAGTAACATGCAGAGAATTATCTGCCGTCCACGCGTTGAAAGTGTCCCGGGTTGATGCTCGTTGGCGGCCGGTTCGAGCAGGAACGACAGGGCTGGAATCGTGAGCGCCAGCAGAAAGATTGGATACGCCACCAGGCGCAGCGAATGAAACTGATCTGCTGTCAAAGCGCCCGGCACGATTGAAGCTGCCGCTCCGAAGATCACAAATCTCCACCATGGCTCTTGCCAGTGGCGCACAATAATTACCACCAGGCCAATCAAAACCAGCACCAGACCGGCGATCAAAAAACTGCCCAGAGTGTTCGTGATGTGATGCCGCGGATTTCCATCACCATCGAAGAGGAGGTTGACCAGGCTCAAGTCTTCGAAGTATCGGTGAATGAATTTGGGAATAATCTCGCTCCAGGGCGAGTCCTGCTTGATATATGAAATCAGGTAAAACCTTTGGGTAAGCGCTTCCGGGTTATGCGATCTGAATACAAACAAAGGAATCAGCGTCAGGCCAAAAGCCACCCACGTCTTCACGATAGCGGTCAGGCGCGTTTGCGAAGTGACGAAAAATATCAGACCCCCGGCCAGCAAGGGACCCAGCAGCCGGCCGATCGTATAACTATAGGTAATCAGCATTAACGCGCCGGCAACCGAAAAGATGCTTAGCCAGCTCCATTCCTCCTTTTTCTGAGCGGCGTAAAGCGCCAGCAGAAAGAGCGCCAGCGCCGCAGGATAAAAGAAGGTTTCCATCACCAATCGGCTGACGTCGAAAAGCCATGGCGTGAAGATCGCAATCACCGC
>Ga0070694_100001310_pt1 | contig 14477 bp, 8 predicted proteins | sample KBSK1251metaG_FD_65470 | JGI IMG/M metagenome (GOLD analysis project Ga0070694, IMG submission 65470) | Corn, switchgrass and miscanthus rhizosphere microbial communities from Kellogg Biological Station, Michigan, USA - KBS K1-25-1 metaG | ecosystem: Host-associated > Plants > Roots >... | reverse complement strand
CGTACAGTTCTTCGATCCGGAATTCAAGACCGGACGCACTCTGCAATACAGCCTCGATCTACAGCGTGAATTACCTTTTAACTTCGTTGCCTCGGTCGGGTATATCGGCCACCACGCCACCCGACTGCGATCGAATTTTCAGCGATTGAATGCACTGCCACTGAACGCGCTGAAGCTGGGTTTTCCAGTGCTTAATATGTCTCTTGCAGATGCGCTCGCAGCTCCCGCGATCGTATCGTTCGCGCAGAATGTCGGAGTGCCGTTGCCTTCGTCAACGAATGCGGTGTTTCCTGGATTCAACGGCAACGTCGCTCAATCATTGAAACCATTCCCGCAATACAATCGCATCAACAACATCCTCGAGAGTCAGGGTACAAGCGACTACAACGCACTTCAGGCAAAACTCGAACGACGCTTTTCACGTGGTATACAAGTTGGAGCATCGTACACTTTCGCGAAACTCATCACTGACGCGTCTGAAGATCTATTCGGTGGGTCACCACTTGGTGGAGTGCTGCAAAATCCATTCGATCGCGAGTCGTTCCGCTCGATCTCTCCAAACAACGCGCCACACGTGCTAGTGATCAACTACCTGATCGAGTTGCCGTTTGGTAAAGACAAGCGCTACCTGAACAGTGGTGGTGTTGTGGATAAACTAGTTGGCGGGTGGCAGGTGAACGGGATAAACCGGTATCAGTCAGGCGTACCACTGAGTTTCTTCACGTCCGATCCGGTCTTCACTGACTTCCTGCAATTGACTGGATATCTCGGAAATCTTCGTCCGAACCCAACCGGTCAGCCGTTTGAGACTGAGGGGCCGTTCATTGACAATCGCTTTGGCCGGCAAACGATCAATCTGGCGGCGTTCGCGCCTCCACCGCTGTTTGGTTCAGGCTTCAACAACAACCCGAGCGGCGCCGCGATCGGCTCTGCTGCTTATGCTGCCTATTACGCCGATCCGCTGCGGTTCTTCGGCTCGCTTGCTCCTGCGCTGAGCAATGTGCATTCACCGGCTTTCTATAGTGAAGACGTAAGCATTCTGAAGAAAACACGCATAACGGAATCGGTGACGTTTGAGTTGGGCGCTGAAGCATTCAACTTATTCAATCGCACGTATTACTTCTTCCCGACAACGGACTTGCGTGACATTAACAACTTCGGTTTCCAGAGTGTTGGAGCAAACAATCCGCGTAGAATACAACTTCGTCTACGACTACTTTTCTGAAATGAGTGCGCTTATCAGAAATGTTGTTTTGTGTCTTTTGTGCCTTTTTGTGGCCACAAATGTTCTTGCACAAGTAGCCGACGGCGTGTCCGCGCTCGAACGCGGTGACAAAGACAAAGCGAAGTCGTTTTTCGAGCAGGCACTGAAAACCGATCGGCGGAATGTAGACGCACACACGTATCTCGGCATTCTGGCCGACAATGCAAATCAACTCGCGGAAGCTGAGCAGCACTTCGCCGCCGCAGCTTCCCTTGCGCCGTCTGAACCATCTACGAGAAACAACTACGGCGCGATTCTCATGCGCCTCGGGCGCACGGACCAGGCACGCATGGAGTTCGAAGCGTCGCTCAAGTTGAATCCAAATCAACCGAGTGCATTAACGAATCTCGCACAAATTTATTTCGATCGCGGTCAGCTTGACGATCTCAAGATGGCTCGAAGTCTTCTGGAGCGTGCGGGAAAGAGCACGTCCGATCCCGAAATTTCACGCGCGCTGGTTACTACTTACCTGAAACTGGGCCAGGCGTTGATGGAAAAAGGCGATCTTCGTGATGCTGGACGGACTCTCGAAAGTGCGGTGGCGAGCGGAATAGACGACGCCAGAGTTTACGCAGCCTTGGCGGAAGTCTACGAAGCTGACGGTCACTATGAGAATGCAATTCCCGCAATGCGTCTCGCAGTTCAACGCGATCCGCAGAATGAGGTCTATCACTTTCGTTATGGTCTGCTGCTCACAGACTCACACGCACCTGCGGCAGGTATTCTTCGTCTGCAGGAAGCGTTGAAGCAGTTTCCCAACTCCTCACGTCTTTGGTTAGCGCTGGGGATCGCGCAACTCACGTATGGACAAAATGCCGAGGCAGAAAACTCGTTCAAGCGATCGCTCGCACTCGACGCGAAACTGGTCCCGGCGCTTGCATATCTCGGTGTGACCTACGCGGAGAGAGGTCAGAACGATAAAGCGATCGGCTTCTATGAACAGGCGATTGCCTTGAATGCGCAACTCGCTGCGCTGCATTACCTCGTCGCAGATACGTTGCTGAAGATGTCGAATCCCGACACAACTCGGGCGGAAAAGTATCTCAGGCGCGCTACCGAGCTCGATCCGAATCTCGCTGCCGCTTATCTGGCATGGGGGAGACTCTATGTTCGCGCAAATCGGTACGACGAAGCCGCTCCGCTGTTGGAACGCGCTGTTTCTTTACAACCCGAGTTGGTCGAAGCTCACTATCAACTCAGCCGCGTGCTCGTGAAGTTGAAGCGAACGGATGAGGCTAACCGGGAGCTTGGAATCTTTAAACAATTAACTGAAAAGCAGAAGGCACAAAATGAAGCTCGAGAGATCGTCCGCCGTCTCGCGAATGTCAGATTCTGAGCCACGGATAACACGTATTAAATCCGGATTTTTATCCGTGTCATCCGTGGTTCAAGTAATCCTCGTTTGGATCCTGCTCGCCGTCAGCGTAGTCGCACAGACGGAGCGATGGTCGGAGCAGAGGGCTCGCGATTGGTACTCGAGACAACCCTGGCTGGTCGGTAGTAATTACAACCCTGCCAGCGCCATCAACCAACTCGAGATGTGGCAGGCAGACTCGTTCGATCCAAAAAGAATCGATCTCGAACTCGGTTGGGCAGAGAGTCTCGGCATGAATACCATGCGCGTTTACCTGCACGACCTGCTCTGGCAGGACGCCGACGGTTTCAAGCGCCGCCTCGATCAGTTTCTGAGTATTGCTGCGAAGCACAAGATCAGACCAATCTTCGTACTGTTTGACGCGGTGTGGGATCCGGATCCAAAGCTCGGTAAGCAGCGCGCACCGCGCCCGGGTGTACACAATTCGGGTTGGGTGCAGAGTCCGAGTCGCACGACGCTGCAAAACCCTTCGGAGTATCCGCGTCTTGAAGCATATGTGAAAGGCGTTGTCGGCGCGTTCGCGCGGGACCAACGCGTTCTCGCGTGGGACATGTGGAACGAACCCGACAACGTAAATCCCGGCAGTTACAACGAACTCGAACCGAAGAACAAGGAGGAGCTTGTGTTGCGCTTGCTACCCCAGGCATTTGGCTGGGCACGTGAAGCGAAGCCGGAACAACCTCTGACTTCCGGAGTTTGGAAGGGTGACTGGTCCACGCCCGAAAAGATGACCGCGATGGATCGCCTGCAAATCGAGCTCTCTGACGTCGTCACGTTTCACAACTACGATTCGCCGACAGAGTTGGAGAAGCGGATCAATTGGCTGAAGCGCTACAACCGTCCGATGATCTGCACGGAATACATGGCTCGCGGCAATGGCAGCTTCTTCTTCGGCGGTCTGCTCGTCGGCAAGGTTCACAATGTCGGCATGATCAATTGGGGATTGGTCCAGGGTAAGACACAAACTCACCTGCCGTGGGATTCGTGGCAGCATCCGTATGTCGATCGCGAACCGTCCATCTGGTTTCACGAAGTCTTTCGCAACGACGGCAGACCTTACATTCCAGAAGAAGTTGAGTTTATTAAACGGATGACCGGCAAGAGTAGGTGAGCCACAAAAAGGCACAAAAAAGTGTAAGCGATTTTTTGATCCTTTTGTGTCTTTTGGCGGCCGTAGTTGCCCAGCCTCTCTCGGCACAAACGAGTCAGAGAGCGTCGATATCAATCGATGCTCGCAAGGTTGAAAACCGAATCAGTCCCCTGCTCTACGGACAGTTTCTGGAATTCATGTACGAGGGCGTTAAGGGAGGACTGCATGCGGAACTGATTCGCAATCGCAGTTTCGAAGAACCACCGAACGTTATCGGTCTCTCACGCAATTGGGAACGTTATCCTGACGATCGAAACGACGACTACGCACTCACCTTTCACTGGGACGACAAGCACGCTTACCCGCAACAACGGAAGGAACATTCGCTGCGCGTCGAGGCCGGTGAGGGCGTAATTGAGCGTCACGGAATCTATCAGCCCCGCATTCCGATCAGGTCTGGTCTCGAGTATCAAGGTTACATCTGGCTCAGGACCACTGATTACGCCGGCACCATCACCGTCGCCCTCGAATCAGATTCGGACCAGCGCCAGATCTATGCGGCCGCTAATCTCGCTGCAATTGTTAGGGGTGATTGGCGCCGCTATGAGTTCTCGCTGAAGCCGGCTCGCAACGATCCACTCGCGCGCTTCACAGTCCTTTTTCAAGGACGAGGGACAGTCTGGATCGATCAAGTGTCGTTAATGCCCGCGGATGTCGCGGCTGGCGGTGTTCGAGCCGAGGTGTTCGACAAGATCAAACGCTTAAAGCCTGCCTTCATTCGGTGGCCGGGTGGGAACGTGGCCCAGGACTATCGCTGGTTGTGGGGGATCGGACCCCGTGACGAGCGTGTTACATGGACCAACCTCTCATGGAAGAACGAATCAGAGCCGAGCGATTTTGGCACAGATGAGTTCGTCATGTTCGCACGCGCGCTTGGCGCCGAGCTTTCAATTACTGTGAATGTCGAAGGACGCGGCGCGACCGTGACGGAGGCGGCAGCCTGGGTCGAGTACTGCAACGGTCCGGCAACTTCGAAATACGGAGCGATGCGTGCAGCTAATGGTCACACGACTCCATTCGGCGTCAAATTTTGGGAAGTTGGAAATGAGATCTGGGGCAACTGGGTGCGCGGCCACTCAGATGCCGAAACCTACGCGCTTAACTACAACCGCTATGCACAAGCAATGCGTGCTGTCGATCCGACGATCAAGCTGATCGCGGTTGGCGACAATGACATGAATTGGAACCGGACTGTGCTGCGTGAAGCCGGGCGTAATATCGATTACCTCGCGATCCATCACTATTACGGCCGGCGCGAAATGCAAGGCGATCCGTTGAATCTGATGGCGCGCCCCTTATTCTTCGAGCGTTTCTATGGCCAGGTACAACAGTTGTTAGGCGAACTCGGGCTGAATGAACGCGTGAAGTTGGCGATTAACGAATGGGGACTCGATCTCCCGAGTGAGCGGCAGTATTCGATGGAATCGGCTCTCTATGGCGCGCGGCTCATGAATGTGTTCGAGCGATCGGGCGAGATCGTCGAGATGAGCGCAGTGTCTGATCTCGTTAACGGCTGGCCGGGCGGTATTATTCAAGCGGGTCGACAAAGCGTTTTCGTTTCACCGATCTATCTGGTGAACCAGCTTTACGGCGAGCATCGCGGTGATCTGCTTCTCTCGACCAGAGTCAACAGTCCAACCTTTAATACATCTCGCGAAGGCACGAACATTCCTTACCTCGACGTTAGCGCTAGCCGAACCGCTGATGGCAAAACGATCTTTATTAAAGCAGTGAACAGCAGCCGCACCAGTGCATTACTCACGACGATCACTATCGACGGTGCGATTCCGGCGGCACGAGCGGAGTTAAAAACCGTCACGGCTGCGTCAATTAATGTCTCGAATGATTTTTCACGACCTGATGCAGTGTTTATTCAAAAGAGAATGCTGCCGAGCGGACGTAGATTTGTCGTCACCTTGCCTAAGCATTCGGTATCAGTGATCGTACTCAGGACGCAATAGACTAAGGCTGCCAGTAATCCGGAGTTTCTTGAAGGTTCGGATCGGGGCGTTCCATCCAACGTTCGGGCCGGTGCAGCTTGATGAATCCAAATCGCTCGTACAATCCGTGTGCGTCTTTCGTCGACAATACCCAGCGGCGAAATCCCTGAAGCCGTGGATGAGCGATAATGACTTCCATGAGCCATTTTGATAACCCGCGGCCGCGGTGTTCCGGTAACACGAAAACATCAGCCACCCAGGCGAATGTGGCATAGTCGGTTACGATTCTTGCGAATCCCACCTGCTCGTCACCCTTGTAAATGCCAAACGGAAGCGAGTTTTCGATCGAGCGTTGCACAACCTCTCGCGCTCGACCGGTTCCCCAATATGAATGATTGCTGATGAAATTGTGAATAAGATCCAGGTCCAGGCGCGAACGATCCGTACTGATCGTGTATTCACCGCGTTGCCAAAGCTCTGTGTGCATAAAGTAGTGACCTATTTGAAATCTTCTCTGCGTGTCTCTGCGTTCCTCTGCGTCTCTGCGGTAAATATATACGTAAAAAGCAGTAACCGCAGAGGCGCAGAGGAACACAGAGATACGCAGAGAAGAAATCCGTGTTACCAGATGACAAGCGAAAATATACGCGCTAGAGTCTTCGAGCCCGGAGAAAACTTTCGAAATCTTCCCGCATGGTGGTTTTTCTGAGCAGTTCCCGCGTTACTAAACAGAACAAGGAGTTTGTTCGAAAGCGGCAATGAGATCAGCCTTTCGGCTGGTTTATTTGATCCCAGTAGATTTTCTTATTGACTAAATTTCACACTCGGAATAAATTCTGCGTCGCAATCGCATTTCGCAAATTGTGCTGGCTTGTCTCCTGCTCCCTGGAAGCAAGCCGTCGCAGCTCTTCTGAGTTCTTCTAAGTTTCTTTTACTTCCTGGTACGCCAAGAGACTATCAACCCCAAAAACAGCGGAGGTCCCTATGTCTTACCCCCCAAGGTCCGGTATACGCACAACCATCTCTCGTTTAACTAAAACACATCGACTCTTAATTATTACCTTTGGATTTGTCCTCTCTTTGGGCGCGGTAGGAATTTCAAAATCACCAGCCCTGCGAGAGGCACTTCACCTTTCGCGAGCGCCTGAACCTGCTGTGAAGCAGCAGTCTCCCTCAGCGCGGCACGCAAGCAAGAGAAGTGATGCCCTTCAGAACCTGGGCGTAAATCTCCGGTTGAGAGAAGCGCCAAGTATGATGAACATGTTCGCGCCGACCGTTTCGGCGACTAAGACCGACGCCTTGTTCACAGACGTGGATGGCGATCTTCAGGCGGATCCGGGTGACGAACTCAAATACACCATCAATATCAGCGCGGCCGGTGAAGACGCGACAGGCGTGACTTTCACCGACACCGTCGATCCCAATACTGCTTTTGTGGCGGGAACTCTCAGGGCCACTCCCGTAGCTGTTAACGATACTTATGCAGCTACCGGCAACGTGCGGATTCAAATCGCCGCACCCGGCGTGCTCGGTAACGATTTTGCCGGTCTACCCGCCGCCACCATTACGGCGCCTCCCAGTTTAAGCGCGAATGGCGGCAATGTGACGTTAAATGCAGACGGCAGTTTTTCCTACAACCCGCCAGCAGGATTCGAGGGTACTGATTCTTTCAGCTACACGTTGACAAACTCCGAGGGTAGCAACTCAGCGACAGTCACAATCAATGTAACCGGAATGATCTGGTTCATCGATAACAACGCCGCAGCTTGCACGACGCTGGCCGCGGGTTGTGGCCGGCTCACCAACCCGTTTAGCAGCTTGACTGCTTTCGCGGCCCTCAACAATGGCATCGGTAACAATCCGGCGATCAACGACAACATTTTTCTTTATGAAAGTGCGATCGACCACGCCGGCCCAGTCACTCTGCTTAACGGTCAACGATTTATCGGCCAGGACGCCACGGCGAGTCTTTCTTCAATTACTGGTCTAACACCACCAGCCGGTAGCGATCCTTTGCCAGCGATGAACAGTGCTAACGGCACGATTGTTAACATCACCGGCGGAAGTTCGATTACCGTCGCGTCAGGCAACACGCTACGTGGATTTACCGGAGGAAACGCTACGACGGATATCACCGGTAGCGGCTTCGGTACGCTGACCATCTCCGACGTTACGCTGAACGGCACGGGCCAGGCCCTTGACCTTACGAACGGCACGCTCGCCGCGACGTTCGGCATGATTTCGTCAACCAACAGCGGCACCCTCGGCATTGACCTGACCAGCGTCGCCGGTACTCTGACATCACCAACCACCTCAGTCACCAACTCGACTGGCAAGGGCATCAGTGTTGTTTCATCCAGCGGCACGCTGAACTTTGGCAACACTACGGTGAATGGCTCAGGAGTGGATGGCGTCGTTTTGGGCGGCACGGGCACTGGCAATTCTGGTGCAGTCACCTTTGGCGCACTCAACATCGCGCCTGATGCGGGAATACCGGGACTCGTCGCGACCGACAATACCGGCACCATCACGAGCACGAGCGGAACAATAACCGCGCCAAGTGCGACGGCGGTGAATATCAACCGTACCGGAGGAACGACGCCGCTCAACATGACATTGACAGCAGTGTCGTCGAGTGGCGGATCCGCAACCGGCATGATGATCCAGAACACGACCGGGAGTTTCTCGGTTGTCGGTGACGGCACGAACACGGCCGTCGGCGGCAACGGCAGCGGCGGCACGATCGCGAACAAGAGTGGCACGAACGGAAGCACGTTGACCGGTATCGGCGTTTATCTCAACAACGCGATGAACGTGACGCTGCGAAGAATGATTATCAACGGCACGAATCAAAACTTCGGCGTTCGCGGAACCAACGTCACTGGTTGCAGCATTCAATACAGCACAGTGAACGGTGCGAATGGCGATTCTCTTGTCGGCGATGAGGGTAGTATCAGTTTCGATGGGCTGTTCGGCACGTCTGATTTCACCAACCTTACAGTCGGTGGCGCCATTCAGGACAACTTGAGAATCAGAAACGCAAGTGGCTCTAGCACTGCGACCATCACCGGGTCCGCGTTCAGCAACGCGCCGAACGACAACGTAATTATTCAGGCGAACACCACCGCAAACGTGACCGCGAATGTGACGAACAACACATTCACCGGCGCCGGCGGTGACCATCTACAAACCATCGCCAGCGATAGCTCTACACTGACTATCGTCTTCACCGGAAACTTTTACAGTAACGGCTTCCCCGGCTCGCTCGGAGGAGGCGTTACCATTTCGGGCGGCAACGCGAGCAGTTCGGAGACGGTGAATTTCAACATCTCGAACAACGGCAGCGCCGGTAATCCGCTGGTAGGTAGCGAAGGGGGCGGCGCCATCAACGTTAATCAGGGAAATGGTGGTGGTACCTGGCAGGGACAGGTCTCAGGCAATTTCATCGGCAATGCGGGTATCAGTAATTCCGGTTCCACTCAGTCTTCCGCAATCCGCATGGAGAACCACAGTCCGACCGGCACGATGAAGGCCATCGTTAGCAATAACAACGTCGCACAGTGGGCTAGCGGCGCCGGAATTAATTTCCAGGTTGGCGATACTGGCAACGTCAATGCGGCGATGGATCTTACGGTCACCGGCAACAACGTACACGATCCGGGCACGCCGAACGTCGCGCACGGCGTTCAGGCGAATTTTGGCGTTGGTACGACTGGTACCAACGCCGTCTGCTTTGACTTTAAGACTAATACCGTGAACATCGGCGCTGTACCGCCTAACGGAAGCTCTGACTTGCGTTTACGTCAGCGCAACGGTTCAACGGTAAGACTCCCCGGATACGGTGGTGCAAACACAGATTTAACGGCTGTCGCAAATTTCGAGATCGGCCAGAACACGTTAACGGCCAATGCCGGGTTGCAGGTGTCGGCTACTGTAGCGTCCCCGCCGGGCGGCGGCTTTGTCGGTGGCGGCGCTTGCAGTTCGCCTACGGTTCCGACGGCACCCGCAACTGAACAAACCTCGAGTAAGCAAAGCGAGGCATGGGCCACTAGTGCCAGCAACTGGGGTCGCAGCGGCGATTTAGTTGACACCGTGCGTGCAGCACACGGTGAACAGGCCGCCGGTCAGAATGTGCGAAAGGCGACGCAGTCGGATATCGCCGTCGCAGTCCAGGCTGCCATTGAAAGATGGCGCGACGCCGGCATCTCCGCTGACGATCTCATGCGCTTGCAATCGATGACATTCGAGGTCTCAGACCTTCCTGACGGTGTGCTCGCGTCCGGTACATCGGCGAGCTTCAAGATTGATGAAACCGCCGCTGGATACGGGTGGTTCGTCGACGCGACGCCTATGGAAGATTCGGCGGAATTTGACTTAACTGTTCCGCTCCGTGAGCTTCAGGCCACAGAGTACAAGACAGCCGCCCTCGGGCACATGGACCTGCTGACGGTGGTCATGCGTCAACTCGGCGTTTCATTACAGCCGAGCAAACTAACAGCACCGTTGATGCAGAACACTCTGTCTCCGGCGACCAGGCGCTTGCCGAATTCTCAGAGCATACTCGTAGGTAAGAACCTATCCGTTACCGACAAGAGTGTTGCTTCTCAAATCGGCAAACCTGCCACGCCGAAGACTACAGCACCGGTTTCGATCGCTCGATCAAAACCAGCAGCTCAACGCGCTCAACAAAACGGCAGAACCATGCACCACGCGCCAAGGAAGGCAGCGGCGGCTAGCCTAAGCAGTATGTTCGCCGACGTCATGCTCAGCATTGGCACTCTGCCCGCCGGTGAGAGCGTAACCATCACCTTCAACGTCACAGTTGATAATCCGTTCACTGGAGCCATGGCCCAGGTTTCTAACCAGGGTACGGTGTCCGGTACTAATTTCGCGGACGTGCTTACAGACGATCCGACTGTGGGCGGCGCTGCCGATCCGACAGTTACGCCAATCGACCTGCCCGAGGTTACGGTGACGGTGTCACCAACTTCGGTGTTGGAAGATGGTCCAACAAATCTCGTCTACACGTTTGCGCGTGATGGATCAACAGCCAATGCCATGACTGTAAACTTCAGCGTCGGCGGCACCGCCTCCTTCACTGAACCCGATTACACACAAACTGGCGCAGCAACCTTCACCGCCACCAGCGGAACGGTTGTGATACCCAGCGGCAGTTCTACGGCAGCGGTCACGATAGATCCTTCAGCGGATCTCACTGTCGAACCTGACGAGACAGTAGTTCTGACTGTGACTTCAGGCGTCGGCTACAGCGTTGGCTCGCCCAGCGTTGCAAGCGGAACAATCACCAACGACGACACGAGCGTCAGCGTGGCTGTATCGCCGGCTTCAGTCGCTGAAGATGGGGCCACAAACCTCGTTTACACGTTCACCCGCCTGGGCGTCACCAGCTCAGCGTTGGCAGTGAACTTCTCGGTCGGTGGAACAGCTACGTTTGGTCCATCACCCGACGATTACACCCAGACTGGCGCCACGAGCTTTACTCCACCAACAGGTGTAGTGACGTTCGCGCCAGGCAGCTCGACGGCTCAGGTAACAGTTGATCCGGAAGCTGACAGTACGGTCGAACCCGATGAGACAGTTATCCTGACTGTAACGGCGGGTAGCGGCTACAGCATCGGCACACCTGCCTCGGCCTCTGGCACGATCACCAACGATGACACAGACGTCAGCGTTGCAGTATCGCCAGCCGCAGTTGCTGAAGATGGAGCGACCAACCTGGTCTATACCTTCACGCGCAACGGCGTTACCGGCAGTTCACTGGTTGTAAACTTCACGGTTGGTGGGACTGCGACTTTTGGACCATCACCAGATGATTACACCCAGACAGGCGCGACGACGTTCACTCCGCCTACCGGCACGGTAACCTTCTCAGCCGGCAGCTCAACGGCGCAGGTGACGGTCGATCCTGAGGCTGACGCCATCGCCGAAGCTGATGAAACTGTCACCATCACGTTGGCGGCAGGCGCGGGCTACAACGTCGTAAGTCCAAGCTCAGCCACTGGGACCATTCTCAACGACGACACGCTCGTCAGCGTTGCGGTGTCCCCATTAACAACCTCCGAGGGTGGAACAAACCTCGTCTACACTTTCACACGTACTGGTCCAACTACCAGTGCGATAACGGTCAACTTCTCAGTCGGAGGCACGGCCAGCTTCCCATCAGACTACTCGCAGAGTGGTGCAGCAACGTTCACTCCGCTGACAGCTACGGTGACGATCCCGTCCGGTAGCTCCACGGCAGCGGTGACTGTAACGCCACTGAGCGACTGTATGGTGGAAGGCGCCGAGACGGTTCAGTTCACTGTCCAGGCCGGAACGGGTTATGGAGTGGGCTCACCGAGTTCGGCAACCGGAACGATCAACAATACGGCGGATTCGACACCACCGGTGATTACGCTCATTCCGAACGTGAACATGACGTTGTGGCCACCGAATCACAACTATCAGTCGATATCGGTTACGGACTTCGTGGCAAGCGCCAGTGATAACTGCGACGCCAGTGTGGACATTAACGACGTCTACATCACGAAGATCACGAGCGATGAGGCTGAAGACGGAGCCGGTGACGGAAACACATTGAACGACATCGTCATCGCAGCTGATTGCAAGACAGCTCAGTTGCGAGCGGAACGTTCGGTGCTCGGCGACGGTCGTGTCTACGAGATAACTTTCAAGGTTGTAGATTCAGCGGGCAACTTTACGACAGCAACAGTTCAGGTAACTGTGCGCACATCGCCAGGCAATCCGGCGGTCAATAGTGGGCCGGTTTACACTGTTACCAGTGTCTGTCCGTAAGAGGCGTGAGGGATGGATGCGGCAAGATCGCATCCATCCTGCTCTCTCGCACCATTCACGATCGACGATAACTTGACCTTTATCCACGAAGGAGTTTGATATGAAAAGCCTACGAATCTCATTACTGGTAGCCTTCATCTGCACAGCAGGCTCGCTGGCGATTGCATCTGCGCCGACTCTGACGATCACAGTGACCAACAATTCGAGTCGGGAAATTCGCCATCTCTATTTGTCTTCAGCCGGTAACGACAACTGGGGATCCGATCAACTCAACAATTCATCGATCGGCGCGGGAACCAGCCGACAACTTAACGTCTCCTGGGAAGAATCCACCGTTAAGTTGGTGGCCGAGGATCAGGACGGATGTTTCCTATCGACGACCGTTGCGGCTTCTGGCGAACCTGGATGGACCATCGACAATAATACGTCCCGTAACTGCGGTGACTGATTAGCGTCGAGCCAGATCATACAGAACCGAGCGCGGTAGCGCCGGGTCAATCTGCTCTTAGTTGAGATTGACCCGGCGCAACCGCGCTCGGTTCTATTTAAAACAGGTGTGCGAAAAATCAGGAGACCAGAACCAGTTCCTCGGAATTTCGAGACCGAATTTCCTCTTCAAGAGAAATCTCAAAAATAGAATCCAGGCACGTCATCTGTAATATCTGTTGAACCAGACGGCCAACATTCATGAGTCGAAATTCAACACCAATTGATTGAAGTTGCTCGCGCAACTCAAGCAAAACGCCCAAGCCACGCGCATCGATCCGGCTGACTCGCTTTAAATCAAGTACAACTGCGCTCGCCTCGGCTTGTGAAGCTACCGATTTGCGGAGCAGTTCAATTTCCGGTCCAATCACAATATGTCCATGAACATAAAGGATCGCAATCTGACCTAGGTTTTCGACACGCACCTTTAACATGAACGATCTCCCTGTTCAGTCTCGTACGGGTTCCAATAACCCTTACGTCGAAGTCACGCTGGAAGTTGTTAAATCTGCGTTTAATTTTTCGGATAAACGAGCGCGCGCAGCCGCTCGTTACGTAAATAAAGACCGCCCCAGAGCATTACTCCAAGAATCAGGGGAAAGATAACGGGAAACAGGGGCCCGCCAACGCGCACATGCGTGGCAATCGCACCGCCCAAATAGCCGGTCAAAAGAATCGCGCCAATCACAGACGTGCGTGGAATTAGGTACAGGATCGTGCAGGCCAGCAAAACGATGCCGAGACCGACAATTGTACCCTCCGGGTATCCGAGCTTCACCGTAGCGTCTACGACTGCCGCCGGCTTCACCAATTTCGCAATGCCGTCAATTAGTAGGAACAGGACGGGCAATATGCTGATGATTCGTCCAACCCAGAGCTTAGCCTTATTCGAGTCTGAAGCTTTATAAGTATCTGATGCGACCGCGTTAGTCATTGCCATTTTCTTATCTCCATTCTGGTTTCTTTATTCCTTAGTCGATTGAGGTAGCTCAAAATCGACAAGACGTTCGCAATTAACTCGCCAGCCTCGCGTCGGGCATTCTGCTGGCCCAGCGCGATTTCAGATTGGGTCCAGTGACCACATACAGCCACGAGACAATATACGGTCACGACGCGGCGTTCAGGGATTTATCCCGAGTGCCTTGATGTCGATTTGGTAAATGTCTCCGAGTCCGTTGCGTGTGCCTTTCAGTCTTTTTGATAAGTCCTGATAGCTCATGCGTTGTGTGAGTGGTTCGTCAGCGAAACCGCGCGTGCTGGTGAAGAAAAAAGTCTTGCCGTCCGGCGAGACCTTTGGTGCAAATTCTGTTGCTGCAGTGTTGAGCTTGTCGCCCAGGTTCACGGCCTTGGTCCATGCTCCGTCGCGACGATGGCTGAGGTATAAATCAAATTGGCCTTTGCCGTCTTGCCGGCCCGCGGCGGCGAAGATCAAATAGCTCTCATCCG
>Ga0070694_100001309_pt1 | contig 14482 bp, 6 predicted proteins | sample KBSK1251metaG_FD_65470 | JGI IMG/M metagenome (GOLD analysis project Ga0070694, IMG submission 65470) | Corn, switchgrass and miscanthus rhizosphere microbial communities from Kellogg Biological Station, Michigan, USA - KBS K1-25-1 metaG | ecosystem: Host-associated > Plants > Roots >... | reverse complement strand
GGCCATCCAGAAACAGGCCTGCTCGATGGGGCGCGAGTTCTCGCCGGCTGCCGGGCCCAAGGACGCCTCCTCCCCGCGCGGCTGTGAAACGTGATCCGATCGGGCGGGACCGACAGATTATCATCACTTCGCCGGGATGTGCAGGAGGTCCGGCAGTGGAACGAGCCTGCTTTTAGGATCCGGCCCGCTCGAACGCTTGCCGCGCGGACCTCAGGGATGCCTCGTCGACCGGCTCGAAGCGCTGCATCCGCATCGACTCGAGGATCGCGGCGCCGGCAGGGGTCCGGTGCAGACGCTTCAGTCCCTCGATCACCCGATCGGCGTCGCGCGGCGGCAGGCGATCGCCGACGGTGCAGAGCAGGCTCGCCGGCAGAGCCGCGGATCGGGCCACGACCTCGAGATCGGAGGCGAACGGCAGCGTCGGCAGCGCCGCGGCGCCGGCCGCGTCCAGGATGACGGCGGTCTTCCCGCCGGACGCCGCGCGCCTCAGGGCCGAGAGGGCCGCCGGGGCGAACGCGATCCGGGCCGACTTCGGGACCGCTCCCCACCCCCCCAGGATCGTGCCGCGGACGAACGCGGGGGAGTACCCCGCGCTCCCGAGGATCTCCCAGCCGTCGAGCGCGGCGGCCGAGCCGAGGAGGCCCTTCTTCGCCACCAGGCTCCAGGTCTCGGCCCCGCCCGGTTCGATCGCGACTTGCAGCCGGGGCGCGAGGCGAAGACGCGCCCGTTCCTCCAGGTAGAACGGCAGGGTGACCAGGGCGAGTCCGGCGTCGGCGGCGCCGAGTCGGTCGACGCCCCCCTTCAGCGTCTCGTGGTAGACGGCGGCGAGATCGCCCGGTTTCCAGCCCGCGGCTTCGGCCGCGGCGGCTGCGAAGCGGTCCATGGTCGGCTGCGCCTCCGCCGTGGTGCCCGGGTAGCCGGGCGCGCAGACGACGAGCGTTCTCGGTGCGGCCGCCGGAGGATGGGCCCCGGCGCGATCCGCCGCCGCGAGAGCGTGCGGCGCCGGCAGGAGCGCCCAGGCCAGGGCGCCGAGGCAGGCACAAAGGGCTGCGTGGTGCACGGCAAAAGTGTATCGCAGGAAAGCGTCCGCGACCGCCGGTGCGATACGCTATCCCGCCCATGAACGTGTCCGAGTCCCCCGCGCTCGCGAGTGCCCTGCGATTCATCGTCGCGCATCGGCGCGCCGTTGTCGCGATCTACGCGCTTCTCGTGCCGCTGGCGATCGGGCTGGCGATGCGGATCGAGACCGACAACTCGATCGATCGGCTGATCGTCCAGGGGGATCCGGATTTCCGCGACCAGCAGGAGTTCCGCAAAATCTTCCCCGAGCGCGAGCAGGTGGTCCTGCTGGCTGAGGCGCCGGACCTCTTCGACCCCGCGGTGCTGGAGCGGGTGGCGGCGATCGAGCGCCGCCTGAACGAAGTCCCCCGGGTGCGCGCCTTCTCGGCGGTCACCCTGTTCGACCGCTCCCGCCCGGGGCAGGAAGGGGCCGCCGGCCGGGCCGGCGAGTTCCGCCGCTTCGTCGAGGGGAGCGATCTGTTCCGCCGCCAGGGGCTCGTCGGGCCGGGCTTTCTCGGCCTTCCCCTCGACCTGGACGTCGGCGGCGCCCCGGAGCGGGACGCGACCCTCGCCGCCGTCGATCGGGCGCTGGCCCCGTTCGAGACCGACCCGGCGCCGCTGACACGCATCGGCCGGGTCGGCGGCCCCTACGTCGACGCCTACCTCGAGGCGGAGACCGGCCGCGCGAGCCTGCGGGCCTTTCCGCTGTTCGGCCTCTTCGTGGTGGTCATCCTCCTGATCCTGTACCGCTCGCTGCGGACGCTCGCCGCGTTCCTCCTGACTCTGGCCGCGTCGGTGGCGCTCACGGTGGGCTTCGGCCATGCCGCCGGCTTCGCCTTCACCATCGTGTCGTCGCTCGTGCCGCTGACCATCCTGATCACCTGCACCGCGGCCCTGGTCTACATCCAGTCGCGCTTCGTCGAGATGCCCGAAGGCCGCTCCATCGAGGAGCACCAGATGTTCGCGCTCTCGAACAAGTTCACCGCGACGACGGCGTCGATGTTCGCCGCGGCGATCGGCTTCGCGGCCCTCGCGGTCTCGAAGATCCGGCCGATCCGCGAGATGGGCCTGTGGGTCGCGGCCGGCCTCCTCTTGACCTGGGTCGTGGTGTTCACGCTCTTCCCGGCGCTGCAGCGGATCTGCGCCACCCCGGTCCTGCGAGAGCGCACCGCGCACGGCCGGCGGGTCCTGCGGGTCATCGACGCGCTGCCCCGCTGGTCGTACCGGTGGCGCCGGGCCCTCCTGACTCTGACGGCGCTCTTGATGCTGGCCGGCGTGGCGGCGCTTCTGGGGGTTCCGGGGCATCTCGCGCCGATGGCGCTCGAGACCGACGGTCTCGACTACATCGATCGGGACCTGCCGATCGCCCGGGACGCCCGACGTTTCGAGCAGGCGATCTCCGGGCTGTCGGTGGTCCAGGTCTGGGTGACGTCCCCGCCCGGGCGGGTGCTCGAGCCGGAGATTCTGCGCGGGCTCGAGAGGTTCGCCCGCGAGCTGGAGCGCGACCCGAGGGTCGGCTCGGTCACGGGCCCCACGACGACGCTGCGATTCATGACGTACGTCGGCGGAGGCGGCGACCGCCTGCCCGAGGACCCCGAGGCCTGGCCGGGCCTCGCGGCGCGCCTCGAGCAGCTCCTCATGCAGGAGGAGGCCCTGCGGGACTACGTCGACGTCGGGTCGCTGGGGGAGGCCCGGCTCACCGTGGTGCACCGGGGGAAGGACTTCGGCGGGGTCGAGGACCTCAAGGGTTTTTTCCGCGGCGCCTGGGAGCGCGCCGCGGCGGAGGACGGGGCGCTGGGCGCCTGCCGCATGCGGGTGGTCGGGCAGGGGCTCCTGCAGGCGAAGATCGCCCAGTACCTGGTGCCGACCCTGACCGAGAGTTTCGTCCTGACCGCGGCGATCATCTTCCTCGCGTTTCTCGTGGTGTTCCGGAGCGGCGCGGCCCGGCTCATGGCGATGATCCCGTCCGTGTTCGCCATCCTGACGATGTTCGTCGTGATGCGCCTCGCCGGCATCCCGCTCAACGTGGCGACCATCCTGATCGCCTCGACGGTCCTTGGGGCGTCGGAGAACGACCAGATCCACTTCTTCTTCCATTTCCAGGAGCGGGGCGGCGGCGCCGGCACCGAGGAGTCGATGCGGCACGCGCTGCGCGTCGCCGGCCGCGCCATCCTGTCCGCGACCCTCATCAACGCGGGAGGATTCCTGGCCCTGGCGATGTCGCGGCTGCCGCCGATGCGCCAGTTCGGGATCCTCGCCGCGAGCGCCTTCGTCCTGTCGATGCTGTCCAGCCTCGCCGCGCTCCCGGCGGCGCTGTGGGTTTTCTCGCGGCAGAAACCGGACCATGGTGGTGCGGAGCTTGTTGATCCTGTAACGTAACATACAGTAAACAAGTAATTTGTATGATTTTCTCGAACCGGCCCCGGGAGGCACCCCGGGGCCGGCACCGCCCTGCAACAACCTCCGCACCACCATGGAAGATCCCTGGGATCGGGTCTCTTCCTCCGCGTCAATCCGGTTTTCTGAGGATGGCCATCCTCCCGGCACGCAGGCACACTCTTCGGAGTTGATGTTTCGATGCCCGACGCGGCGGCCGGCGCATGCGACTCCTTGTCGCGGCCCGGCCTTCATGGCGGTTTTCGTCACAGGTGAATGCATATGGCACAGGGCACCTACCGGTCCCCGTGGATGACCGACGACATCCTGATCTTCCGGGAGACGGCGCAGCGCTTCATCGAGGCGGAATTCCTGCCCCGCCAGGACCGTTGGCGCGGGCAACGGGGCCCCGACCCCGAAGACTGGTCGTCGGCCGGCGCGACCGGGCTTCTTCTGCCCGACGTCCCTCAGGAATACGGCGGAGGAGGAGGGACCTTCGCCCACCAGGCCGTCGTGTCGGAAGAGCTCGCGCGCGCGGGGGTCCAGTTCGGCGCCAGCGTCCAGAGCGTCGTGGCGCACTACATCCTCGCGTACGGAGGCGAGGCGCAGCGGCGCCGCTGGCTCCCCTCGATGGCGCGCGGCGAGATGGTCGGCGCGATCGCCATGACCGAACCCGCCGCGGGCTCGGACCTCCAGGGCATCCAGACGACCGCGCGTCGCGACGGCGATCACTATGTCCTCAACGGGTCGAAGACGTTCATCACCAACGGCCGGCTCGCCGGCCTCGTCTGCCTCGCCGCGAAGACCGACGCACGAGCGCCTGCCATGAAGGGCATCTCGCTCATCCTCGCCGAAACGAAGGGGCTCGCCGGATACCGCGTGGGGCGACCGCTCGAAAAGGTCGGCATGCACGGGCAGGACACGTGCGAGCTCTTCTTCGAGGACGCGCGCGTCCCGTGCGCGAACCTTCTCGGCTCCTCGGAAGGACGCGGACTCTCCCAGATGCTGGACCGGATGTCGTACGAGCGCCTCACCGTCGCCGTGAGCGCGGTCGCCACAGCGGAACAGGCGGTCGCGCTCACCATCCGGCACGCGAAGGAGCGCATGGCATACGGCAAGCCGCTGATCGACCTTCAGAACACGCGCTTCAAGCTCGCCGAGTGCAGGACGGAAGCGCACATCGGTCGCGTCTTCCTCGATCACTGCATCGAGCGGTTCATCTCCGGGGGGCTCGACGACATCACGACGGCCATGGCGAAATACTGGCTCACCGACCGCCAGTTCCGGATCGTCGACGAATGCGTGCAGCTGCACGGCGGCTACGGCTATGTGGCCGAGTATCCCATAGCCCGCATGTGGGCCGACGCCCGCGTGCTGCGCATCTTCGCGGGGGCCAATGAAGTCATGAAGGAGATGATCGCATGGTCGCTCTGAAACAGCCCTGCCTGCATCACCTGATCGAAGCGCAGGCCAGGAGGACTCCCGGCCAGGCGGCCGTGATGTTCGAAGGGCAGGGGATGAGCTATCGGGAGCTCGACGATCGCGCCGAGCGCGTCGCGCACGCACTGAGGGAGATGGGGGCCGGGCCCGAGGCGCTCGTCGGGCTCTACGTCGAGCGATCGCTGGAGATGGTGGTCGGCATTCTGGGCATCCTGAAGGCCGGGGCCGCCTACGTGCCCCTGGATGCGGGGTATCCCGGGACGCGGATCGCCTTCATGCTCGGGGACGCGAACGTCGCCTGCGTGCTGACGCAGCGACGCCTCGTGGCCAACCTCCCGGTGGGCGCTCCGCCGGCGCTTTGTCTCGATTCCATCGACTGGAGCGCCCCGGCCCGGTCGAGTGCGCCCGGGGCGCCGTGCCGGCCCGAACACCTCGCCTACGTGATGTACACGAGCGGCTCCACCGGCCGCCCCAAGGGGGCCTGCATCGAGCATCGCAACATCGTGAGCTACGTGCTGGGAGTCGCGGATCGGCTGCGTTTCGAGCCCGGGATGAACCACGCGACGCTGTCGAGCATCGCGGCCGACCTCGGCAACACGGTGATCTTCCCGGCGCTGGCCACCGGCGGCTGCCTCCACGTCATCTCGCAGGACCGGGCCGAGAACGCGGCGATGCTGGCAGAGTACTTCCGGCGAGAGCGGATCGACGTTCTCAAGATCGTGCCGTCGCACCTCGCCGCGCTCCAGGCCGGCCGGAACCCGGGGGAGGTCATGCCCCGCCGCCGCCTGATCCTCGGCGGCGAGGCCTCCCGCCTGGACTGGATCGAGCGGCTGCGCGCCCTGTCCCCCGAATGCGAGATCCACAACCACTACGGCCCCACCGAGACCACCGTCGGAGCCATGACCTATCGCGTGGGCGCGTCGCTTCCGCGGACCCTCTCGGGCACGCTCCCGCTGGGGACTCCCCTGCCGAACAGCAGCGCCTGCATCCTCGACGAGGGCGGGAGGCCCGTCGCCGCCGGCGAGAAGGGGGAGCTGTGCATCGGAGGACGCGGGGTGGCGCGCGGCTACCTGAACCGACCCGATCTGACCTCCGAGAGATTCGTCCCGGACCCGTTCAGCCCGGACCCCGGCGCACGGCTCTATCGCACGGGCGACCTGGCGAGGGCCCTGCGGGACGGCACCTTCGAGTTCTGCGGCAGGATCGACGATCAGGTCAAGGTGCACGGCTACCGGATCGAGCTCGGCGAGATCGAGGCGGCGGTGCGGGAGCACCCCGGTGTCGCGGCGGCCGTCGTGCGGCTGCACCAGGCCGATGGGTCCGGCGACAGGCAGCTGGCCGCGTACGTCGTGCCGCGGCGGGCGAGGCAGCCGCTGTGGAGCCGTCAGGCGGTGCACGTCCTGCCGGATGGCTCGCCGGTGGCGCACCTCAACAGGAACGAGACGGATTACCTCTACGGCGAAATCTTCGATCGCCAGGCCTATCTCCGGCACGGCATCGCCCTGCGCGACGGGGACTGCGTCGTGGATGCGGGGGCCAACATCGGCCTGTTCACGATCTTCGCCAGCCGCCTGGCCAAAGACCTCCGTATCATCTCCCTCGAGCCCAACCCGTCGGCCTTTGCGTGTCTCGAGGCCAATGCCGAGGCGTGGGGGACCGCCGCCACCTGTCTCCCGGTGGGCGTGTCCAGCGGGAACAAGACCGCCGATCTGACATTTTTCGAGGGCATGTCGCTCCTGTCGGGGTTTCACGCCGATGCGGCGAAGGAGCGCGCGGTCGTCAGGCAGTACGTGCTCAACCAGCAGTCCGTCCCCACGATCCGCGAGGTGCTGGCCTCCGAGCTCGATGACCTGATCGACGAGCGGCTCCGCGCCCGAAGCGTCCCGGCCGTGCTGCGCACGCTGTCCAGCGTCATCGCCGAGCAGGGGATCGAGATCATCGACCTCCTGAAGATCAACGTGGAAAAGAGCGAGCTCGACGTCCTGCGAGGACTCGAGCCCCGTGACTGGCCCACGATCCGCCAGATGGTGATCGAAGTGGACGATCGCGAGAACCTGGGGCCGATCATGGCGCTCATGGAGCAGCACGGGTTCGAGGCCCACGTCGAGCAGGACCCGCTGCTTCGAGACACGGCCCTGTGCTACGTGTACGCGATTCGGCCGTCGGCCGGGGCTGCGCGGCTCCTGCGGGAGCAGCCTCCCGGCGCGCACGTCCGCGTCCTGCCGCCGCCCGACGGCCTGGTCTTGACCCCCGCGACGCTGCGCAAGCACCTCAAGGAGCGAGTGCCGCAGCACATGATCCCTGCGTCGTTCGTCCTGATGGACAAGCTCCCCCTGGCGGCGAACGGCAAGGTCGATCGGCAGGCCCTTCCGATTCCCTCCCGCGAAAACGCCCGGGCCTTGCACGCCGCGGCCCGGCCCCTCACCGGGACCGAGCAGTCGCTCGTCGCCATCTGGAAGGATCTGCTCCAGGTGGAGACCGTCGCTCTCACGGACGACTTCTTCGATCTGGGCGGGCATTCCCTGCTGGCCATCAAGGCCGTGTCACGCATTCGCGACGCGTTCGGGCTGGAGCTGCAGACCCGCACGCTGTTCGAGAACCCGACGATCGAGGACCTGTCGAGGATCCTGACGGAAAGCAAGAGCGAGGTCCTCCCGTTCGTCCGACCGGCGGAGGCGCCCGGACGGCCGCCGCCCGCGATCGTGCGGCTCGAGGGGGGCGGGACGCGCACACCGGTGTTCGCCGTGCCGGGACACAACGGCGACGTCCTCTGCTACCGGGCGCTGGCTCTCCACCTCGGGCGCGACCAGCCGTTTTTCGGGCTCGAGCCTCCGGGTCTTGATGGCCGGAGCGCGCCGCTGACCCGGATCGAGGATCTCGCGACCTGCTTCGCGGACCAGATTGGCGCGTTCCGGCCGCACGGACCGCTCATCCTCGCCGGCTTCTGCGCCGGCGGCACCGTCGCCTTCGAGCTGGGACGGCGGCTCCTGCAGGCGGGTCGGACCATCCGATTCATCGCGCTTCTGGCAAGCCCTTATCCCACGTGGTACCGCTACTCGAGCCAGGTCCCCTTCTACCTCCGCCAGCAGTGCGAACGTGTCGGCAGGCACGCCCGCGCGCTGTGGTCCCGGCCGGCAGGGGACCGCCTCCGCTATGCGACCGAGCGGCTCCATCAAGTCCGGGCGCGCCATGCCGAGGCATCGGCCGCCGCGCTCGACCCGCTGCTGGCGCGTCGCGCCTCGGTCGAGCGGGCCACCCTCGCCGCGGTGCGCCGCTACACACCGAGACACTTTGCGGGTCGCCTCGCCCTGCTCGCGCCGAGCCGGGAATGGCTGTCCTCCGCCGCGCGGCTCTGGCGCTCGTCGGCGGAGCGCACCACCGAGTACTTCGGTCCGCCCGGCTGCCTGGGCGACACCATGCTCCACGACTACGCGCCCCAGACCGCCCAGCTGCTCAGGCGGTGCCGCGAAGAGCACGAGGAAGGGTCGGACGCGCCGGACTCCGTTCCGGTCGATCGGCTCCTGTCCATGAGCCTGACCCGCTGAACGAAGAACGCGCCGGAGGCGGCCGGGACCGGACCCGCCGCCTCCGGGGCGGGACTGTCTACGGGTGGATCTGGATGTTCCCCCGCGTCAGAGTGCCGCTGGCGTCGTAGCCGTTGCTCAGGTGGATGTGGAAGAAATCGTTCGAGCCCGGCTCGCCATTGTCGATGACGTCCACCGTGAAGGTGAACCCGGAGACTTTGTTGATCGAGCATTGCCCCGTGAACCGGGCGCTGCTGTTCGTCGAGATCATCATGGTGGTGATGCTTTCGCTGATGACCTTGACCGCGGCGCCTCGGTCTTCGTAGTTGAGGCTCCCGGTCGGCCCGCCCTTGCTCTTTTTCCTGACCTCGAAGCCGAACTTGCCGCTCCCCGTGCCGGCCGGGATCGAGCCGGCTCCCGTGATCTTCTGCTCACCCGCCTTGGGAGCCGAGGTCACCTGGACGAACTGATCCGTGCTCGCCGTCTGGCCGTCGTTGTCGGTCACGGTCAGGCCGGCGCGGTAGGTTCCCGCCGTGGAGTAGGCATGGCTCGTCGCAGGACCGGCGGTGGTCTGGGTGGTGCCGTCGCCGAACGTCCAGAAGTAGCTGGCGATGCACTTCCGCGAATCGCTCGACCGCGTGCAGCCCACGTCGTCATTGTCGTGCGATGCCGACCCGTCGAAGCTCACGGTCTGGTTGACCTGCGCCGGGTTCGGTGAGGCCGTGAAGTCCGCGGTCGGCGCGACCGGCTGCGTGCCGCCTCCGTTGTTCACGGTGATCGGACGGATGTTGGAGTACGGACCGACCTCGCCGCAGAGGCTCCCGAACTGACCGGCGATGCGGTAGAACCAGATCCCGCTGGCCCGCCCTGTCACGTCGAAAGCGAGCGTGGACGCGCTCACCGTTCCGATGGTCGACCAGTTGGCGGTCTGGAGCGCGACGTTGTCGACGAACCACCCGAGCCACAGGGGGGTGGAGATCAGGCCGTCGCTCGTCAGGCGGAAGCGGACTTTGACCGCCTGACCGGCGAAGCCGCTCAGATCGACCACCCGCTGTCCGGAGAACGTTCCCGTGTACTGGGCGAGGGTCAGGAACGGCCCGCCGTCTCCGCTGGCCTCGACAAGAGCGTAGTCGAACCCCTCCTCGACGTCCTGGTAGGAATCGTAGACCAGCTGGGCCCGGGTGCCGGCCGGGAGCGCGACGGCGGTGTTCATCGTGAGCGACACGTTCAGGTTGTCGGTGTAGACGACCGAGTAGCCGGGCGATCCGGTGCCGGGGTGGATGGACGAAATCCACTGCGGGTCCCCGGTCCACTTCGCGTTCCCCCCGGCGACGAGCGGCGCGCTCCCATCGTCGGAGAACAGCGTCGTGAACGAATTCGCCTCCTCGACCCGGTAGCCGCAGGGCTGCTCGGCCGGCGGGCCGGGGAAGGTCCAGGACAACCTGTAGTTGCCGTCCTGGTCGACGCCGTTGACCTGATCGCCGGGGCTGTCGTCCTGGATCTCGTTCTGGAACGGCGCCTCCCGGAAGATCTGCGGCGTCGCCGCGGCCCTGTAGAAGAACGGCATGCGCAGGGTCGCGCCGTTCGAGCCGCTGGCGACCACCCACCAGAGGAACTCGGTCGCCGGGGCGCCGCCGGGATCGGAGCCGGCGATCGCCAGACCCAGCGGAGACGGGCGGCCGTCCACCGTCGCCGTGACGCTGAAGGTTGCCTGGGCGCCGATCGCCGTTCCGAGCGTGATCGACGTCGCGCTTTTGGTCAGGGAGAATCCGGGGGTGCCGACGATCGGTCGCGTCACGGTCCCGCGCAACGCTCCGCCGTCGACGAAGCTCAAGGTGTAGGTGCCGGCGGCGGAGGCGCCGGAGACGTTCTGAAGGGTCACGGTGATCGACTGGGACTGGGACGGATTCCCCGAGTTGATCACCACGTTCTGGCCGAAGCTGTGCGTGGGAAGGAAGTCGGGGTTCTTCGCATCGTCAGGCCCGCCTGGACCGTTGGCGTCGTTCGTGCCCAGCGCGGCGCGCGTGTCCACGGCGCGGAGGACATGGATCAGGCCCGAGCCGATGTCGTGGATGAAGGTGCGCGGGTCGGCGTTCGACACCTGGGTCTCGCCATCCGCCTCCCGCAGGTTGGTCGCCGTGTTGGTGAGCGCGGCCCGCACGAGGCTCTGGGGGATCACCGTGGCCTGGGCCTGCTGCGAGGCGGCGCCGGCGCCGCTGCGCAGGGAGGCGGGGTCGACGGGCGCCTGCCCCGCGGCCGACAGGAGAGCCTGCCGCACGAGCGCCGCCGAGCCGGTCACGTGCGGGCCCGAGAAGCTCGTGCCCGAGACGCTGATGAAGCGGCTCGGGTCGCTCATCGTCCCTCCGCCGGTGCTCACGCCGCCGAGCGGGATGGTGGCGGCGTAGACGTTCAGCCCGGGCGCCGTGACGTCCGGCTTGAGATACTGGAAGTTGTCCGCGGGCCCCCGCGACGAGAACCCGGTGGTGCTTGCCGAGAAGCCGGCCGCATCCGCGGGATTGATCCGGATGGGATAGTTCGAGAGGGTCCCCCAGGTCGCGGGATTGTCCTTGTCGAAGGCGGGCGACTGGAAGCCGAGCGTGTCGCGAAGGAACTCGCCGTTGGCTTTGGAGACGCCGAAGACCGGGATGACGGCCGCCTGCGTTGTGGCCGCCTCCAGCTCGCCGTCCACGTTGTTGAAGATGAGCAGGGCCACGGCCCCCTTCGCCGCCGCCTCCGCGGCCTTGTGGCCGAACAATCCGGTCCCGGCGGCCCCGCCGTCCACCGTGCTGCCGCGCGAGGCCAGGGCGATCCGTCCCCGGACCGCGTCGGGAACCTGATCGGGGGTGTCGGCGAACCCGGCATAGACGTACTGCTGGCCGAGCGGGAAGGTGACGTCGGGCGCCCCTCCCATGATGACGGCCTTCATGGCCGGACTCGGGTTCACGGGCGCCACCGGCTGCCCGCTGTCGTTCTGGGCGCCGGTGGACATTCCGGCCACCGTGTAGCGCGGCGGGTTCTGCGCCATGACGCTCAGGGTGTTGGTCGCCGCGCCGGGATCGTTCGTGGCGGCGACGGCGATCACCCGGCGGCCGACGGCCGGCTCGCCCACGGTGTTCTCGTCCGGCCCGGAGTTGCCCGCCGAGGCCACCACCACGGCACCCGCCAGCGCCGCGTTGCTGGCGGCCACCGCGTCGGCGCTGTTCGGGTCACCCGACTCCCCCCCGAAACTCATGTTGATCACGGTGGCGACCGGTTTCGGGAAACCCAGCGGGTCGGTCGGGGACAGGGCATCTTCGAGCGCCGTGATGATGTTCACCGTGCCGACGCAGGTGAACAGGGTCTCGCAGACCTTGTAGTTCATCAACAGGGCGCCCGGCGCCACCCCCTCGATGATCGGATCGTCGGCGTTCCCGGGGATGCGGTCCAGCCCGGGCCCCTTCACTTTCAGCCCCGCGGAGTCCGTCGCGCCGTGGGTCCCGTGTCCCACGTCGTCCTCGTTGGTCGTCGCGGTCAGGGTGAGGAAATAGACGACCTTGGGATGGTTGACCCCTTCGACGTACGGCTGGCCCGCGACGCGCACCGGCCTGAGGTCTCCCGTTCGCTGCAGGAACTGCGCGTCGTTGAACCGGGCGTCGAAGGCCGGATGGCTGTGCTCGATCCCCGTGTCCAGGATGGCGATGACCTGGCCCGTTCCGTCGAACCGGGTCAGCGGCCCGCCGCTCTGCGTGAAGATCGTCTTGTTCCCGGGCCCGTTGCTGGCGCGCACGTACGGCACGCTGTGATCGAGGTGGAGACGCATCGGCTCGTCCAGCGTGACGTTCCTGACTTCCGGCATCGACCGGATGGTCTCGATCGCGGTGGACGGGACCTCCAGCCCCACGGCGTTGATGAGGTAGCCGAACCGGTTCGGCCTGCCGCGCTTGACACCGGCGAGGTGCATCGACGTCTCGGTCACCGAGAAATCGATCCCGTCCCGGCGCAGCTTGCCCAGGAAGCTTTCCTGCGAGCCGAGGATCGCCCGCTCGTGCGCCGCGCGATCGAAGGCCCTCCCCGCCTGGCGCGCCTCGTGATCGACCACGGCTCCCGACCGGAGGCCGGCCAGCTCGACGATGATCGACTGGCGTTGCTCCGCCGACTGCGCCGGACGGCCGGGAGAGGTCAGGATCCATGCCGGCAGGAGGAGCAGCAGCGCAATCCACAGCCGTTGCGGGTTCCGATCCCTGTTCATGGTTGCCCCCTGGAAGGGGAGGCCGCACCGCGCGGCCTCCACGAACCTCAAGAAACGCGCGTCAAGATGCGCCGGGACACCTGAGGCGGCAATCAGGCAAATCACTCAATGCGGGGGGGGGAGGATCCAGGAGTCTGGTGCAGGTGTTTTGCTGATGCCGGTTGATCCCCGGCGCGCCGCAGGACGATAATCGCGGCTTCGCACCGCCCCGCGGAGGATTCATGGACACGATGGAGAAGTACCGCCGCTACGTGAACACCCACTTCCTGAAGAAAGTCCAGCCGATCGTCATCGAGCGGGCCCTGGGGGCGAAGGTGTGGGACGAGAGCGGGCGGGAGTTCGTCGACCTGTTCTCCGGGATCTCGGTGGTCAACGCGGGGCACGGTCGCCCGGAAATCATCGCGGCCGCGTCGGCGCAGATGCAGCGGCTGGTGCACAGCAATTCCTACCTCTACCACAACCGGCCGACGGCCGATTTCGCCGAGGCCCTGGCGTCGATCATGCCCTCGCCGGATCTGCGGGTCTCGTTCTTCGGCAACAGCGGGGCCGAGGCGATCGAAGGGGCGATGCGGCTGGCCCGGCAGCACACGGGCCGGAGCGAGTTCGTGGCGCTCCAGATGTCCTTCCACGGGCGGACGGTCGGGACGCTGAGCGTCACGGGCAACTGGAACCGCAAGAAGAAGGGGGGCCCGTACCTGCCGGGAGTCGCGTTCGCTTCGGCCCCGTATGCGTATCGCAGTCCGTACGGCGCCGATCCGGCGGTCGTGGCCCGCGAGTGCGCCGCCGATGTCGGGCGGGCGATCGACATGGGGACGTCGGGGGACGTGGCGGCCTTCATCGCCGAGCCGGTCCTGGGCGAGGGGGGGATCATCGTGCCGCCGCCCGACTATTTCAGGATGGTCAAGGAGATCCTCGACCGGCGCGGCATCCTGTTCATTTGCGACGAGGTGCAGAGCGGCTTCGGCCGGACCGGGCGCATGCTGGCGATCGAGCACTACGGGGTCGTGCCGGACATCGTGGTCACCGCCAAGGGGATCGCCGACGGGTTCCCCCTGTCGGCCTTCACCACGCGGGAGGAGATCGCCCGGGCCTTCACGCCGGGGGATCACCTGTCCACGTTCGGCGGCAACCCGGTGTCGTGCGCCGCCGCGCTGGCCAATCTCGAGGTCTTCCGCAAGGAGAAGCTGGCGGAGCGGTCGGCCGCCGCGGGGGCGAGGCTCCTCGAAAAGCTGAAGGGACTGCAGTCGCGGCACGCGCTGATCGGCGACGTTCGGGGACTCGGCCTGATGGCCGGCGTCGAGCTGGTCGGCGACCGCGCCCGCAAGACGCCCGCCCCGGACGCGGCGTCCGCCATCCAGGCCCGCCTGCTCGAGGAGGGGTTCCTGGCCGGGGTCGGCGGGTACTACGGCAACGTCCTGCGCGTGCAGCCGCCGCTGGTGATCGAGGACGCGGACCTGGACCGCGCGGTCGCGGCCCTCGACCGCGCCCTGGCCGGCACGGCGCGCCAGCCCGATCTCTCGCCGTAGAGGCGGGATCTCCTCCCGGCGCGCATCAGGCTTCGGCCGTGACAAGAATCTTCAATTTTTCGCTTGCAATCTGAATTCATTACGCTATATTTACACTATGCGTTTCACGGCCGCTTTGCGTGCATCGCATCATTCTTTCTACCCGCCTGCCGATCGTCGGCGCGTCGATCTGCCCCCTGCCGATTTCGCGCGCCGCGCCAGGCTCACCCGCACCCGGCCGGTTAGAGCCGCGGTCCCGCGCCGCTTCGTCTGCAGGGAGGATGCGCCGGCCTATCACACCCAGGCCGGTAACGACCCGGCCGCCGACATCCCCGCCGCGGCCACCCCGG
>Ga0070694_100001308_pt1 | contig 14484 bp, 11 predicted proteins | sample KBSK1251metaG_FD_65470 | JGI IMG/M metagenome (GOLD analysis project Ga0070694, IMG submission 65470) | Corn, switchgrass and miscanthus rhizosphere microbial communities from Kellogg Biological Station, Michigan, USA - KBS K1-25-1 metaG | ecosystem: Host-associated > Plants > Roots >... | reverse complement strand
CGGATTGCGGGATCAGAATTCATAGATGAATGGTAAAGGGTGAATTGGCAAATCGTAAATGCGGGAGACGGTTTCTGCCCCTTGAGATCGGGGGCGAGAGCCGAAGGAACAAACCGAAAGGCCTGAGTGTCTAAGCATACAGACCACTTAGCGGAGGGTTCGCAATGTTTCAACTATTCGACCTGATTATGACTTCTGCCGTTGGGGTATTTCTGGTGAACACGTTCCAGAGCGCGGCCTATGCTGCCCTGCTGGCGGGTGACTGCGATGAGTGCGGCTTCAATGATTTGGGAAAATTGCTCTTTGGCGGGTTGGCTCTGGCGCTGCTGGTAGGGATTACGGTTTCACTCTTGTATCGCCGGAAGCGCGAGCAGATTTCGGCGGCGGAGCAGTTTGTTTCGATTCGATCGACGAAGGGTGAAGAGTAATCTGCGCCGGCCTCACGATACAAACGGATACCAGGGCGTGTTTCGAAAGATCCAAAAAAAGATCATCAGAACCAGCCAGGCCCAGAGGTAAATCGGCGGAATGAATAAACGACGATAGGGCTTTCCCGTAATGGCGCTTTTGGTAAATCCCAGAAAACCGTAGATGAGGAACGGCAACGTCAGCATTATCAGCGGATTAAACTTGAAGGCTGCTACCGGATGAAGGTGCAGCAACTGATAAAACGCGCGGGTCGAACCACAACCGGGACATTGAAAACCGGTAACCAGTCGGAACGGACACTTGGGAAACCACTGATTTGCCGGGCTTGAAGGATTAAAGAAGAACAGGAAGATCGAGACGGTGGTTAGTCCTGCCCAAATCGTGGCAGCGGCCATCAATTGGCGCGCGCGATCCGGTGTTGTATTTACAAAATAAAAACCAGACATCTCAAAGTCATTACCGGATTACGTCAACGTTGTCTTTGCAGGGTATTCCGAGCTTCGGCAGGATTATCCCAGAATTTCAGGCTGATGAAAACTTGTGCCTCGAAACCGCGCGCTACAACCAACCCTTCTGGCCCTGAACATAAGTCCTGACGAAATCCTCGTCGCTCTTGGTGAGATAGATGATCCCCTCAACGATGCCGATGACGTGCATGACTCCGGCCAGCGTGCCACAGCTCAGCACCGACACCAGCAACATGATGAGGCCTTCTCGCTGGTAGCCCAGAATAAATTTATGAATTCCAAATCCGCCCACGACGATTCCCAGGATGCCCGCGACGATCTTTTTATCCGCGCCCCTGGTTTGCCAATCCAGATTTGAGCCCTGGCCATACATTGGCGCCGGAGGTTGAATGGGCTGGTAACCTGACTGGAAAGGCGGTTGATAATCCGGCTGATACTCTGTGGGCCGGCTGCCGATCACGGGTAGAGTGGCCTGACACTGGGCACACTGCGGCGAAGAGTCATCGTTTTGTGCGCCGCATTTGGTACAGAAAACTACCATGGGATGCCAGGCCGATACTTTGAAGGCTCGGGCGATTTGCGATCAATAGGCCAAAAAAAGCAAGCAACGACCGCCGGCGCTCTCAAAAACTCGATACTTTCATACTTCAGGGCCGACGCGGTCGTTGCTTGGGTGCGAATTCGCTCCTGGTTTTAGCGGCCGCCGCTCATCATGCTCAGGCCACCAAAGAACAGGACCATGATGCCGTAAATCAACCAAACGGCTACGCCGATGCCGATGGCGATAAAGCTAAACGTCTTAGCTTTCTTGGAAGAGTCCTGAGCACCGGCGATGTCGCCGGCGGCGACTTGACCATTGACCTTCGCGGCAAAGATGATTGCCGCAATCGCGAGCGGCCAGCAGCAGAAAATCGAAATGATGGCCGGCACCATATAGTTTGGTACGGTTGCCGAGCCTCCGGCCGAGGGCGGGGTCCAATTTTGGGACATGTTTAATCTCCTAAGGTTTCAATTTTTGACTACTTGATACTCCAAAGCCATGGGAGGGCCGACTGAAGTAAACCGCAGCGTTTGTCAGCAGAAAACAACGCAAACGGGCTCTTTGCTGAACAATAAGAAAGAATTCTGATTCTTTTATCAGGATTTGAATCGCAAACAGCGAAGCATAACTAACAAAAGACACGCTAGATTGTCAATGAAATTCAGAGAATAAATTAGCGAGAACAATCCCGCGGAGTGTGCCGTTTCCTTTGCCCGAGAGCTCCCGATTGACTAGACCAACGCAGATCGGGGATAGTCATGCGCGCTTGCGGATTTCGATTTAGTGACCCTCTAAAGCCCATGCTCAAAGTCATCAACGTGGCCGGTGCCCGGCCCAACTTCATGAAAGTGGCGCCCATAGTCGCAGCTATGAAGCGCCGGTCAGATGAGTTCCAGTCGATTCTGGTGCACACCGGTCAACACTATGACGCCGCGATGTCTGACGCGTTCTTTCGCGACTTAGAGATGCCCGAGCCGGACGTGGATCTTGGCGTCGGCTCAGCCAGTCACGCCGTGCAGACAGCCGGTGTCATCCAGGCTTTCGAACCGTACGTGATCAATGAAAAGCCGGATTGGGTTGTGGTCGTGGGCGACGTAAATTCGACCGTCGCCTGCGCTCTGGTTTGCGCCAAGTTGGGAGTAAAGGTTGCCCACGTCGAGGCCGGCCTGCGCAGCCGCGACCGCACGATGCCGGAAGAAATCAATCGCATTCTGACGGATCAAATTGCCGAGTTGTTGCTGACTCCGTCACCCGACGCAAATGAAAACCTTCGCGCTGAAGGAATCCCGGAGGAGCGAATTCGATTTGTTGGCAACATCATGATCGATTCGTTGTTTGCGCACGTGGAACGCTCACAACACTCTCGGGTTCTTTCCGAACTGAATTTGCAGCCGCGCGGATACGCATTGCTGACGCTTCATCGTCCATCGAATGTGGATGAGAAAGGTGCTTTCGCGCGCATTCTGGACGCTTTGGAAGAAATCAGCCGGCGCGAGCGGATCATTTTTCCCGCGCACCCGCGCACCCGGCGGATGATCGATGAACTTGGGTTGACGGAGCGAACTGAAAACATCAGGAACCTGACGCTAATCGATCCTCTGGGTTATTTGGATTTTCTTAATCTGGCCAGCAACGCTAAGTTGGTTTTGACGGATTCCGGCGGTATCCAGGAAGAAACGACGGTGCTGGGTATCCCATGCATTACCTTGCGCGAGAATACTGAGCGGCCAATCACAGTGGAGATGGGAACCAATACGCTTGCCGGTACCGACACCGAGAGGATCGTGGCTCTTGCGAATCGGGCCCTCGACAATCCGCCCGACCAATCGACGCTTCGCGTTCCGCCGTTGTGGGACGGAAAGACGGCCGATCGGATTCTGGACGCGCTGTCAGAACCGCCTGCGGTAGCGGGCGGGCTCACTGTGGTGTGACTAGCCCGCCTGATGCGACTGGCCCGCCCGCTACCGGAGGCGGGCCCACTGTGGTGTGACTGGCTCGCCTGATGCGACTGGCCCGCCCGCTACCGGAGGCGGGCCCACTGCGGTGTGACTGGCCCGCTTGATGCGACTGGCCCGCCCGCTACGGCAGGCGGTTCTGACACGCTTTGCCCTTTCCTGTTTTCCGCTTTAACCTTCCTGCTCTTGAAGATTATCTCCAAAACGAGGCGCGTTCTGCGCGGCGACGTCAATGCGCGGACTGCTGCGCTGGAAGCCATGCGCCGCCTCAGCATGAAAAACGCGCGGCGCAAAGAGCAGGCTCAACTTGCCGAGTTGAATCAGCAGCCGGCGCGCCTGAGCGAGGAGTTTGCGCGCGTCACAGCTGCGGATCTGCTGGCGCACTTTCACTCGCGTACGAGCCCCAAATTCTTTCAGGGTTTTCAAGACCCCGCGACGACCGCGCGGTTGGAGAGGCAAATCTTTCCTGACCAGGTCGGATCATTGATCAAAGAAGCAGAACGGGTCGCCAACGAACATTGTTGGCCACTCCTCGGTTTTGGTGAAAAGTGTTTTGGGGAGGGTGTGATTCAATGGAGTCGTGATCCGTTATCCGGATTTGATTGGCCGCTGAATTATCACGCTGACATAAACCTGATCAGAAACGATGGCTCGGACGCGCGGGTGGTGTGGGAACTGAATCGATGCGCGCATTTCATCACGCTCGGCCGTGCGTATGCGATTACCAACGATGACAAATTAAGTGACGCTTTCTTTCGGCAGCTCGACAGTTGGCGCGCGCAGAATCCCGTCGCGCGCGGCGTCAATTGGAACTGCGCGATGGAAGTTGCCTTGCGGGCGATGAACCTGCTCGGCGCTTTCGCGCTATTTATGCGGGCCCCACAAATGGATGAAATTGCCCTGGAGGGATTTCTGCAGACGCTCGATCAGCATGGCGCACACATTCGACGAAACCTCGAGTTCTCGCATATTGCCACCAGCAATCACTACCTGGCCGACGTCGTGGGTCTGCTTTGGATTGGACTGCTGCTGCCGGAACTCGCCGCGGCAAGTGAATGGCGCGAGTTTGGTTTCCGCGAAATGCTGAATGAGATGGATAAGCAGTTGTTGCCGGACGGCGCAGATTACGAAGCATCAACCGGCTATCACCGTTTGAAGGTCGAGCTGTTCCTCTACTCGTTTATGCTTTGCCACTTGAACGGTTTCAATATCGATGAAAAACACTGGAGCAATTTGCGTGCGATGATTGAGTACCTGCGCGCTTACCTGCGGCCCGACGGTCGCGCGCCGTTGATAGGTGACTCTGACAGCGGACAGGTGTTTCCGATTGTGAGGCGCGCCGGTAACGATCACGCATACGTTCTGGCGCTGGGCGCAGCAGTGTTTCAGGAACCGCGATTCGGTACGCACGCCTCCGGCGTGCAGCAGCAGCACAGTGACGCAGGTCAAACCGCACAGCACGCCGGAGGCGTGCGTACCGAACTGCTCTGGTTTTTGGGGGAGCGGGGCCTACGCGATTATGACTTGCTGCCGCCGAGCGAGGCGGGCGGCTCATGCGCTTTTGCGAACGCGGGAGTTTATCTGCTTCGGGATCAGGATCTGTACCTGCATTTCAACGCCGGTGGCATTGGGGTGAATGGGCGCGGTTCGCACGGCCATAACGATGCGTTGAGCATCGAAGTGTCAGCGGGCGGAACGCCGTTCATCGTCGATCCTGGTTCGTACGTTTACACGGCCAATCTTCATGACCGGAATCTGTTTCGGTCGACGGCTTATCACTCCACAGTGCAGGTGGACGGCGCCGAACAGAACACGATCGACGAACGTGTGCCGTTCGTGATCGGAAACGAAGCTCAGCCGAGAGTACTCGCGTGGGAGACAGACGACGATGCAGATTTGATCTCGGCCGAGCAAAACGGATACCGCCGGCTGCCGCAACCGATCACCCATCACCGCACTATCAAATTGGAGAAACGAAAACGCTTCTGGCTGATACAGGATGAATTGGCGGGCGAGGGAACACATGAGTTTTGTTTTCGCTTTCATCTGGCCCCGATTCTGGATTCGAAAGTACGTGCTGATGGTATCGTCGAGGCGTGCGATAAGATGACCGGCGCCAGATTGTTAATCGTGTGTCAGCAGCCCGACCGTAAGGGAGAGCAGCCGTTAGAGAGTGAGCTGATTTTGGAACCACGGTTTTCATCAACCGATTACGGTGAGAAAAAACCTTCTGTCTCTGCCTGTTGGAGAGTTCAGAGTGCAGCGCCGCTGCGCATGGAATTCATGCTGATTCCGATTCGCGCAGGTGAAAACGAGAGCGAGCGACTCAAGGTCGTGTCAGAACCGGGAGCGATAGCGACCGGATCATCTCAACCTGATTGATTCATGATCCCCTCGCTATCGCTCGGGGTTCTGACATGATCTGAAATCAAAACATGTGCGGCATTTGCGGAATCTGGGAATACGGCGCGAAGCGCGGCAATGTGCAGCGCGACTTGCTCACGTCCATGTCGGACGTGATGACGCATCGTGGCCCCGACGATTCCGGCGATCTGGTTTTTGATGAAGCCCGTGGCGGATTTGGTTTTCGCCGGCTGTCAATCATTGATTTGTCTGCCGCCGGTCATCAGCCGATGCGCGGCTGCACGGATCGCCTGTGGCTGGTTTTTAATGGTGAGATCTATAACCATGCTTCTTTGCGCGAAGATCTGGAATCGCGTGGCCACGTTTACGCTTCCCGGACGGATTCTGAAACGATTCTCCATCTTTACGAAGAGCGTGGCCTCGACTTTGTCCACGACCTCGAGGGTGATTACGCGATCGCGCTTTGGGACGCTGAACGGGAACGGCTGGTGCTCGCGCGTGATCGTGCCGGCGTTAAGCCACTCTACTTCTATCATCAGAACGGCCGCTTCATTTTCGCTTCCGAGATCAAAGCGATCCTGAAACATCCTTCGGTGACGGCGGAAGTAAATGAAGAAGCCCTTTATCACTACCTGACCTTTGTCACGACGCCGGCGCCGCAAACTCTCTTTCGCGGAATTCAAAAACTTCCGGCCGGCCACATGCTAATCGTCAATCGTGGCGGCGATACTCAGCTCAAACAGTATTGGGACGCTTTGCCTTCACCGGCGCCTGAGCTTTCGGAAGCCGAGCATCAGAAAAACATACTCAGGCTGCTGCGCGAATCGATTCGCAAACGGATGATGGCCGACGTGCCTTTCGGAGTTTTTCTTTCCGGCGGTGTCGATTCATCAGCGAACGTGGCGTTGATGTCGGAATTGATGACCCAGCCGGTGCGCACTTTCACGGTCGGTTTTGACGATTGCGAAGAATTGAATGAATTGGAATCAGCGCGAGCAGTATCAAAACGATTCGGCACCGACCATCACGAGGTGATGATTGGCCGTCAGGAGATGCAGAAGTTTCTGCCGGAGCTGGTGTTTCACCAGGACGAGCCGATTGCCGATCCGGTCTGCATCCCGCTCTACTACGTCTCGAAGCTGGCGCGCGATACGGGCACCATTGTGGTTCAGGTGGGGGAAGGCTCAGACGAGATTTTTGCGGGTTATGACTGGTTCCGATCCTACTTGCAGATCGAAGATCGTTTCTGGCGTCATGCTGAACGCACGCCGCTGTTCGCTCGTCGCGCGGCCGCCGCCGTCGCTCAGCCTCTGGTGCAGAAGGTCTTGAAGAAGCGTATGGCTTCTGAGTTGGTCCGGCGCCTGGGATCAAACGAATCGCTTTTTTGGGGCGGCGCGATCGTCTTTGACGAAACGATGAAGAAGCGTGTGCTGACAAACGAAATGCGCGCGCGCTTCAACGGACTTTCAACCTATGACATTGTCCGGCAGTACCAGGAGACGATTGCTGCCGCTCGTCCTGATGCCGACGCCGCCGCGCGTATGACGTATCTCGAGTTGAAACTGCGTCTGCCGGAATTGCTGCTGATGCGCGTTGATAAAATCACGATGGCGACTTCAGTCGAAGCCCGCGTGCCGTTTCTGGATCATCATCTGATTGAATATGCGATGAGTTTGCCGCGCGAGCTCAAAGTAAAAGGCCAGACCGGCAAGCACATTTTAAAGCGCGCGCTGGAACCGATTCTGCCGGCGGAACTGCTCTATCAACCCAAGCGTGGGTTTGGGGCGCCGGTGCGTGAATGGTTTCGGGGGCGTGAAGGCCACGACTTGATTCAGCAATTGTTGAATTCGTCGATTCGTGAGCGAAAGTTTTTTGACTACGATTTCATCGGCCGCATGGCCGACGAGCATCGCCGTGAGACCAAAGACTGGAGCGCCAATCTCTGGTGCCTGCTGAATCTATCGGTTTGGTATGACCGCTGGATTGGTTAAGTGAGTTTGGAGTTCCGCCTTCAGGCGGCGCATGAGGCGCGCCAGCCGCCTAAAGGCGGAACTCCAAACTGGTTCGTCTTAAGCGCAAGTTATCGAAGCGAAGAATGGCTGATCCGTCCACGACAACCCTAGCTATGACTGACGCCGATGCTCCAGTACCAACTTCGCCGCAGCTCGGCCAATTCGTTTCCCGCGTAGCTCTGACGTTTGGCACACGCGTGTTGATGCTGGCCGGCCTTTTGGGTTCCAGCATCGTGGCTACACACTGGTTGGGGCCGGAAGGATTCGGCACACTCGCAGTTTTGAATGCAACTGTGGCTTTGACTTTACAGATTGCCAGCGCCGGACTGCCTTCAGCCAACACTTATTTTATCGCCAGGGATCGGCGGAACCTCGGTCCGGTTTGGGCCAACGCGATAATGTTTGCGCTGGTCGTGGGTAGTTTGGCGGCGCTGGTTATTTTCGCCCTGGGCAAACTGAAGCCTTCGCTTTTCGGCGCGGCGCCAACCAACCTTTTGGGCATCGCCGCGATTTCCATCCCCTTTCAACTGCTGATTCTGGTCGGCCTTAACGTTCTGCTGGCGGTCGATCGAATCGGACAGATGAATCTGCTCGAGTGCTTATCGCCGGCGTTTTCTCTGGTGAATGCCACTTTGGCTCTGGTAATTCTGGGCGCGGGTCTGACGATGCTCGTGGCGTTCAACACCGCCGCCGCCGTCGTCGTTAGTTTCTTCCTGCTCGCAGCTGTGGGAAAAGTTTTGCGGGCCCAAGGCGATCGGCGCGCGGCTCGTCCGGATTTGAGTTTGTTGCAGACGATGCTCCAGTACGCGATCAAATTTTATATTTCGATCATGGCCGGCTTCGTGATTTTTCGAGCGGATCTGCTCATCGTTAATTACTTTCGCGGCACAGCCGAAGCCGGTGTCTATGCCGTTGCGTCGCAGGTTTCTTTTCTCTTGCTGATGCTGCCCGGCGTGATTGCGACGTTACTGTTTCCGCGCGTCGCTTCGCAGCCGGACCCGCAGGCCGAGTTTGCGGTGCAGGTAACGCGAAACGCATCGTTCATGATGTTACTGATTTGCCTGGCCGCCGCTGCGGGATCGTTTGCCTTGCCGTTTGTTTATGGAGCGCGCTTTGCCGACGCTACGACGCAGTTATTGATCCTGCTGCCGGGTGTTTATTTGGTCGGCCTCGAGTCGGTTCTGGTCCAGCATTTCACGGGAACCGATTTACCGGCAGCGATCCCCGGATTTTGGATCGTGACGGTATTAGCTAATCTCGTGCTGAACCTGGCTTTCGTGCCTGCGTTTGGAGCCCGAGCCGCTGCGCTGAATTCGACTCTGAGTTATGCGCTGATATTTGTTCTGGTCGCCTGGTACTTTTGCCGGAAAACCGGGCGGCGGCCCGGTGAAATTTTCCGGCCGCGCACCGGCGACGTGCGGGAGTTGTTTGCCCGAGTGCGTTTAGCGCGGGCGCCGGGTCAGAACCGCCTGCGGTAGCGGGCGGGCTTTCGTTGCGTCGAGGAAGAACGGGCCCGCCCGCTACCGCAGGCGGTTCTGACACGAGCGAGCACGCCGGAGGCGTGCGTACCTTTCATGAAGATAGTTTTGCTGGCGCTCAGCGGAAACGCCGAGCATGCTCGCGGTTGGTTGCTGGAGAAATTTCCCGGCGCGAGCGTAGATAACATTCCTCGCGAACAACTCGATAGTGGCGGTTGGTCGCAGCGCCTGCACGCGCTTCGTTCGCTGCGCCCGGATATCTTCGCGGTCGCAACTGAACGTCTTATCTGGCAGCGAGGTCAAAATGCCATGTTGCTGTTTGGAGCGCTGGGTGGTGCGAGCCGCGTCGTTTTGGTTGATGCGCGCGGCGATAGTCGAGAAGAAACTTGGCCCGGAATTCTCGCGCGACTGCCGGCGCGGCTGAGCTCCGAAGCCGCCGCGAGTACAGCGGCTATTGCCAAATCGCATTCGCGTCTGAAACAGCTCGAGCAAGTCACAGCTAATCGCTCTTCAGCCTTTGCCGGAAAGAAAGGGGAGCAGCTTCGTATCGCTTATTTGCGCAGCACTCCCAGCCCGGGTTCAGCCGCCGGTGGCGCGGCGACGCACATCAATGGTTTCGTCAACGCGGCGAGCGAACTCGGCGCCGGGGTCCGAGTCATTAGCAATGATTACATTGCCGGGCTCGACGAAACAAAACTAACCCTGATCGATCCCGAGCCGGTTGGCACCACGCGCGCGGCCTTCGATCTTCGCAACAACCTGATTTTTTCTGCCGGCGTTTTAAGAGAGATCGAAAACAATCCCGTCGATCTTATTTACCAACGCTATGGCCGCTTCACCTGGGCCGGGGTCGAGGCGAGTTTGCAGGCGCGCGTGCCGCTATTTCTCGAATACAACGGATCGGAAGTTTGGATCGGCAAGCACTGGGACATGTCGGGAATGATTCCGTTGCTGGAAAGATTCGAGCGGCTGAACCTGAACGCCGCGGCCCGGATCTTCGTCGTCTCGGAAGTCGAACGCCGCAATCTTCTGCGGATCGGAATTGCTGATGACAAAATAGTCGTCAATCCGAACGGAGTCGATACCGAAAGATTTCGTCCCGATATTGGCGGCGACGCGGCCCGAAAGGAATTGGGCATCCCGGAGGACGAAATCCTCGCCGGGTTTGTGGGCACGTTTGGGCCATGGCATGGAGTACTCACGCTGGCCGAAGCGGTTACGCTGATGCCCGAAGATCGTAACGTGCGGTTCCTGCTGGTGGGCGCGGGAAGATTTCGCGATGAAGTCGAACGGATCGTTCGTGCTGCCGGCCGGGAGGATCGCGTGATCTTCACGGGTCATCTCGGACATGAGCGCGTGCCGGCGCTGCTCGATGCGTGTGACATCCTGCTTTCGCCGCACGTGCCGCTCGAAGATGGCAGTGAGTTCTTCGGCTCGCCGACTAAACTCTTCGAATACATGGCAATGGGTAAGGGAATCGTTGCGAGTCGTCTCGGACAAATCGGCGATGTATTGACCGACGAAGAGAGCGGCCTTTTGATCGAGCCGGGCAATGCGCGCCAACTGGCCGAAGCAATTCTGCGTTTAAGCGAGTCCCGTGAACTGCGAGAGCGTTTGGGAATTGGAGCGCGACGCGCCGCGGTTGAGCGGCACACCTGGAAACAAAATGCGCAACGGGCGATCGATCAGTATGAGGGTTTGAGTCAGAACCGCCTGCGGTAGCGGGCGGTTGAACGCTAAACGCCTTCGCCCCAAAACTGGATTTCACCCCGCCAGGGGTAAGATTTTTATAGAACCATGTGGACAAGCAAATTCGAGCTCCTTTAGGAGCGAAATGTTTAGGCGTGGTGTGAAAACGAGAATTAGTATTTCGCTCCTTGACGGAGTGAAGCGGCGTGAGGGTTTTTTTGGAGTCACGCCAAACCTAAGCAGCCTGTAATCAAAGATCAACCGCCCGCTACCGCAGCGGTTCTGACTATGACCTCAGACGACAAACAACGCGCTCGCGAGCAATGGAGCAAAGATCCTGCGGGCGCCGTTTACGGCAAGGCCCACGAGGTGGGGTCGCGCGAGTTCTTCGACGAGGTGGAACGCCATCGCTATCAGGAGTACGCGCCCTGGATGCCTGAAGTCATGGGCTTCAACGAATTCTCCGGAGCGAAATTACTCGAGGTCGGTTGTGGCATGGGGACCGACCTTCTGCAATTTGCCCGGGGCGGTGCGAAAGTGACGGGCGTAGATCTTACGCCGCGCTCAATCGAAACTTCACGTCGTCATCTGGAGCTGTATGGCCAGACCGGTGAGTTCGCGATTGCTGATTGCGAACGTTTACCTTTTGCCGATGAAAGCTTCGACGTGGCGTATTCAAACGGAGTGCTGCATCACACTCCCGACACGGTTGGCGCGGTGCGAGAGATTCATCGAGTACTCAAGCCCGGCGGACAAGCCCGGGTGATGCTGTATCATCGCGGCTCCTGGGCTTACTGGAGTCAGGTCGTGCTGCGTTACGGAATCCTGCGGGGAGAATTTCTGCGCGGAACTTCTGCTAACGACATCATGAGCAGGTACGTCGAATTCAACGCCGGAGGCGGCCGGCCATTAGTCAAAGCCTATAGCCGTCGTGAAGCGCGCAGTCTGTTCTCGAACTTCAGTCGGGTCGAGATCACGGTTGCACAATTGATGCGCAGTGAATTCTACTTTCTGGGCCGGCTGGTTCCAGAGCGGGTCTTTCGTCTGCTGCGCAGAACAGCCGGCTGGAATGTGATCATTTCCGCGCGAAAGTGACGCTGTTGATTCTCGCTGTCCACTAACCAATCTTTCAAAGCCAGCGATTTATATGAACGCGCAGAGTAGCGACTACAAAGAAGCGGCCTCATCGCACTGGCGCTCTGCGGTCACGCGAAACCGTATCCTGTTCTTTCTTGTCGTTCTGTTACTGGCCGGGTCGGTTCGCCTACTGACGTTTAGTTTTCTTCGGAATCGGCTGGACGACCCGGCCTGGTTTCAACGCGGAACCTATGCTGCGTTTGAGGAACGCGCGGACGCAGTCATAGGTGGCAAAGAGCCTATCTTCTGGGTTAGCGATCCCTCACGCACAGACGTAATTTTCTTTCCGCCCGGCTATCCGTTGATGATTGCGGCTATCTTTCGACTCACCGGTCAGCATTCCATCTACGCCGTTCAGGCGGTGCAGACGGTTATCGATCTTTTAGTTTCGCTCGTGTTCATCACGGGACTGGCGGTGACGGCGTTTGGTTTGCGGGCGGGCATGTGGGCCAGCGTCATGACGGCTTTCTCGCCGCTCCTGGCATTTGTAGGAGTTTCGCCGTTTGCCGACGCCCCGACGGCGTGGTTCGTCATGTGCGGAATGTGGCTATTGGTATTGGCCTTAAAGAAAGGCAACGCTAAGTTGGCGTTTGCAGCGGGCGTCGTCTTTGGTTGCGCCTGCTGGTTGAGATTGAATCCACTCTACCTGAGCGTCTTCCTTGCGCTCGCTTTATTGGCCTTCGCCGGAACCCCAATTCGAAGGCGTCTGAGGTTGGCAGCCCCACTATTGCTCGGCACGCTCCTCCTGGTTTCGCCGATTGTCATTCGCAACTATGTTGTGTTTCGGGAAGTCAGTGTGGGCGCAGGCATCGGCGTCAATTTATGGGAAGGATTGGGCGAAACCGAGTTTGGCCGCGCGAACGGTTTTGAATTTGGTGATTTGAAGTTGGTTGAGCGCGACCGGGCCGATATGCATCTGCCGGCTGATTTTCCCATGACCAGCATTTGGCCCGACGGAATCAACCGTGACCGCGCGCGCCGTAAAGAGGCGCTAAACTTCATCAGGCAACACCCGGTCTGGTACGCGGGTGTCATGCTCAAGCGAATGTGGGGGATGTTAAAGGTCGCCGGCGCACCGCTTCCCTATTACGGGACCGCCGGCATCAATGTAACCAGTGCCAGGTGTCTGCCTGAGTCATGGCAGAAAGGAATCGTCGCGGGTGGAGTTAATGTGTTGGGCATGATACAAAGCGTAACCCGCTATGCCCTGCTACCGCTGGCGCTAGTTGGAGTTTGGCTGGCCGCGCGGCGTGATTGGCCCGTAACCAGTTTGTTTTTGGCTGCGATAGTTTATTATCTTGGTCCCGGTACGTTCGTCCATCCTGAGATCCGATATGCTTTGCCGATGCATTGGCTGCTACCGATTTTTGCGGGCTTAGGTCTTAGTCTGATTGATGCAAAATTCCGAGAGCGCTGGATATCGGTAAGAGCTGCAAAGAGTTCCCCCGTAGCATGAAGGAAAGACTAACTGAATATCTCGCTTGCCCGAGTTGTCAGGCATCGCTGGTTGTTAGCGAAATCAAAGAAAAAGACGGAATCGAAATAATTGAAGGCCACCTCAGTTGTTCAGGCTGCGGAAGGAACTTTCCGATCGTCCGCGGTGTGCCGCGGTTTGCCGATCATGCTGATCTGGAAGCCGGAAAAGCAGCGACTGCTTTCAGTTTTGGCTGGCAGTGGACCCACTTTACACAGGATGATCAAAGATATGAGCGGCAGTTCCTCGGATGGCTGAATCCGGTCAGACCGGAATTCTTTGAAGACAAGGTGGTCCTCGATGCCGGCTGCGGTAAAGGACGGCACACGCTGCTGGCGGCGGCGTGGGGCGCGCGCGAAGTCATTAGCATCGATCTCAGCGATGCCGTGGACACTGCCTTTACGGCGACCCGACATCTCGACAATGTGCACGTGGTGCAGGGAGACATCTGTCACCTGCCGTTTGCAAGAGTGTTTGATTATGCCTGGTGCGTGGGAGTGCTGATTGTACTCCCCAATCCGGTCGAGGGGTTCAACTCGCTGGCGACCAGGGTCAAGCCTGATGGTCATCTTTCCGTTTGGATCTATGGCGCTGAGAACAACGGCTGGATTACGAAGCTAATTGATCCGCTGCGCGTGCATTTTACTTCAAGGATTAATCCTCGCTTACTCATGCATGTGTCGAAAGTGCCTACGGCCATTCTCTTCATGCTAACGAAGCTTGTATACGGGCCCTTGAAGAGAATGGGCGCCCAAAGAGTTGCCCACTTCCTTTTCTACGGAGATTATTTGACCTTCATCAGCGATTTCGGTTGGCGTGAACATCATACAATCGTGTTTGATCACCTGGTCGCGCCGACGGCTCATTACGTCCGCCAGGAAGAGTTCGCAAAGTGGTGGCAGGACATCGAAGGGGATAACGTGGCGATCACCTGGCAC
>Ga0070694_100001306_pt1 | contig 14491 bp, 7 predicted proteins | sample KBSK1251metaG_FD_65470 | JGI IMG/M metagenome (GOLD analysis project Ga0070694, IMG submission 65470) | Corn, switchgrass and miscanthus rhizosphere microbial communities from Kellogg Biological Station, Michigan, USA - KBS K1-25-1 metaG | ecosystem: Host-associated > Plants > Roots >... | reverse complement strand
GCCGTTGAGCGTAAGCGTGCGCCCGATTACGTCAGTCGTCAGTCCGAGCTGACGCTGACAGAAGGCCTGACTGAGCACTGCGACCGGATGGCCGCCTGGCACACGGTCGTCATCTGCGGTAAAAGTTCGCCCGACCATAGCCTTGACACCCAGCATCGAAAAGTAATTCCCCGAAACCAGTCCCGCGCGCACTGGTCCGGCGTCTAGGTTGCCGCTTGGCATGTTGAGCGTCAGATTGAACCGGTTGATCTGGCAGACTGCCGCGAGGCCCACAAAGCCCTGCGCGTGATCTCGCAACTGCTCGAAGGTTTGATAGACGAAGCCGGGTCGCGCACCGCCCTCGCCCGGATAATTGGCTGCGAGCGTGACGAGTTGTTCCGGATGCTCGACCGGCAGCCGCTTGAGCAGCAGCGCATCAATCACGCTGAAGATCGCTGTGTTGGCGCCGATACCGAGCGCGAGCGAAAGCACCGCGACCAGAGTGAAGCCTTTGTGCATTCGCAGCATGCGCAGACCAAATAACAAATCTTGAACCATCTCGTCCTCCCACCTCAGTTGTTGAAGCCAGAGCGCATCCCGCAAAGCGCCGAGACTGCGCCGCAGCAGATCGAGTTTGCTTCGCCAGGTGAGCTTGTCCCACTCCGCCAGCAACATCTCGCGGCAGCGCAACTCCGCTTCCCACTCTTGCCGCCAATCAGCACGCAAGCGGCGCGGCACGATCACGCCGATGAAGGTGATCAGCCAGAGGTGCAGCTTCAAATGTGCTCTCTTGTCATTCCGCATACCGAAATCCACATTTAGCTCACTCGTGCCGCAGCGCAATTAGTGGATCCACCTTCGTCGCTCGCCGCGCGGGGATGTAACAAGCCAGCAGCGCCACCACGGTGAGCAGCAGCGCGACCAGTGCGAACGTGAGCGGATCGGTTGCGCCGACTCCGAAGAGGAGACTGGCGAGCCAGCGCGTGACGGCCAAGGCTGTGAGCAGCCCCGCTAAGATGCCGCTCAGCGTGAGCTTCAGCCCGCGCCCCAGAATCATTTTGAGGATGTCACTTGCTTGCGCGCCGAGCGCCATCCGAATGCCAATCTCCCGGCGCCGCTGCGTCACCAAAAACGCCAGCACTCCATACAATCCCAGCGCCGCCAGTGCCGCTGCGGTCACTCCGAAGAAGCTTGCGAGCGTCGCCAGCATCCGCTCCGCCAGCAGGAGTTCCTCGATTTGCGCCTGCTGGCTGCGGACATTGAAGAGCGCCACGCTTTTGTCCACCGAGGCAATCGCTGTCTCGATGGCGGGCGTCATGCTCTCCGGGTCTCCGGTTGTGCGCACACAGAGGTCGAGATACTTGACGTTCGGCTGCTGCTCGTAGGGGACATACCAGAAACGCGGTGTCGTCTCGCGGATGTGCGCGTGCTTGGCATCCCGCGCCACTCCGACAATCGTGTATTCGGGACGTGCGACGCCGATCTTCTTTCCCAAAGGGTCTTGACCCGGAAAGTAAAAGCGCGCGAACGACTCGTTGACGATGGCGACCTTCGGCGCCGCCGCATCGTCACTCGGCGTGAAGTCGCGCCCTGCCAGGAGCGGAATCCCGAACGTCCGGAAATAATCAGGGCCGACCACATTGCGCGACGGTTGCGTTCCGGCAGAACTGAAGCCCTCGACTGCAATGGCAGTGCGCCACGAGTTGCCCGACATGGCACGCACTTGTGAAAAGGTCGCGCCAGTGACGCCCGGCAGCGCACTCACGCGGTCACGTGCCGCGCGAAAGAACGGCAACACTTCGGCATCGCTTCGCCCCGCATTTTTAGGGCTTAAAGCAATCTCTAGGAGATGATCCGAACGAAACCCCAGGTCTGTTGTCTGCAACGCATGAATCGTCCTGAGCAGCAGGCCGGCCCCCACGAGCACGACGACCGAGAGCGCCACCTGCGCGCTCACCATGACTTTTCGCAATGTGATCCGGCCCCTGCCGCCCGCCGCTCCTTTCAGCCCCGGAATCAGACTCTGCTGCCTGGTGCTCAACGCGGGCGCCAGCCCAAACAGAATCCCGCAGATCATTGCGGTTCCGAGATGGAAGAGAAACACCGTGACGTTCGGCTCCGTCTCCAGCTTGAGGCCCGACTCGTTGCCCGACACGAGCTTCATCAGCAGCGCCGAGCCTGGGTAAGCGAGGATCACTCCGAGCGCCGCGCCGCACAGCGCAAGGAGCATGCTTTCAGTGAGCAGTTGCCGCACTAATCGCCACGGCCCAGCGCCCACGGCCCGCCGCACTGCAAACTCGTGCTCCCGCGCGGAAGACTTTGCCAGCAGCAGATTCGCCAAGTTGAGGCATGCGATCAGCAGCACTGCCGTCGTAATTGCCAGCAGCACCCGCAAAGCCGTTTGTAATTGCTGCCGCGTCTTGCCGAACCCGGTCGCGGCTGGCAGCAATTCCGCGCGCTCCGACTCCCTGACTCGCCTGTTTTGTTCGGCCACCGGTTCGCCTTCGTCCAGGTAGCGTCTGAGCCTGGCGCTGACGACCTGCTGCGCCTGCTCGACGCTGACGCCGCGCTTGAGCCGTCCCACGATGTTCAACTCCCGTGCGCTGCGTTGATTCAGAGTTGATGGCGCTCGCCGCAGCTCCGCTTGCATGGCCATAGGGATTCGCAGATCAGTCGTCTGACCAGGATCGAGACCATCGAAGCCCGGCGGCGAAACTCCGATCACCGTCATCGGGTAGCCGCTCAGCCGGAGCGTCGTTCCCACGACCGACGGGGCGCCGCCAAAGCGCCGCTGCCAGTATCGGTAACTGAGCACGACCACCGGATGCGCTCCGGGCGTGAGATCATCGCTGTGCGCAAGCAGCCGCCCCACGTGCGGCTTAACTCCCAAGACCTCGAAGAAGCCGCCGGAAACCAATTCCCCCATCGCCGGCTCGCCGCCCGCTTCCGTGCCGAGTGTCACTCGTTCCGAGCCGCTGCGGCAAAGCACGCCGTCGAAGACCTGACGTTCCGCTTCGAGCTCCCGGAAAAAGAGATGCGCAAAGCCCGTCAGCCCGCTCTGCTCGAGATTGCTCCGCGAGATGACGACCAACTGCTCCGGCTTCTCCACCGGCAGATAGGCGATCAGAATTTTATGGACCAGATTGAAGACGGCAGTATTGGCGCCAATGCCGAGCGCGAGCGTGAGCACGGCCACGGTGGTGAAGCCTTTCTGCGTGCGCAGCATGCGCAAGCCAAAGCGCAGGTCTTGAAACATTTCGTCCTCCCATCTGCTTGGTTGCAAGAGCAGCGCATCCCAAAACGCGCCGAGACTGCGCCGCAACAGATCAAGTTTGCTTTGCCAATTCAGCTTATCCCACTCTTCCAGCAACGCCTCGCGGCAGCGCAATTCCGCTTCCCACTCCTGCCGCCAATCGGCACGCAAGCGGCGCGGCACGATCACGCCGATCAACGCAATCAGCCAGAGCTGCGGCCTCAAATGTGATCTCCTGTCATTCCGCATTCGCCTCACTCGTACCGCAGCGCCACCATCGGGTCTACTTTGGTCGCTCGCTTTGCTGGCAGGTAACAGGCAAACAGCGCCGTCAAGACAAGCAGCACCGAGGCGGCCATAAAGGTGAATTTATCAGTCGTGCTGATGCCGACCAGCAAGCTTGACAAGAAGCGCGTCAAGGCCAATGAAGCGCCAATGCCGATGCCGATGCCGCAGAGTGCGAGCAATAATCCCCGCCCGATAATCAGTTTGAAGATGTCGTGGCGCTGCGCTCCGAGCGCCATGCGCACCCCGATTTCATGCGTGCGCTGGCTGACCAGATAGGAGATCACGCCGTAAGTTCCGATCGCGGCGAGCAGCAAGGCGATGGCGGCAAGGACTGACATCAAGGCCGAATAGAAACGCGGCTCTTGCAATTCCTGGTTTTCGTAAACGCCGATCCGCGTCACAGGTTGATCTTTATCGAGCGACCACACCTGACTCTTCACGGCGGCGATCAACGCTTCAGGGCGAGACGCCGCGCGGACTCCGATGACGCGACCTCGTAAGCCATCGCTCGTTTTGACCTGTGGGAGCGGATAGTAAATGGACATCATCCTGGCGGCGGTAGAGCCTTTCATATTTTCAGCGACGCCCACGACCGTCAGCCAATCGCCGCTTTTCCCCAGCCGGAAGCGGCGGCCCAGCGCTTCTTCATTCGGCCAATAACGGCGAGCAAGCTGATCGCTGATAATCACGACCGGCGGCGCATTCGGCCCGTCTTGATCGCTAAAGGGTCGGCCCGTTCGTAAGGTCGTTTTCATGACGCGGAAGTAGTCAGGCTCGATGTAGTTGAATTCGGGCATGAAGTGCGTGCCGCGCGCTTCCGGCGGTCGTCCTTCAATCTCGAATTCGACCGGCTGCAATCCTGAGAACGAAGAAATCGTGACGCCTTCGACGCCAGGCAGCACCGCGATTTTGTTCTTGAGCTGATCGAAGAACTCTTGTTGCGAGGGCGGGTTGGGATAACGCTGCCGGGGCAAGCCGATAAAGGCAGTCAGCAAATTATCAGGATCGAAGCCTAACGACTGATGGCTGAGCCGGACAAAACTGCGAATCGTCAATCCCGCGCCGATCAAAAGAATTAGTGAGAGCGCGATTTCGGTTACCACCAGCACACTGCGTAAGCGTTGATGTGCCTGATCGCCCATGGCCCAGCCCTTGACGCCTTTGATCACGGAGTTGACGTCGAGGCGCGAAATTCTGAGCGCGGGCACCAAACCGAAGATGATGCTGGTCAGGAGAGAGAGGCCCAGCGTAAAGGTGAGCACCCGGCCATTCACACTGATTTCCTGAAAGCTCATCGCCTGCAAACCGCTCGGCAGCAGCTTGGCCGTGAGCTTGACGCCCCACCAAGCGAGGAGCACTCCGCCCGCTCCGCCCGCGCCCGCGAGCATCAAACTCTCAGTCAGCAATTGCCGGATGAGTCTGAAGCGGCTCGCGCCCACGGCGGAGCGAATGGCGATCTCTTTTTGCCGCACGGCGGCGCGCGATAAAAGCAGATTGGCCGCATTCAAACAGGCGAGAAGCAGGACAAAACCTCCTGCCGCAAAGAGCGCTCGCAGTGCCGGACGCCAGCGCTCTTTGAAATACCTTTCGTCGGGGCTGAAAAGTTGGACCATCCAGCCGATGCCTTGCGCGTCAGGCTTTTCCTGATTGAGCCGTTCGCCGAGGAGATTGAGCGCCTGCTCGGCTGTTTGCATGGAGACCCCAGTGCGGAGGCGCGCGAGAGTTTGCAGCGTCTTGTTGCGGTCTTCCGGCGACGCACTCAAGGTCAGCGGCACCCAGAGTGAATACTGCTCTCCCCAGATCGGATATTTGAACTTTGGCGGCATGACCCCCACGATGGTGTAAGGTCGCCCACTGAGCGTGAGCGCTTTGCCGAGCACGTTCGGGTCGCCGCCGAAATACTTGCGCCAAAATCCGTCGCTGAGTAAGGCGACTTGATCTTTGCCGGGCGTGGCTTCTTCCGGCAGAAACGGGCGGCCCAGTTGCGGCTGCACGCCGAGCATGGCAAATGTTCCCGGCGTCAAAGCGGGCACGGAGAAATACTCTGGCTCAGGCACTCCGGTGAGCAGGAGTGAACGAGTGGTGTGTCCTTCGATGTGTTCAAAAAGATCGGTGCGCTGCCGCCATTCTTGAAAGGCTTCATATCGAATGCCGGTGAAAGCATTCTTGCCGCCGGGCAGCGTATGCCACATCCCGACTAACTGCTCCGGCTGCTTAAAGGGCAGCGGACGAATAATCGCGGCGTCAATGACGCTGAAGATCGTGGCATTCGCGCCGATGCCTAAGCTGAGCGTGAGCACCGTCATGACGGTAAAGAAGGGGGATTTGAGCAACAGCCGTGCGCCATAACGCAAGTCTTGAAACATTTCGTCCTCCAATCTTATAGGTTGCAAGAGCAGCGCATCCCGGAACGCGCCGAGTGAGCGCCAGAGCAAATCAAGCTTCGTCCGCCAGTTGAGTTGATCCCATCGCATGAGCAACATTTCGCGATAACGCAACTCGGCTTCCCATTCCTGCCGCCAGTCGGCGCGCAAGCGGCGTGGCACCAGCACGCCGATGAATGCGATGAGCCAGAGGTGCAACTTCAAATGTGCTCTCCCATCATTCCGCATTCGAGTCACTCATATCTCAGTGCGACGAGCGGATCCACCTTCGTCGCTCGTCGCGCCGGGATGTAGCAAGCAAGCAATGCCACGGCGATGAGCAGCGACGCGACGCTCGCAAACGTCAGCGGATCGGTGGCGCTGACGCTGAAGAGAAGAGTCGTGAGCAGACGAGTGGCCCAGATGGCCAGGCCTAAGCCGAGCATCAATCCGAGCAAGGCCAGAGTCAGACCCTGCCGGAGAATGGTCCAGACAAGAGTTGCCTCACGTGCGCCGAGCGCGCGCCGAATGCCGATCTCTTTGGTGCGTTCGGTCACGGCATAAGACATCACGCCGTAGATTCCGATCACTGCCAGCGTCATCCCCAGGGCAGCAAACAATCCGACGAGCAGCATCGTCAGACGCGGTGAGGTAGTCGCTTCCGCGACTTTTTGTTCCAAAAGGTAAGTTTTGTCGAGCGGCACGTTCGGGTCGAGTGTCCAGATTCGCGCTCGAAGAGTGGGGACCAGACTGAGCGGACCCGCCGCCGTCCGCATGAGCAGCGACATGCCCGGAACCGGAAACTGATTGAAAGGCAGATAGACTGCGGGTCTTGAGGCTGTTCCCGCTTCGGGCGTCACGTCAGCCGCGACTCCGACGATCAAAATGCTGCGCCCCTTCATCTCCTCGCTTTGCAATCGCTGGCCGACGGGTTCGCTATTCGGGAAAAGGGTTTTGGCGAAAGTTTGGTTGATGACCGCGACCGTCGGCGCGCCTGCGCGGTCTTGATCATTGAATGGCCGTCCTGCGAGGAGCGGGATAGTCACGGTTTTGAAGTATTCGCTGGTGATCGGATAAATGACGGCCTGCGAAGGCGCGCTCTGAGGTGAATCGGGACGACCTTCAACTCGAAAGGGAAACCTGAATCCACGCGATTCCATCGGCGTGCGTAGCGCTAAAGACGCCGCCTCGACCCCCGGCAAGGCGCGGGCTTCAGAGAGCACTTGCTCGTAGAAAGCGGCGAACTGCGGATTTACCTGGCCGCGTAAGATGATCGGCACGACCAGTACGTTCTCCGCTCGAAAGCCATGATCGAAGCTCACCAACCGGCTGAAACTTTTGAGCAATAACCCGGCGCTGATCACGAGCACCGTGGCCAGCGCCACTTCGGTAATCACCAATCCCTGTCGCAGTCGCCGCTTCGAGAGGCTGCCAGTCGCGCTGTGACCGCCTTTGAGTATTTGGTGCGGAGCAAGTCGCGAGGCTTGAAGGGCCGGAACCAAACCAAAAATGATTCCAGCCAGAGCGGTCACCGCCATCATCACGGCGATGACACGGCCATCCAGTGCGACTTCATTCAAACGGGGAATTTGTTCCGCGCTGAGCATGACGATAGCTTTGAGTGCCCAAGCGCCAAACAATAGCCCGACCACTCCGCCGAGCGCAGCAATCAAAATGCTTTCGGTCATCAACTGGCGCGCGATTCGCAGCCGCCCCGCGCCGAGCGCCGTCCGAATCGCAATCTCGTGAGTGCGCGCCAGGCCGCGCGCGAGCAGCAGATTGGCGACGTTCACGCACGCGATGAGGAGCACGAGCGCCACCGCACCGAGCAAAACCAGCAAGGGCGTTCGCACCTCGCGCACCATCATCGCTTGCATCGTCTGCACCCAGGCCGTGTGGCGAGCCTTTTCCGCATCAGCTTGGGCTATCCGCTGCGCAATCGTGCTGACCTCTACTTCGGCTTGCTCAAGCGTGACGCCTGAGGCGCGCCGGGCGATGATCGAGAGTTCAGGATCGTCCTCCTGGCGTTCTTTTGCAGTGAGTGGCCGCCACAAATCTGCCGTGCGCGGATAGTGGGTTCCTGGCGGCATGACTCCGGCAATGGTGTGGGGCTCGCCGTCAATCGTGATTGTGTTCCCAAGGATGCCGGTGCTCGCGGCATAGCGGCTCTGCCACAGGCGATGGCTGAGCAACACCGAGCGCTCGCCGTGATTGTATTCTTCAGTCCTCAGATCGCGTCCGAGCGCGGGCGAGAGGCCGAGCACCGCGCACAGACTATCGGAAAACCGCGCCACCGTGATATTGCTCGGTTCACCATGAGCATCACGCAAAATCCGAGGCGCTTCGGAAAAGGCCGCCATCGCCGCGAAAGCGTGCGACTGTTGTTTGAATTGCTCGAAGTCCTGATATGAAGTCTGAAGGTATCGTTGACCGGTCGCTTGGTTCGCGCTCCAGATCCTGACCAATTGATCGGCTTGCTGATAGGGCAACGGGCGCAGCAACACGCCGTCTACGACCGAGAAGATGGCGGCGTTGACGCCAATGCCCAGTGCCAAGGTGAGTACTGCAATCGAGGTGAAGCCGGGATGCTTGAGCAACATTCTGACGCCGTAACGCAGGTCTTGGAACATTTCATCCTCCAATCTTTGAGGCTGCAACCAGAGCGCATCCCAAAATGCGCCGATGCTTCGTCGCAGCAAATTAAGTTTGTGTCGCCCATCGAGCCGATCCCACTCAGCGAGCATCAATTCGCGATAACGCAATTCGGCTTCCCATTCCTGTCGCCAGTCGGCGCGCAAACGGCGCGGCACGATCAGGCCGATGAAGGCGATCAGCCGAAGGTGAAGCTTTGAGTTACTTTGTCGCTTAGATTTAGGCATTGGGGCGCCTCACTACTTTCTAGCGGTTAGTTTGAAGTCTCATCGTCCGGCTGGAGCTGACGGCAGCAGTTTCTCCAGCATCGCCGTCAACGCTTCATCTTGCTGCGTCGCACGCATGACGATCTGTCCTAGTGGATTGAGCAGGAGTTTCATGGGATAGACCCGCACGCGGAAGCGTTTTTTGACCAACTGATCAATGCTGTCGGTTCTGGCTTGCGGCCATTCCATCCCTCGCTGCTCGACGAAAGCTTTGGCTTTCTCCGCTGCCTGCGCCAATTCATCCGCACTCACTTCTTCCCAACCCGCTTCATTGTCTATCCCGATGAGTTCGAAATTGCGTGAGCGATATTTGGCGTAGAGCGTTTTCAAGGCGGGAATTTCTTGGACGCACGGGCCGCACCAGGTGCCCCAGAAATCGAGCAGGACATACTTGCCGCGAAAATCAGAGAGCTTTCGTTGCTTGCCGCTAAAGTCGGTAAAGGAGAAATCCGGAAGCGTCGTGCCCACGGTCAATTCAATGCGCTCATAGTCTGAAGCGGGGTGCGATTTGAGTGTGATCTTGCCAGTCGCGGTGTCTACCGATGCGGTCGAGACATAATGTTTGCCGACACGGAAGACCGCCGCGCCGCGATTGCCATAATCCGATTCAGGTGAGTTGGGTTCCAAGTCAATACGGCCATCCCCGTTGGTGTCTATCCCTAAACCCTCTTGCGTCGGATCAGACTTCCCGGTAGCCACCGTGATTCCATATTGCACCAGCGTTTTTTGTCCCCCGATGTCAACCATCCCGCGCACATAGGCGTTGTAGGAATAGTAGACCTCGCGGCTCTCGCCATTGACGAGGCTCGGCCGCAGCGTGACCGGATACGTTTGATAGATTGTGCTTGCGAACTTGTACGGGAGCTTGAGAATGACATCATCCTCCGGGCCAGGCTTGGCTTTGAAGGTCGGAAAAGGAACACGCTCTGCTGCGGAGAATGCGCCATCGAGGTTGGTGTCTGCGTAAAGATACGGCGCGCTCTGGGCCGGTTCCACGAGCATCAAACTTAAAGGCGTGCCGGTGCCCGGAGGCCATTTCACATTCCTGAAAAACGCGCGATCACCTGCGTTGAGCGGCGTCGGCAACTTGGCTTTGTCCGCTTCGGTAGCGGGATCGAAGCGAATGGATTGATTGAAGCCGCGCTTGGGCAGCAGCTCCGTGTCCAACTTGCCGACGTAGGTGGTCTGAGACTGAAAGGCGATGGATAGTCCGGCCAGAATTAAGACGGCCTTCAAGGATAATGACGCGTAGTTCATCTTCTCTGCTCCTTTGCTCGGATGTGGGAGTTATGGTTTCACTTCCTGATGAATTTGATGATGCGCAGTAAAGTCAGGTCATCCGTCTTGACCATGCCGTAGATCGTGTTCATATGGTTGCGGTCTTTGAGCACTTCGATCTCGACCTGCGCGCCCGCTTTCTTGCTCAAAGCCGCAAATTCTCCAGCTGATTCGAGAATCGGAGGCTGATACTGCTCCTGCTCTGCGATCAAGATCAGAATGGGCGGCATGCGGCCATTGACGTGACTTGCCGGGAAGTGGTCTATAAAAGTTTCAACGTTCCCGAAGAGATTGAGGTATGACCGCTCGAACAACTTGCGCCTCTGTTCCTCGGACATGGAGTTAAAATCAAACCAATTCGTTAACAAAGAGCCAATCGGAACACAGCCCGCGGCGTCATTTAAGTTGAGGCCGAACTTCTTGAGATACTTTTCGTCGGACGAGACGAGCGCTACCAGAAGCGCGCCTGAACTGTGACCGACTAAGAAGAGCTTGCTGCGATCGCCGCCGCGCGATGCGATGTTTCGTTTGAGCCAGGCGAAAGCCGCCGCCACATCTTCCGGCTGTGCTGGCCACCTGGTCTTGTCCGCTAACCGGTAGCTGATCACGGCGCAGCCGATGCCGGATTTCTGAAAGGCTTCACCGATTTGCCGGTATGGCGCTTCCTTCCGATCCCCTTGAGTCAAACTTCCGCCATGCACGAACATGACGGTCGGGAATCCTTTGCCGTCCGGCAAGAAGAGATCGAGTTGCTGTTTAGCTCCGCCGTTTGGGACGTACGGGATGTCGAGTTCAGAAGTCGCCCCAAAGATCTTGAGCGGAGCCAAATAAGCGAGTGCCACGAAGAATGTGAGCGCGGCCATTTTCTTGAGCATAAGAGTCCCTTTCTGCATCGCTATCTGTTACTCGCATCGCAGCGCGATCATCGGATCCACTTGCGTGGCGCGCCGCGCTGGGAGGTAACAGGCCAACAGTGCCGTCACGATGAGCAACGCGGACATCAAAACGAAAGTCGGCGGATCGGTGACGCTGACACTAAATAGAAAGCTTGAGAGCACACGCGTCAACCCCCAAGCTCCGAGCAGCCCGATGGCAATGCCGGTGAGCGTGAGTTTCAGGCCCTGGCCGAGCACCAGGCGCAACATATCTTGCGATTGCGCGCCGAGCGCCATGCGCAGGCCGATTTCGGGCACGCGCTGATTGACGGAATACGCGATGACTCCATACAGCCCGACGATGGTGAGCAGCAGCGCAAGCGCCGAGAAGGCATTGACCAGCAGCGCGCGGAAACGCGGCTCGGCAATAGAATCCGCGACTACCTGCTCCATCGTTTTGAGGTTACTGATCGGGAGATCGCGGTCCACGCTCCACACGGCTTGCCGCGCCGCTGCCGCCAGCGCCGCAGGCTCGCTTGAAGCGCGCAACACGACGCTGGCGAAGGGGAGCGGAGCTTGTTTGAGCGGCAGATAAGCTTCGGGGCGCACATCAGTGTTGAGACGGAAATGCTTCACGTCCGCGACCACGCCGACCACTTCACGTTCCGCGCCACGGAAAGAGAAACGTTTGCCGATGGCTTCCCCCGGCCCCAGCAAGCGCGCCATCGTCTGATTGATCATCGCCACGCGCGGCGCTGCTTGGTTATCGCGTTCGCTGAACTGACGCCCACTCAGAAGCGCAATGCTCATGGTGCGCAGGTAATCGGGTGTGATCGAATGGTGCTCGACGCATGGCGGCGATTCCGCCGATAAGCCTGGGATGGTTACTTCGTTGCAGAGGCGGTCGCCGCTGAGCGGAAGCATGCTTACGGTCGCCACCGACTGCACACCGGGCAGCGCACTCAATCGTTCAGTCAGGCGAGCATAGAAATCTAACGTGCGCGGCGTATCCGGGTAACGCGAGTCAGGCAAAGTCAAATTGAAGGTGAGCAGATGTTCTGACCGGAAGCCGGGATTGACCTCCTGCAACAGCCACAAGCTTTTATTGAGCAGCCCCGCGCCAATGGCCAGCACGAGCGACAGTGCAACTTCGGCAATGACCAGCCCGTGGCGCAGCCAGTGACGACGATGGTTGACTGCCGTGCGCTGCCCGCTTTCCTTCAGTCTCTGTGCCAGCGCGGGCCGCGAAGCCTGAAGCGCGGCCAGGAGGCCAATGACCAGTCCGGGCAACACTGAAATCACGAGCGCGAAAGCGAAGACGGTCGAGTCCATCCCGATTTCGTTCTGCCGCGGAATCTCTTGCGGGCTGACGCTGAGCAACAGAGTCGTTGTCCCGCGCGCCAGCACAAGTCCGGCAGCGCCGCCGCAGAGCGCGAGGAGCACGCTTTCAGTCATCAACTGGCGGATGATGCGCAAGTGCGTCGCGCCGACGGCCGCGCGAATCGTCAATTCCTTCTGCCTTTCATTCAAACGGAAGAGCAGCAGGTTGGCGACATTGGCGCACGCAATGAGCAGCACGCAGCCGGTAATCGAAAGCAGAATGAGCAAAAGCTTTCGGCTGTCGCCGACAATCGCCTCCTGCAACGGCTCCAGTCTCACGCCGATGCCAGTGTTGGATTCGGGGTGCTCTTTTTCCAACCGCCCGGCGATGGCACTCATCTCGCTCTGCGCTTGCTCAAGCGTGACGCTCGGTTTGAGGCGGGCAATCGTATCCAGATAACGCGAGCCGCGCGCCGGGTCTGGCGGCAGCGGCACCCATAAGGCCGCCGACGGGGAAGGGAATTGCAGATCGTTGGGCGATAATACGCCGATGATTGTGTAAGACTGATCTTCCAAAGTCAGACTTTGCCCGATCACTTTCGGGTCGGCCCCGAAACGCCGTTGCCAGAACCAGTCGCTTAAAACCGCCACCTGATGCTGGCCGGAAACATATTCGGGCGGCAGAAAGAATCGCCCCAGCGCTGCCCTGAGACCCAGCACGGAGAAGAAGCCTTCAGTCGTTTGAACGACGGCGATTTTTTCCGGCTCCGCTTGCCGGGTGAGCATCCATCGGTTTTCAGCGTAAGCGCCCAAAGATTCAAAGACCGTGTTTTGCGCCCGCCAGTCCGCCAGATTGGGAGATGACGCCTTGCCACGCGTGTTACCGATCTGCTGGTTAATGCCCCACACTCTGACCAGTTGCTCCGGCTGCGGATAAGGCAGTGGCCGCAGCAACACTCCATTGATCACGCTGAAGACCGCGGTGTTTGCGCCGATGCCTAAGCTGAGTGTGAGCACGGCTGTTGCAGTAAAGATGGGCTTCCTTCGCAACATCCGCGCGGCATAACGCAGGTCTTGAAACAAGTCGTCCTCCAATCGGCGCGGTGCAAGGGAGAGCGCATCCCAGAACGCACCCACGCTCCGCCGCAACAAATCGAGTTTGCTGCGCCAGTTGAGCTTGCCCCAATCAGCGAGCAAAGCGGCGCGGCAGCGCAACTCGGCTTCCCACTCTTGCTGCCAATCAGAGCGCAACCGTCGCGGCACGATCCAACCGATCACGGCAATGAGCCACAGATGCGGGCGCACCCGGCGCTCTCTGTTACGATTCTGGGGCAACATCAGTTCATCCTTGCTGGCCCGACGGTTTTGGTTTGCGCGAGACGGCGCGTGATGGCGGCTCGAGCAAACGGTAACGCTTGAGCGCTTCCGCGAGCGCTTCTTTGCCGGCGGGTGTCACTTCGTAATACTTGCGCGCCGGACGCTGCTCGCGCTGTGCGATACCTTCCTTCTCCCACTTGGACATGACCAGGTCGGTCTCTTCCAGCCGCCGCAGCGCCGGATAGACCGTGCCGCTCGGCAGGCCCGTGATGTCCATGATGTCGAAGCCGTACTGATAGCCATTGGCCACCGCTTGCAAGATGGCCGTGGCCGAATAGGAGAGATAGCTTTTTCCCATAAGTCTTCCTTTCTTTCCTAGCGGGTGAATAGTTTTCTACTCGTATAGCTTGCTACGTGTATAGCGTACTACATAGGTGGCGTCAAGAGGGAAGCGGCGGAATTTTGGAAAAAAAAGAAAAGGGCGCGAGGCTGTACCGCAATTTGGCAAATTGCGGTGCTTGCGGCCTGCGGGAGGCACGGGAGCGTTGATAGGATGAAGTTGAAAAGGCGCACCGCAATTTGCCAAATTGCGGTACGGGTTTTCTGAGGAATGAAGCTGCGCTTATTGCTTATCGAGAACGACGGTGTCGGTCGTCTGGCTGCCTTGTGAGCTTTGGCGGGCGATCATAGTCATGGTCTTGCCGTCAGCCGAGAGCGTGATTTTGCGCTGCACAGTGTCACCTTCGATCTTCCATTCGAGCACTAGCGTCTCGCCTTCCCACTTGGCGGAGACTTGGCCGTCCACGCCGTCAACTTCCTGAGTCTGCTTTTCGCCGTCGAGAGTATATTCCAATTCGAAGGAGTGCTCGTGATGCTCTTCGGAGATGGTGAAGGTTTCGT
>Ga0070694_100001305_pt1 | contig 14495 bp, 11 predicted proteins | sample KBSK1251metaG_FD_65470 | JGI IMG/M metagenome (GOLD analysis project Ga0070694, IMG submission 65470) | Corn, switchgrass and miscanthus rhizosphere microbial communities from Kellogg Biological Station, Michigan, USA - KBS K1-25-1 metaG | ecosystem: Host-associated > Plants > Roots >... | reverse complement strand
TCGGCTTCGGCGGAATCGCGCGGCGCATCGAGCGGCATTATCGCCGTTACCGGCAACGCGGCGAAGCAAGCTCCGGGATGGAAGCCTGGCTCGATAAGGTGATGGTTGAGCACATCTGCCCTGACTGTAATGGTGCGCGGGTGCGTCCGACGAGGCTCCTGTTCACCATTGCGGGCAAGACCATTTACGACCTTGGCCAGCTTCATTTCGACGAACTGCATGCCTTCCTCGGCACGATCAAACCGACGGGGCGCGGCGCTGATGCGGGCCGGCAAGTGCTCAATGAAATCCGTGGCCGACTTGAATTGCTCTTAGGGATCGGCCTCGACTATCTGAACTTCAATCGTCGCTCAGGCACGCTGTCAGGCGGCGAGTCGCAGCGGATCAGATTGTCTACGCAGATCGGGTCAGGGCTCATGGGCATGCTTTATGTGCTCGACGAGCCGAGCATCGGTCTGCACCCGAAAGACAATGTGAAGATGATCGCGACGCTCAAAAGCCTGCGCGACATCGGCAACACAGTCATTGTCGTCGAGCACGATGAAGACACGATCCGCGCCGCTGACCATGTCGTGGAGATGGGCCCTGGCCCTGGCGTTCATGGCGGCAACGTAGTCGTCCAAGGGAAGCTCGACGACTTGCTCAGGTGCAAAGCGTCGCCGACGGGGCAATTTCTTTCTGGCAGACGATCAATTGCAATGCCCGAAGCCAGGCGCAAAGGCAACGGCCAGGCGCTCGTAGTGCACGGGGCGCGGGAGAACAATCTCAAGTCGGTGGACGTCGAGTTCCCACTCGGCATGCTCGTCGCGATCACCGGCGCTTCCGGGTCAGGCAAGAGCACCCTCATCAACGAAATCCTCTACAAGGCGTTATGGAAACGTCTGGAGGACACGCGCACGCTGCCGGGCGAGCACGATAGTGTAGACGGCATCGAACACGTGCATAAAGTCGTCAACATTGACCAGTCGCCCATTGGGCGCAACAGCCGATCGAATCCCGCAACCTACATCGGCTTCTATGACAACATCCGCGACCTCTTCACCCGCGCGCCGCTCTCGGTAGAACGCGGCTACAAGCCAGGCCGGTTCAGCTTCAACGTCAAAGGCGGTCGCTGCGAGGAATGTCAGGGCGAAGGCGTGATTACCACACAGCTCTACTTTATGCCCGACGTGGAGGTGACTTGCGGCGCGTGCAAAGGCGCGCGGTTCAATAGCGAAACGCTCGAAGTCACATTACGCGGCAAAACCATTGACGACATTCTGAACATGTCGGTCGAAGAAGGCGTGACGTTCTTTGCGAGCGAGCCAGCGGTGGGCAAGAAGATCGAAGTGCTCAATGCCCTGGGGCTGGGCTACCTGACGCTAGGCCAATCGGCGACAACGCTTTCCGGCGGCGAGGCGCAGCGAATCAAGATCGCAACGGAACTGAGCAAGCTACAGCGGGCGAAGCATACAGTCTACATCCTCGACGAGCCGACCACGGGCCTGCATCTGGCGGACATCGAGCGGCTCCTGGAATCTTTGAATCGGCTGGTGGATGCTGGGCACACGGTGATCCTGATCGAGCATCATCTGGATGTGATCAAGATCGCCGACCACGTGATAGACCTCGGGCCGGAGGGCGGGCACGCCGGCGGCGAAGTGGTGGTGACGGGCACGCCGGAAGAGATTGCCGCGTGCAAGAGATCTTACACGGGGCAGTTCCTCAAAGCGCACTTGAGAGCGTAGCTCTCCGTTTGATGCGAGGGTGACCTATGGAAATCGAACCATCTTTTTTTCAAGACATCCGCCAGATGCTACAGCAAGCGCGGCAGCAAGCCTATTCCGCCGTCAATGCCGCGATGGTCAAAGCGTATTGGAACATTGGCAGGCGCATTGTCGAAGAAGAGCAAAAGGGCAAAGAGCGCGCTGGATACGGTGAAGGGCTGATCAAGGAATTATCCAAACAATTGACCGGAGAGTTCGGCAATGGGTTCTCGGTCGCCAATCTCAAAAACTTCCGCCAGTTTTATTCGACGTTTCCCGATTCTGAAAAAAGCTACGCACTGCGTAGCCAATTAACGTGGACGCACTACCGGTTGATTATGCGCGTCGAAAACCCAACAGCGCGCGAATACTATTTGCAGGAAGCAGCAACGCAGGGTTGGAGCACTCGGCAATTGGAGCGAAATATCAATTCGCTCTATTACGAGCGCTTGTTGCTCTCTTCCGACAAGGCGGCGACGTTGCCCAAGGAAGCCTCGTTTGAGAAAACCCGGCCCGAAGAATTTATCAAAGATCCTTACGTCTTCGAGTTTTTGAATATCCCTGAACCCTATCAGACCAGCGAAAAAGAGATCGAAGCCGCGCTGATTGAAAACCTGCAAGCCTTCCTGCTCGAACTGGGCAAAGGGTTCTCTTTTGTCGGCAGACAATTTCGCATCAGCACCGAGACGTCACACTTTTATATTGACCTGGTCTTCTACAACTTCATTCTCAAATGCTTCGTGCTGTTCGACCTCAAAGCGGGAAAACTCGTGCATCAAGATGTTGGACAGATGGATATGTATGTGCGGATGTTTGACGATTTGAAACGCACTGAAGGCGACAACCCGACCATCGGCATTATTCTCTGCACTGAAAAAGAGCAGACCGTCGTTCGTTACTCTGTCCTCAATGGCAGCGAGCAACTCTTCGCCACCAAATACCGTTTGTATCTGCCGACTGAAGAAGAACTCATTGCCGAAATCGAACGTGAAAAGCGGGTGCTTCGTGAACAACTACAGTTGCAAGGTGGGCAACCAGAAGGCGCATTTGAGGACGTAGATGAGAAGCAAAACTAAACTGGAAGCGAATACTCATGGAGATCACGATGCGGAGTAGGCAAGCTGCATTGCCATTCATTATCGTCACGGTGCTGCTGGACATGCTGGGAATCGGTTTGATCATTCCCGTGCTGCCCAAGCTGGTGACGACGATGTACGGCGGTGATCTCAGCGCTGGCTCGACGGTCTTCGGCTGGTTCGCGGCGTCCTATGCGCTCATGCAGTTTCTTTTTTCGCCGATCATTGGAAACCTGAGCGATGCTTACGGGCGGCGGCCTGTCATCTTGGTTTCGCTGCTTGGCTCTGGCCTGGATTATATATTGATGGCGCTCGCGCCGAGTTGGAAGTGGCTCTTTGTTGGCCGCATCATTGCAGGTATCACAGGAGCCAACATCACAGCGGCTAATGCGTACATCGCGGATGTCAGCCCGCCCGAAGAGCGCGCCCGCAACTTCGGCCTGATCGGCGCATGCTTCGGTGTGGGATTTATCCTTGGGCCAGCTTTGGGCGGTTTGCTGAGCAGGTACGGACTGCGCGCACCGTTTGCGGTGGCTGCCGGATTAACTTTATGCAACTGGCTCTATGGTTGCTTTGTGTTGCCGGAGTCGAATCCGAAAGAGCGTCGCCGCCCGTTTGATTGGAGCCGCGCCAATCCGCTCGGATCACTCAGTGGGCTGGGTCGCTATCCGATAGTGATTGGCCTCGCCGCGACGATTGCACTGGAACGCGTGGCGCATGATTCGCTGCCTAGCACCTGGGTGCTCTATACCACCTATCGCTTCAACTGGACGGAGCTTGATAATGGCTTGGCGCTCGCGCTGGTCGGCATTATGTACGCCATCGTGTCGGCTGGATTGACCGGAGTGATCGTCAAAAAGTTGGGTGAGCGCAAGACGCTCATCCTCGGACTCAGTATCGCGGCGATCACTTTTCTCTCTTACGGACTGGCCTCCGCTGGATGGATGCTCTATTTCATTATCATGATGGGCAGCCTCGCGGGCATTGCCATGCCCGCTCTCCAAGCTATCATCAGCCAAAATACTCCCGCGACCGAGCAAGGCGCAGTGCAAGGCGCGCTGGCTAGCATCCAGAGCCTGGCGGCGATTATCGGGCCGCTCATGGCCACGGGCCTGTTTGGTTATTTCACTTCGAGGGCTGCGCCAGTGAAGCTGCCGGGGGCGGCATTTCTAGCGAGTTCCGCGCTGGTCGTTATCGGCGCAGTGCTCGCGATTCGCACTCTCAGGCTGACTCAAGCCCTGGAGACCGATTCACTTATTACACAATCAGACTGATTACATCACAAAGGAGAACTACACGATGGAAGCAAAGAAGCAAGAAGTCATCGAGCACGCGCCTGGAAGTTTTTGCTGGGTGGAACTGGGCACGAGCGACGCAGCGGCGTCGAAGAAATTCTACTCCGCGATCTTCGGCTGGACGATGGAGGACGAGCAGGTCGCGCCGGACTGCGTTTACACCAAATTGCAGATCGGCGGTAAAGATGTCGGCGCGCTTTACCAACTCAACGAGGAGATGAAAGCGCAAGGCATTCCGCCGAATTGGGGGCTGTATGTGGCGGTGACCAACGTGGACGAGACGGCCAAGCAAGTCACGGCGCTCGGCGGCAAAGTGGTCATGGAGCCGTTCGACGTCATGGACGTGGGCCGCATGGCGATTCTGCAAGACCCAACCGGCGCGACTCTCTCGCTCTGGCAAGCGCGCAAGCACATCGGTTCGCAGGTCGTCAATCAGCCGGGCACGCTCTGCTGGTCTGAACTGGCGACCACCAACGCGGAGACCGCTGGCGCGTTCTTGAGCAAACTCTTCGGCTGGAGCCTGAAGGCAGGCGATGTTGCCGGTTTCACCTACACCGAGTTCATCAATCAGGGCACGCCGATTGGCGGCATGATGCAGATGACCGCAGAGTGGGGCGGAGTTCCGCCATACTGGATGCCTTACTTCGCAGTCGAGGATTGCGATGCCGTCACTGAGAAGGCCAAGTCGGCTGGCGCGAGCATCAAAGTGCCGCCGACCGACATCCCGAACACGGGCCGTTTCTCCGTCATTCAAGACCCGCAAGGCGCGGGCTTCGCCATCATCAAGCTCACACATCATGCTTGATGAAATCAGCGCGGGCTGGGCAGACAGCTACGCCCGGCCCGTGCGCCAATCTGCTTTGACGAAAAGGAGCAATGATGTTGAGAAAGATTCTGGCAGTCATTGCCGGGCTAGTAACTTCGATAGTCACAGGGCTGGGGAGTGACGTAGTTTTGAGGAGTGTGGCTCCTCAATTATTCACGGCAAGCGGAAGAGTTGAGCATGTCTCAGCGCTGCTCTTGATACTTTCTTACACTCTGATCTTTTTGATACTCGGTGGCTACGTCACCGCCTTGGTTGCCCGGCGGCAAGAGATCAAATACACGTTTGCGCTCGGCATCACACAATTGGTGCTGAACATCATCGCCACGATCAAGTTTTGGGAGACCGCGCCCGCCTGGTTTCATCTGGCGGTGATCGCGCTACTCGTTCCCGCTACTATCTTCGGCGGGCAGTTGCGGTTGATGCAAAAAGCGAAAGGCGACCCGCGCTCACTCCGCACGGTCTAAAGCGGAGTTAGGCTTATGCCGGATTAAGGAGCGAGAGATGACCAGTAATCAAGATGAGCATTTATCCGGATTAGTCTCCGCAGCAAACGCGATCACTGATGAAACACTGGCGGGCTTTGGCGATTTAACCGCACACCAGCTTAACTGGAAACCAAGCGCCGATCAGTGGAGCGTCGCCCAGTGCTTTGACCATCTCGTGACAGCCAATGCGGCCTATTCCCCGATTTTCGAGAAGGTTCTAAGCGGAGAGAAAAAGAGCACTTTTTGGGAGAGCCTACCCTGGCTTCCCGCCTTGTGGGGAAAGATGCTCATTAAGGCCGTCGCTCCTGAATCCACACGTAAGCTGAAAGCCCCAAAGATTTTTCATCCATCAAGTAGCAGTGTTGATGGGGCTATCATCCGCCGATTCATTGAACAACAGAATCAGGTGATCAGGTACATGAAAGCTACTGAAGATTTGGATTTGGAGAAGATCATAATCTCATCTCCAGTCACCAACTTAATCACTTATAGTTTAATGGATGCCTACAGAATCATAATCACCCATGAGAAAAGACATCTCCTTCAAGCAATGAGGGTGTCAGAGATGGATGGCTTTCCGAATTGACTTAATCCTAACACCCGATCCAGCGGAGCGCGCCCACCAGAGGCTTCGACTATCACCAACATCTCAGGGCGCGCCCGCTGATCGTGGCGGCAGACCTACAATCGCTAAGGAGACGAAAGATGACTGACATTCCGAATTTGTACCGTGTGATCCTCCAGGTGTCCGACTTGGATCAGGCGGCCAACTTCTACTCGAAGCTCCTCGGCCATGAAGGAAGAAGGATCCGTGGGGCCCGTCACTACTTCGACTGTGGTTCTGTGATTCTCGCGCTTGTAGATCCGACGGGCGAAGGCGAAAAGGCGAGAGCCATACCCGATAACATTTACTTTTCGGTCAAGGACATCGAGAAAGTCTACGCGCGGGCGCGTGAACTGAAATGCCTTTCCACAGATCAGGTCCACGGCGAGAGCGCGGGCGAGATTGTGACTCGCCCCTGGGGAGAGCGTTCATTCTATGTGGACGATCCGTTCGGCAATGGCCTGTGCTTTGTCGCGGAGGAGACGATCTTCACGGGCCGCTAGATAGCTCTAAAAGTCGCGGTGTTGGGAGCAGTCGAGTGAAAGTCCCACGAAACTCGCTTCGCGCCTCGGTTGACTGGACACGGGCAAGAAAGCTCGCGCTGTTCCTTTCAATGACGTTGCCCGCGCTCTGGTCAAACTGATCGTTAGGCGTTGCCGAGCAGGTTATTTGAACCAAGTCTGGATATGTGGCGCGAGCTTTTCGGAATAGAACAACACTTCGGGACGGTCGAGCCGCAGAGCGGTCCGATTGTTGGTGAAAGCAATATACTTGTCATTGCGGTGGGTAGGCGCGCCGTTCGCCGCGTCCATCATCGCTTTAAGGATCAAGCTTTGTTCTTCGGCGGTCGTCAGGATCCAGATCATTTCAAGGGAATCGTCGCGGAAGACGAACTCCGCCCGCCGCAGTTTGCCAAGGAACTGGAAACCCTCGCAATCAATCTGCATCTGTTTGTCCTTGACGTCCGGCAGAAATGGTTGTTCGATGCGACGCGTGTTCATAGTCTGGCAGGAGCTTGCCAGCCTGGTCTGCATATCTGCCACAGTCGCGCCATAGCGAACGACGTTTGGCAGTAATCCCTCCGCGATCGCGGGGAGGAGCACGTCTTTGTTGAAGTTGTTCGGATCAATCTCCAATACCCGACGAAAGCTTTGTACCTGCTCCAGCATCAGACCGGCGCGTCGCTGAGCGATGCCGAGATTGAGCCAGGGACTCCAGTTGTAGGGGTATATTTCGGCGTTCAGCTTGCACGTCTCCAACGCATCTGCCACTCGTCTTTGATCGCGCAACGCCTGGCAGGCGCGTTTCAGATCTATCTCCCTGGGCGGCGCCCACCAGTCATATTTAGTAAAACGGACTTGACGATCTTCGTAAGCCTTGCGGACTGCAACGCCGCCGTCCGACAGCGCGATGACTGGAAGGCTCCGCATCTCATCTCCTCGCAGAATCGGATCAACTGCTGGGTCGCGTCCGGCGGCATAATCGGCGAATGAGAATGGCGCAGGCACGTCTACCGCGATGAACTCGCTCAAGTCGTTCGAAGCACTCAATTGCCAACGCAGAGTAGACACTCTTAGGCGCAGGCCGGTGCGAGAATAATTGCGCTCAGTGGCATCGCCAAAGTGATTGAGTGCTGCCCCGGTTGGCTCTCCGACAATCGTCAACTGAGTAAATTTCAAGAACGCCTCAAGAGCCATAACGGCGGCGCTGAACGTCTTTCGCCCGGTCAGGAGATAGAGTTCCTGCCACGGCTTATTGTTCGCGCGTTTGATGAACTCCTGAATCACGAACGAAATCGTGCTGCCGTCGCCGCCTTCATTGTAGCGCCAATCTACGATCAGGCGGCGAGGTTTGATCTGATCTACCTCCTGCATGGCCTTTTGGAAAGAACGCACGATATTGTCACTTACTTGATTGGCTTGAATATAGTAGGCATTTTGTTCCGGCATCGGGCGGGCGACAAATTCACCCCGGTAAGTCAGGTGCGGCGGCCTTGACCGGTCCTCTTTTTGAAAGGCGCTGGCCGGCAGCCCTTTATAGGCACTGACCCAATCCTCATCGGTTCCGAATGGCAGACCGAACATTTCCGTCCGGGAAGTCCAACCGAAAGTAGCGCTCTCGGATTTGCTTGGGGTGAGCACACGCTCGATGACCTGACCGTTCCGAAGCTTGAATTTGACCTTTAACTCACCGTTGGATGCCGCGTATCCCAATCCCGTCATCAACCCTGCGCTGTGGACGGCGTAGAGGCGCTCCTTGCTGTCGAACGTATTCTCCGCGCCCATCAACTTCCGCGCTTCGGCCACGACCTCGTTGATGGAACGCCCGGCCGCTTCCAGTACCTGCGCGCCAGCCAGTTCCGCAACGGACTTGTGCGCGCTGGTCACGAAAAAGCCATCAGTAAATTCGTACAGACGGACTGGATACCAGTAAGCAAAGGCCGAGTTATCGGATTCGAGTTGCGTGTGTCCGTCACCCAGGGAAGCGACTAGACGCATCGCCCGCACGACGCGCTGCTCTTCGGTCAAAGCAGGTAGCGCGGCCTTCAACGCCTCGACCTCGCGCAGGAAGGTGAGCTTTCCCGTCTTCGTGAAAGGGTCGGGATGGAGCAGCCGTATGTCTTTGACGATCTCGTCTATGTCCTGCCGCCAGTCGGAAACTTTGACTGCGTTACTTTGCCCGACTGCGGTCAAGGCGAGCACGCAGACGACGAGGGCGCTCAATACTGTCTTTTGGTTCGTCAACATCAGTTCACTCCCAAAAATCAGATTCAGGTTGCTTCTTGTCGGATGGTGAAATTATAGGGCGAGGAATCGCTGCTGGTATTGTCCAAAACAAACATGTTCATCGGCGGACGTTATGGCGGGCCGTCAGACGTCGGTATTCGCCAGGGGGAATACCATAAGCGCGTCGGAAATGTTTGGTCAGATGGCTCTGGTCGGCGAAGCCGCTCTTGAGCGCGACTTCGACCAGTGGTAAATGCGTGGAGATCAGCAACTCCGCCGCCTTCTGCACGCGGCGGATGCGGAGGAACTCGCCCGGCGTGCAGCGATAAAAGGCCCGGAAAGTGCGGGTGAGGTGAATCGGGTGAACTCCGACTGCTCGGCTGAGAGCATGGATGGTTACTTCTTCAGTATAACTGTCCTGGAGCATGGCATAGGCGGTTTTCAGCCACCTCGGCTCGCTCCGATCAATTGAAGGCGAGGCGATTGTCCCCATCATCTCAAGACAGAGCGCCTCGACTAAGGGCACTGAATCCGGTTGCCACTGCACACATTCTTGCATCAGTTTGCTGACGATTCCCTGGCCAGTAATATGGTTGATTTGGATCGGCACTTTCGGTAACGAGACCTCGCTCGCCTCGCTCACGAATTCCGCGGAAACAGAAATTGTGAAAAAGCTGCCCGCGCTGGATTCGAAGTGGTCGCGATGGAACGTATGGGGCGGATTGTAGACCATCTGTGGACGCCCAGATGCCGACTCGCCGGTCGCCTTTGATACGTATTGGCCGCCAGTCACAAACATGAAGTGAGCATCCTCGTGACCGTGCGGCTCGACTTCATTGCGATACTTGTCCACAATCCAATGTCCGAGGGAAAAGCTGCCCGCCAAGTTTTTGATACGTGCTACGCCGAGGAATTCGTCATGGGCGAGTATATTGTGGGTAGGGGTTTCTTCCATTGGTGATCACAATGCCTGACACGACTTGACCGCGCTGCATCATTTCTTCTTGTAGCCCGGCCCGCGTACTGGCTGCCCGGCGAGTTTGCCGGTAAACTTCCCGCCGTCCACCGCAACCACACCATTGACGATCACATAGTTGATCCCTTCAGGATACTGATTCGGTGCTTCAAAGGTTGCGCGATCTATGATCTTTTCAGGATCGAAGATCGTGATGTCGGCTTTCATTCCTTCATTGATCTGCCCGCGATCACGCAGGCCAATGCGCCACGCCGCGCGCCAGGTCATCTTATAAATCGCGTCTTCCAGCCGAAGCCATTTCTCTTCCCGAACATAATATCCGAGAATGCGCGGGAATGTGCCGTAGCCGCGCGGATGCGCTTTACTTCCAGCCAGCGGCCCATCTGTCGCCCGCGCGCCATTGTCTGAACCAACCGCTACCCAAGGGTTAGCGAGCGCCTCGCGCACATCGTCTTCCAGCATCATAAAGTAGATCGCGCCGGTCTGCCCCCGATCCGCGATGATGAAATCAAGCAACGCATCGAGTTCGTTCTTCTTCTGCTCCGCCGCCACTTCCGAAAGACGTTTGCCTTCATAACGCCCCAACTCTTCATTGCCCACCGAAGCGATCTCAACGCCCGCTGCGCCGTTGCTCCCGCGATAAATATTCTCCCAATCCCGCGCATCGGCTGAAATCTCGCGCTTGAGCCGTTCGCGCGTCGCTGGGTCTTTCAATCGCTGAAGCATCTTTTCCGTGCCGCCTTCGAGCGCCCACGGCGGCAGACACGCCGCGAGGCTCGTGCTCGCCGCCGCATAAGGATACTGATTCGCCGTGATGTCGAGGCCGCGCCCGCGCGCCGCATCAATCAGCGCCAGCACTTCCGGCATCCGGCCCCAGTTCTGTTTGTACGCCGTCTTGAGATGCCAGATCTCAGCCGGAATGCGCGCACGTTCGGCAATCGTGAAGACTTCATCGAGTGATTCGATGATCGCGTTGGCTTCGCTCCGCTGGTGCGTGATGTAGATGCCGCCGTAACGCGCCGCGACCTTTGCTAATTCAACGATCTCTTCAGTCTTTGCAAATCGCGCGGGCACGTATTGCAGCGACGTGCTCAAACCAAGTGCGCCGTCTTCCATTGCGTCGGCCACGTGCTTTTTCATGCGCTCCATTTCATCCGCCGTCGGCTGCCGATTATCGAAGCCGATCACCGCCTCGCGCACTTGAGTTGCGCCGACGAATGTGCCGAGGTTGATCGCCATCTTTTGCCGTTCGAGCCGCGCGAAATATTCGCCGAGCGTGCGCCAGTCAATTTTGAGATCATACTTTTTGAGAAAGTCGCTCTGCTCTCGTATCGTGGCTTCCGTCATCGGCGCGGGGGACTCGCCTTCGCCGGTAATCTCGGTCGTCACGCCCTGCATGATTTTGCTCATCGCGCGCGGATCAATCAGAATGTACATCTCCGATTGGCCGAGCATGTCAATGAAGCCCGGCGCCACGATCAAGTTGCGAGCATCAATCACCCGCTGCGCGCTTGTCTCCGCGAGCTTGCCGATCTTGACGATGCGGTCGCCACGAACGGCCACATCGGCCACGTACCACGGACTGCCCGTGCCATCTACCACCTGGCCGTTTTTTATCAGCAGGTCGTATTCATCTGCGCCACTGGCGTTGAAAGATAAAGTGAGAGTGATAACAAGACAGAGTAGCGTCAGGATCAAAGCAAACAGTCTTCTCATGGCTTTCACCGCAAGCGCATGGAGTTCCGGCTTCAGCCGGGTTTTTCTTTGATGTAAAGCTAAAACCCGGCTGAAGCCGGAACTCCATGCAGTTTTTCAATTAGATCTACTTTTTGACGAACGGAATCTTCTCCGCCCGCACCGCCGCGTGATAAGCGAACGACGCCATCACGATCGCGCACTGCTGAAGATCCGCGATCTTCACGCGCTCGAACGTATCCATATTCGTGTGATGCGTGCGGACATCGTAGTTCGCATAATCCTGCACTGGATTGAAGCCCGGCACCCCCGCCGCGATGAAGCTCAAGTGATCGGTGTTGCCGATGCCCTGAATGATATTGCGCCGCGCGCTCAAATCCCGGAACGGCTCCAGCCACGCGTCGAAGATCGGCTTGACCGATTCATTGTTCTCCAAATACCAACCATAGATCGGCCCCGTCCCCGGATCCATGTTGAAGTAGACGGAAAACTTTTCGCGCACCGTCTTATTCTCATCGCCCGCCAGATAACGCTCGACATACTTCTTCGAGCCAAGCAATCCTTGCTCTTCGCCGCTCCAAAGCGCCATGCGAATCGTCCGTTTCGGACGCGCGCCGATGCTCTTCAGAATCCGCATCGCCTCCATGACTACGGCTGAACCGTCAGCGTTGTCAGTCGCGCCGGTTGAGGAGTGCCACGAATCCAGATGCCCGCCGACGAGGACGATTTCATCGCGCAGCGCCGGATCCGTGCCTGGCAATTCGGCGATCACGTTATAGCTATTTTTATCGTCCGCCAAAAAGCGTGTCTGCACATTGACGCGCAACTTAACCGGCTGCCCGCGCTGAATCATGCGCGCCAGCATGTTGTAGTGCTCTGAGCTGAGCACGATGCTCGGCACCGCCGTTTGAGCCGTGTCTCGTCCTTGAGTTCCGAGGACGAAGAGCGTCCCGTGCTCGCCCATATTCGGCCTGAGTACCACTCCGGCGCCCGCTTCGCTCAGGATGCGCGCCATGTTTTGCCGCGTGACCAGCGGCTGAGTTCCACCCGCCCGGCGCGGCTGCCCGATGGCGACCGGCCCATCGGAAAGCGTCGGCTGCGGGCGATCCGCACGCTCGAATGAAGTCTGAATCGCCTGGCTCAAAACAATCGCGCCTTTGATCTTGCCGCGCAATTGCTCAATGGCATCCTGTGTCTTGTCTCCCAAAAACAGCGGCGCGGCAGTAATCTCGCCCGCCATTGACGGCGACCACGCATCGGGGTATCCGATCAAAGGCATGTAACGCGGCTCGATCATCTCCACCGTCAATTTATCCATCGCCCACCCGCGCCCAAATTCCCAGGCTTCAAGACGCGGATTATTGAGTCCCCACTCTTTCAATTTATCCCGCGCCCATTCCGCCGCCTGCTTATGCGCGGGCGTGCCAGTCAAACGCGGGCCGATGTCTTCGGTAAAATGCGTGAATGTCTCTTCGACCTGCGAGCGTTTGAGTCCTTCCTCTTTGATCTTGGCAATGATCTCGCGGTCAACGGGTTCCTGAACAATTGCGGTGACGGGGTTGATAAGTAAGCTGCTCCAAAAAACAATCGCAGCCATCAGGTAGCGTTTCATATTGGGTGTCCTTCCTTCTCTTGGGAATTCGTCATTGCTAGGGCCATCTATCTTCGTTCGTCGCCTACCCCCTCTCTCTAAACCATCAGCCGTCCTGATCCCGGCCCTCTGAGATCAGCCTCAACTGTGTGATCACTTCATGTCCTGCAAAAAATAGGGGTGAGAGCCAATGATGCCCGTGGCCGAGATCATTCTCAAGAGCTTCCTCTGTGAGAAGGCCGGAATCAGTGAGCGCATAAAAGATCGTGTGCCCCATCTCCGGCACCGGAAAAGATTGGCTCGGCTTCAGGCGCTGGCAAAACCCGTTGGCCGTTTCAATGAAAGCTGCATTAGCTTGTCGGACGCTTTCATGAGACTCACCACCGATGATTCCGCCGCCATGACTCAAATAAAGGCTCGTTGTCCCATCGCTCATAGCCAATAAGGTTGCCGTAGCTTCCGGGTAACCAGTCTCCATCAGAATGCCCCAAATAGGAGCTGCAGCGGGCGGCGCTGAAATATTCACCTCCGCCCTCTTGGTGGAAAGAGCTTGGTGTCGCAGACCTGAGTACACTCCGCCGCTGCTCGTATCGGTAGGGACGCGAGGAGGGTCTGAAGGGTTGCCAAAAATCTTACGAAACCAGTTAGGCATAAGGCGTTTATTGTGGCGCAGAACCTGGCGGATTTCCCTGCGCGGGCGGACGCAACTCATATTCCTTCGGCGGCTCGGCCCCGAGCAGATGCTTGACGAAATAATCCCACCGACGGCGCACCATGTAAGGCTCACTGCCGAAGCCATGCCCGCGATTGGGCAGCATGATGAGGTCGAAGTCCTTGTTCGCTTTGATCAGTTCGTCTACGACAAGCAGCGTGTTGTACGGCGGAACATTCGTATCCATCGTGCCGTGCGCGAGCAGCAGCTTGCCTTTGAGGTTCTTCGCAAAATTCTGGTTCGCTTGATGGTCGTAGTTCGTCGTGCCGTCCTGATTATGCGTGAGCAGACCTTGCCACTTCTCTGCCCAATCGTCTTCGTAATTACGGTTGTCGTGGTTCCCCGCCTGGGAGACGCCGACCTTGAAGAAGTCCGGGTAGCGAAACATCGCGGCAGCAGTCGCATAACCGCCACCGGAATGCCCATAGATGCCCGCGCGGTCAAGATCAACCCACGCATATCGCTGGGCCAGTTGTTTCATGCCGGTGACTTGATCGGGCAGCGTATTGTCGCCCATATCGCCAAAGTATGCCTCGTGAAATTTCTTCGAGCGCCACGGCGTTCCCATCCCGTCAATTTGGACGACGACGAAACCCAGCTCCGCCAGCGCCTGCATATCGCCGCGCTCAGCCGAAAAGCTACGACCACGCACACTACCCGACTGCGGGCCGGGATAGATGTTGTTGATGATCGGGTATTTCTTGTTCGGATCGAGATGGGTAGGCTTGAACATCAGCCCGTAAAGATCCGTCACGCCATCACGC
>Ga0070694_100001304_pt1 | contig 14497 bp, 13 predicted proteins | sample KBSK1251metaG_FD_65470 | JGI IMG/M metagenome (GOLD analysis project Ga0070694, IMG submission 65470) | Corn, switchgrass and miscanthus rhizosphere microbial communities from Kellogg Biological Station, Michigan, USA - KBS K1-25-1 metaG | ecosystem: Host-associated > Plants > Roots >... | reverse complement strand
GACGAGCAGGCGCGGCTCGGCTGGAGCACGGTGAAATCCCACGCGCGCGGAAGCGCGGTGTGACGGGGAGGTCGTGGCGATGACGCAGAAGGAAGTCCTGGACGAGCTGAAGGGGCTCGTCGTCGAGCGGTTGAAGTTCGACCCGCGCCGGGCGGCGGAGATGACCCTGGAGACGACCCTGCCCAAGGGCGTCGAGGGCTCCCTCGGCCTGGACTCGCTCGACTTCATCGAGCTCTCGGTGGCTCTCGAGGAGCGCTTCGGCATCGTCATCGACGAGGGCCACGACCTCACGGACGAGTTCCTCTCGCTGGACTCCCTGTCGCGGTTCATCCTGGCGAAGACCGGCCAGGCCTGAGCGCGGGAGCGCCCGGTCCCGACCGCCGATGAACGCGCCGTGAGCCGGCCCGGGAGCCCCGCCGGCCGTCCCTCCGGCCGCCGTCCCGACATCGTGGTGAGCGGGCTCGGCGTCGTGAGCCCCTACGGCGCGGGGGTCAAGAGCTTCTGGACCGGCCTCGCCGCCGGCACCTGCGCGATCAAGCCCATCACCCTCATCGACACCGAGGGCTTCCGCTCGCGCATCGCCGCCGAGGTGCCCGCCGAGGCGGTGGCCGCCCTCGGGGTCTCGCGCCGCCGGTCGCGCGCCGACCGCCTCGCGCTCGCCGCGGCCCGCGAGGCGCTGGTCGACGCGGGCCTCGAGGGGCCCGCGCGTCGCCGATCGGCGCTGCTCATCGGCGCGGTCGGCGGCGGCATGCTCGAGGGCGAGGACTGGTACTGGGGCGAGACGCGCGGGCGGCCGTCCGGCAGCCTGCGCGCCCTGCGCTCCATCCTGCCGCTCTCCCACGCGGAGACGCTCGGCTGGCGCCTCGGGCTGACCGGGCCGAAGGAGACCGTGGTCATGGCCTGCGCCTCGGGGGCGGCGTCCATCGCCCTCGGCGCGGACCTGGTGCGGGGGGGCGTCACGCCCACCGCGCTGGTGGGCGGGGTGGACGCGCTGACCCACATCTGCTTCATGGGCTTCAACGCCCTCAAGCTGCTCGATCCGACTCCGTGCCGTCCCTTCGACCGCGACCGGCGCGGCATGTCCATCGGCGAGGCCGCCGCCTTCCTGGTGATCGAGGACGCCGATCACTGCCGGGCCCGCGGCGGGCGCGCGCACGCCCGGTTCGCCGGCTACGGGATGACCACCGACGCCCACCACGTCACCGCGCCGCACCCGGAAGGTGAGGGGATGATCCACGCCATGGAGCAGGCGCTCGCGGACGCGGGCCTCGCATCCTCCGCGGTGGGCTACGTCAACGCCCACGGCACCGGCACCCCGCAGAACGACCGCGCCGAGGCGCTGGCCCTGCGGCGGGTCTTCGGCGAGGGCGGGGTGCTGGTGAGCTCGACCAAGTCGCTGGTGGGGCACACCATGGCCGCGGCGGGCAGCGTGGAGGCGGCGGCCACGATCCTGGCCCTGCAGCACGGCCTGCTGCCGCCCACCGCGAACCTCGAGCACGTGGACCCCGAGGTGCCGTTCGACTGCCTGCCCGGCACCGCGCGGCCCGCCGAGGTCGGGGTGGCCCTGTCCAACTCCTTCGGGTTCGGCGGCCAGAACGTGAGCCTCCTCTTCGAGAAGTCGGCCCCGCGTGACTGAGCCGCGGCCATGAGTCACCATCGAGTCGTCGTCACCGGCCTCGGCACCGTCAACGCCTCCACCGCGGGCGGCCGGGAGGCCCTGGCCGGGGCGCTGGCGCTCGGCCGCTCCGCCATCGGCCCGGTGCGGACCTTCGCGCCGACGGATTGCGCGAGCCGGCTCGCCGCCGAGGTCGACGAGGCCACGCTGGCCTCGCTGGTCGACCGCGACGCGGCCCGGCGGCTCTCGCGCATCTGCCGCCTGGCGCTCGGGGCCTGCCTGCTGGCGGTGCGCGACGCGGACATCGCGGGCGGGCCGGGGCTCGGCATCGTGGTCGGCACCGAGCACGGCGACTTCACCTCGAGCCGCGACTTCGCGCAGGGCTACCTGCGCCGGGGGCCGGGGGGGCTCTCGCCGATGATCTTCCCCAACACCGTGATGAACACGATGGCCTCGGTCGCGGCGATCGCGGTCGGGGCCAAGGCTCCCTCGGTCACGGTCAACCAGGCCACCCTCGCGGGCGACCTCGCGGTGGCGCGCGGGGCGCGCCTCGTGGCCGACGGCCGGGCCGCGGCGGTGGTGGCGGGCGGCGTGGACGAGCTGTTCGAGGACGTCTACCGGCGGCTCTCGCAGATGGGCGCGCTCTCGCCGATGCGGAGCCGGGCGCCCGAGGGCTGCCGGCCGTTCGCGGCCGACCACAACGGCCCGGTGCTCGGGGAGGGCGCCACGTTCCTCGTGCTCGAGGAGCGGGAGGCCGCGCGGGCCCGCGGCGCGCGCGTCGTGGCCGAGATCGCCGAGACGGCCTGGGGCAACGTGCCGACCCCGCCGCATACCGGCCACGCCCGTCGCCGCGACGCGGGCTCGCCGGTGGCCCGCCTCCTGCGCGACCGCGCCTTCGAGCGCTGCTACGGGGCGGGTAACGGCGACCCGGCGGTGGACGACTGGGAGCGCGCGCTCCTCGCGCGGGACCTGGGCGCCGGATCCAGCCTGCTCCCGCCGGTGTCGCTCGCGCCGCTCTTCGGCCAGCACGGCGGCCTCGGCGCGCTGCGGGTGGGCGCGGCCGCGCTCGACGCCGAGCGCGGGGCGGCCTCGGTGCTGGTGCACGGCATCGCGCGGGGCGGCTGCCGCACCGCCCTGGTGGTGGAGCCGGCCGGATGATCGACGTCCTGATCGTGATCCCGGCCCACGACGAGGCCGCCACCATCGCCGACATCGTGGAGCGCGCGCGGCTGCACGGCCCGGTGCTCGTGGTCGACGACGGCTCCACCGACGATACCGGCGCGAGGGCGGCCGCGGCCGGCGCCGAGGTCGTCTCGCTCGGAGCCCGGCGGGGCAAGGGCGCGGCCCTCCGTCGCGGCTTCGCGGAGGCCCTCCGCCGCGGCGCGGCCCGCGTGGTGACCCTGGACGGGGACGGTCAGCACGAGCCGGACGAGATTCCCCGCCTGCTGAAGGTCGCGATCGAGGAGCCGGACGCGGTCGTGATCGGCGGGCGGCTCGCCGGGCTCGCGGAGGCCCCCGCCCGCGTCATCCCGGCCGGGCGGCTCGCCGCCCTGCGTGTGGCCGGGTTCTTCATCGACTGGCTGAGCGGCGCCGCGGTCGCCGACACCCAGTCGGGCTTCCGCGTCTACCCGGCGAGCCTGCTGTTGGCGGTGAGGCCTCGCCGCGGGGGGTTCGTGCTCGAGACCGAGATGCTGCTGCGCGCCGCCGACCGGGGGACGAGCCTTCGGGAGATCCCGATCACCCCGATCCACTTCGAGGACCGGCGCAGCCGCTTCCGTCCCGCCCGCGACGGGGTCGCGGTCGGGGCCTACCTGGCCGGGCGGATCGTGGGACGCTGGGTGCGCGAGGCCGCGGCCGGCGCGGCCTGGCTGGTCGGCATCTTCAGCCCGGCGCGGCTCCGGGCCCGGCACCGGGAGATGTATCAGGTCGCGGCTCCGCACCGCGCGCACGCGCCGGGCTGGGCGCTCGCGGTGGGCGCCTTCGTCGCGGACCGGGTCCTCCGCACCGTCGAGGGCGGCTGGCACTCGCCCCACGCCCGCGGCCTGCGCATGGCCGCGCTCGCCACCGTCGCGACCCCGCTGCTGCTGCCGCTGGCGCTGGGCCGGCGCGCGCTCGCCGCGCTCGGGATCGACTGGCTCACCCCGATGGTGCGGCGCCTCTATCCCCAGGAGGCGCTGGCCGGTACGCTCGAGGCGCCGGGGCCGCGCGCGGCCGGAAGCGGTCGCCCGGCCGACTACGACGTGCTGGTGGTCGGGGGCGGGCCGGGCGGCACGAGCGCGGCCACCTTCCTCGCGCGCGGCGGGCTCCGGGTGGCCCTCGCCGAGCGCGAGACCTTCCCGCGCTTCCACGTGGGCGAGTCCCTGCTGCCCGCGAACATGCCGGTGCTGGAGCGCCTGGGCGTGCTCGACGCGGTGAAGGCGCGCGGTTTCCTCGTGAAGTACGGGGCCTACTTCCACGACCAGGACATGGACCTGGGCTACCAGTTCTTCTTCCGCGAGGGGAAGCCCTGGCCCTCCTACACCTACGAGGTGCAGCGCGGGGAGTTCGACAAGATCCTGCTCGACCACGCGGCCGCGCAGCCGAACGTCACGCTGCTCCAGCCCACGACCGTCGAGCGGGTGGCCTTCGACGACGCGGGGGTCACCGCGACCGTCTCGGACGCCGACGGCACGCGGGAGATCCGCGCGCGCTTCCTGGTCGACGCGAGCGGGCGCGACGCCTTCATCGCCACCCGACACGGGCGGCGCCGCCCCATCGAGGGGCTCGGCAAGGTGGCCCTGTTCGCCCATTTCCGGGGCGGCCGGCGCTGGCCCGGCAAGGAGGCCGGCAACATCCGGATCTTCAGCTTCCAGCCGGGCTGGTTCTGGTACATCCCGTTCCACAACGGCACCAGCAGCGTGGGCTGCGTGCTGCACGCGCGCACGGTGCGCGGGCGCGAGGGCGACCTGGAGCAGCTCTACGAGTCGCTGATCGCGCAGTGCCGCGGCCTGGTGGAGGCCCTCGACGGCGCGCCGCGGATCACCCCGGTGCACAGCGCGGCCAACTTCTCCTACCAGACCGAGCCCGCGGTCGGCGACCGCTTCGTGTGCGTGGGCGACGCGATCGCCTTCCTGGACCCGATCTTCTCCTCGGGCGTCTACCTCGCCACCCAGTCCGCGGAGCTGTCCGCGATCGAGATCCTGAAGGCGTTCCGCGAGAACCGCTTCGAGGCGCGCCGGTTCCACGCCTACCAGCGCGCCATTCGCCGGGGCATGCAGCCCTTCCAGCGATTCATCCGGAACTTCTACGACCCGTCGTTCACCGAGATGTTCCTCAAGCCGCGCGAGTTCGCGGGGATGGTGGACGGGGTCACCGGCGTCCTGGCCGGGGGCGCCTTCCTGCGCATGACCTTCCGGATGCGGCTCTCGCTCGAGGTCTTCTTCACGGTCGTCCGGATCAATCGCTGGGTGCGCCGCCGCCGGGGTCTCGCCACCGAATCCCGCTTCAAATGGTAGGGATCGGCCGCCTCCTGCCGAAGAACTACCTGTTCACGATCCTGGGCATCGCGGTGGGCGTGGCCGGGCTGGTCGCGCTCGGCGCGATGGCCGAGCGCATCACCCGCTTCATCGACGGCGGCGACCGCTTCGTGCTCGGCCAGATCTCGGTGGCCGGCGAGGGGATGGGCATGGGCACCGGCTTCACCGCGGGCGGCCTCCTCCGGGCCAGCCGGATCGAGCAGATCGCGCGGGTGCCGGGCGTGGCCGCGGTGCAGGCGCAGGTGATGCTGCCGCTCAACCCCACCACCTCGCAGTTCCTGACCCTCACCCAGGAACTGATCCTGGGCGTGGACCCGGCGACCCCGATGCCGAACCGCCAGTTCCGGGAGCTGCCGGTCCGGAGCGGCCGCTTCCTGAGAGCGAACGACCGGGGCGTGGTGGTGGTGGGCTCGGACTTCGCGGCCTCTCGGAAGCTCGGCGTGGGCGGCCGGCTCGAGCTGGCCGCCGGGCGGACCTTCGAGGTGGTCGGGGTGCTGGACAAGACGCTCACCGCGCCGGACCGCTTCGCGATCGTGCCGCTCGACGACGCGCGCGACCTCTGGCTCCGGCGCGACCCGCTGCTCGTGCAGGTCTTCGCGGGCGGGGCCGGAGGCATGAGCCGGGCCGATCTCAACACCGGGGCCGCGGTGGCGTGGGCCGACGGGGTGGATCCCGACGACCTCGCGCGGCGCATCCAGGCTACGGTGGCCGGGGTGAACGTCACGATCCCGGGCGAGCTGAGCCGCCTCCTGCGCCAGTCCACCGCGTTCTTCTCCGCGCTGCTCTTCGGCATCGGCGTCCTCGGGCTCGTGATCGGCGGCCTGTCGCTCTCCAACACGGTGACCGCGGCGGTGTTCGAGCGGATCCGCGACTTCGGCATCAAGCGCGCGCTGGGGGCCACCGATCTCCAGCTCCTCCGCGAGATCCTGGGCGAGGCCCTGGGGGTCTCGATCTCGGGTGGGGTCATCGGGGTGGCGCTGGCCCTGGCCATCGGCACCGCGGTGGACGCGCGCGTGCTGCGGGACGGTCAGCAGCTCTTCCTGTTCTCGCCGCGGCTCCTGGCCTTCGCGATCGCGTTCTCGGTGATCCTGGGTGGGCTGGCCGCGACCTACGCCACGCTTCGGATCGTTCGGCTGTCGCCCGCCGAGGCCATCCGGCGGGGGACCTGAGCGGGCCGCGATGCTCGTCCGGGCGATCGGCCTCAGCAAGACCTTCCGCGGACCCGACGGCGGCCCGGTGCCGGTGCTCGACGGCGTGGACGTGGAGGTGAAGCCGGGGGAGTTCGTCGCGGTGGCGGGCGCGTCCGGCTCCGGCAAGTCCACCCTGCTCAACCTGCTGGGGCTGCTCGAGCCGGCCGACCGCGGCGAGATCTGGCTCGACGACGTCTGCGTGAGCCGGCTCTCGCGCCGGGCCCAGTGCCCGGTCCGCGGCCGGTCGATCGGCTACATCTTCCAGGCGTACCTGCTGATCGCCGGGCTCACCGCGCTCGAGAACGTGCTGCTGGCCGCCCGCTACGTCGGCCGCTCGCGGCGCGACGCGCTGCCGGCCGCGCGCGCGCTGATGGAGCGGCTCGGGGTGGCCCACCGCAGCGGCCACTACCCGTCCCAGCTCTCGGGCGGGGAGCAGCAGCGGGTGGCGTACTGCCGGGCCGTGCTCAACGCGCCGCCGCTCGTGCTGGCGGACGAGCCGACCGGCAATCTCGACGACAGTCACGCCGGCGTGATCCTCTCGGAGCTGCGCGGACTGTGCCGCGAGCGCGGCGCCTCGGTTATCCTGGTCACGCACCGGGCCGACGCGGCCGCCCTCGCGGACCGCACCCTGCGCCTGCGCGCGGGGCGGCTCGAGCCCGGAGGAGGCGAGGCTAGGACATGACCACGCGACTCGCGACCGTCACGCCGCGGGTGCTCGCGACCGCGCTCGTGCTCGGCGTGCTGCTGTCGGGCGCTGGCCCGCGCCCGGCGCGGGCCCAGGACACGAGCCGTACCTTCAACGCGCCCGCCGATCGGGTCTTCACGGTGACGCGCTCCGTGCTCAAGAGCCTCGGGTGGGACATCGACAAGGAGGATCGCGACGTGGGCTGGATCCGCACCGACTCTCGCCGGCTGGACGGAGACAACTTCGGCGTCTACGCCAAGGGCGTCAAGCACCGGCTGCGCCTGGTCATGACGCGCGAGGGCGCGAGCCGGACCACCGTGACGGTGGAGCGGCGCGTGTACAAGGAAGAGCGCATCCTCTTCGTCGACAAGGAAGAGGACATCAAGACCGACGACCGGTCGGTCGAGAAGCGGATCCTGGACGAGATCGGCCGCTCGCTCTAGTGGCGGCCCTGCGCGACGCCGGCGTCGCCGTCGTGTCCGTGGTGGGCCTGGCCGCCGTGCTGCTCGCCCCGGGCCTGGGGCGCGCTCCGCTCGACGATCCGGGCGAGGGCCAGCACGCCGAGATCGCCCGCGAGATGCAGGGCGGCAGCTGGATCACCCCGCGCCTCAACGGGGTGCGCTACTTCGACAAGCCGCCGCTGCTGTACTGGCTGACCGCCGCGTCGTTCGGGCGGTGGGGGCTCACCGAGCGCGCGGCGCGCCTGGCTCCGCTGCTGGGCGCGCTGCTCGCGGTGGCGGCCACGACCCTGCTCGGCGTCCGGCTCCTCGGGCTCGGCGGCGGCCTGCTGGCGGGGGCCGCGCTGCTCTCGTGCGCGCTCTTCGCCGCGTTCGGGCGCTACGTGCGGCCGGAGACCCTGTTCGTCGCGGCGATCCAGTGGGGGTTTGCGGGGTTGTTGTGGGGGCTGGGTCGGCCCCGAGCTGACGGCCCGGTTCCCGGGTTTGCTGTGCTTGGCTGTGTGGCGCTCGGGCTGGCGGCGCTCGCCAAGGATCTGCTGGGGATGGTGGGGCCGTTGCTCGCGGTGGCGACGGCGCTGTGGCTCGGAGGGCGGCTGCGGCCGGTGCGCGCCTGGCTGCCCGTGACGGGCGTGGTCGCCATGCTCGGGCTGGGCGTGGGCTGGTACGCGGTGGTGGCCGTGTCCGAGCCCTCCTTCCTCTGGTACACGGTGGTCGACAATCACGTCCTGAACGTGGCCCGCATGCGCGTGTTCCCCGACGAGGACGTGCCGCTCTCGGCGCTCGAGTTCCTCGCCGCGGCCGGCTTCGGCGCCTTCCCGTGGGTCCTCGCGGCCGGGGCGGCGGTGGTCGCGCTCGGACGGCGTCGCGCGTGGCGCGATCCGGCGGAGGCGCCGTGGGTCGCGCTCGGCCTCTGGGCGGTGGGCGTTCTCGGGCTGTTCGCGCTCTCGCCGTTCAAGCTGCCGCATTATGGCCTGCCCGCCTATCCCGCGCTGGCGCTCCTGGCCGCGCGGGCCTGGCGCGAGGCCGCGCCGCGCCCTCGCGGGCTGATCGCGGCGCACTTGGTCCTGTTCCTGCTCCTGGGCGCGGGGCTCGGGTGGGCCGGATCGAGCGACGGGCGGGCGTTCACCGCCGGAGTGTTCGGAGTCACCGACGTCTACTCGCGAAAGGAGGCGGCCTGGGGCCAGGCCTCGCCCTATCCGCCGTGGTCGGACATCCAGCCGCTGCTGATCCGCGCGTCGATCCTCCTGCTCACCGGCGCGGCCGGGCTCGCGCTGGCCGCGGCGCGGCGCTCCGCGCGCGCCGCCGCCGCGGTGGTCGCCGCGGTCATGCTCCTGACGGTTCCCCTCGTCGCCGATGGGCTCGCCGCGACCTCCGCGGCGCGCGCGGTGGCCGGCATGGCGCGCGAGATCCGGGCCCGTCTTTCGGCCGACGACGTGCTGGTGCTGGAGGGCCCGATCGAGAACGCGGGGGCGGTGGAGCTCTACTCGGGCCACCGGCCCGCGCTGCTCGACAGCCGTCGCAGCGTGCTCGGCATCGGCGCGACCTTCGCGGACGCGGCCGACACCTTCTGGAGTCCCGCGCGCTTCACCGCGGCGTGGGCCGGGGCGAAGCCGCCGTACCTGCTCACCACCCGCGCCCCCGCGCAGAGCATCGTGGCCCAGCTGCCGCCCGACAGCGTGCGCCTGCTCGTCGTCCAGAACGGGCGGTGGCTCTACGGTCGGGCGCCCGTCCCCCGCTGATGCTGACCCAGCTCATCATCCACTTCTCGTACCCCGGGGTCTTCCTGATCCTGCTCGCCACCGGCCTCGGGGTGCCGATCCCGGAGGAGCTGCCCATCGTCATCGCGGCCATGCTGGCCCGCTGGGAGGTCATGCACTGGTGGGGAGCGCTGCTGTCCTGCCTGGGCGGTGTGCTGGCCGGCGACATGCTGCTCTACACGCTCGGCCGGCACTTCGGTCGGCGCATCCTGCAATGGCCGCCCGCGCGGCGCATCCTCACCCCCGAGCGGGAGGCGCGGGTGATGGACGCGTACCACCGTCACGGGCTCAAGTTCGTGGTCATGGCCCGCCTGATCATGGGGCTGCGCGCGGCCGCGTTTCTCACCGCCGGTCTCGTGCGGGTGCCGTTCCCGCGCTTCCTGCTGGTGGACCTGACCGCGGTGCTGGTGAGCGTGCCGCTCTCGTTCGGGGTGGCCTACGCGATCGCGGACTCGGTGGTGGTGGCGCTGGCCCGCGTGCGCGAGATGCAGCTGTGGATCGCCGGTATCGCGCTGCTCGTGGCGGTCGCGTGGGGCCTCGTGCTCCTGCGCCGGCACTTCCGGGCGCGCGGGTGAGGGCCGCGGTCCGCGGCCGCGGTGGCCCGTGTGGTATCGTGAGCAGGCCGTGACCGAGAGCTATCTGCGCACGCTGTTCCTGCACCCGCCCGCCGCGGCGGGCTTCGACGGGGGCGCGGGATCCCGCTACCAGGCCCGGCGGGAGATCCGCTCGTTCTGGTACCCGACGTGGCTGGCCCAGCCCGCGGCGCTCGTGCCGGGCTCCCGGCTGGTGGACGCGCCGCCCGACGGCCTCACGGTGGACGACATGCTCCCGCTCGCGCGCGGTTACGACCTCTGCGTGATGCACACCAGCACGCCCTCCTTCGCCTCCGACCTGCGGGTGGCCGAGGCGCTCAAGGCCGAGAACCCCGACCTGACCATCGGGCTCGTGGGGGCGGCGGTGGCGGTCGCCCCCGAGGCGTCGCTCCGCGCGAGCCGGGCGCTCTCCTTCGTCGCGCGGAACGAGTTCGACTTCACGATCCAAGAGGTCGCGCAGGGGCGGCCCCTGTCGCGGATCCTCGGGCTCTCCTATCGGGTGAACGGCCACGTCGAGCACACCCGCGAGCGTCCGCCGCTCGAGAACATGGACGCCCTGCCGTTCGTGACCCCGGTCTACAAGCGCGACCTCACCGTCGAGCACTACGCGATCGGCTACCTGCGCCATCCGTACGTGTCGCTCTACACCGGCCGGGGCTGCCGCTCCAAGTGCACGTTCTGCCTGTGGCCGCAGACGGTGGGCGGGCAGCGCTACCGCACCCGCAGCCCCGACCACGTGGCCGAGGAGATGGCCCTGGCCGCGTCCCTGTTCCCGCAGGTCCGCGAGTTCTTCTTCGACGACGACACGTTCACCGACGACCTGCCGCGGGCCGAGGCGATCGCCCGGCGCCTCGGCCGGCTCGGCATCACGTGGTCGGTCAACGCCAAGGCCAACGTCCCCTACGCGACCCTGAAGGTGCTCAAGGACAACGGCCTCCGGCTCCTGCTGGTCGGCTACGAGTCGGGCAACCAGACCATCCTGAACAACGTGAAGAAGGGCGTGCGCCTCGACGCGGCCCGCCGGTTCACGCGGGACGCGAAGTCCCTCGGCATCGCCATCCACGGCACCTTCATCCTGGGGCTGCCGGGAGAGACCCGCGAGACCATCGCCGAGACCATCCGCTTCGCGGCCGAGATCGACCCCGACACCATCCAGGTCTCGCTCGCCGCGCCCTACCCGGGCACCGCGCTCTACGAGGAGGCCCAGCGCAACGGCTGGCTCGAGACCGACGAGCTGGTCGACGGCGCCGGCGTGCAGGTGAGCGCCATCGGCTACCCGCACCTCTCGCGCCCCGAGATCTTCCGCTCGGTAGACCAGTTCTACCGCCGTTTCTACTTCCGCCCGCGCAAGATGCTCTCGCTGGCTTCCGAGATGGTCCGCGACCGCCAGGTCATGAAGCGCCGCCTCTTCGAGGGCCGCGAGTTTCTGCGCTTCCTGCGCAGCCACCGGTAAGCACCCCCGCACGCCCCCAGTCGGCGGACGACCGTTTCGGGGGCGGCCGTTCCCGGTGAAGCGCCGTGCTAGCATGGGCGATACATGAAGGTGCTCGTCATCGACACCATCGCCTCCGAGGGGATCGCGTATCTGGCCGAGCGCGGGTTCCAGGTGGACCAGGTCTCGAGCAAGCTCGACCGGGAGGACCTCCTGGGCCGCCTCGGCGACTACGAGGCCATCGTCACGCGGTCGTCGACCACGGTGACCGCCGAGTTCCTCGGCCGGGCGCGCCGGCTGCGCATCCTGGGCCGGGCCGGGGTCGGGGTCGACAACATCGACGTCGACGCCTGCTCGCGCCAGGGCGTGGTGGTGGTCAACGCCCCTTACGGCAACGTGGTGTCGGCCGCCGAGCACACCGTGGGCATGCTGCTGGCCCTGGTCCGCAGGATCCCGCTCGCCCACGAGGCGCTCAAGCGGCTCGAGTGGGACCGCGGCATCTACGGCTCGGAGCTCTTCCGCAAGACCGCGGGCGTGCTGGGCCTGGGCAAGGTGGGCTCGCGGGTGGCCGCGCGCCTCAAGGCCTTCGACATGGAGGTGCTCGTGTACGATCCGTTCATCCCGGAGAGCCGGGCCCGGGACCTGGGCGTGCGGCTCACGGATCTGCAGACGGTGCTGGGCCGCGCCGATATCCTCACCGTCCACGTGCCGCTGACCGACGAGACCGAGAACATGATCGGCGCGCGCGAGCTCGCCGCCATGAAGCCGGGCGCGCGGGTGGTCAACTGCGCCCGCGGCGGCATCGTCAACGAGGCCGACCTGCTGGCCGCGCTCGACTCGGGCCACGTGGCCGGGGCCGCGGTGGACGTCTGGAGCGAGGAGCCGCCGGTGTCGCCGCTGGTCAAGCGCCTGATCCAGCATCCCCGCGTGGTGGTGACGCCGCACCTCGGCGCCAACACCCAGGAGGCGCAGGTCAACGTGGCGGTCGACGTGGCGCGCCAGCTCGTGGCCTTCCGCGACGGCGAGCTGGTCGAGCACGCGGTGAACATCCCGGTGGCCGATCGCGAGACCCTGGCCGAGCAGCGCCCGTTCCTGCAGCTCGCCGAGGTGCTCGGCCGCTTCTGCCTGCAGCTCGAGTCCGACAACGTGGAGCGGGTCGAGATCGAGGTGGCCGGGTACATGGCGCGGTGGGATCCCGAGCTCGTCGGCCGCGCGGTGCTGAAGGGGCTGCTCGAGGGGGTGACGGTGCAGGCGGTCAACCTCGTCAACGCGCACCTGATCGCCCGGGAGCGCGGCCTGTCCGTCGAGGTGCGCACCGATCCCGAGCCGGCCTCCGGCTACACCAACCTGATCACGGTCACCACCCAGGCCGGCACGGGCCGCAAGGTCATCGCGGGCACCGTCTTCGACGGCGTGCCCCGGATCGTGCGCCTGCGCGACCTGCACATCGAGTTCATCCCGGAGGGGCACATCCTGGTCCTGTCCTACGAGGACCGGCCCGGCATGGTGGGGCGGATCGGGTCCATCCTGGGCCGTCGCAACGTGAACATCGCCTCGATGCACGTGGGCCGGCGCACCCGCCGGGGGCGCGCCATCGTGGTCCTGCTCCTGGACGACGACGTCCCCGCCGAGGTGCTGGAAGAGGTGAGCAAGAGCGTGGAGGCCGACTTCGCGCGAGTGATCCGGCTATGAGCGCGCCGCGCCGTCGCCGCGGCGAGACCCCGGTCGGCGTGTTCGAGATCCGCCCGTGGGGCGGCTTCCAGACCATCGAGGAGGGTCGCGGCTACAAGGTCAAGCGGCTCCTGGTCCGGCCGGGGCAGCGGCTGAGCCTGCAGCGGCACCGCTTCCGGGCCGAGCACTGGGTGGTCGTCTCCGGCTTCCCCCGCGTGATCGTCTCGGGCCGGCCGAAGCGGCTCAAGCCCCGGGGAGCGGTCGACGTCCCCCGCGGGTCCTGGCACCGCATCGAGAACCCCGGCCGCGTGCCCGTCGTCCTGATCGAGGTCCAGCACGGCCCCTATCTCGGCGAGGACGACATCATCCGTCGCCAGGACGACTACGGCCGCGCCGGCACCACCCCGAGCGGCAAGACCACCCCGAGGAGCAGGAAACGGTAGACCGGCCGGCAGGAACCGGGGCAGTGAACGGTAGACCGCAAAGAGCGCCCGCCCAGCCCGGGACGCCCGTCCGCGGACGCGCAGTGGCTTGGCGAGGCGCAGCCGAAGGCGAGCCGAGCGGATAGGTAAAGAAGCATCCCGAGGCAGCCCGAAGCGGGTAGCCCCGACCCGACCAACCTCCAACCAGATCCACAGCGGGTAACCCCGACCCGGATCAACCCCCAACCCCCGAAAGGAGCCACCCCCATGCCCCCCCAGACCCGTTACCTCTTCAGCGCCGCCATGGACGTCGACCCCGCCCAGGAGCGTCTGTTCAACGAGGTATATGACCGGGAGCACGTGCCGAGCCTGTTGACCGTCCCGGGCGTCGTGGCGGTGTCCCGCTACGAGCTCCAGCCGCTCACCATGAGCATCGGTGGCCAGCTCAAGACAATCGTGATCGAGCATGCGCCAAAGTATGGCGCGCTCTACGAGATCGAGAGCCCGGAGGTGCTGGTGAGCGAGGCGTGGGCGAAGGCGGTGGAGCAGGGGCGGTGGCCCACGCAGGTGCGACCGTACACCCGCAACCGCCAGCACACCCTCTACCGGCGGCTGCCCTGAGGGGGGCGGCGGAGCCGGCTCAGCGCATCAGGCTCGAGATGTTGAAGTAGAGGGCGAAAAGCCCCAGGTACTCGTGCAGCACCGCCTCGCTGCACCGCCGGCGCCGCCACCACCCGTCCACGGTCGAGCACTCGTCCTGGGTCACCGCGATGCCCGCCTCGACCGCGCCCGCCGCCTCCCGGCTCCAGATGAGCCGGACGCGGCGGGCGTGGAAGGCGCTGGTCACCAGGGTAACCCGTCGCCAGCCGCGGGCCTTGGCGGCGGCGACCACCCGCCGCAGCTCGGTCTCGGTGATCTCCACCGGGTCGTCCAGGGTGACGATCGCGCTCCGGGGCACGCCGAACTTCTCGAGCGCCGCTACCGATTCGCCCTGGAAGTCGAGAGAGCGGATGCCCAGGTCGAGCAGCGTCTGGACCCGCTTCGGCACGAACTGACGCGAGACCAGGACCTGCGGCGCCCCGCCCGCCTGGAACAGCGCGGCGGCCCGCGCCTCCCGACCGGGAGTGCCGCCCGCCACCACCACGATCGCGTCCGCCGG
>Ga0070694_100001303_pt1 | contig 14499 bp, 11 predicted proteins | sample KBSK1251metaG_FD_65470 | JGI IMG/M metagenome (GOLD analysis project Ga0070694, IMG submission 65470) | Corn, switchgrass and miscanthus rhizosphere microbial communities from Kellogg Biological Station, Michigan, USA - KBS K1-25-1 metaG | ecosystem: Host-associated > Plants > Roots >... | reverse complement strand
ACGGATGCGGTTTCGCGGAGTGCTGCGGTGAAACTGAAGGCGGGCATCAGCACGGCGACTCCTGCTCCGAAACGCCCCTCGCGGGGTTCAGGCGCCACCAACCTCCAACTGCCACAAACCTCGACCACCGACTTGCTCGAGCGCGCGCGGCGCGGGCTCCACTAGCTCGAGCGCCGCTGCGGCCCGCTGTTTCGCGCATGCGGACCGCTGGTGCGCACTGCATGCTCGCCGCTTTTGCGCGGCGCGGCGCGCGCCCCTGAGCGGCGTGTGGGCACGATCGGCAGGTCGAGGTCGAAGTAAAACCGCGTCCCGCCCCCTTCCCCGACGCGCGATTCCACCTGCAGCTCCGACTTCATCGCCGACACCAATTGACGACAGATCGCGAGCCCAAGGCCCGACTGTGAAAACAGCTGGCCGCGCCGGCCCACTTCTTTGCGCAGCGGCTGAAACAGCGTCATGAGCTTTTCGGGCGGAATGCCGTGACCGTTATCGCGCACCGAAAACCGGATCCGCGCGGGGGCGTCCGCCCCCCCGATCTCTTCCGCACCGAGCTCCACGGTCCCCACATCGGTGAACTTGAGCGCGTTGGTCGTGAGATTGAGCAGCACGCGGCTGAGCGCGACCGCATGGCCCAGACGCTGATCGTTTGTCGGAGGGACGACCAGCTTCATGCTGAGCCGCTTTGCTTCGGCGATGGGCCGCACGATGTCGTGCACCGATTTGATAATTCCGGTGACGGAGAACGGCGTGGGCCCCTGCTCGACCAGCTGATCGCCGCCCTGCGCGAACTCGATGAGGTCGCTGGCGACGGAGGAAAGCCCGAGCGCGGCGGTATAGATCAGACCCAGCTGGCGGTGCTGTCCCTGGTTGACTGCGCCGGTCTGGCCCCGCTGCAGCGTCTCGGCGAGCACAAGGATGGAGGTGAGCGGCGAGCGGAGATCGTGCGCGACGTCCATCAGCAGTGCCACGCCGTCGCTTCCCGAGAGCTGCTGCGCAAAGGTCTGCGCCCAATCGGGCTGAATCGTGATCCGCACGTGCTCCATCGCGCTGAACAGCGGCAGCAGCTCGGTGTCCGGAAGACCGACTTCGCGCCATCCCTCCACGGTTTCGTTGCGCAGCAGCTCGAGCAGGCGCCGGCCCAGCGAGGAACGAATGCGCCGATCGGGCTTGGGTTGCACCGAAGCGTCCATCCCCGCGGCGTAGTACGCCTGGTGAATCGCGGAGGCAACCAGACCCGCCAGGTCGCTGACTTCATCCTGGCCGGTCGAGCGCGGGCGCTTGCCCCAGCTCAAGAGCACGGCCCGAATGGCGTTGCGGAGAACTTTGCAGGGGACGCAGCGCACATCGGTGCCAAACGGATGCGGCGGAATGGAGTGGCGCGGCTGAAACGGCGGCGGCGCGGGAGTGAGCCGTTGTGGAGGCACGGGCATCGTACACTAGAGAGCTAAGTCGGTTTCATCACGACGTTTCGCTACGGCGCGATCCACCCCTCCCGAATGGCATAACGCACCAGATTGGCGGTGTCATGGACGTTCAGTTTCTTCATGAGGCGTCCACGATGGAACTCGGCCGTTTTCACGCTGATATGCAGGACTTCCGCGATCTGCTTGGTCGATTTGCCTTCGCCCACGAGCTGGAGGACCTGCCGCTCGCGTGGGGTGAGGTGCGACCCTTCTTCTTTCTCTGTGGTGGCGCAGACGTCCACGATCGCCTGGGAGGCCCCCGGGCTGACGTAGAGCCGCCCGTCCCGCACTTCTTCGATCGCATGGATCAGGTCGTCGGCGCCCTGACTCTTCTGCACGAACCCCCGCACGCCGGCCTTCAACGCCTCACGCACGAAGCGGGCATCGTCGATGCCGGACAGCAGGATGACCGTGACCTCGGGGGCGACACGCTGGATCTCGCGGGCGGCGTCCACACCGTTCAGGACCGGCATGGCGACGTCCAGAATCGCAACATCAGGCATGAGGCGCTGGACGGCGGCGACGGCCGCTTGGCCGTCGGCCTCGTCAGCAACGACCTCCAGGCCCCGGCGCTCGAGCAGCGCCCGCAGGGCCTGGCGGAGTACTAGATGATCGTCGGCGAGTACGAGTCGGAGAGGCATCCTTAATACTTCTGCTTCAATGCGACTTCCGCAACGACCGACTACGAAGGTTTTGCCTGACGCTTGGTGGCGCGGGCGCGCGGCAGGGTTGGTGCCGGGACAGGGTGGGGGGTGGGGGTGCTACGCCGCGGCGGGCACGGCGGCAGCTCCAGCACGAACCAGAAGCGGGTGCCCCAGCCGAGGCGCGTCTCGACGCGCAGCTCCGAGCCCATCGCTTCGACCAGTTTGCGGCAAATCGTCAGCCCCAGTCCGGTCTGCGAGAACATGCGTCCCGCCCGGCCGTTCACCCTCCGCATCGGATCGAACAGCGTGGACAGCGTCGCGGGGTCGATGCCCCGCCCCGTATCGCGTACACTGAACTCCATGTGATGCGTGTCCTGATCCAGCGCCACGACTTCGACGTGGCCCTGATCCGTAAACTTCAGCGCATTCGTGGTGAGGTTGAGCAGCGCGCGACTCAACGCGACGGGATGACCGAGGCGTTGATCCATGGTGGGCGGCTGGAGCCGGAGCGACAGCTGCTTCTCTTCCGCCATCGGGCGCACGATGTCCTGCACCGACTCGAGCGCGGCCGTCACCGAAAACGCCACGGGCGCGGGCTCCACGAAGTGATCGCTGCGGGTCACGTCGATGATGTCGCTTGCGACCGAATTCAGTCCCAGCGCCGCCGTGTAGATCAACCCCAGCTGGCGCCGCTGTACGTCGTTGACGGGGCCGCTCTGTCCACGTTGCAGCGACTCGGCAAGAAACAGCACCGACGTCAGCGGCGAACGCAGATCGTGCGCGACGTTCACGAGCAGCTCCATCCCCGCGGCGCCGCGCAGGTGTGTGGTAAACGATTGCTCGACGGGTTTGCTGATCGCGGTGCGCATGTCCTCGATGGCCCGCATCAACGGCGGCAGCTCGCTGTCCGCAGCGCCGCACGCATGCCAGCCGCGCACGATTTCCGCGCGTAGCTCGTCCAGCAGCTCGCGCCCGAGGTCGGACCGGAGCCGCGGATCGGCGACCGGCTCGGGTGTGATCTGCGTCTCCAGGATGCTGGTCGCGAGCGCGATCAACAGTGCGACGATTGCGGACACGTGCGGCGGGCCTGCGACATCCTGCTGATAGCGTCTTACAACGCGATCAGCGGCGGACTCGAGGATTGAGGTCCAAGCGCCCACGCGCGCGCCGCGCTCGATACGCGGAACGGTGAGAGAGGAAACCCCTACAGGAATGGCTTGTTGGGCAGGCATCCGCGCTTTGGTGGACTAGGGCTGGCCCTAATATCACACCGACTCGGGTCACACCGCTAGGAGCGAGAAAACCCAGTCGATACGCCAGAAAATCAGTTTCCCCAAGTCGGAGGACTGGGGAAAACCCCTAGCCCGCTAGCGCGAGTCCCCACACAGAATGGCGACGATGCGCTCGGCGGTTTTTCCATCCCAACGTTCTATGACCGGTGGTTGAGGCCGCCGCGCCGCGGCAGCCTCGCGCGCCGCGCGGGCGATCGCGTCGCGACGCGCCGCGACGAGCCGGTTCGTCCCCTCGGTGCACGTGATCGGCCGCTCCGTGGATTCGCGCACGGTGAGACACGGAATTCCGAGGAACGAGGTCTCCTCCTGGAGACCGCCGGAGTCCGTGATGACCAGCTCGCTTTCTACAATAAGGCGCAACATCTCGAGGTACGGCACCGGATCGAGCAACGTGAGCCGATCCGAGGGCGGCCGCCACGCCATGGCGGCGAGTCGCGCGCGCGTCCGGGGATGTACCGGGAACAGAATCGGCCGCTCGGCGCTCAACTCTTCCAGCGCGCCCATCAATTCGCCGAGTGCAACCGGATCGTCAACGTTTGCCGGACGGTGCAGCGTCACCACCGTGTACGGCGCGGTGCCGGTACCGCGCGCTCCGTGGTGTCCGTTCCCGTTGCGGCGCGCGGTGGGAAGCAATGCGACCAGCGAGTCGATCATGATGTTGCCGACGAAATGAATTCGCTCGGCCGGCACGCCCTCGGCGCGCAAATTGTCGATCGCATCACGCGACGGCGTAAACAGGAGATCGGACAGGCGATCCGTCACGACGCGATTGATCTCCTCCGGCATCGACCAGTCGCGGCTGCGCAGTCCCGCCTCGACGTGCCCGACGCGAATTCCCAGTTTCGCGGCGACCAGTGCGGCCGCGACCGTCGAGTTGACGTCGCCGTACACGAGGACGATGTCGGGCCGCGTCTCGAGACAGACGGGCTCGAAGCGCTGCATGATCGTCGCCGTCTGTTGGGCGTGCGACGCGGATCCGGCGGCGAGATTGAAATCGGGCTCGGGGATCTGGAGCGTGCGGAGAAAGCTCTCCGACATCCCCTCGTCGTAATGCTGGCCGGTGTGGACGATGACGTGGCGGACGTCGGGGCGGGCCGCGAGCTGGCGCGCGAGCGGCGCCAGCTTCATGAAATTGGGCCGCGCGCCCACTACCGACAGGATCGTCTGCTGCCTACCGGTCGTCAGCGGATCCGCGTGAGGGAGTAGATCGCGAGGGGCAAGGTGACGGCGATGCCCAGAATGCGCAACGTGCGCTCGGAATCGCCGCGCGACGGCACGCTCAGCTTGTCACCGGCGCGGAGGTTGAGCTGATCGAGCGTGTAGCCGCGGGCGAGCGCGTCCTGCAGCGGCTGCCCGCCCCAGATCAGATCCTTGCCGCGCTCCACCTTCATGCCGCTGGGCTTGGCACGCGCGCCGAGGCCGCCCGCCTGCGAGAGCACATCGGTGAGCGCCTGGCGCGGGCTCGCCGAGTAGTAGCCGGGGCGGCCGACGTCGCCTTCGATCAGCAGGCGCACGAGCGGCTGCACCTGGACCACGGGGTTGCGCAGATACTTGGCCAGCTGGGTCTGCAGATGCGCCGCCAGCTCCCCGCGGAGCACGCCCTGGAGCGATACGGTGCCGAGCTGAGGCAGCTCGAGGGCGGGGCCGTACTGCACCGTGAAGGTATCGGTCAGCTGTGCCTCGCCGTCCACCCGGATCAGGATCCGGTCCCCCATCTGAAAATCACCGTTCGTGAGCCGGTCGCGGATCACCGCGGCCTGCGCGCGCCCGCCGGGCGTATTCTGAGCCTCGGCGCGCGCCAGGTCGGCCGTGAGCTTATCGCGCGTCGCGAGCGTGGCGCTTTCGGGCTGCTGCGCGGCGAGCAGTGAGGCACAGAGACACGCACTCGATACCATGAAAAGAAGACGCATGATTATTCCACCGTTACGCTTTTCGCGAGGTTCCGCGGGCGATCGACGTCGCACCCGCGCAGCACCGCGATGTGATAGGCAAGGAGCTGCAGCGGGATCACGGTGAGGATGGGCGAGAGCAGCGGCGCCGTCTGCGGCACACGCAGCTGGTAGTCCGCCAGCGTGCTGAGATCGCCGTTGCCTTCCGACGTCACCGCGATGATGCGTCCGCCGCGCGCCTTCACCTCTTGCATGTTCGACAACACTTTGGGATAGACCTCGTCGTGTGGGGCGACGAAGACCACCGGCATCTTGGCGTCGATCAAGGCAATGGGACCATGTTTCATTTCGGCAGCCGGATAGCCCTCAGCATGGATATAGCTGATTTCCTTCAGTTTGAGAGCCCCCTCCAGCGCGACCGGGAAGTTCACGCCACGTCCCAGGTACAGCGCGTTGGGCGCCGGCGCAAATTCCTCGGCGATCATCTTCACTTCCGGCTCGAGCGCGAGCGCCTGCGCGATGAGCCCGGGCAGCTGCCCTAGCCGGCACACCAGGTCCTGTCCTACCTCCAGCGACAGGCCGCGCTCACGCCCGAGATAGACGCCCAGCAGCGCCAGGGCCACGATCTGTGAGGTGAATGCCTTGGTGGAGGCGACGCCGATCTCCGGCCCCGCGTGCAGGTAGATGCCGCCATCGGACTCGCGGGCGATGGTGCTGCCCACCACGTTGACCAGCCCGATCACGCGCGACCCGGCCGCGCGTGCCGCCCGCATCGCCTCCAGTGTGTCCGCCGTCTCCCCGGATTGCGAGATGGCGACAGTGAGAGTTCCGGGAAGCGGAATCATGCGGCGGTAGCGGTACTCCGAGGCGTATTCGACAGTGACCGGAATCTGGGCTAACGTTTCGATCAGATGCCGCCCCACGAGCCCGGAGTGCCACGAGGTGCCGCACGCCACGATCGTGATGTGGCGGATCGCGGCGCAGTCGGCGGGCGTCAGATTCAGCCCGTTGAGGCGTGCTTTCCCATCGTCGAAGATCAGCCTGCCGCGCAGCGTGCTGCGCACGGTCTCCGGCTGTTCGGCGATCTCCTTCTGCATGAAGTGCGCGTACCCGTTGAGCTCGATCGCATCGAGGTCCCAGGTGATGTCGTCCACGGCGCGGAGCTGCACGTGGGATTCGCGATCGATCACGTGGTAGCTCCCCGGCGTCAGCACGGCGATGTCGCCGTCGTCGAGATGGACGATGGACCGCGTGTACTCGAGAATGGCGGCGGCGTCGGACGCGACGAAGTACTCGCCGTCCCCGATCCCGAGCAGCACGGGCGAACCCTGCCGCGCGACGACGATTTTCTGCGGATCGTCGGCGGAGATGACCGCCAGGCCGTACGTGCCCACGACGTGCTCGAGCGCGGTGATGACTCGCGCTTCGAGCGTATCACCGGGCGCGTCCTCGATCAGATGGGCCAGGGTCTCGGTGTCCGTCTCGGTTCGGAAGATGTGGCCCGCACGCTCGAGCGCGGCGCGCAGGGTATCCGCGTTCTCGATGATGCCGTTGTGCACGACGGCGAGACGCTCGCCGCAGTCCGTGTGCGGATGGGCGTTGCGCGTCGTTGGCGGTCCGTGTGTGGCCCAGCGAGTGTGCGCGATGCCACAGGTTCCGGCGACGGGTTCGCGCGTGATCAGCGCTTGCAGATCCGGCACTCGGCCCGCAAGCTTCCGCAGGTCGATGCGGTCGTCGATCTGGACCGCAATGCCGGCAGAATCGTATCCCCGATATTCCAGGCGGCCGAGTCCACGCACCAGAATGGGTGCGACGCTGCGCTGGCCGCTGCCGGTATAACCAATGATCCCGCACATGTCAGTTTTTCTCCGGTCGGACGACATGAAGACCGCGCGCCGACAGCTGTAGCTCTGGATGCTCCGAGTCCCCTTCCGGGGGCCGGATCATCCCGAATTGCTCCAGCTGTGACTGTTTGGCGAGGAGTAGCCGCGCGACGTCTTCGGCGCCCAACAGGGCGCCGCACCGGGTGCACCGCAGGCCGCTAATGCGATCCGCGCCCCAAATCGGTATCGGGTGCGCCGGCTCGGGCGTGGTGACGTCGTCGCGCGAGCGCGCTTCACAGCTACGACAGTTCATGCCTGTGCGCCTCTCAAGTTCCGGGCCGTCATCAGACGCGGGCCCTGCAGGAGGCCAACTCGCAGAGCGGCAGACACTTACGCTCCGTGGCGAGGCGCGCGCATCCTGGCAACCTGTCCGGCCACCCCGGCAAGGCCACGACGCTGTGGTTCTCGCGCAGCAGTTCCGGCCCGCGGAGCGGCCCCCCCACCATCCTAACTCGTTGGCCGTAGCTACATTTCCGCGGGCGGTCCGCGCACGACTCCTGCAGCGAGATTGAGCGCTGATTGTTACGTCCCCGTTGCACACCGACGTTGTTGCCGTCCCGGGCACCGGCCCCGAGAGGAATCGCATGCGCAAGACACCGCCGTCGGCGCGCCCCGTCGGCGTTCTCATTGCGAGCGAGCAGGAATGGACTAGCCGTTCCCTCGCCAGCATTCTCGCTCCCCAAGGGTATTGGGTCCTCAAGGCCTACACGCGCGCGCAGACGCTCGCGCACATTCGCCGCGACCCGCCCGACGCGATCATCATCGACGAGCAGCTGCCCGACGGAGACGGCTATGCGCTGTGCCGAGATCTGTACGAGCAGGACATGATCTCCCCCAGCACGCCCGTGTTTCTGTCGCTGCCGCGCCCTCCGACGCGTCGCGATCGCCTGGCCGTGTTGCGGGCGGGCGCGTGGGCGTGTCTCGGCGAGCCGCTCGACGCCGAGGAGCTCGTCGCGTTGCTGGGCGTGTTCGTGCCCGCCAAGCTGGACGCGGAACACGCGCGCATGACGGGCCTCGTGGACGAAATGACGGGCGTGTACAACGCCCGCGGGCTCACGCGGCGCGCCGAGGAGCTTGCGGCCTACGCGTCACGCAGCCACGCCGGGCTCGGCTGTGTCCTGATCGCGCCGGACACGGAATCAGGCACGCCACCGCTGACCGTCATGCGACGCATCGCCGCGGCGCTGCGGTCGGCGACGCGACATTCGGACGTCGTGGGACGCGTGGCCGAAGGCGCCTTCGCGGTGGTCGCGGTCGACACCGATGACGGGAAGGCCCGGCGCCTGGCGGAGCGACTCGCCGCCGCGATCCTGGCCGACGCGAACGGCGGGAACGCGCCGGCCGTGCCGCCGTTCCGGCTGCGGGCCGGCTTTCATGGCGTCCCCGACTTTCATGACGCGTCGATCGATTCCGCGGAGCTGATGTTGCGCGCGACGGCGGCGCTACAAAAGGCGCGGACGGATCAGCCGGACGCCTGGTTGCAGCAGTACCACTAGCGCGCGACCGCGTCGCGCCAGCCGACGGGATACGTGACGGGCAGCGCCGGCGCGAGGCTCGCGCCATCGCCGACGAGGGTGATGTCGGCAGGTAAGAATCCCGCGATCGGCCAGCGAAACGCACCGAACGCCTCCCGCGCGATTGGAATGCGCTCGGGCTGGTAGCCCAGGAGCTGGGCGGCCACCCAATCCACGGCAGGCGCGCTTGTCCCGCCAAACAGCCGGCGCAGCGGCAGCGGCTGCGGCGCGAGCGGCCCATCGCCTTGCCCCGCCACGATCGCGTCCACGATGTGGAGAACGGCACGCTGGGGAGTGTCCGCGAGCGTCCCGTCCGGACGTCCATATAGAAGGATGCGGTTGAGATCGAGGCAGGTCCGCCACAGCGTGTCGTTTCCGGACCAGGCTCCTTCCACCCCCAGCACGTCTCCCGACACCCGCACCAGGCGATCGAGGAGCCGGGTCGCCTGCGACCAGCTTCGGCGTCCCGCCTGCGACGTCGCCAGGTTCTGTCGATCAAAGGCGAACTCGAGGGCACGCTTCAGTCGGCTGCTGCCCGGGTAGCAGTCACCTCCCGCCGCCGAGCCGCCCACCCGGTGATGCGGCAGATATTCCTTGTTGCCGTTGATCCCGATGAGATTCTTCAGCGCGCACGTCAGGCCGGCTTTCTTGTGCGTCTTCAATTTGGGAAGGTTGAGAATCACATCGGCATCGATCACGTCTCGAGCCACGAGGTACTGGTGGCGACCGACGCCGTGGGTCGCCACCATCTGGCTCGGATCATATTGGGTCACTCGGAACGACGCCCGCTGGTCGGTGATCGTCTCCAGCAGACTCTCGGTTCCGAGATCGAACAGGACGAAGTCTTCGCGCGGACGCTGGTTCTCCTGGGGCAGACGGACGCCATGGCGGATCTCGCACGTCGTCCTGCGAAAGTCCCAGGTACCCACGAATCGAGGGTCAGCGGTTTGCAGCGCGTGCGCCCAGGTGCCCATGCCCGTCGTGCGCAGCAGTTCATCGAAATCACAGGCCTGCAGGGGTGCATCGCCGACCACCACCCGCGCCGGGTTTGCCCGCAACACTTCCGCCACCACGGCGCGGATAACGGCGGCGTTCGTGAGCAGCGGCTCCATCCCCCAGGGCCCGTGGTTGCGGTGCATCACCCAGTTGGGCTTCACCAGGACCCGCGCGCCCGGTGACACCAGCCGGCCAAACGCCCCGGCGCCCGGCGACGACCATGCCAGCAGCTCGCCCAACCGGGCGATGCCGCGCGACACCGCGGCGTCGCCGTATGACGCATCGGACAGCTCGACCATCCCCACCCGCGAGCCGGCCTTCACGGTCTGCGCTCACTCACGACCGGGCGCAGCTTGTTGGCAGTGGTCCGAGGAATTGTGTCCATGAACGCGAGGTGCACCGGGAGTCCCGGCAAATTGGCGCGTAGGGTCTCGAAGATCTGTTGTTGGTTCTCAGCCGTGAATCCTCCGGCCGGAACAAGCCGAACCTCCACACTCAAGTCGGGCCGCTGCCACACCTGGAATTCACGGACCGGGTGGTCCTTGAAAAGGTGCGGAAACGTGATCCCATCGACCCACCCGCCATCGGCGAGCCACACGCGATCGGCCTCGCGTCCCAGGATCTCGCGCAGTCGCAGGACCGGATGTCCGGGACGGCTGTCGGCCGGGAAGCGCGCGACATCCCCGACGCGGTAGCGGATCATCGGCATGCCGTCGGCGTGGAGCTTCGTCACGAGGATCGGCGCGTCGCGCTCCGGCGTTTCGGGTTCGATGAACACGTTGGCCCAGTCGACCTCGAAATCCGCGTCCCTCGCACCCACGACCTGGAACGCCATGAGCCCCACATCGCGGGATCCGTAGCGCTCATGCACGGGCCGGTGGTAAACGCGCTCGATCAGCTCGCGGTGTCGGGGCAACAGCTTCTCGGCGCCCGTCACAAAGCAGTGTGTCGGATACCGCGGGGGTTGCGGCTCTCCCTGCACGACGTCGGCGAGGGCCCCCAGGGCACTGGCGTAGGCGATCAGGCACCGCGGGCGCCAACGTTCGAGCTCCTCGTGGTCGCGCCGCAATTGGGCGGGCGAGAGGCGCAGGCATTCGAACCACCGCAAATTCTCGATGAACGAGTACAGTTGCTCCCTGAGTCCATCGCTCGCGACGGGATCGAGGTGATGCCCCCACAGGTACGCCGTCCCAGACCCGCCCGGCACACCGATTCGCTCCATGAAGTGAGTTACGCCACTCTCGCGCCAACCCAGCTCCTCGGGACCCATCCAGATCTCCGTGGGCGTACCGGTCGAGCCGCCCGTGGCGTCGCGCCGGAGCGTCTCCGGCGCGGTGGCACGAGACAACAGACCCCGGCTCGCGGACTGGACCGCTTCGCGCTCCAGCACCGGGAGACGCGCGAAGTCTGCGAAGCTGAAGTCTGCGGCCGGGTCAAAGCCCGCGGCGTCCAGGGCTGCTCGGTAGAAACTCGTGTCCCGGTAGGCGCGACGGACGACGGCGCGCAATTGCGCGAGGATCCAGTCGCCTTTCCGCGCGTCACTCCACCCCGCGGCAGCCAGCCGGAAACGCCGACCCGCGCTGCAGTGGCGCATTGCCGCACGGCGCGACGGACGCAGGGCTCGTTGGGCCCGATACAGCGGCAGGAGTACGCCGCGAGCGAGCACCTCTCGCACCAGCCCGATCACAGCACGCTACAGGACGCCGTGCAGTTTCCGACCAGCGACGGCGAATCCTTCCCCTTCGTCCGCCGTGGCGTAGCCGGACAGGTAGCTGTAGTGCCGGTACACACCCCTCGTCGTGCGCACGTCATTCAACACCACACCGAGCAGGCGGATTGGCAGGTGATCCAGCACCGCAAGTTTCGTATGCGCCAGGGCGAGGTTCGTCGTGCCCGTGCGCAACACGAGCAGGAGGCTTCCAGTCAGGGTTCCCAGCGTGTACGGATCGACACCAGAGCCAAGTGGCGGGCTGTCCACGATGATCACGCCGTACTGCGCGCGCACTCGCTCGAGCAGCTCCCCCATCGTCGGATACCCCAGCAGCTCCGGTGAGTCGCGGAAGCGCGACCCGGCGCCGATGAAGTCCAGAGAGGGATACAGCGTCGTCTGCGTTACCGCTTCGAGTGACAGGCCACCGGCCAGATAGTCCGTCAGCCCGACCTTGCGTGCGCGCTTCACGACGCGATGCAAGGCGCCGCGGCGAGAATCCCCATCGATGAGCAACGTGGCTTTCCCAGACTCGGCGCACGCCAGGGCGAGGTTTGCGGAGACGAACGACTTCCCGTCACCGATCCCCGGGCTCGTGATCGTGATCACCATGGGACCGTTGCCACCGTAGAAATGCGTGAGACTCAGCCGCACGCTGCGCATCGCCTCGATGACTTGTGCGACTTCTTCATCGTCCGGACCCGCGGCCCGGTTGCGCACGTGCGGCAACACTCCAAGGATCGGGAGTCCCATTTGACGCGTCACCTGGTCGGGATAGCGCATGCGCGGGTCGACGCGGTCCGCGAGGACAGCCCCGACGAGTCCGAGACCAAGGCCGGCGACGAAACCCAGGACGACCAGCCGCGAGGCTTTCTCTTTCAAGGGATCCTGCGGTGCCACGGCCGCATCGAGGATCCGTATGTCGGCGACGCTACTCGCCTCGGCAAGACGCGCTTCGTCGTAGCGTTGCTGCACACTCGTGAACAGGCTGGTGGCCAGGTCAACGTCCCGCCGCAAACGGGCCTCCTCGATGGCTCGCTGCGGAACGCCTCGCAGCTGGCGCTCGCCGGCCGCGATCTGCGGCTCCAGGACGTGCTCACGGGCAACCAACTCGTCAATGAGCGCCTGGGCCAGCGACGGAATCGTGCGTTGCTCCAGCTCCGCGATCTGTCCGAGCAGGCGCTGCACCGCCGGGTGCTCCACCGTGTAGCGGGTGCTCAAGGCACGTACTTCGGCCTGTTTCGCCGTCAGGTCACGGAGCGCTCCGCTCACTTCCGGCGAATGCTGTACAGCCGTGATGAACGCCAGGCCCTCCGGAGACCCGCCCGACTCCCGCGTCCGGGCGAGCACTCGCTCGATCGCGCCCCGGTCGCTGCGCAGTTGTTCCATTTCGAGCCTGGGGGCAAGCGCTACGGTCGCAGACGCCGCCTCCACAGTGGGAGTAAACGTCGCGTTCCGAACGCGGAAATTCCCGAGCGCGTCTTCCGCCCGCCGCAGGTTTTCGCGAGCTGCCCGGAGTTGTTCGTCGAGCAGGGTGCCCAGCTGATGCAGCTTCACCCGTTTGAGCTCCGCGCCCACCTCGACGTAGCGCTGCGCGATGGCGTTGACGGTCGCGGCCGCGCGCGTCCCGTCCTCCCCCGTCAGTCCGATGCGCAGAAAATTGCCGCCGGGGTCCAACGAGATGCTGAGCGCGCCGGCCAGGCCCCTGGCGGCGTCGCGCAGTGGTCTCACCGTGAACGCGAAATCGCTGCCGGCGGGGAGCGCGGCCGCGGCAGGCGACCAACGAAACCCAAGGGCCGCGCCGACTGAGTCGCCGACCGTCCCCTCCTGCAGCAGGTCCCCCGTTGCCCCAAGCAGGCGAAACGAACTTCCCGTCTTGTCCACCACCACGCGGTACTTCCCGGGCCGATACGTATCGCTGACCGTGAAGCCGACAAACGCGCGGCCGGCGCCGCGGGCCGGCGAGACGTATAGCCTCAGGTCGCGCGCGACTTGATCGAGCACGACATAGGACTTGAGCAAATCGACCCAGGCGAAAGACTCGAAGAGCTGATTGGCGCCGATCGGCCCCCGGCCGGCGCCGCCACGCGCTTCGCTCGACTGGATCCAAATCGTGGCCTGAACCTGATAGCGAGGCGGCAGGAATCGACCGGCGCCGATGCCGCCGACGGTCCCCGCACCCGCCAGCGCGAGTATCCACCACCGGTAGCGGAGCGCGGCAGACCCAAGCCGAGCCCAGTCCGTGGATTGGACCGGCGCACCGGCCAGGTCTCCCGACACCTCCGGGCGTGCGCCGCGAGCCCGCGGGTCCACCGGGGACGGCCAGGCATTGCCGGGGAGCTGGGGGTGCTCGGGACGGCCTTGGAAGGTCATACGGCGCCCTACCGCAAGCGTGATACCGCACGAATGCCCGCAGCTGAGAGCAACGTGCGGGTGTGACGTAGAGGGTCCGTCAGAAAGTGTCACGGAACACTGACAATGGCGCGCTCAATACGCAGAATTCTGTCAGCCGTTCGCCACACTATCCTTGACACGTCTCTGAACGTGCTGTAAATGCATCACTTCTCGGAGTCAGCAGATTCACGCCTTCGGGCCCGATCCGTGCCATGGAATGTCAAAGCAACCGATATCCACTCGTCGCCGGCACGGAGGGTTCGCCGACCACATGTCCGACATGGGCTCAGATCAGAACCAGGGGCGGGTGCGCCCAGGGCCGACCGTCCCTCGACGCACGGCTGTGAGCCTGCCGCAGCTCACCCCGGAGCTGAAGTCCGGCATTCACATTCTCGTTGTAGACGACGAGCGCTCGATGCGGGAAAGCTGCGCGACCGTGCTGCGGTACGAGGGCTACGAGGTGAGCCTGGCAGCGCGCGGGGACGAAGCGGGCCAGATGCTCAAGCGAACGAAGTTCGATATCGTGCTCCTGGATCTCTACATGAGCGATGTGCCGGGCATGCGCCTGCTGCGCATGTGCCTCGAAGCCCACCCGGACACGATCGTCATCATGATGACGGGCAACCCGAGCGTGGACTCGAGCCTCGAGGCACTGCGCGCGGGAGCCTGGGACTACCTCCCCAAACCCTTCTCCGGCACGCATCTGCAAATCCTCC
>Ga0070694_100001302_pt1 | contig 14515 bp, 10 predicted proteins | sample KBSK1251metaG_FD_65470 | JGI IMG/M metagenome (GOLD analysis project Ga0070694, IMG submission 65470) | Corn, switchgrass and miscanthus rhizosphere microbial communities from Kellogg Biological Station, Michigan, USA - KBS K1-25-1 metaG | ecosystem: Host-associated > Plants > Roots >... | reverse complement strand
CTCGTCGCCAGCCGGCTCGTGCGTCGGGTGTTTGCCGGACCTCAAGATCTGCTGTTCTCCGACATCGGTAACGATGCCGGGAAGCGGATCTGGGAGGCGCTCGGCGGTGCGACGGTGATCCTTTACAGCTTGCAGTGGCAGCGGCCGGTGCGGCCGGCGCGCCACGCGCTCTCGTGGCTGCGAGCCCGGGGCGTGCCGGCTGTGGTCACGCGGGGTCTCCGCCCGTTGAGCTCCGTCGCCGATTCCTTACTGGCGCGCTGGCGCCCGCGCGCCGCGAGCGACGGTTATTCGATCGAAGATCTGCCGTTGGACATGCTGGCGACGCGCCTGCCCGACCTGCTGGCCCGGCGGGCGTTGCAGCCCGAGTATGACGAGCAGTGGCTGGACTGGCTGTTGGACATCGCGCAGCAGAACGAGCCGGGCCGGGTGTTGCGCCGGCGGCTGGTTCGCAATGCGCGCCAGGAGCCGGCTGGTTGGTTTCTCTACTCCCTCGAGGCGGGGAACGGTGGTGGGGCCGAAGTGCTCCAGCTCGTCGCGCGAAAGGATGCGAGCGCGCAGGTGCTCGACGCGCTCCTCGATGACGCCTGGAATGCAGGCGCGACGATGGTCGCGGGGCGGCTCGAGCCCGGCCTGATGCGTGAAATGTCCGCGCGGCATTGCTACTTCCGCGAGGCCGGCCACTGGACATTGGTTCACAGCAAGAATCCGGAGCTGCTCGAGGCGATCCTGGGGGGCGATGCCTTCTTCAGTCGCCTCGAAGGCGAATGGTGAGTAGGTAGGCCCTCACCACCCGCCCCGCCGTCCGAGCATCACGGCAGGCGTCGCCATCATGATCTTCAAATCGTTGAGCGCGGAACGACTGCGGATGTATTCGAGATCGTAGCTGAGCTTCTCGCGCACATCGTCGACGCAACTGTCGTACGCGCGATTGATCTGCGCCCAGCCGGTAATGCCGGGGAGCACCTGCTGCCGCCGCGGATAGTCTTTGATCTCCTTGCGCAGCGTGGCAAAAATCGTCGGCTGCTCGGGGCGCGGGCCCACGATGTTCATGTCGCCGACCAGGACGTTCCACAGCTGCGGCAGCTCATCGAGCCGGAATTTTCGCAGCACCCGACCGATGGGCGTTACGCGCGGATCGTCTCGCCGCGCCCACACCTCGGGCATCGGTTCGGCGTCCACCCGCATTGTCCGGAACTTATACATGACGAATGCGACACCGCCGTCGTCGGCGTGGCGCCGCCAGTTGCCACCCGCATGATCGGGCGCGCGGCGATCGAGCCCGATGCGGCGCTGCGTGAACAGCACCGGGCCGCGGGAAGTCAGCTTGATCAGCAGTGCGATGATGAACATCGGCACCATGGCGATCAGCAGGGCCACCGATGCGATCACGACGTTGAGCGCGCGTCGCGCTCGGTCGGTGGGTAGGGCCTCTGCGACCGTAACGGTCCAAGGAGATGGACGTAACTGTGGGAGCGTCATGCCCCGTGTAACTCGCAAGCGCTGTGCCGATTAGAACGCGGATGCTGCGTCGACGCCACATGGCATCCCCACTGCTCTGTAGGGGGACCGCGACGGCGGTGCCGGTCCGGCGCTGAGTCGTGCGCGGTATAGGTCTTGCCTGCCTTCTCTATTTCGATGACTTCCAGACCTCTACCCGCGATCCGGCCCGGATCGACAGCGGCGCTGTTACGTCGCGCCAGCCCCCCGCCGATGCAAGTCACGCAGGACGATGAATCGGGTCCCGATTGGCGGCGCTTCTGGAGCGCGGTGCAGCGCTTCAAATGGATTGTGATCCTGGCGGTGCTTGTAGGACTCGGCGGCGCATTTGGGGCCACGCGCGTGCTGCGTCCGGTCTACAGGGCGCAGTCCAACGTGTGGGTGGATGTCCCGGGCCGGCGTGGCGAGGGCGCATCCGACGCGCGCGGACCAATCCGCCAGGGTGCGCTGCTCGACGCCGACGACTGGGTGGAGCTGTTGCGGTCCTACATCGTTCTGGATCAGGTGGTCCGCGATCTGAAGTTGTACGTCCAACTGAAACGCCCCGCCGACCGGCCGTTTTTCCGCAATTTCGCGGTCAGCGACGAGTTCCGGCCTGGGACGTACCGGCTCACGACCAGCGCGGACGGCAAGGGCTACGCGCTCGCGAACAGCGATGGTGCCGAGCTCGAGCACGGCAGTGTCGGCGATTCGGTCGGCCGCAGCTTGGGATTTCGCTGGGCGCCCCCCGTGGGCACGCTGCCGCCCGATCACACAATCGAGTTCTCGCTGACGACGCCGCGCGACGCCGCGGCAACGCTGGCCGAGCAAATCGACGTGCGGATGGATCTGAACGGCAACTTCCTCGCGGTCGAGCTGCGGGGGACCGACCCGACCGTCATCTCGAACATTCTGAACGCCGTCGGGCAGCGGTACGTCGCAGTCGCGGCGCAGCTCAAGCGCGAGAAGCTCACCGAGCTGACGAAGATTCTCGAAAATCAGCTGATGACGGCGCAACGCAATCTCGACGACGCCGAAGGCTCGCTGCGGAGTTTTCGAACCAAGAACATCACGCTGCCATCGGAGCAACCCAACAGTGAGGGCGCGACCGCCGAGTCTCGCGATCCGGTAAAGGCGACCTTCTTCGACATGCAGAGCCAGCGGGATCAGCTGCGGCGCGATCGCGAGGCGCTCGAGCGGTTCCTGGCGGACTCGACGCTCCCGACAGACGTGCTCTCAGCGCTCGAGTCGGTGCAGCACGCGCCGGAGCTCTCGAATGCGCTCAAAGAGCTGAGTGACAAGCAGGCGCAGCTGCGGACGTTGCGCTATCACTACGCCGAGGAATATCCCCCGCTGCAACGTCAGGCGCGGCAGGTGGCGGAGCTGCAGCAGCGCACGATCCCGACCCTCGCGCGCGAGCTGGTCTCGCAGCTCGCGGCCCGCGAGCGCGAGTTCAGCCGGCAGGTGGATGCCGCGTCGGTCGACCTCCGCGGGATACCGGCTCGGACAATCGAAGAAGTGCGGCTGCGGCGCAACGCGCAGCTCAAGGAACAGACGTTCACCGCGCTGCAACAGCGGTACGATCAGTCCCGGCTCGCGGCCGAAGCCACGGTGCCGGATGTCCGCGTGCTCGATCCGGCGGTCGTGCCGCAGCGCCCGGTCAAGAACACCAAGCCGCGCCTGCTGCTCATGGGCCTCGTGTTCGGTCTGGGCCTCGGCATCGTTGCCGCCGTCGTGCTCGACCGGACGGATCCTCGGGTGCGCTATCCCGAGCAGGTCTCCCGCGACCTCGGCCTGCCGATCATCGGCGCCGTGCCGCACCTCCGTGCCAAGGAACCGGCCGAAGTCATCGAAGCGCTCCGGGGCGTGCGTCTCAATCTCTCGCACGAATACGGTCCCGGCCCGGTCGTGGTGACGGTGACGAGTCCTGAGCCGGGCGACGGAAAGTCGTTCATCTCCGCGAACATCGCGCTGTCGTTCGCCGACGCCGGCCAGCGTACCCTGCTCGTCGACGGCGACATCCGGCGCGGCGTGTTGCACCGGCGCTTCAAGAAGAACCGCCAACCGGGCCTGGTGGATTTCCTCACCGGAAAGGTGGGCTTCGACCAAATCGTTCAGGAGACGGCGTACCCGTTGCTCTCGTTCATCGGGTGTGGGACGCGCACGCAGCGCGCCCCGGAGGTGCTCGGGTCGCCGGTGATGACCGAGCTCTTCGCCGACTTGCGGAATCAATATGAAGTGATCGTGGTGGACAGCCCGCCACTCACCGCGGGAGTCGATCCGTTCGTGCTGGGAACGGTGACAGGGGCTTTGCTGGTCGTGTTGCGCACGGGGAAGAGTCACCGGGGCATCACGGGAGCGAAGCTCGAGGTGCTGGACCGCCTGCCGATCCGTTTGCTCGGCGCGGTCTTGAACGACGTGCCACGCGGCGCGGCGTATGGTTACTACGCGTACTACTCCTACTACTTGCCGGGCTATGAAGCCGTCGACGAGGGCGACGCCCGGCGTCCATCGAACCCTCAGGTGGTCTAGCGCTATGAACCGCTTACTCTCGTCGATCACAGTTGGCGCGGTGCTGCTTGCGGCGGCCGGGGCGACCCCGGCAGCCGCGCAGAAGCCGCTCACCGCGTTTCAGGCGGGCGACCGGATCCTGCTCCGGGTGGAGGGGGACTCGGCCCTGTCGGACACGTTCACCGTTGTCGCCGGGCCGGCGCTGCGGCTTCCAAACATCGGCGAGATCTCGCTCGCCGGCGTACGCCGCACCGACCTCGAGAGTCATCTCGCGCACGAGCTGACTCGCTTCATTAAGGATCCGGTAGTGCAGGCCCGGGCGCTGATCCGCGTTTCGGTCGTAGGAGAGGTGACGCGGCCGGGATTCTATGCGGTCCCCGTCGATCTCGTGCTGCCGGACGCCTTGATGTTGGCCGGTGGCGCGACGCAGACGGCGCGCGTGGATCGGATGACCATTTTGCGCGGTGACTCGCCGCTCTGGGACGGCTCACGGCTCCAGACGCAGATCGCACACGGCGCGACGCTGGATCAGCTCGGAATTCAGGCCGGCGATCGGATTCAGGTGCCGGGTCAGCGCGACCCCGAATCCAAGTGGCGGCTCGCGGGCATGGTCGTGACGACGTTGGCGACGATCGTCACCGTCGTCGCGGTTACAACGCGCTAGGGTTTAGGCCGGCGCAGGGCGGCAGCCACTCCTTGAAAGCGCAAACTTCATGGCAGCTGATCACGGCCATGTGAAGATCGTCGAGGGTGCGGCACCGGCTCGTGCGCGCGCCACGTCGCTCGGCTCCCGCCAGAAGTCGCGTGCCCGCGTGACTGTCAAACGCACCTCCCAGCGGGCGTAGGCGTCTGCGCTCACGGGAGCGGCCACGTCCAGTCGCCACAGCTGCCGGGATTGCGGAGGGATGGCGGCCAACAGTCCCACGCCTAAGCCGCCTTTCACTCTGCTGTCAACGCCGAAGGGAGCGTCGCCCGCCCACATCCTCCCCGCGTCAGCGAAGGTTGCGAGCCCCAGCGCGACATGTCGGGTGACCTGGCCGATCGAACGGCGCGCTTCGAACCGGGCGACGGCCCGCACTCCGCCGGCGATGCGTGACCCGTTGTAGCCCCGTACGCCCCCCTCGCGGGATCCGAGCCTGAGCTGGAAAGGGAACCGCTCGTCCCTCGCGCCGGAAAACTCACCGCTGCCGATGAAGACGTACGCGGAGGATGGCTTGACGTACAAAGCCAGCCGGCCGCTGGCGATCATGGAATCCCAGCGATCCCTGTTCTGATCATGACGTGCCTCTCCCTCGATCCGTAGCGCGGCGAAAGACGTTGCCGAACCGAGTCCGGCGTAGAAGTCGCCGGAGAGAAAGATGTCGTTGTCAACCGCGCCGAACCACGGGACGCTCCGCCCGAGGACGGCGCCGAACTGCACGCCCGTCGCGATGTCCTGCGCTCCAGCGAGGGCGTCGAAACCGCGGACCGTCCGGAACGCGAGCGACCGCACGCCGACGACAGCGTTGAGCCGCATGTTGTGGACGGGAGCGAAGGGGCGGGCAAGTGGCGCACTCGTGTCCGCGACGAATCCGGAGTCGGAGACGATCACGGCCTGCGCCACCGGTTTCACCAGCTCATGGGTGACCAGGCCGCCGACGAAAGCGCTCCGCCCCGCGAGGCCGATGCGCACGACGCCCCCGTAGTCGCCGAAGCGGCGTCGCGCGCCGAGCGCGATGCCTTGGCCGTCGGGACGCAGGAACGAGGTGTAATCGTGCACGTCGCGGAAGCCGATGTGCCAGCCAGTTCGCTGCAGATCGGTGATGAAGACGTGGCCGAGGGCGACACTCACCGTACTGCCGAGGGGAGTGCGGTCGGCCGTCAGCCCGAGTGTGTAGGGTCGATCGAACACCTGATAGGCGACGAGCTGCATGCCGACGCCGTTACGATAGGCGAACCCGCGCTCCGCGCGCACAGCCAGGTAGATGCCGCGGCCATCGACATTGCCATTCCCGATGCGCAGCGCCGCAGGACGCCCCTTGCGGACGCGCAGGCTGAAGACTGTAGGGATTTCGTCGATGGTTTCGACTTCGATGCGCACGCCGCCCACCGTGTCGGAGACCGCTCGCACCGTCGCATCGGCGAGGAATGGCTGGAAGCGCAGAATGCGCTCCGATTCCGCGCGCAGCCGCTCCGTACACGGCTGCCCGACTGACAGTAGCAGAAAGTTGCGGATCACATCCGCTCTGGTGGTGGTGTGGTGCAATCCCACGGTGCGCGCCACGGTGCGCAGGGACCGGGGAAACCGGATGAACGACGGGTCGTGCGCCACGATGCTTACGCCCGAGACGATCTTGCCATCGCACTGCGCGGCGGCCGGATTCGAAAGCGCAACGAGGAGCAGCACGACAAGTATCCAGCACGCGTATCGCATCGTTTCGTGGGGCAAAACGTACGCCGCGCTGTGTCTTTGGAGTAGTAAGTCGTTCGTGCGATAGCCCGTCCCGGGCCGTGCCGGCATCATTCCCATCTGTGACGAGCATCCTGACGCGCCGGCGGACGGTCATCGGGGTCGCCGTGCTCACGGCGCTCCTGGCCGGTGGCGCGTGGTGGCGGGCCGCCTGGATCGTCAATCAGCTGCTGCGCTCGTGGGCCGCCGGGATCATCGCGGAAAAGTCGGGGGACGTGTACCGGCTCGACGTCGGCCGCGTACGGTTCAACTTCGCGCTCCGGCGCGTCGCCGTCGATTCCATCCTGCTGACGACCAACCGAACGCTGAACACCCTGCGGCCACGCCCGCTGGCGGCGCTGCGCTTTGCGTTTCACCAATGCACCATCAGTGGCGTACATCTCATCACGCTCATCCGCAACGGCGGCCTCGTCGCCGAGTCCTTCGGGTGCCGTGCGGTGAGCGTGGCGGTCGTTGTGCCCCCGTCCAGCGGCCTTCCCGACACGCTGGGACAGGTGCGCGCCGAGCCGCGGGCGTTTCTTACCGTCCAACAGAGCCTTCGGCTTCCGTATTTCGCTCCACGGATCCGCATCGCGCGGAGCGACTTCCCGCACGTTTCGCTCGACTTCCGCCTGCAGCGTCCGCGGGCCAGCGACGCTCGCTTCCAGCTGAAAGATCTGCGCTGGCGCATCGGCGGGTTCGCCATCGATCCCGCCGATGGGGCCACGACAGACCGCCCGCTGTTCAGCCGGACGGTCCAGCTTGCGGCAGGCAACTTTGTGGGCCGTCTCGACAGCGCCACTGCGGTGCGGGTCGGCGCACTCGAGGCGAGCCTCACCGACTCCACCCTCGACGTGCGCGGCGTCGCGTTCGCGCCGACGGTGAGCGACGCCGCGTTCGGCCGGTCGCAGCGCTACCGCCGCGGTCTGATCAAGACCACGGTCGGCCGCATCGCGGTACAGGGGATCGACGTCGGTGCGTTTGTACTCGGCCAGGGGCTGCGTGCCAGGCGAGTCGAGCTGGATTCGATGCAGCTGGACGTCATGATCGACCGGCGGCGCGCGTCCAATCCCCAGCGCCAGCGCCGCCGGACCCCGCAAGGCTGGATCGCTGGCCTGGGCCGCACCGTGAGCGTCGACTCGGTGCTGATACGGCATGGGGAGATCGTGTATCGGGAACGCCGCGGCGACCACGCAGAGGCGGGCGTCCTCACGTTTGCGCGTCTCGACGTGGTTGCGGTCAATGTGCGCCACTTCATGGGACGGCGGACCGGCAGCGATCCCATGCTCCTCACCGCCACGGCGCACTTGCAGAACGTCGGGCGGCTCGACGTGCATTTCGTGGTGCCGCTCGATGCGCCGCGGTTCGACATGAGCTTCCACGGAACACTCGGTGCCATGCCCGCGACCAGCTTGAATGTCTTTATCCGCGAGACGATGCCCCTGCGTCTCACGAATGGTCGGGTGGTGGGCATCAGCTTCCACGCGACGGTCACCCATGGTGTCGCGCGCGGCTCGGTCACACCGCGTTACAACGACTTGTCCGTAGCGGTGACCCGCCGCGGCTCGACAGGGATCCTGGGCGCCGGCGGGATCCTTGGCGGCGCCGCGCGCGGAATCGCGTCGTTGGTGGGTAACTGGACGAAGGTGCGCGCCAACAATCCCCGCGATACGGGGGCGATGCCGCGCAGCGGCACCATCCACCACACCTTCTCCCCGGACGAGACGCTCCCGGCATTTCTGTGGGCGAGCGTTCGCGACGGGCTACTGTCGGTCGTGCGGAAATAGTAGAAGGCACGCTGCATGCGCTCGGTTCTCCTCGTTCTCGTCCACGTCATAGCGCGGCTGGTGGTGGCACTCCTCTGGTTCTTCACACACTGGTTCGAGGGAATGTTCTCCTCCCTGCTGTGGCTCGTGGCGGGCGTCATCTTCCTGCCCACGACGGTCCTGTGGTATACCGCGGTGCAGCATTGGTTCGGGGGACAGTGGACGCTCGGGGCGGTGGTGGGCATCATCGTAGCGCTCGCGATCGATCTCGCGCCGGTCCGCGATCTCCCGCCGGTCCGCGAATATCGTCGGCGGCGGGCGTAGATATGCTGCATCGACTATTGCTCATCGGCGCGGTGCTCGTGGGATGCCGCCCCGCGGCGGGGCAGGTCGATGTCCGCTCTCCTGCCGAGCTCGTCGCGGAGCGTATCAGGACTCGCATCGAAGCGGCCGGCATCGTCATGGAGCTCCGGGCAGCCGGCGAGCCGGTCTACGCCAGTCTGGTCCTCCCCAGCTTTTACGAACGGCGGCTGTACCGCCCCGCCTGGAGTGACGAGCGCGGGCCCACTCGACTCGCCGACAACCTGATCGATGCGCTGCGCCGGGCGGATCTCGAGGGGCTGCGGTCTGAGGACTACCATTTAGCCGGCATCGAGACCGTCCTCGCGGCGGTGCGCGCCGATGCCAAGCGCGGCCCGGCATTAGCCCCCGATCGATGGGCCGAGCTCGATCTCCTGCTGACGGACGCGTTCCTGGTCTACGGGGCTCATCTCCTGGCGGGACGGGTGAATCCCGAAACCCTCCGTCCGGAGTGGGTGTCGAACCGGCGGACCGCCGACATCGCCGTCGTCCTGGAGGCAGCGCTGGCGTCGGGCAATATCGCTGCCGCACTCGAGGCGCTGGACCCACCCGAGGTTGGCTTCCGGCGCCTGCGCGAGGCGCTGGCGCGTTATCGCGCAGTGGCGGCAGCGGGCGGATGGCCGGCGATCCCGGAGGGGTCCATGCACGCGGGCGACCGCGGCGCTGCAGTGACGGCGCTGCGCCAACGGCTCCGTCTCGAGGACGGCCTCGTCGGGGACGGGGAGGCAGAGGAGCAGCAGGGGGACGACGTCTTCGACGCCGGGCTCGAGCAGGCGCTCGAGAAATTTCAGCGACGCCACGGCCTCACGGCAGATGGGGTGGTGAGCACCGCGACTCGCGCCGAGCTCAACGTGCCCGTGGAACGTCGTGTGGAGCAGTTGGAGCTGAACCTCGAGCGCTGGCGCTGGCTTCCTAAGGATCTGGGACGCCGGCACATCATCGTGAACATCGCGGCGTTCGAGCTGGAGGTGATGGATGGGGACTCGCTGGTGATGTCGATGCGGGTGGTCGTGGGGCGCCCTTTTAACCGCACTCCAGTACTCAGCGACACCATGCGGTACCTCGTGCTCAACCCCTACTGGCACGTCCCGAGCAGCATCGCGACGACGGAGCTGCTCCCGAAACTCAAGCGGGACCCGTCCTATCTGGCGCGATACAAACTGCGAGTGTTCCCGAGCTCGCGTCTAGACGCGCAAGAAGTCGATCCCGCGACGGTCAATTGGTCTACCATCACCGCCGCACACTTCCCCTACCTGCTCCGCCAGGATCCGGGGCCGCGGAATTCGCTCGGACGCATCAAGTTCATGTTCCTCAACAAGTACCACGTCTACCTGCACGACACACCCGCGCGGCCGCTATTTGAGGAAACCCAGCGGGACTTCAGCCACGGATGCATCCGCATTCAGCACCCGATCGAGCTCGCCCTGTATCTGCTCCGGCACGATCCGCGCTGGGATCGCAACGCACTCCTCGCGGCCCTAGACGACGCGGAGGACCGCAGTGTGCCGCTGCCGGAGCCGATGCCGATCCACTTGCTGTACTGGACGGCGTGGGCCGACGCAGACGGGACAATCCAGTTCCGGCGGGATATCCACGATCGCGATTTGCCCCTCTTTACGGCTCTGCGAGCACCCCCACCCAGCGCAAAGTAGTCCCCATAGGTACCTTGTGAGGCGTACCTCCAAAGGATGAGGACGTCTACCACAAGAGAGGGACTACGCACGGCTCTAGCTTCGTAAGTCGCCTTACTTATTCGTCGTTCGCGCTCGGCACGCTCACCGTGGTCGCTGCGCCTCGACCTGCCGAGCCGCGCGCGACGGTAGCACCGGTATTCTCTGTCCGGTATCGGAACGTGGTCTCGCCCGACCGGGTGAGGGTGTTGACGGTGCTCCCGGGTGAGACCGTGACGCTCGAGGTGGTGGCCCCCACGCCGGGATCGGGCTACGTCGCTCGGCCGGCGGCGGGGCGGCTCGTGCCCATGGCCACGGGCCGCTGGGCCTGGACAGCGCCGCCCGCGCCGGGTCTCTATCCCATCAAGGTCGTTGCCCCCGATGGCGGTGACTCGGTTACGGTGCAGGCGTTCGTCGTCGTCCCCTATGACCGGTTCCAGGGCGAACGCCTGAACGGCTATCGGATCGGCCGCTATCCCGACAAACCACTGCGCGGGCTCGGCAGCTACAGCCTCCCAGCTGGGTTCGTCGAGGTCACGCCGGAGAACGAAGACATCCTGGTTTCTCCCCATTTCCGACTCAAGCAGTTTCTGTGCAAGGAGCCGGGCGGGTCCCGGAAGTACATCGTGCTGAACGAGCGACTGCTCGTCGCGCTCGAGTATGTGCTCGCGCGGGTGCACGAGGCCGGCTATCGGGCGACCACGTTCCACGTCATGAGCGGCTACCGCACCCCGGCCTACAACCGGTCGCTCGGCAACGTGCGCTACAGCCAGCACCAGTTGGGCGCGGCCGCGGACATCTTCATCGACGAGAACGGGGATGGCAGGATGGACGACTTGAATGGCGACGGCCGCAGCGATATCCGTGATGCAGAGGTGCTGTATCGCCTCATCGACGCCGCTGCCGCTCGACCGGAGGCCCAGGGCCTCATTGGGGGGATCGGCAAATATCCCGCGACGGCGGCGCACGGTCCGTTTGTTCATATGGACGTGCGAAACGGCAAGGCTCGCTGGTGAGACCTGTCATGAGCGCCTGCAGCGTCGGGCCGAGCATCTTTAGGATCTGGAGCGGCAGCGCGCTGGTGAAGTTGTAGCGGTCGGCGGCGGCCCCTGACACGAACGCGGTGATCGTGCCGTAGAAGCGGTCGCCAATGAAAAAGACAACCGTCGCCGTCCGGTCGATCGCCCGGTCCTCACTGACAAGACCGTCCCGCCCCTTCATGCGGAATCGATTGTCACCAGTCCCGGTCTTCGCGCCGATCATGACGGGCGAGCCGTCGGCAGCGCGCACCGCACCGAACGCGCGTCGCGCCGTGCCGCGCGTGACTCCAGCGACCATGGCGGCCCGCACGACCGCCGCGATTTCGGACGAGAGCACGCGTTCCCCCCGGGGTGGCGACCGACGCAGCACCGTCTCGTAGGGCGTACCGGCGGCGAAGTCGAGCTCTTCCACCCGCTGGACCGGGTAGCGGATCCCATCGCTGAGCAAGATGCCCACCAGCTCTGTGAGATCGTCGGGGCGGTCCGCGGAGCTGCCGATCGCCGTTGCGTAGGAGGGCATGAGCGACTGGAACGGGTAGCCCAGGCGCGCCCACGCGCGGTGGATCTCGCGGAAGGCCTCCGTCTCCGGATTCGAGCCGATCCGCCGGTCCGGCGCTGCGGGGCGCGCGTGCGCGGACCGCTCATCATGGAGCTCCTGGCGAACGGCGGCGCTGGCGTCGAGCACATCCTGCTGCAGCGCACTCGGATGGCGGTACAGGTACGCCGCTACCCAAAGCTCCAGCGGGTGCATGCCGGCGAGGTGCCCACGATCGGAGATCGAGAGACCGATCGGGTCGGACCCGTCGTACAGCTCAGCGACGCGGGCGTCGGAAAGGGGCTGAAAGAAGTGGCCGAACTCGGCCAATCCGGCCTCGGGCGTCACGGAGCGGTACGCCCACGCGAGCTGCGTCACGGACCGACCGCGCCTCAGAGCTTCCAGCACCGGCCCGGAGTCCGCGTCCGCGTACTTCTGGTAGAAATGCTCGATCAACTCACGGCCCTCGTCGTCGGCCATGCGGTCATCGTGGTCCCAGGTCAGCTCCGCGCGATGACCGCGTAGCAGGTACACACTGCCCGGCAGCCGAGACACGTAGTAGTGCACGATGTCCCGCATGATGCGAATGAACGGGAGGTTCACCGACCGAACGAACGCATCGCGCACGGAGACGGTCTCGTGGTCGTCGGTGCTGTCGACATTCCGGAACATGTGACTATCGCCGCCCGTCAAGCTGTCGTTGGGGCTGGCCGAATAAGGGCGCGACATTGCGGCTTCCAGTATTCGGTCGAGCGAGACACCCGGGTTGGCGGCCAGATATGACAGCGTCCACGCGGTAATCCAGTCGTCCGCGCCTACCGGCTCCGCGCGGAGGTTCACAGCCGGCCGGCCGACGTTTCGCAGATAGAGTTGCTCCACGATTTCCAGGTAGCTGATCAGAGTTCGCAGCTTGGCCGTGGAACCGAACTGGAGCTTGCTCCCCTCGTTCACGTTGAACGGCGAGTCGAAGTTGTCTGCCTGGACGCGGACCACATTGCCGTTCTGGGTGCGCTCACGGACCACGACCGCATAGATGACACGTGTCGCGTCGCCCCGGTCGAGTACGCCTGAGGCCGGGTCGGTCAGCCGCGCGAGAAGGTTGGCGACTTCCTCCTGCGCCCGAAGGTCCAACGTCGTGCGCACCGTCAAGTCGAAACGGTCCAGGTCATAGAGGGTGCCCACGCCCGTCACGCGGAGCAGCTCGGCGCGCACCGCGTCCGCGCCCTTTCGCTCGCTGAATGCGATCCGGGGAACGTCCGGCGCGCGACTGCGGAGCGTGAGGTCTACAGCCAACGCAGCGTCACGCAGCTGCGTGGAGATGATCCCCTCGTGGGCGAGACGACGGAGGTGCTGGTCCGTCAGCTTCTGCAGCCCGTCGCGACCGTCCGGCTGCGCGAGCAGGTAGGAAGGCCGGCGGTGTGCCAGCAATAAGGTGAGCACCTGGCGGTAGGCGATGGCGCGTCGCGCAACGGGCGCAGAGTCGGAGGCCAACAGCCGACTCACCTCATCTGGGTCAGCCCCGTACCATGCCCACAGCCCGTCGCTCAGACCGGTGACCTCACCGTGCCCCGCGATGGCGGCGAGCGGCACCGAATTGAGGTAGTCGACGACGATCTGGCGACGCACGGCCTCCGTGTTCTCGCCGCCGAGGTAACCGCGCAGCGCGGCGGCCTCCATCTGATGCAGCTTCTCCCGCGTCGAGCGCGTCCGGCCCTCCGTCGAGTGCCGGAGCTTCTCGAGCTGCGTGGCCAGCGTGCTGGCGCCAGGCACCGGGCGGGCGCTGCCCAGCCAGCTCATGGTCAACGCGGCCCCCGCCTGCGCCATGCGCGGCCAATCGACGGATGGGTTGTGGTTCGGAAAGCGCGGGTCGAGGAGCGCCCGGTTCTCGAGGAACAGCAGTGTCTGCCAGACGAGTTGAGGGACCGAGTCGAATGAGGAGTAGACCCGCTCGGGGTAGCGGGAAGCAAAGAGCGTCGCGCCGCGTCGATCGAGGATCCGGAGTCCCGCCTGCGTTTTTTCGCGGAAGATCGGCGAGACACCGCGGTCCACCAACGCCGCGAACGGTTCCGAGACCCGGACCTGCGCGGTGATGCGGAAGTCCTGCTCGGACGCCGCCTGCAGCGCGGCCGGCAGGCGCGAATAGCCGAACCGGCGGTCGTGCGGCCCGTCGCCCGGGAACCGGATCCGATCGCTCGGACCGGCGCCGAGCTCGGTGGTCAACTGCGATGCCTGGCGGGTGAAGTAGCGCGCCTGAAGCCACGACGCCCGCGCCTCGTCGCGTGCGACGAGGGCGAGCAGCGCGAACAGCATCAGCAGGACCGACACCATGGTGACGATCCAGCGTCGACCCACCCACGGGCTACCGGAGTCTGCGGCGACTGCGTTCGGCACGAGCTCCCGCGATTCCTGCCGCCACCGCGGCGACGAGCGCCGCCCGCCCGGCGATCATCAACACCCGCCCGGTCTTCTGGAGTGTCTGCTTGAACCGGCGGCGCCGGGCTTCGGATTCGACCCGCGTGCGGGCTTCTTGCAGCAGACGATCAGCCTCGCGCGCCGCGACCAGCGCCCATTGTTTCGCTCGCCTGGCGGCGCGTACCGCCGCACTCATGAAGCGGATTGTTCGTGTGGCCATGACTCGTGCCTCCTTTAGTGTGTTACAACAGTCGATTCCACTGCGCTCTTTCGTCCGGCGACGAACCACGTCGTCATCTCGCCCTTGCCCTCGACCG
>Ga0070694_100001301_pt1 | contig 14520 bp, 20 predicted proteins | sample KBSK1251metaG_FD_65470 | JGI IMG/M metagenome (GOLD analysis project Ga0070694, IMG submission 65470) | Corn, switchgrass and miscanthus rhizosphere microbial communities from Kellogg Biological Station, Michigan, USA - KBS K1-25-1 metaG | ecosystem: Host-associated > Plants > Roots >... | reverse complement strand
GTACTTGCGATCTCAATCATCTTCAGGCAGAGGGCTGTGGCGACGCCTCTGCCTCGGAGTGCCGGCGGAACATAGACGCCGCTCAGCCAATATCGGGAGTCAGGGAACAACTCCTGTAAAGCATTCCCGTCTTTGAGAGTCGCAACTCCGAGAATGTCCCTCCCGCCTAGCGCCAGAAGATGGAAAGGGTAGTCGTCCGGCTTGAGGCTGGCCAGTTCGCTCAGATATGCCTCCAGCGATTCGTGGCGTTGGGGCAGCCCCCACTCGTCACACCACCAACGTGCGACTTGGGGGATGGCGTCCGGGCGCTCCGCAAGGGGCACAAAGTCGAACTGCTCCCTCTTTGATAAATCCACTGTCATCGAACTCGCAGTCTGTGGTGCAGCCTAACTACCAATTCGGTGGGGCACCGACCGGATATTGCTCCAGATCGAGCACCGAGCCGGTAATGCACTGACTCTCATCGCTGGCAAAATAAAGGGCTGCCAGCGCGATGTCGCGAGGCAGCAGCAAGCGGCCGAACGGGCGCGTGCGTGTCGCTTCTTCGACCCAGTCTTCGCCCTTGCCTTCGGCGATCTTCACCCGCCGCTCGTTTGGGGTCAGCGTCCAGCCCGGATTGATCTGATTGACGCGAATACAGTACTGATTGAGGTAGCTCGCCGTGTTCTTCGTGAGCGTCATGAGCGCGCCTTTGGATGCCGAATAAGCCATCAGCTTCGGCTCTCCGATGTAGGCGTTGACCGAGCCGATGTTGATGATGGATCCTCGCCGCCGCTGCTTCATATGAGCCACGGCTTGCTGCATGCAGACGAAAGCGCCCCGTACGTTGATGGCAAAGATCTCGTCCCACGCCTCAGCGGTAGTATTCTCAATGTCACCGCGCGGGCTGATCCCCGCATTGTTGACGAGCACGTCAATCCGGCCGTAAACCTCGACCGCATGCTCTATGAGCGCGCGACAGTCGGCCTCGACTCTGACATCGGCACGCTCGAAAATGGCCTGACCGCCTTCGCTCACGATGCTGGCGGCAACGGCCACGCCACTTGTCTCGTCTCTGTCAGAGACGACCACACGTGCGCCTTCGCTCGCGAATAATCGGGCGATGCCTTCACCCATGCCTGCGCCTGAGCCCGTAATGACGGCACTGAGATTTTCTAAGCGCGCCATATTTAAAAATGCTCCGCGATCTTGGCTCGCAAAAAGCGGACTGACTCGCGCAGCTCCTCCATCCCGTTCTCGCCGTCTTCGATCGAGATCCACCCGTCGAAGCCCTCTCGCTTGAGAGTGGAGAAGATAGCGTCGTAGTCGTTGAGGCCCTGGCCGATGACGCCGTGTTTGAGGTTCTTCGCGTACCCGAGCGAGCCGTCCTGCCGCTTTAGATCTTCGATCGTGCCGCTTGTCAGGTAGCGGTCCGAGGCGTGCATTGAGACGACTCGGTGCTTCACTTGGGCGAGCACTTCGAGCGGATCCTGGCCGGCAACAATCGCGTTCGACGGGTCGTAGTTGACACCGAACCAGGGCGAGTGGATCTGGTTGATGATCTCGATGAAGATGTCTATGTCTTGGGCAAATTCCGGATAGCGCCAGTAGCCGTCCTTGTAGTGGTTCTCCATATTGAGGACGACGCGGCGTGAGGCTGCCGTGTCGAGCAGCGCCTTGATCGCCTCGACCGTCCAGCGCACGCCGTCGGCGCGAGAGACTTCTTCGCGCCGCTGGCCCGAGAGCACTCGGCAGTAGCCGCCGCCGAGTTCGGCCGTCACGTCAATCATCTGCTTCTCCCGCTCGATCTCGGCCCATCGCACCTCCCGGTCAGGGATGGTGAAATCGGGCGAGGCGCACATCATCGGCGCAGCGAGGTGATGCTTCGCGAGATGTGCTTTGACCTGCCCGAGGTAGTCCGGCTCAAAGCTCGCGAAAAATCCGGGGTACATCTCCACGCCGTCAACGCCGAGCGTGGCGGCCAGCTCGATCCAATCAAAGAGCGTCATCGTTTTCGCGACGCACAACTCGTCCATGTAGCATTTGGGAAAAACGCTTAACTTTGGCATAGTGAAAGTATCAAGCAGTCTGGAGCACAGTTTGCGGTATTTTGCAGGGTGCGCCGACATCTCCCAGGTGGTACTCAACGAGTATGCCAACCTGCCAGCCGATTTGGCTACTCCACATTCTTAGTACGCTCGGCTGGAGCCGGAAATCTCTGCAAATACCTTTGCGCGCGGGGCATCGCATCAAACAAGTATTGCCTCGGCTCTCTCAGCCACAGACCATCATACGTTCTCGACTTCGATTCGGATACTAATACCTCCTCAGGAAGCTGGATCAATTCAGCGTCCCATCCAGGCCACCACCGATTGGCTTTTCGCTTCATATGGGCGAGCAATGTAGGCCAGTGCGAGTAGCCATGATAGTCGAACGCAAGCCAGTCACGAACGACCAGAATGTGATTCCCGGTATAACTTTTTGTAGGTCGAATCCAACCGGGAGTGAATCCGCTATCGGGGTAGGCCCTGAGGAACGCATACGCCAAGATGTGGCAGGCGCCGCACGCGAAGAAGACCCGTTCGGGCAAGGCCCAGTTTATCATCGGGTTCCGCTTCCCGCCTTTAGTGCGCAACTTGTACATCTCTGAATTCTCCGCTTGGCCCTTGCCGCCTAACGGTGGAGTTGACCGGGCGCGGCGACTACATCCAACCTTCAATTTGATCAATCAAGTTAAGAAAGACGCTTCCCGCGCTCCGGTCCAACGAGTTGTTCGGCGGCTGTGACTACCGCGCGACTAGACGACCCAGGCGATGCAATCTCGGGAACATCGGTCACTGCTTGCCAGCCGTCCGGCAGTTTCACCCCGCGCATTCGAACGAGGAAGTATGCGGCGCAAATCCACAAGATTGCGACACTGAGCCACGCTACGAGCGACGAACTGAGGGAGAAGGCATTTGTGGCGGCCGACACAGCCGATGGCACGATATCCTTAGTATTGTTGACGGCGGCGTGCATCAGCATCGTTAGCAACAGGCTTCGATTTGTTCGCCAGTAGAGCCACGCCATGGCAACAGAGAGTGCGGTCGCACCCAGTAGATACACAGGGAACGACTGGCCTGTCTTGTCAGTGCCTGAAATGAAGAAGAACGGCAAGTGCCAGCACGCCCAAATTACCCCCAAGGCTATGCTGGCGCTGGAAAGTCCGAGGCGCGCTGACAGACGTGGCAGCGCATATCCGCGCCATCCGATTTCTTCGCCGGCCTGCACGGGCGTTGAGAAAACGATTGCGATCACCATGATGTACACGGGTTCCTGACCAAACGCCGGCCATGCGCCAGTCGCGATGCGGAGCAACATGGCCGCGGCGAGTTTGATCGCCGCCATGTAGCCGACCGCAAACACATACCATCGCGCACCCACGAACCACTTGACTGTACGGCGGAGCAATGCCCGAGTTCCCGCGCGTCCGTCCGCTCGGGCGGTGAGCGCGAGGGCCACGAGAGATGGGGCGAAAACCCCGAGGAGATACAGGAAGCCACTGATTGCTAGGAACCCGGAAGGCTGCGGAGTGGCCACACGCAGGATGGCTGCCGCCGCGATCCAAAGAATCCAGCTCCCAATGTACGTGAGCGCGAAAAACTTGAGGAGCGATCGCATGGTTTGTTTCAGTTCGTGTCGGGCCGCCGAACTACTGGTTCGGCTGCATCACGGCTTTGACGTATTTACCAGTGGACATGCCGTCGAAACAATCCTGCCATTGGTCGAGCGCCGCCACCTGGCTGATCACGGGGCCGAGATTAACTTGCTCTGCGGCGAGCATCATTACAACCTTCTCCCAATTCTGGAAAGTGTGGCTGAAGCTACCCTGCAAGCGCACGGCCTTTTGCACGAGCGGGTCGAGCGAAAAGTCGAGCGGCTGCGGCCCCCAACCGACTTTGGTAATCTGGCCGCCCGGACGGACAATCTCAAGCGCCAGTTTCAATGCCGCCGACGCGCCCGCGGCATCAATCACTAAATCCGCCCCGAGGCCATCACCGACTGATCGCACGTATTCCGTCAGGTTTATGCTCTGCACATCAACGGTCTCGGTGACGCCGAGCGCCCTGGCGGCGTCGAGCCGCGAGGCATCTTGCGAAGTGCCGGCCACAATCAGCGTCCCGGCTCCAGCCAGACGGGCCATCTCCGCGCAGAGCAGGCCGATGGGGCCGGGGCCGATGACTACAACTGTGTCGCCGGGGCGGATGTGGCTCTTCACGGCCACGGCGTTGTAGCCGACACAGCAAGGCTCGGTGAGCGCGGCACGCTCGAAGGGCAGTGAATCCGGGATGTGATGCAGACAGCGCGCCGGTACGCGCACGTAGTTGGCCATCGCGCCGTGCGTGCCGTAACCGAAACCCGAACGTTCGGGGCACAGGTTGTATGCGCCCGTCCGGCAGTAAAGGCACTCGCCGCAAATCGTGGCCGCGGTCTCAGAGACGACGCGGTCTCCCTCACGAAATCCCTTCACGCGGCTCCCGGCACGGGCGATGGTGCCGCAAAACTCATGGCCGAGCACGACCGGCACGCGCACCGGCCAGCTCTGAGAGTTGTGGTATTGATGGACATCGCTCCCACAGACGCTGACCGCGCCGACCTGCAGTAACACCTCCTCTTCACCTATTTCGGGCACGGGCATCTTGCGCAACTCGACGGCATGCGGCTCGAGAGCGTATTGCACCACGCCGATCATTGTCTCAGTCATCCCCGAATCCTCCGTGTAATCTCCGTCAGGAGAGCTTTCAGGTCGCCGCCGACAACGTTGAACGAATGAGCGTCAATGGCGAGTGGGGCGCCGATCACGACGAGCGGAGCACCGCGCTTTGGCAACTCTACTGCTTCTTCAAGAGTGAGGCCGCCGACCGCCTGTACCGGAATGCTGACGGCGCTGACGACCTCGGAGAGATCATCGAGCGGGCTGATCCGCGGAAGTCCAGATGCCGCCGCCCCGTTGCGTTCGTCGTAGCCAGTATGGTGGACGATATAATCGACGCCAAGGTCTTCCATCATGCGGCTCGCCGCCGCCTTATCTTCACATCCGAGGTTGTCGCCCATCACCTTGATCCCGTAGTCGCGCCCAGCTTTGACTACAACCTTGATGGTTTCGAGATGGGCGCGGGCCATGACGACGACGTGCGTGGCGCCCGCCTTCGCCATCATCTCGGCTTCGAGATAGCCGCCGTCCATCGTCTTGAGATCGGCGACGATCGGGTGGTACGGGAAAGCTTCGCGTAAGGCGCGCACGCCGTGCAAGCCTTCGGCCAGCAGGAGCGGCGTGCCGGCTTCGAGCCAATCAATGCCCGCTTCGACGGCGATCCGTGCCGTCTCCAGCGCCTCTTTGATATCCGTCAGGTCGAGCGAGAGCTGGACGACGGGCGGATGAAACTCTTTTTTCATCGTCGAATAGTATATCGGGCGCGGAGAATCCTGGGAATTCAATCCGGGGAGGGTGTCAATTTCTTTCGCTCAATTAGCCCACGCCAGTCGCCATGAGTGCTGAATTGAGAGGCCACCCGCCTGAATAATTCTGCTGCTTGATCTCGAAAGTTTCCTCACTTCGCGCATGGTCAGATTGCGATACGGCAGCGCCGGGTCAGCGGCAGACCGGATTGAGTTTGACCAGGCGTGGCTACGCGATTATTCTCAGACGACCCATCTACCAGGATCAGGCTGCTCATCGTCAACTTGTCCGGCGAGAGCTTCGGCACTTCGACCCAGGCGGCAGATGTCTCAAGGCGTTCGCAAAGGATATGCATTAAAGGTCAGTCTCAATGAGGAACCAGGAATGAGCAAGGTATTGATCACGATATTGCTTGGCGCCGCAGCCCTGCTCGCACTTCCGACGCGGGCGGTGACCACGATCCGCGTCATGCTGCTCGACGGGGAGAGCGCAGGACCATATCACAAGTGGCAATTGACCACGCCTGCGTTGAAAAAGCAGTTAGCAGAGACCGGCCTGTTTCAAGTGGAGGTCGTGACCGCGCCCTCGGCAGGAGGCGACTTCAGTCGCTTCAAGCCGGAGTTCGGCCAATACCAGGTAGTGGTCTTCAATTACGACGCCCCTGATGAGCGATGGCCCGCGGAGTTGAAGGCGGCCTTCGAGCAGTACATCAAAAACGGCGGTGGGCTGGTCATCGTCCACGCCGCCGATAATGCGTTCCCGGGCTGGCAGGCCTTCAACGAGATGATCGGAGTCGGGGGCTGGCGTGATCGGACGGAGAAGGTCGGCCCGCTCTGGTATTACAGAGATGGCCAGCTTATCTCAGACGATTCTCCCGGACGCGCCGGCAGCCACGGCGCTCGGATCCCACATCAGTTGACGGTGCGAGACACTAACCACCCGATCACTAAAGGACTGCCCAGGGTCTGGATGCACCAGGGCGATGAACTGTATGCCGCACTGCGTGGACCCGGCAAGAATATGACGGTGCTCGCGACGGCCTATTCGGACGCAAGCAACCGAGGGACGGGCCGCGACGAGCCGATGCTGATGGCGCTCAGTTATGGGAAAGGCCGCATCTTTCACACCACGCTGGGGCATGACATTAACGCGCTGAGCTGCGTCGGTTTTGTCACCACCTTCCAGCGCGGGACGGAATGGGCCGCCACGGGCAAGGTGACGCAGAAAGTGCCGGCCACTTTCCCGACGGCCGACACGGTCAGCTACCGCGCCGACATTGCGGCCATGGATCCGAACTATAAGAATGGCTTGAACGGTCTGGACGCGGCGCCGGCCGGCAGGAGGGGCGGGCCTCCGCCGAATAGTGCGCCAAAGTAAATGACGGGCAAAACGAACCTGCAAGGATTCACAACAGTGCTTTCGATGGAGTTTGGTTCGCTGCCAGATTCCGATTGAATCCACAAAGGAGCCGCTCATCTCATGCGGGGTGACAACGCTCTAAAACTATGAAGACCGCAGCGCGATGGTAGGGCACTCACAGTTTGCCATCCACGTACAGAGGAGAACAATTATGGCAGTCGAAAAGAAAACGCGGCGTGATTTTCTGGCCGACTCGGCGCGCGGCGTCGTCGGGACGGGGCTGACACTCTCGGCCGCAAGTTGGAACAAAGTGCTGGGCTCAAACGACCGTGTGCGCCTCGGCGTGATCGGCACGGGCAACCGCGGCTCGGACGTCATGGCCGTCTTCATGAAGGAGCCGGATGTAGAGGTCGTCGCTGTCTGCGATGTTTACGAAAAGGTGATGAATCAGGCCAAAGAGAAGACTGAAGGCAAGGCGCAGACCTACGGCGAATACCGCGACCTGCTCGCCTCCAAGGACGTGGACGCGGTGCTCATCGCCACGCCTGACCACTGGCACGCGAAGATGGCCGTGGACGCTTGCCAGGCGGGGAAAGATGTTTACTGCGAGAAGCCGCTCACCTATGAGCGGCAGGAGGGCCACAAGATCATCGAAGCCGTCAAGGCCAACAAGCGCGTCTTTCAAGTCGGCCTACAGCAGCGCAGCGGCACGCACTACGCCGAGGCGAAGCGCGAATTCTTCGACAGCGGCAAGATCGGCAAGGTCGCCTTCGTCCGGACCTACTGGCATGGCAATGGCTACCACCTGCGCAAGCCGAACTTCACCGAGCAGCCCGCCGGCCTGGATTGGAAGAAGTGGCTCGGCCCGGCCAAATACCGCCCCTTCAACGCGCACCAGTTCTACAACTGGCGGGCCTATTTCGATTTCGGCGGCGGCCAGATCACCGACCTCTTCACCCACTGGATTGACGTCGTGCATTGGTATCTAGGCGATGACCTGCCGATTGCGGCGACGGCGGCGGGCGGCGTCTATCAATACAAGGACGGCAGAGACGCGCCGGATACGATCTCGATACAACTTGAGTACCCGAAAGAGTGGTTGGCGACCTTCGAGGCGACGCTCGTGCCGGGGGCGCGCGGGGCGGCAATTGAGTTCATGGGGACGGGCGGGCGCCTCTACATTGATCGCGCCGGGTACACGTTCCAGGCGCCGGTACAGCGCGGGCAAGCGCCGCCGGAACCGATCACCAGCAAGGCCCCGATGGCGCTTGAGACCGAGCACGTCCGCAACTTCGTCGCCTGCGTCAAGTCGCGCAAGACTCCCAACTCTGACGTAGTCAGCGGCCACCGTTCGGCGCTCGCGTCAAATCTTGGGAAGATCGCTTACCTCAAGAAGCAGCGCGTCACGTTCGACCCGGCAGTCGAGCGGAATCATGTGCTGGGTTAAGGAGCCGTTCAGATGTGGGAATGGTGGCGGGGCTGTACAGGCTATTTCGTCTTTCAAATCGCCTGGCCGCTGCGAGCACCGCGTTTCACCAGACGAAAACGGGAGGGCGATTGATAAGAGTGTGAGCGTGCTTGCCACCGCTCTTTCATCTCTGCCGCCCGCTGATCATGTTGTTCGGCTCTTCTGGCGCGGGTTCCCACTTGCCCAGAAAGTCATCGTGCTTTTTATAACTCTCGTATCCAAATGTTCCGATAGCTAATTGGGTTCCCGTGATCCTGGAGCTTCAAGGGTTCCTTGACATTGTGTTTCTGATAACTAGGGGGCCCGATGTATACCGTGGCTCCCTTGAGTTCGACGTGGTCCTGAACGAGTACGCCGTTGTGGAGGACGGTCACGTAAGCTGGCTTCAAAACTTTTCCATCTTCGGCAAAGCGCGGAGCATGGAAGATGATATCGTAGGTTTGCCACTCACCCGGCTTACGGCTCGCGTTCACAAGTGGGATGTACTGTTTGTAGATGCTCCCCGCCTGACCATTCGAATAAGTGCGATTCTCGTAGGAGTCGAGGATTTGGACCTCGTACTGTCCTTGAAGGAAGACGCCACTGTTGCCGCGTCCTTGTCCTTCCCCTTGGATCTGCGTTGGAGTCCGCCACTCCACGTGGAGTTGACAGTCGCCGAAAGCACGCTTGGTTTGAATGTCGCCAGTACCCTTCACGACGGTGAAGGCTCCGCCGACGATACTCCACTTCGGCTGGCTGCCGTCCCCGTGCCGCCACTGGGAGAGGTCTTTGCCATCGAAGAGCACGATTGCATCATTGGGCGGGGCAGTGCCTCCACCAGTGTTTACGACAGGAGGTACTGGGTCCCACACCTCAGTGAGCTTCGGATCCCCCTGCGGTTGTTGCCCCCCGGCGGTAATCCGGAGCAGCAACATCAATGTGCAACTGAGAGTTAACAGGGTCACGACCACCTGTCGCGTTGTCACGCTTTCCTCCTTATGAATGCGGCTTTATCTGATAGCTGTTCCAGATACGCGCCGTACCACACTCAGTCCGTCGAACTATGGAGTGAGGCGGCTGCATTGCCGCCTCACTTCGCAAGATTGATTCAAGTTCTGCTCGATTATACTGCGGCTATGGCTCGAGTTCATAGCGGCGAAGCGAACCATAACGATGGCGTCTGAAGCTTCGTATCGTGAAGATGACTGCAAGGCGGCAAAGCTGAAAAGCGAGAATGCTTTACAGCATAAGAGCTTTACATTAATTGATTTCTCGAACCCAAAAATCCCTGCTCAAGATGCGGAGCAGAGAGTTGGTAGTGCAATCGAGTTTTGCGACCAAAGTGAACAGCGAACGATTTCCGTTGCCTGCCATTCTCGTTGGCGGGGCGGATTCTTCCACGCGCTACAGATGGCATCAAGATATCAATTAGTTTACTTCTGGGCCGGATTGATCTCCATGCGCTCCTTGTATCGTTCAAACTTGACCGCATAGTGCTGGAAAAAGTCAGCCTGCCCCAAGATTGCGTGTACGCTAGGGGAGTCAGTGAAACCTACTTCAATCTTGATCGTTTCACGCATTCCGGCCACTTGGATTGTTACCGGATGGAAGAAAGCGATGATCTCTTCACCGGCAATGCCAGTGAATGACTCGGCACGACCACGGTTGAGCTTGAGTCCGAGTTCCCAACCGATTTCAATATTGAATAGTGAATGGTCAGCACCGGAGTCAAGGAGTGCTACTATATTGGTGCGGTTGTTGTCACTGGTGATGTGAATGGGAAGCAAGGGACGAATGAACCACGGGTGCTGTGGATGCGGTGTCGGGATTTTCGCGTAGTCGAATCTCATAGCGCACCGACGTAATAGGAATCAAGCGGCAGCACTTTCATCAGAAAGGCTTCTTTATAGCCATTCTGTTCTGCTGCAGCACGTGCGGTGCGAGCATCCTTACCACTGCCTACAATCTTATTGTCCGGATGCGTGAGCGCGATCCATTGATGCTCATGCTTTTTGGAAAGCTTGATAATTTTTGCAGCCATAGGAGTGGGGTTAATGATAGAGGTAAGGGAATCGTAGCAGATGGGCAGAATTCGTCAACAGAATGTATGAGGCGGTGCATCAGTACAGCATCTCTCGTCTGTGGATATGTCAGTGATGATTGGCCTCGATAGGCTAATTCTCCCTCCTACCCTATGCTGAAATCAGTAGCTACAATGCAGGCATAACGAATATATCGCAGGTGCTCGCGAGATTTGGCCCACCTGGTGGCTTTCCTGAAACCCGCTAGCATAAGAGGGCTGGTTTAGCATTGCCCGGAGGGCACAATGATCTATCTCCGTGCCCACAATTCGGTAGAGGAAATCTCCTTCGAAGTCATCAAACCAATCGTCAAGGTAAAAACGGGTCAAGTGATTTCTGAGGCGACTCGGCAAAAACTCAGTGCCGCATCAAGGCGGCGCTGGATAAAGACTAAAGCCGTCACCGCCGCCAGGAAATTGACAGCCCACACGGATTCGGTATGCCATCCTAGTCGTCCCTTTGACACCACCGATCCAGCCGAACAAACCGGCGGCAGAGTTCTTCCGGGAATTCTTTGCTGAGAACGGCATACCGGAAGAAGAATGAAGCGATATGGCGCGACCTATTCGCGGCCTTCTTCTAGTATTCCATCTAATTCTCTAGGGGATGTAGTCGAATCCTCCAAAATCACTTCGCTCGCGATGACGCGATCGGAGGGCGGTAGCTTCTTATAGTTCTCGACAACTGGATGCGCTAGTTCAGCAGCCTCTCTGTTTTGCGCGAACGGGAGCAGAAACAATCCGGCGACGAACAGCGCAAGCGTGAAGAAAGAAATGTAGCCTGAAGCGGGTGCAAACGCCGGTGTGTCGAGCGTGCCGAGCGAGACTCCTTGCAAGAGCGCCCCCGCCACTCGCTGCAGCCACCCCCTGTCTTGACTATAAAGACCCGCCAGCAGCAGGTGTTTGAGGACGAACGCTGTTCCGAAGAGAACCGCGAGACTGTGCAGTAATCTCCGCGCATCAAACCGTGAGAACAAATTGTTCCAAAGCGTCCATAGAAAAAAGAAAGAGAAGAGCCAGTGGAGCAGCCCGCGTTCAGGCAGCACCGAGTTGAACGCCTGTGCCGATGCGAAAAAGAGGGTCAGCAGCATCCAGATATGCGAGAAGTTCGTCAGCGGAGAATTAGAACTCGCCACCCATCGGGGCAACTCAATGAGGTGGCCACGCACGAAGAGCAAGGCTAAGAGTACCGCGAGTAGAAGCATGACCAGCGGCGGCGGGATGAAGATGAACGCATGATCCTCCGCGCCTACGCGCAGACCTCCCAGCAGCGCCACCGTCAAAAACAACATCGGCAGCACAATGAAACTTACCAGCGCGCGATTTCTTGAGCGATTGCTCTCCATCATCCTATCTTTTGCTCATCCCTCGCCCTCACTCACCAATTTCATCACCGCTTTATTTCCGCGTGCGCAAAACCTTGAACGGATTGAGATCGGACCAGCCTCGCTCCCTAGCCTGTTCCAGTTCGGCTTTGAGTTCGGCGACGGTGTGCATCTGCAAGTTCGGATCATCGACGGTGAGCGAACCGTTAGCCGTGAGACTGCTTGCGCGGTTGACAGCTTCCAGCCCCTGCTTGATCAAAGCCTGGTCGTAGTAAACACGGCCCCAACCTTCGCGGTAAAAGGCGTAGGAGACATAGAACTGCGTCCGGGCGTCGCCTTGGGCCGGATCGGCTCGCTGCCATTCGTCACGCGCGGCTCGAAACTGCTCGTGTCGGAAAAGCGCGAGAGCACTATTGAATCTCTCCTGGTTGATCTGGTAGGTTCCGGCGGCGATTTCCGCGCTGGTTGCAACCTCCTTAAAGGTTCGCGGTTCCGTCGCGTAAATCCAGATAATGAAAGCAGCGTAAGAGAAGGTCAAAACGATGCCGACGGCTTGAATAGACTTCTGTCGCATTTGGATTCCAACTTCGCCAGGCATAGATCTTCTCCCGCAAGTTATTCAACGAGGCGCCGACCTAATCATAACGCGAGTTCGACGTAAGAAAGACTAAAAAGTAAGTGCTGGCAAAGCTCTTTGCTCAGCCACCGTGAGATTGAGCGACGGTTTCTTCTCCTGATATGTGTAAGCAACGAGCGCTGCCACCAGATTGACGACAATGTTCACCACGCTCCGGCAACTGTATGACGTGATGAAGTGGTCTCCCACCAGCGCCAACGGGAGCCCGGGCCGGTTTGTCTTTCTTCGCTCGCAGGAGGCGAAAGAGAGACTACGACCGACGCTTGCGCCGGGGAACGTGGAGAAGACAATGACCGCACCGGTGACAGTGATCATTGCGTATGACTTGCTCTTTTATGAGAAGCTGCCGAAGCTCTTCCCTCACAGTCCCGCTATGCGCGATCTGTTTGGGAGAATCAGCAGCTCATCGAGGAGACGGCCAAGCGCAACTCCTCGCTCGAGGGCGCCTACCTGATGATTGCGGCGCGCGCGCTACGGCCGAGCGCATCCGCCGCTCGCTCCGCAAGGGCAAACACAGCGACAGTGCCGCCTTGCTGGCCGAGGATCGCGCGCGATGAGCTATGTGGCGGATGCGAGCATCGCTGTCAAATCGTACGTGCCCGAGATTCATCCTGACGCCGCAGCGCGCCTGCTCGACCCGGCGCACGAACTCTACACGCCAAACCTGATCCTGCCGGAATTCGGCAGCATCATCTGGAAGAAGACTCGCCGCCGCGAGATTACCGCCGACAAAGGGCGCGAGATCATCCATGCTTTTCTCGCCGTGCCGCTGCTCAAGCCCCCCGCTACGCCGTTGCTCGAACCAGCTTTTGAGACAGCCCATGGCACCGGGCGGACGGTTTACGATGGCACCTATTGGGCTCTGGTCATGGCGTTGGGATGTCAGATGGCGACAGCGGATGAGAAGTTTTATCAGGCCTTGCATCATGAACCGTTGGGCGCATCTCTGTTGTGGGTTGAAGACCTCCCCGCTTAGAAAAGACGCTTGCAGAAATCAACTACCCCGCGATGGCGAGGTTTGCCTCTGTCCTGCCATGACGCTTGAGGTGTTTTTTGGCTTCGGCTTCGAAAATAGCAGACCTCGCCAGCTTGCCGCAGCCAAAACTGCCGCGACGTTCACCGCGCCTTGCCGCTCACTTGAAACAGGATGGGCTGAAAAAGCATCAGACCGAATGGCGCTTGTTCGATGCCGGGCAAGATCGAAGCCACCGAGACAAACCGGAAAATTGGCCAAAGAAGCAGAGTGCCGTTGAAGCCGAGAAGTTGCTCACTGCCTCGAAGAAGCGTTACAGTTCTCGCCTTGAGTTGGACGCGAGTGAGGCGGGGCAAAATGGTGTGGTGAATGGCAACGCACTGACAGTATGTGACTTCAGATAAACAATTCGGGTGAGACATGGAAGAACTCGGCGAGAGCTTTGGCCTGTTTCTTACTGATGGCGCGCTTGCCGCTCAAAACTTCGGAAGTGATGCCGCTTGACCCGAAAAGATGCACGATGTCCCGCTGACGTAAGTCCCGTTGCTCCATCAGGAACTGGAGCATTTCTGTAGGCGAACTTTCCCCCACCGGATAGTGACTTTGCTCGAAGTCCTCAATCAACTTGACCAGCAGATCAAACAGTTTTCCTTCTTCCGGCGAAAGCTTCCGGCTCATCATCGGTTCGACGATGGCCAGCAGACGCTCGTTTTCAGCCTCGGTTTCGATGACCACGGGCATGGCCGCCGCGACCAGTTTGCGATACTTCACCGCATTTAACTTAGCCGCCGCAGTCTTTCTTCCACGAGCCTTTATCGTAGTCTTTGTGCGTGAGGACGTGCTTAACATAAATCACCTGCCTGTCATATCTGATCGCCACGATCAGACGATACTTGTTGCCGCCGATATTAAAAACCGTGCAATCATACGCCGCGTCAGCGTGCGGGAAGACATCTTTCACCTCAGCCATTGATTGCCACGCCGCTTTCGTTGCCGCCCGATACCAGTTATCTAAAGGCGTCTGGGAGTCAGGATGCCGCTCCCAAAACTCACGCAGCTTCTTCTTGCTGATGACGTGCAACGCCAGCCCTCCCTTAAGCAAACGTATTCTCTCAAAATGAGAGCGGTTCTGTCAAGCAGTTCTTCAAATCACGATGACGGCGCTCAGGAGTTATCGCGCTAGTCGACGAACTGGCTTTCGGTGGTCGTTTGCTGGATGCGCTCGGCTTCTTCCGCAGCGTGGTATGAATCGCCGCCGCCGCGCGCTTCACCGCGTCTTC
>Ga0070694_100001300_pt1 | contig 14528 bp, 13 predicted proteins | sample KBSK1251metaG_FD_65470 | JGI IMG/M metagenome (GOLD analysis project Ga0070694, IMG submission 65470) | Corn, switchgrass and miscanthus rhizosphere microbial communities from Kellogg Biological Station, Michigan, USA - KBS K1-25-1 metaG | ecosystem: Host-associated > Plants > Roots >... | reverse complement strand
TGCCTGCCGATGGGGTTTCCCCGCGAGAGCCTCGATCAGGGAGCGGAGATCGTTCAGGCGCCCGGCTTCGTCTTCTTCGAATATCCGTACAACAGCGTCGTTCGCACGATCTACCTCGACGGCCGCCCGCCCCTGAACGATCGGGTCAAGCTGTGGTACGGCGATTCGCGCGGCCGCTGGGACGGCAACACCCTCATCGTCGAGGGCCGCAACGTCAACGAGCACGGCTGGTATGACACGTACGGCAACTTCCACAGCCCGGATCTGCGCATCGAGGAGCGCTTCACCTTCGCCGGCGATCGTCTCTATTACGACGTGACGAGCGACGACGGCCGCGTCTTCACGAGATCCTGGACCGCGCACGTCGAGTTCAGGAAGAACGCGGGGCCAGTGGACGAGCCGTGGGAGACAGCGTGCTTCGAAGGCGAGCGCGACGCGAAACACATCATCGCGCCCCGAGCGCCCGACGCCGGGAAATGACGCGCGTCGCCGGAATCGTACTGGCGTGGATGCTGAGCGCCGCCGCGGCGGCGGTCGGCGCGCAAGCGGCCGGTCAGCCGCTCCCCCGCACGCCCGACGGCAAGCCTGACCTCTCGGGCGTCTGGCAGGTCCTCAACAGCGCGGCGTTCGACATCGAGGATCACCACGCCGAACCAGGCGTCCCCGCCGGGACGGGCGTCGTTGTCGGCGGCGAAATCCCCTATCAGCCGTGGGCGATCGAACAGAGGAAGAAGAACTACACCGACCGGCTGACCGAGGACACGGATGCGAAATGCTTCCTGCCCGGTGTGCCCCGGATCACGTACATGCCGTACCCGTTCCGGATCATCCAGACGCCGAACCGGATCGACATGTCGTACGAGTACGTCGGCGCGCTTCGACACATCTTCACGAACGGCTCCCCGCATCCACCCGGACACATCGACTGGTGGATGGGCGATTCGCGAGGCCGCTGGGAGGGCGACACGCTCGTCGTCGACGTCATTCACTTCAACGACCAGACGCGGTTCGACAAGGCGGGCAACTTCCACAGCGACATGCTCCATGTCGTCGAGCGCTACCGCTTCATCGACGCGAGTCATCTCGATTACGAGGTGACCATCGAGGACCCGAAGGTCTTCACGCGACCGTGGAAGATGCAGATGCCGCTGTACAGGCGCGTGGAGCAGGCGCCGCGCGTCCTCGAGTATTACTGCTATGGATTCTCCGACGTCTTCGAGTTGCCGGCGGGGCGTTAGGTGGTCAGCGCGGAACGGGCGGATCCGTGAGAAACCGGACACGGTCCGCATCGCCAGCAATGCAGTTCACCACCCGCGGCTCGCTGATCGAACCAACCTTGTAGTACCGGAATGCGTACGAGTGCGCCCGCCGGAACACGGTGGGATCGGTCCACGTGAACGTGACGACGAGCTGCTGGCCATCCGCCGACAATCGGTACTGCTCCGTGAGACGGGACCGCGCGGTTCGAAATCCCCCACCGGGAACCGCGGTGATGCCGCGCGCGTTGAAACCCACGGTGTCGACGAGCAGCGTCGCGCCATCCCAGCGGCCGATTGAATGACCGTTGGTGGTCGCCTCGAGCTCGTCGGTGCCGGGATGCTTCCGTCCGTCGGTATAGATGTAGCGCGTTGACGACGGCGACTTCGCGACCATGCCGATGACGCCCGCGCTCTGGCGGATGTCGAGCGTCGCATGATCGTTCATCAGCGCCGGCATGCCGATGTTGACGCATCCCCGGACCGCGTCGAGATCCTTCTTCCGTCGCGCATCGACGGCGGCCTGCGCCTGCGTCGTCAGCACCGCAGTCGGCACGTGGAAGCTGTCGAAGCGGAGCTCCCAGTAGCCGGACACATCCGGCCGCGCGGCGGCGCCTGCGCCCTGCGCGATGACGGCTCCCGACCACGCGGCAATGAACAGAAGGACGGCAGCCGGTCGCGTCACTATTTCTCGACCTGATCGGTGATGTAGGTCTGCTGCGGCTGCGCGTTCGGCTCATCGTTGTTCTCGATCGGTGTCCCTTCCGCAAGCTTCTTGTAGGTATACGAATAGGTGTGCGGCGCGAGGAGGACTGTCGCGTCTTCCCACGTGAACGTGACAGAGAGCTCGTCCGCGTTCACGAGCCGGTACCGTTCGACCAGGTGAGTCGTGTCCTTCGCCCGTCCGCCGCCCGGCGTGAGCATCACGGGTCGCCGGCTGTCGCAGACGCGCGGGGCAAATCCAATCGTGTCGACGACGAGCGTGTCCCCTTCCCAACGGCCGATCGAGTGGCCGAATCCGCTCGGCACATACGCCGGATCCTTCACGTCGGGATGCGGGCGCCCGTCGGTGTAGATGAACCGGGCGCGGTTCGATTCCGCGCCAATCAGGACTTCATCTCGAGACGACACGATGTTGAGAGGCGGAGACGAGCCCATCATCATCGGCAGGTTGCCGACGGGACATGTGGCGGTGCGTTGAGCGCGGTTGACGACGTTGCCCGCACGCTCGCGGGCGGCAATCGCTTCGTTGTCGGTAATGATCTCGGGTTTGAGCTGCGGCTTCGGGACGTTGTCGTAAAACTCGGACCAGCTGCCCGAGCCCGGGTCCTGCAGGATCCACATGCCCGAGAGATCCGGGGCGATGGAGACGTGCTGCTGTGCGTGCGCGACGGCGCCAGCAAGCAATCCTGCCGCGATGAGCGAGTAGAGCGTTCGCATCACGATCACCTGCTCACGCACACGATCACGGATTGACGGTGAAGGCGAACAGCGTGTCGCCGGCAGCGACCAGCACGTATTGACGGCCGTCCACCATGTAGGTCTCGGGCGCGTTCGACACCTGCCCGATGGCCGCGTGCCACAGAGGGTTGCCGTTGGCGGGGTCGTACGCCGCGAAGTTCCCGTCCGGATCGCCGCCAAACAGGAGCTTCCCCGCGGTCGTCAGCAGGCCCTGGCCACGGCCGTCCGCGACCGTGCGGTACTTGTGCTTCCAGGCAATCTTCCCGGTCTTCGGATCGATCGCCATCAGGTAGCTGCCGACCGTGCCGACGTTGCGCTCGTCCTTGCCTCCGAGCCCCATCGCGCCGCGGGGGTCAAGTTCCGTCAGGTAGTACATCGCATACGTGTCGGATGCAGGCAGATAGAAGAGGCCCGTGTCGGGGCTGTAGGCAGGCGGCGGCCAGTTGGTCGCGCCCTGGTTGGCGCCCGACACGAGCGCACCGCCGACGTGGTAGTCCTTCGCGGGATTGCGGACAGGCTGCCCGGACTCGTTCAGCCCCGTCGCCCAGTTCGCCGTCTCCGAGAACTTCGACGTGACGACATGCTGTCCCGTCATGCGATCGACGGTGAAGTAGAAACCGTTGCGGCTTGCCGTCAGCACGAGCTTGCGGCGCTGACCCTCCACCATCGTGTCGACCAGGATCGGCGTCTGCGCGGAATCCCAGTCGTGCGTGTCGTGGGGTGACGTCTGGTAGTACCAGGCCATCTTCCCGGTGTCCACGTTGATCGCGACGAGCGCGCACGTGAAGAGATTGTCGCCGTCGCCGCGCGTTTGCGAGGTGTAGGCGGGCGTCGGGTTGCCGGTGCCAAAGACATAGAGTCGGGTCTCGGGATCGTACGAGCCCGGCACCCACGGATGGCCGCCCCCGTGGCGTGAGGCGTCGAGGTTCTTCCAGGTTTCGAGTCCCGGATCGCCCTCGTTCTGGGGGGTGACGTACCACTTCCACTGCGTCTTGCCCGTCTCCGGATCGAACGATTCGAGCCATCCGGGCGCATCCAGGTCGTTACTGGTGCCGACCAGCACGTGGTTGCCGATGACGATCGGCGCCATCGTCGAGAAGTACTGCTGGCTGAACGGGCTGAATTCGCGATGCCACCGTTCCTTCCCCGTGCGGGCGTCAAGCGAGACGATGTAGTCGTCGGGCGTCACGAAGAACAGATAGTTGCCCGACATGCCGACGCCGCGGTTGCCGATGTGGGTGCCGCCCTTCGTCTTCCAGAAGTAGTGCCAGATCTCGTGGCCGTCGTTTGCGTCGAGGGCCCAGGTGTTGTCAGGAGTCGTGACGTAGAGCACTCCACCTACCGCGAGGATGGAGCCCTTGATCTGCGTCGGCCCCGCGACCGTGACGCTGCCGTCGCCCTCGCCGCTGATGATGATCTCCGGCGCCCCCGCTGGACGAGGGCCCGCGGGGCCGGGACCGTTGGCGAGACGCCGCATCCACGCGAGCGTCATGTGCTTCACGTTGGTCTGGTTGATCTGCGTCAGCGAGCTGTAGCGACGGCCCGTGTAGTCGCCTGAATAGGTCGGCCACGATTCGCCGAGCGGCCTGGCGATGGACGCCGGGTCGAGGCCCTGCGCGGCGATGATGGCCGACGCGCCTGCCACGAACGCGGTGAGCAGCACTCTCTTCATATCGGCCTTACTTGAGCGTGACGAGAAACGCCGTGATGTTGTGAATGTCCGCGTCGCTGTAGGCCTGCAGGAGATCGCGATGCCCCTTCAGCGGATCGCGCAGCTCCACCTTCGGCGCGTTCGGGCCATCGGTGCGGAACGTCCGGTAGGTGCCGTCAGCCAGCTTCACCGACACCATGTAATCGTCGATGCGATTCAGAGTGCCTTCCACTTTCTGGCCGTTCGCGGTGGTCACGATCGCGCCGATGGGAGGGGCCGGCCGCGGTTGTCCACCGCCGCGCGTTCCCCCGGTGCCGGGGAGCAGCCACGTCTGCTGAAGGATCTTCGGATCGGCATACCGGCCCGCGACTCGCTGCAGGTCGCCGGTCGCCGAATGACACGATGCGCACTTGGCCTGGAACAACCCGCGTCCCGCATCGGCATTGCCGACGACGATGTCCACCTGGCGTTCGCCGGTGCGGCTGCTGACCGGCAGGCTGTGGAGGAATGCCGCGATGTCGCCGATTTGCGCGGCCGTCAGCATGAATGGCGGCATCCCCTTGTCGGCGCGGCCACCGAGGACGACGGGGCCGATCCGCTCGCCCTTGTCGTCGAGCAGCACGACGTCGGAGCGCATCAGGTTCGGACCACCGCTGTCGCCGCCTCGCGCGTCGGGACCGTGACAGAACCCGCAGTTGACCGAGAACATCGCCTTGCCGCGTTCGACGGCGGCGGGGTCGCTGACCGACCGCTGTGGATACGCGACGAAGCCGCCCTGTCCCGGCGGCCCTTGCGCAGCCAGGACCCGCAGGGTCAGCAAGAGGCAGCCGATGGCGCACGTGGAGAGCAGCCGTCGCTGGTTCATGTTCGCGCCGGTTAGGACGCTTCGCCCTTCGGACGCGCGATGTCGTGGTAGAGGCGCTTGCCGTCCGGCATGATGACGTAGAAGAGCGAGGCGCCCTTCGAGCCGTCCTTCAACGGATGCGCGACGGCGGTAATCGCGTCGCCGGCCTTGAAGGTCACCTTGTTCCATCCCTGGCGGCCCATGATGTTCGTGCTGCCGCCCTCGATGTCCCACGTCCCGACGGTTTCGGGATCGACGCCCGGACCGGGATCGACTTTCATGATGATGTGGGAATGCGGGTTGACCCACTTGTATTCGACGACCTTGCCCTTGTACGTGACGGTCTTGTCCATCGAGAAGATGGAGAACGAGTGATGGGCGAAGGCGGGTACGGCCGCAGCAAGGGCGAGCGCCGTGACCACGGCGGAACGTCGAAGCGCGAATTTCATATGCCTGGCTCCTGTCATTCGGACGTCGGCGGTAGAAAGATGGCGGTCGATATTCTCGCGCGATTTGCAACCGGTTACAAGGCCTATTTAAAAGGGATTTCTCGCAAGTCTCGGGCCGGGCCAATGGTAGGATTTCCCGCCATGATGCTGCCTCGTCCGCGTCGTGCCCTTCGGGCATCGGCCGTTCGATGGTATCAGGACGTGCTGGGCGCGCATCCTCACCCTCGACGAGTGCCGCACGTTCCAGGGTTACGATCGCCGGTGAAAGGCTGGATGGCTCATGCGATATACGAGGCGTGATTTTGGAAAGCTGGCGCTGGGAGCAGTGCCCGCGGCAGCGCTCCTCCCCCGACCGTCCTTGGCGGCGGCGAAGCCACACTCCGTCGTCAACGGTGTGCACATCGGCACGATTACGTACAGCTATCGAAGCATGCCGAACCAGACCGCCGGGGCGATCCTTCAGTACGTCCTCGACTCTGGCATCGACGCCATTGAATTCATGGGCGGTCCGGTTGAAGCCTTCGCGGGTGCTCCACAGGGGCCGACCTTCGGGCGTGGCGGGCCTCCGCCAACGCCTGAACAGCAGGCCGCGCAGCGCGAGACGGCGCAGAAGCTCCGCGCGTGGCGCGCGTCGGTCTCCATGGACCGGTTCAAGGCGCTCCGCACAATGTTCAACGATGCGGGCGTGACGATCTACGCGTGGAAGCAGCTGGCGCCAGAGATGTCCGACGCGGAGATGGAGTACGTCTTCAACGTGGCCGAGGCGCTGGGGTGTACCCACACCACGCTCGAGCTCGTAGACGATGTCGCCCAGTTGAAGCGGATTGGCGCCTTCGCGGACAAGCACAAGGTGTACGCCGCGTATCACACGCACCTGCAGGGGAGCATGACGGCCTTCGACCACGCGTTCGCGGTCTCCAAGTCCAACATGGCCAACGTGGACCTCGGACATTACGTGGCGGCAGGCGGCGACCCGATCCAGTTTCTCAACAGGTTTCACGACCGCGTGGCCAGCTTCCACCTGAAGGATCGTCAAACGCCGGCGCACGGCGCGGGCAATCTCGCATGGGGCACCGGCGACACCCCGATTCGCGAGATCCTGCAGTTGGTGAAGAAGAACCGATGGATGATGCCGGCGACGATCGAGCAGGAATACGACGTGCCCGCCGGCTCCGATGCGGTGAAGGAGGTGGCGAAGTGCCTGCGCTACTGCCGGGAGGCGCTCGCCTGAAGATAGGCGACGAGATTGGCGACCTCGTCGAGCGAATAGTTCTCGAGCAGCGCATGGTGCCGCTGCTGCGCTGACGCGAGCTTCGTGTCGTGTAGGCGGTCGGCAGCGAACGAGCGCTGGACCTTCAGCGCCTTCGGATCGAGGATCGCCGCGCGCAGGCTCGCCGCGTCGTACTTCCGTGCGACGCCCGCGAGATCGCCGTCGGGCGTGTGACACGAGCGGCACGCGCCGTCGAAGGACGTCTTCCCCGCCGCCGCATCGCCCGCGCGGACGGGCGTCGCAGTGAGCTCCTTGTATCGTCCCTGCTGCCGCGCGTAGTGGATCCACGTGACGAGTGCGCCGATCTGCTGATCGCTGAGGTCGGAGAACTGCGGCATCGGCGACAGCTTCGCCGTCTGCGGGATGCCGGCGCGCAGCAGCGGTGCGATGCGGCTCCCGTTCTCGTCGCGTCCAACGAGTGCCGAATGCATCAGATCGGTTGCTTCGCCACGCGAGACGAGGTCGAGACCGTGGCAGTACGCGCATCCGAAGAGCACGAACGTTTCCTTGGCGTGCTGCAGCACCGGATCGGCCAGCGGCGCTCCGAGAAACGCCGTGTCGTAGCTGCGGTGCACGGCGCCGGTCTGCGCCGCGACGGATGCCGCACAGGCGATGGAGAACGAGAACGCGAGAACCCGCCGCCTCACGCCACCGCTCGCTTGCAGTAGTCGAACATGAGGTCGACTTCCTCCACTTCCGGGCGCAGCGTCCCGTGCTCGAATTCGAGCAGCGCCACGATCGGCCATCGGTTGTCCCGAATCATCCGCAGCAGCTCGATGATGGGCGCATCGCCCTCGCCAAACGGGGTGCTGCGGCCGTTGTTCCTGCGCCGGTCGCCGACATGGAGGCCCGCGACGCGGTCGTGGTGCCGCTCGAGGAAGCCGACGCAATCGCCGTTGGCCGCGGTGAAGTGCCGCGTGTCGAGCATCATCCTGAAATCCGGAGACATCGACAGCCCCTTCACCATGCTGGCTTCACTGGCGTACGCATCAGGGTCCGACAGGTTGTCGTGGTTGTGAAGGCCGACGAACATGCCGTGCCTGCCCGGAAACGGCACAAGGCGGTTCGACACGGCGAGGCCGAACGAGCCCACACAGCCGCGGGCGCCGAGGATTTTCGCGCCATCGAACGTCGCGTCGATCTCGGCGTCGGTGTAGCTGTCGTCGAAGTTCACGTAATAGGTGAACGCCGAGACGCCTGCCGTATCGAGTTCCTTTCGCACGCCCTGGTAATAACCCTGCGGTGGCGCCAGACGCCACTCACGCAGCTTGTCTCGTGCCGCCGCGGCGCTGACGCCCGGCACATTGAAGCGCGGCTCGACCCACGTTGCGTGCAGTTCGACCATCCCCATGCCGTTTCGTACGAGACGGCGGATCAACTCGCCCCGGTTCTCGCGTGTCATCGGCAGATCGTGATAGCAGAACGGCTGCAGCCCGAACTGCACGCCGTTGATGAACGAGCGGTTCGGACCCGGGTGCGTCTGCGCGCCCGCCGAACGCCCGCACGCCAGTGCGGCGATTCCGCCGAGGCCGGCGAGGACCGCCCGGCCGAAATCGCGCCGTGTCGCATTCATCGCGAACCTCCACCTCGTGTCAGAAACGCGGTGCGCCCCTCGTCGAACGGATCGCAGTTGACCGGCAGGCGCGCCTCGTAGTCGCGAGGGAGGCGCGCATAACGGAATTCGTATGTGTGAGGGGTGCGATAGACACCGCGGTCGTCCCACGTGAAGGTCACCGACAGCCTCGATGCGTCGAGGAGCCGATACCGCTCGACCAGGTGCGAGTTCGCGGTCCGGAATCCGCCGCCCGGAGTCGCCGTGATGCCCTTGTCGGGATCGGAGCCGACGGGGAGTTCGGCTCAATCGCACCCGGGCCTCCGACGCCGCAGCGACCCTGGGTCACGATGTACGGTTCGCCCGCCTTGTGCGGCCGCTCGTCGGGGTCCACATCGTCCGGGTCGCGCTGCGGCTTGATTTTCGCAGCGCCTTCGGGCGTGAGAACGGCGCGGGCACCGAGCGTCGCCAACACGAGCCGCATCACTCGCATGACGTGCCCGTCAGCTCCGCGCCAGCGTGTCCCGGATGAACTGCACGCAGTTCTTCACCTCTTGGATCGCCGGCGCCTGGCCCATGTACTCGTACTCGATGATGGCGTAGATCGGGTACTTCTCCTTTTGCAGCAGACGGAGCGCGTCCGCAACCGGCGTCTCGCCCTGCCCCCACGGCTGGTTCGGCCCGTTATTGCGCCTGCGGTCCTTCAGGTGCAGATGCGAGATGCGGTCCTTTCCGTACTGCCTGATGAACGCGACCGGATCGTTGTTGCCGGCGACGAAGTGGCCGATGTCGAGGTTCGCCTTGAACCGCTTCGACATCGAGAACAGGTTCCTGAAGCTGTCGACCGAAGCCACCTCGTTCGGGTCGTCCACCATCGCGTGGTTGTGCCAGCCGAGGACCATGTCGTACTTGTCGGCGAACGGCGCCAGGCGCTTCCCCATCGGCACGCGTGTCTGGTTCGTGCCGATGATCCTGACGCCGAGGGTTTTCGCGGCCTGGAATGTGCGATCGATCTCCTCGTCGGTGAAGTCCTCCGAGAAGGTCATGACGTATCCCATGAGATCGATGCCCGCCTTGTCGAACTTTGTTCGGATCTCCTTGAAGCGGTCCATCGGCACCGTGAGGCGCCACTGGCGGATCTCGTCGCGGCGTTTGGTGTACTCCGGCGTGATGGTGGCGGGGATGCGGCCGCCGCCGGCAATCGCTGGTTCCGGTTCGACGCGCACGGACTCGAGCTCGCAGATGCCGAGATTGATCTGCGTGAAGGCATCGATCAGCGTGTCCATGTAATCGCCGCCGGCGGGCCGCGGAATGCTGCGGAAGCAGTAGCTGATCGCCCCGACCTTCACGCCGCCGATGGTCGAGTCGATGGCCAGCAGCCGCGAGCCGGCGAGTGCGGCCGTCATTCCGCCGAGCGTGATGTGCGCAAACTCGCGGCGGGTGCCGCTCCATGCCGTGCGTCCTGCAGTGCTCATCGGATCTCTCCTGGCGACGCCGCCTGATGACGCTGAAGTAACCGGTTACAGGCCGTATATCCTGCCACAATCGGCCGTGCGATGGTTAATCTCCCCGCCCTCTTGACGACGCAATGCGTCGGTACTTATAGTCCGCGGTCATGGGCCCGATCCTCGGCCGCCGGCCGTTTTCTGCGCGAGTTGCGCGACGACTCGCGAGGGGCGCTCTGATCCTGGCCGCATGCGTGACCGGCTGGAGCGCTCCGGTCACAGCACAAGGCGGAGCGCCGGCGGCAACGATCCCCGACCTGTCGGGTGGTTGGCTTCGACTCGATTCGGACGGGTCCGGAAGTTTCGACGGTACGGCGCAACAGTACCCGCCGGCCGCGCTCACGCCCGCCGGACAGTCGATGGTGATACGCGGCGACGGCCGGAATGTGATTCCGGAAGGAGGCACCGGTCCGGCGCATCAGGCCGGCGAGCCGTACATCGTCAGCAGCGGAGCCTGCACACCGGAAGGGACCGGCGGCAGCGCCATCGATCCGAATTCGACCGCGATCTTCCTCCTCCAATCCAAGGACGAGGTGCTGATGGTGCGTGAGGGCCCGGGCGGCCGCCGCATCCACATGGATGGACGTGGACACCCCGACCTCACGAGGCTCACGCCGAGTCTGTACGGCCATTCCATCGGCCATTACGAAGGCGGCGCGCTCGTGGTCGAGACGGTTGGCTTGCCCGAGGGCGCCGTGCAGGGAGGTGGACGACGGAGGCCGGCAACGCGACTCACGGAGCGGTTTCAGCTTTCGCCTGACGGAAAGCGCCTCGCCATCACGTACACATGGGACGATCCCGTGATCTACGTCAGGCCTCACACGTATCAATACTCCTTCGAGCGCCTGCCGCCGGAGAGCTACGCGTTCGAGACGTGGTGCGACTCGAGCGATCCGACCCAGCGTCAGTCGATCGTTCCGCCGAAGCAGGCGCAGTAGGTGTCGAAGGCAACCGTGCGTCGAAGCCTGGCGAACATGGGTGCAGTTCTTCTCGCGGCCGCCACGGGATGGTCGGCCGCGGCCATCGCGCAGGGCCGAACAGCGACTCCACCCGACATCAGCGGCTACTGGGAACTGCCGCTCGACGGCCGGCGCATCCCGCCCGCCCGGCTGGCGCCCGGCGTCACGCCGGCGAAACTCCGGGCCGAAGCGAACAAGAACGCGAAAGCCATTCGCTGGTGCAACTGGGTCGGCATGCCGACAACGATGGACGTCGGGCGGCCGCTGGACATGAGACAGGGGCCGCGGGAAATCGTGATTCTGGCGGAATCACCGGTGACGCCGGTGCGACACCTGTATCTCGATCGAACGACGCACATCAGCAAGGACATTTTCGATTCGACGACCAGCGGCGATTCGATTGCGCGCTGGGACGGTGACACGCTGGTCGTGGACACGACGGGATTCGAGCCCACACATGGAGTGACAGCCATTCCGGGCGGGGGATTCAGGACCGCCACCTCGCATCTGGTCGAGCGCTACCGTCTGCTCAGGAACGGAGCGATGCTCTCGGTGACGTTCACGTGGACGGATCCCGCCGTCTTTGCAACGCCGCACTCGTACGAATTCAGGTATCAGCGCGTCGAGCCCGGATATGAGGCGCGCCCCTACCCGCGCTGCGATCCGTTCGACACGGAACGCGCCGCCTTCCTCGAAGGCGCGCGGTAGCCCGCGACTCGTGTCCGGTCGCTGGCGCTCGCGTGAACTACGGGGCTTGTGCTCCCCGTCCCGCCGCTGCTCCCCGTCCCCCGCGCGGGGATTGTGTTCCCTGTCGCGCCGGCGACGCCTCGGGAATGCCGTACATGTTCATGTAGTTGTCGGGGTATCGCACGGGTTTTCCGTCTGCATCGAGAAACCGCGGCGACTGCTGAAACAGTCCTGGCTCGGGCGCACGCGGCGGAACAGTGGCCTCGAAGATATACAGACGATTCTCGAGCATGTGGATCTGGACGAATGTCCTCGACTGGTCCGGATTGGTCAGGTGAATCTGCCGGCCCGTGATCCGATCGATCGTCGCCCATGCGAAGTACGTCACCTTCGCGTCGCGCTTGAGGAACGCTTCGGACGCGCGGTCGAGGGCGCCGAGCACATCGTACTTCCACGCGCCGACACCCTGTGCCACCGAGTCAGTGCCCGCAATCGCCGCGTCGCACGGGGGTTGCGCGCAACTCCTGGCCATGTCGGCGTGGACACGTTCGGCAACCGTGTAATCGACGAACGTGACCGAATACCGCTCGGCGCCACGCTCCACGGTATAGACGCGGGCCGGCAGCTTGGCATCGAGCCACGACGTGTAGGTGAACTCCCGAATCGTTGGCTGTGCGGGCAAATTGACCGTGAAACGGTCCTGCCGGTTCGTGTACTCCAGCCATTCCTGCCCAAAGGCCTGCGTTGAAATCAGGAGCGCGGCCGCCGCAATCGTCAGTTGGCGCAAGAGCATGATGCTGTCCGTTGAATAAACGGTGGGTGATTATAAGTCGCCGAAGGCGTCCTGATCGCGTTCATGAGCGGATCACGCAAACGAAGTTTCGGCACCGAGTCTTGTCACCGCAGCAGGAAGAGCGGTTGGTCGCGCTCGTGATCGCGCGGCCCGATGCCACGCTGGCGGAATTGCGGGACGCCCTCCCGACGGCGGCGGCACTCAGCACCCTGTGGCGAACGATCGGCCGTCGGGGATTCACCGTTAAAAAACCGGTACACGCCGACGAACAGCGGCGCGCTGATGTCGCCGCCGCGCGCCGACGGTGGCAAAACACGCTGACGCTGCACGACGCCCGCGGCTACGTCTTCCTTGACGAATCCGGTATCGGTACGGCCTTGGTGCGTCGCTACGGCCGGAGTCCGCAGGGCTGCGGCTGCGCGACTACACTCCCTGTGGCCATTGGCACACACATGCGCTGGTCGCCGCGTTACGCCCCGATGGCCTCTGCGCGCCCGCGGTCTTCGATGGCCCGATCGACATCCTAGTGTTCGGGAGGGATTTGTTCACGAATTGTTCACACGTGTAGCGGCGGCTGTAAATGCGACAGTTGTGCGGGTGAAATTCTGGCAGTCGGCAGCACGATCTGGCTGCCGGCTGAGAGCGTCCCTATCAGCCTCCACCGTGTTCAACGGTGGAGGCTGTTGTATCGAACGCCGCTGAGTCAGCGACCCAGTTGGCGCGCCCACCGTCCGGTCAGACGGTGGAAGTCGACCGAACCTTCACGCATCTCCTTTCGCGATAACGGCTCGGTCTCGATGCGGCTCGCCCCGGGCACGGTCCGCCGCACGTCAATCGGCAGCGGCGGAAGCTCGGGCGAGGGCGGCACGTTGGTGCGCGGTTGCGCTTCGGTCAGGAACGCCTCCAACGAATGCGAGCCGTTGACGCGATCGCTCAGGAACGGTTTCTCCTCACCCATGAAGCGCGCGAGCACCGTCTTCAGGATCGAGCAGTGGTCGAGCACCAGGCTCGGTCCCTTGCCAGGCTTCACCCAGGGCGATACCACGAACGTCGGTACCCGCAAGCCATACGGAACGGTCAGGAGAGAGGGCGCCGGCGTGGCTGGCGTCGACGTCACCTGCGTTGCGACGATGGGCGTGGAGATCACTGGTGTTGTGACGATGGGCATCGAGACCGCCGTCGTTGCGGTGAACACCGCGTCTCCCAGGACCGCCGCGCCGGCGCCCGCGAGCCCAGCGCTCGCGAGCCCAGCGCCCGCGACACCGCCCACCGGCACCGAGGCGATGACCGGGTCGAGGCCCGGACTCAGCGGATTGAACACATCGGCCACCGGCGGTACGACGTGGTCGTACAGGCCGCCGTGTTCGTCATACGTGATGACGAGCAGCGTCTTTTCCCAGGTCGCCGGGTTCGATCTGAGCGTGTCGTAGACGCGCTTGAGGAACAGCTGTCCGCGATGCATGTCGGCATCCGGATGATCGTCGTCTTCCGGATGGGCGTGCATTTGCGGTTCGATCACCGTGAACGCCGGAAGGTTGCCCGCCGTCACGTCCGCCTGCAACCGATCGAGCGGCACGATGTTGATCGTGTCGGTCGCATACCGCGCGAACATCCTCAGCATCGTCACCGACGGCTGTGACTCGTACACGCGGAAGCTCACGCCCTTGCGCGCCAGGTAGTCATAGATCGTCGGCGCGCGCGACAGCAGGAAGTTGTCGCTGTCGTTATTGTCGAGGATCGGGAAGCCGTAGCGGTCGCGCTGCGGCTCGCCGGTGAGCGAGTACATGCGGTTGGGCAGCGTCGGCCCGGGGTGCGAGCAGTAGAAGCGATCGCTATAGGCGTAGTTCTCGGCGAGGTATTTGAAGAAGGGAAGGTCCTCGCCGTCGTAGAACCCGAGCACGTCATCGGCGATGACGCCGCTGGGATCGACGCCTGTCTGCGGATCGGGGTGCAGCCGCTTGCCGAAGTTGTCGACGAACCCCTTCGCGCTGTTTATCTGTCTCTGCGCAGGGCCATCGGCACGCACGCTGAGCTGCTGTTTGACATCGTCCAGTTCGTGACCCACGCCTTTGGGCAGGCGTGTCATCTTGCCCACCGCGTT
>Ga0070694_100001296_pt1 | contig 14543 bp, 12 predicted proteins | sample KBSK1251metaG_FD_65470 | JGI IMG/M metagenome (GOLD analysis project Ga0070694, IMG submission 65470) | Corn, switchgrass and miscanthus rhizosphere microbial communities from Kellogg Biological Station, Michigan, USA - KBS K1-25-1 metaG | ecosystem: Host-associated > Plants > Roots >... | reverse complement strand
GAGCGCCCGGGACCGCGTGTACCGCCGCCTGCCGTCCGGCACGGCGGAGGGCGCCGTGCTGCCGGGCGGCGGCCGCGAGGAGGTCCGGGCGTGCGCCTGAAGCTGGGTCTCGCGTTCCTGATCACCACCTTCCTGTTCATGGTGACCGGTTTCGTCTTCACGCCGCCGAGCGTCTACGACTTCTGGGACCTCGTGGGCTACGTCAGCTCGCAGGTGCTGATCGGCCTGGTCGCCGCGGTGGTGCTCTCGAGGTACTTCACCAAGAACCTTCTCGACCTGGCCGCGGCGAGCGCGGTGATCAGCCAGGGAGACCTGACGCGCAAGGTCGAGGTGCACAGCCAGGACGAGGTCGGCGACGTGGCGCGATCGTTCAACGCCATGCTGCAGAACCTCCTGACCATCGTCACCGAGGTGCGCGCGGTCAGCGGGCAGATCTTCGAGTCGGCCCAGAGCCTGTCCGCGACGGCGCAGGAGATGAACGCGACCACCGAGGAGATCTCCTCGACCATGCAGAACATCGCCAAGGGGGCCGAGGGGACGGCCGACATGGTCAACAAGACCTCGTCGATCACCCGCGAGCTGGCCACCTCGATCGAGGAGATTTCCGAGAAGGCGCGGTTCGCGGCGCGCGCCTCCAAGGACGCCGGCGAGCGGGCCCGCCAGGCCGGCGAGATGATGGAGGGATCCTCCCGGACCGTCGCCGAGCTGGTCTCGCGCATCGACCGGTCGACCGCGACCGTCGAGGGGTTCAAGGACCGCGCCCTGCGCATCAACGAGTCGGTCGAGTTCATCACCCACATCGCGCAGCAGACCCACCTCCTGGCCCTGAACGCCACGATCGAGGCGGCGCGGGCGGGAGAGCACGGGCGCGGCTTCTCGGTGGTCGCCGAGGAGATCCGCAAGCTGGCCGATTCGTCGCGGCGCTTCGCCGACCAGATCTCGAAGCTCGCCAAGGAGATCAACTCGCAGTCGACCGAGGTCATCGGCAGCATGAACGACAGCACCCAGGCGGCGCGCGAGGGGAAGACCGTCATCCTCCAGGCCAGGACCTCGATCGACGCGATGGTCCAGTCGGTCCTGACCAGCATGGAGCGGATCGAGGCGATCTCCGCGCTGACCGCGGCGCAGGCCAAGGGGGCGGACGGCCTGGTCCGCGCCATCGAGGAGATCTCCAAGATCGCGGAGGACAACGCGGCCGGGACCGAGGAGGCCTCGGCGGCGACCGAGGAGCAGACGGCGTCGATGCAGGAGATGTCGGCCTCGGCTCAGGAGCTGGCCAAGGCCTCCGACACGCTGAAGGACTTGATCGCCGTGTTCAAGGTCGGGTAAAAGGGGGACGGGCGTGCAGGATCCGATCATCACCTTCGAGGCGCGGTCCGAATGGTTCGGGCTGGCGGCGAAGGACGTCCAGGAGGTCACCCGGCTGCGGGGCGTGCGCCCCGTGCCGTGCGCGCCGTCCGTGATCGCCGGCCTGGCGGAGGTCCACGGCCGGATCGTCACGCTCATCGACCTGGATCGGCTCATGGCGCCGGGCGCCGCGTCCGCGCCGGGCGATCCGACGGGCGCGGCCTCGCGGGAGACGTTCGGCGTCGTGCTGGCCCCTCCCTGCGATCACCTGGGGATTCTCGTGCGCAGCGACGTGGACGTGGCTTCCGCCGATACCGGGGACGCGGTGCCGCCTCCGGGCGACCCGTCAGGCTGGCTCCAGGCGAGGCTGCCGGTCGGCGATCGCCTGTTGAACCTGTTGTCCCTGACGGCGCTCGTGGCGCGCGTCGAGGCCACCATCCGCAGGGGGTTCGGTCCCGAGCCGAGCGCCCCCGACGAGGCACACTGATGGCGATTCGCGTCCTGGTGGTGGATGACGCCATGTTCATGCGCTCCATGATCAAGGACATCCTGACGAACGCGGGCGGCCGCTACGAGATCGTCGGCGAGGCCTCCAACGGGCGCGAGGCGATCGCCCGATTCCGCGAGCTCAGCCCGAACCTGGTCACCATGGACATCGTCATGCCGCAGCTCGACGGCATCGAGGCCACGCGCGAGATCCTCAAGGTCAATCCCGCCGCGGTCATCGTGATGTGCAGCGCGATGGGACAGGAGGCGCTCGTGGTCGAATCGATCTCCGCCGGCGCCAAGGACTTCATCGTCAAGCCGTTCACCTCCGAGAGAGTCCTGCAGGTCCTGTCGAAGGTCCTCCCGGCCAGCACCGGCGGGGCCGTCGCCTCCTGAGGAAGGAGGTGCGCCCTGGAATCCCCCGACTTCCTCGAGCTCTTCGTTTCCGAAGCGCGTGAGCACATCGACGGCCAGGGGGCCCTCCTCAGGCGGGCCCGGTCGGTCCCCCTCGCGGGCGAGGAGGTCCACGACCTGTTCCGTCACGCCCACTCCATCAAGGGGATGGCGGCAGCGATGGGGTTCAGCCCGATGAGCGCCCTGTCCCACGCCATGGAGGATCTGCTGCACCGCTGGAGGGACGGCACCCTCACGCCGGACCCCGCGTCGATCGCCGTCCTCATGCAGGCGAACGACCGGCTGTCGGCCCAGCTCGACGCGGTCGCCGCAGGCGGAGACCTCCCCTCCGGCGATTCGATCCGGGACGCGCTGCGCGCCCTGGCCGCTTCGGGCGGCGAGGCCGCGGACGGCGCGGCGGGCCGGGACGCCGCGCCCGGCACGGAGGCCGCCCCCGCCGGCGCGGACGCCGACCCGAGGCCGCGGCTGGCGCTCGAGGTCGTCCTTCGTCATGGTGCGCCCCTGCCCGGGGCGCGGGCGATGGTCATCCTGAAGCGCCTCGAAGAGCACGGCCGGATCCTCGAGATCGTTCCCGCCCCCGACCTGCTGCCGACCGCCTCGTTCACCGGGAGGCTGCGCATCGTCCTGGCCACCAACGTGGCGGCCGGGCGCCTCGCGGCGCTGGTCATGGACCTCCCCGACGTCGAGACGTGCCATGCGTCCCCGATCGTGCCCGAGCCTGCCGCGACGCCGGCCTCCGTCGGGGCGGAGCCTTCCGGGGACGCGGCGGCGCCGAAGACCGAGTCGATCTCGACCATCCGCGTCCCGACCGAGCGCATGGATCACCTGCTCGACGGCATCGGCGAGCTGATCCTGGAGCGCGAGCGGCTGCTGCGCGCCGTCGATCCCGATCCCGGCTCGGAGACGGGCGACATCCTGGAGAGCCTGGGACGCACGGTCGACGCGCTCCGGGACGAGGTCATGGCGATGCGGCTCCTGCCGTTCGCCTCCATCGTGCCGCGCCTCGAGCGGATCGTAAGGGACGTCGCCGGACGCCTCGGCAGGCCGGTCGACCTGCAGGTCCGCGGCACGGAGGTGTCCCTGGATCGCTCGACGCTCGAGGACATGTTCGACCCGCTGCAGCACATCCTGCGCAACAGCATCGACCACGGGATCGAGGACGCGGCGGCGCGCCGCGCGGCCGGAAAGCCGCCGGAGGGACGGATCGAGATCGAGCTGTCGCGGCGGGACGACCGCGTCAGCCTGGTGGTCGCCGACGACGGCCGGGGTATCAATCCGAAGACGCTGCGCCGCGTGGCCGTGGAGCGCCGGCTCATGTCGCGCGAGGTGGCGGCGCGCCTGTCGGACGAGGAAGCGCTCATGCTGATCACCCTCCCCGGGTTCTCGACCGCCGCGCGCACGACCGAGATCTCCGGGCGAGGCGTCGGCATGGACGTCGTGCGCATGCGCGTGCAGAAGCTCGGGGGCAACCTGGTCATCCGCTCGCAGGTCGGCGTCGGGACCCGCATGGAGCTGGACCTGCCGCCGACGGTGACCGTGACGCGCGCCTTCCTCTGCCGGGCGCTGGATCACGTCTTTGCCGTGCCGGTGTCGGCGATCCACGGAACCCTGGAAATACGCGGGGACAGCCTTCAATTGTCCCAGGGAGAGCGGGTGCTCCGGAACGGCGAGGACCTGGTCACGGTCCTCCCCCTGGGGGGGATCCTGTCGGGAGACTCGGCCGCCCCGTTCCCCGACGCCTTCCCCGCCCTGGCGTATCGCGTCGGGCAGCGCGCGTACGCCCTCGGCGTGGACGAGATCCTGGGCGAGGAGCAGATCGTGGTGAAGCCGCTGCGCCACCCCCTCGAGCTCCTGCCGCAGTATGCCGGGGCGGCGGTCCTGAACGACGGCCGGATCGCCCTCATCCTCGACCCGGCGAACCTGACGCGCACCTCGAGGCCCGCGTGAAGAAACGCCCGGTACGACGCGCCGCGCGGCGCGCCCGCCCGATCGCCCGGCGGCGTCGCTCCGGCCGGCCGTCGGGACCGCGCGTCCTGCGCGTGGCGCGCGCCGACCTCGGCCGATTCCATCTGTTGAGCGAGGCCGGGGCGCACAACGCGGCCATCGCGATGAGCCAGATCATCGGCCGCCCGCTGCGCCTGGACGTGCGCTGGGCGAAGACGCTGCCCCTCGAGGAGGTGGCGGACATGGCAGGCGGCGCCTCCCGCGTCGTCTGCGCGCTGTCCCTCAAGGTCTATGGCGATCTGCGCGGCCACATGCTCATGCTGTTCAGCCGTGAGCAGCTCCCGGTCCTCCTGGACCTGGTCCTGCCCCGGACGGGGTCGGGTCCGAAGCGGCCCGGCGGCCTGCAGGGGATGGACGAGATGGAGCGCTCGGCTCTCCTCGAGATCGGCAACATCCTGGGCTGCGCCTACCTCAACGCCCTCAGCCGCCTCCTGGGGGTCAGCCTGCTCCCGTCCATCCCCGGGCTGGCCTTCGACATGGTCGGCGCGGTGACCGATCATCTCCTGATCGACCTCGCCTCGGTCTCCGACACGGCGGTCGTCCTGGCGAGCGAAGTCCAGGAGCCGGCCAGCGGGCTGCGCTGCGAGATCTTCTTCCTGCCCCACCCCGATTCGCTCGGCGTGCTGGCGCGGACGCACGAGCGGGAGATCGAGCCGCGGGTCGCCGCGCGATCGAGGGGCCGGTGACGCGGCCCCGGTCGCTGCGGGCCGGCGAGCTGAGGGTCCTCCCCGCCCCGGGGAAGCTGGTCATCCACGGGCTCGGCTCCTGCGTCGCGGTGTTCGTCTACGACGCGGGCACGCGCGTCGGCGGGATGGCCCACATCCTCCTGCCCGGCCCGCCCGGGAAGGAGACCGGGAACCTCGGACGCTACGCGACCACCGCGGTCGGCGCCATCGTGGAGGAGTCGATCCGGCTCGGGGCGCGGCGCGAGGCGCTGCGCGCCAAGGTCGCCGGAGGCTCGAGGATGTTCGTCATCGACTCCGGCGCTCCCCGCCCGACCGTGGGGGACAAGAACATCGAGGCCGCGCTCCAGGCCCTGCAGGAGGCGCGGGTCGAGGTGGTCGCCCACGACGTGGGGGGGGAACAGGGGCGCACGGTCGTCGCCGACCTGTCGGACGGCTCCCTGACGATCACGACCGTCCGCGGCGGGCCCAGGGTGGTCTGAGGCGGTGGAGTTTCAGGCGGCGTGCTTGTCGATCAGCTTCACAAGGACGTCGCGCGACGTGGCCCCGATGTACTGCTCGACGACCTTGCCGTTCTTGAACAGGAGCAGGGTCGGAATGCTCTGGATGCCGTAGCGGCCTGCCAGGCTGCTCTCGTCGTCGACGTTCACCTTGCCGATGCGAAGTTTCCCGACGTATTCCACGGCCAGCTTCTCCAGGACCGGGGCGACCATGCGGCACGGCCCGCACCACTCCGCCCAGAAGTCGACCAGGATGGGGGTTCCCGGCTTCTTGATCTCGGTTTCAAAGTTGCTGTTCGTCAGCGTCAGGATGTTTTCGCTCATCGGCTCTCCGGGACCCTCAGTCAGCACTCCATGAACGGATCTTATACCATACCGTCGAGATGCGTGGAAGCCCGCACCGGACAACGGCCCAGAGGCGATGGGGGCAGAATTTCCTGGTCAACCAGGGGGCCGCGGACACCATCGTCGCCGGCTTCCGGCCCCAGCCGGAGGATCTCGTCCTGGAGATCGGACCGGGCCAGGGAGTGCTCACCCGGCGCCTCGCGGGTCGCGTGGGCTCCCTCCTCGCCGTCGAGATCGATCCGGACCTTGCCGGCTCGTTGAGCGAGGACCTCGGCCACCCGCCGGCGCTCCAGGTCGTGCGGGCGGACATCCTGAAGACCGACCTGCGCGCCGCGCTCCTCGGCCTCGGCGCCGGGCCGGAGAGGCCCGCGCGCGTCATCGCGAACCTGCCCTACAACATCGCCACCGCGGTGATCCTGAAGCTCCTGGGCGAGCGCGCCCTCCTGCGCGATGCGCTCCTCCTGGTGCAGCGCGAGGTGGCCGAGCGGATGGCCTCCCCTCCCGGACGGCGCAGTTACGGCAGCCTGTCGATCCTCTGCCAAGTCCGTGCGAAGGTGGAGATCCTGCTGAGGCTCCGCCCCGGATCCTTCCGGCCGGTCCCCAAGGTCGACTCGTCGCTCGTCCGCCTGACCCTGCGCGCGCCGGATGCGGCTTCGCCCGGTCCTGCCGGGCCGCCCGGGGCGCTCGAGGACCTGCTCCGCGTCGCGTTCGGCCGAAGGCGCAAGACGCTCGCCAACAACCTCGCCTCCCTGCCGGGACCGACGGGAGCCCCGTTCGGGAGCGACGCGGCGCGCCGGCTCATCGTCGCGGCCGGGCTCGATCCCGGCGCGCGCCCCGAGGCGATCCCCGTCGAGGGGTTTCTGGCCCTGGTCCGTCTGCGAAACACTCTATAATCCCCGCGTGACGACCCGCGCCCGCGCCGAAGGCACCAAACCGCAGACTCCCCTTCAGATCATCCCGCTCGGCGGCATCGGGGAGTTCGGGAACAACTGCACCGTCCTGCGCTACGGGTCCGACCTGATCGTCGTCGACGCCGGGCTCATGTTCCCGGAGGAGCAGGCCCTCGGGATCAACTTCGTCATCCCGGACATGACGTACATCACGGAGCGGCTGGGCGAGGTGCGGGGGATCCTCCTGACGCACGGCCACGAGGACCACATCGGCGCGCTCCCCTGGCTGTTCGAGAAGGCGCGCGTCCCGGTGTACGGGAGCGATTTCACGCTGGGGCTCGCGGCGCGCAAGCTCCAGGAGCACGGCCTGCCGACCGAGCGGTTCCTGAAGAAGGTCAAGGCCCGCGACGAGATCACCCTCGGGCCGTTCGGCATCGAGTTCATCCAGGTGACCCACAGCATTCCCGGCTCGTTCGGCCTGGCGATCAAGACCCCCGCCGGCACGGTCCTGCACAGCGGCGACTTCAAGATGGACCAGACGCCGACCGACGGGCGCACCTTCGACTTCCAGACCTTCTCGTTCTTCGGAGACCAGGGGGTCCTGGCGCTCCTGTCGGACAGCACCAACGCCGAGGTGCCCGGGTTCAGCGGCTCGGAGCGCATGGTCGGCGAGGCGCTCGACGGGCTGTTCCGCAAGGCGCGGGGACGCATCGTCATCAGCACGTTCGCCAGCAACGTCCACCGCATCCAGCAGGTGGTCGACCTGGCGGTCACGCACCGCCGCAAGGTGGCCCTGGTCGGATCGAGCATGATCTCCACCTCCGAGGTGGCCGACCGACTGGGCTACCTGAAGGCGCCCGGCGGCGTCCTCATCGAGGCGTCCGAGGTGAAGCGCCTGCCCGCCGACAAGGTCGTGGTGATCGCGGCCGGCAGCCAGGGGGAGCCCATGTCGGCGCTGTCGCGCATCGCGCTCGACGATCACCGCGACGTGTCGATCGACCCGGGCGACACCGTGGTGCTGTCGGCGCGGAGCATCCCGGGAAACGAGAAGTCGATCAACCGCGTCGTGAACCACCTGTACCGGCGGGGGGCCGACGTCATCGTGGGGGGCCGGGCCCCCCTGCACGTCTCGGGGCACGCCAGCCAGGAGGAGCTGCGGATCCTGCTCACGCTGACCCGCCCGCGCTACTTCGTGCCGATCCACGGCGAGCTGCGCCAGATCCACAACCATGCCCTGCTGGCCGAGCAGACCGGCCTGCCGCGCGAGCGCATCCTGCTGGTCGAGACGGGGGACGTGATCGAGATGTCCGCCCGCGAGGCCCGCGTGAACGGCCGGGTCCAGGTCGGCCGGGTCTTTGTCGACGGGACGCGCGAGGAGGTCGACGAGATCATCGTCCGCGACCGACGGCACCTCTCCGAGGGGGGGATCATCCTGGCCCTCGTGGCGATCGACGGCCATACGGGGCGGCTCGAGGGGGAGCCGGAAATCGTCAGCCGCGGCTTCCCCGTCGGCCCGGATCGCAGCGACGTCCTCGTCGAGGCGGCCAAGGTCGTGCGCCGCAGCGTCGAGGCCGCCACCCCCGAGGAGCGCGCCGACCGGGGGGTGATGAAATCCTTCATCCAGCGCGATCTGAAGCGCTACTTCCGCAAGTCGCTCGACCGGCGTCCGATCATCCTGTCCGCCATCATCGAGACGTAGGAGCCTGTCCGAGTATTCGGCCGGGTCGCGTTCCACCGCGCGGGCGCCCAGATGATAGAATCACCCCCATGCGCGCACGGCGGAGGTCCGTGACGCCCCGCCGCGAAACCCCTGCGGCACGGGGATTTCTCTCGGAGGCCATGGCAATCGCCCTGATGGCGACCGCCATCCTCCTGGTGCTGAGCCTCGCCTCGTACCACCCCGACGATCCGCTCCTCTGGCCCTTCGGCCAGTGGACCGGCGAGCCGGTCAGCAACGTGGCCGGCATCGTGGGGGCCCAGTGCGCCGAGCTGCTTTTGCAGCTCTTCGGCTACGCCGGCTGGGCCATTCCCCTGCTCCTCGTCCTCCTGGGCTGGGAGGTCTTCCGGAGGCAGGGCGGCCGCGCCCTGTCGCGCACCACGGGGTGCGCGCTCCTGGTCCTGTCGGCCGCCGCGACCCTGCACCTGGTCCTGGACGAAGGGGTCGATCCGGCCACGCGCCGCGCCGGAGGCTGGCTCGGATACTCGTTCGCCCACCTGCTGTCGCGGCCCCTCAACCGCTGGGGCGCCCTGGTCGCCGCGCTGGCGTGCCTTCTGGCCAGCCTCCTGATCGTCACGCGCGCCTCGCTGATCGAGGCGGTGCGCGCCGTCTGGACGAGGGGCGCGGCGCTGATGCGCAACGCCTGGCTGGCGCACATCCGCCGGCGCGAGGCGCGGCGCAAGGAGCAGCTGCGCCTGGAGGTCGCCCGTCGCCAGAAAGAGCGCCGGGCCAGCGCCGCCGCCCTGGCCGCCGAGGAGGAGGACATTCCCGAGCCGCACGCCGCCGCCCCGATCCCGCTCGCCGCCAGCGACGACGACGTGGTGCCGGCGCCGGACGGGCGGGCCGCGGCCGCGACCGCGGCCCGCAAGGCCGCCCGAGCCGCCGCCCGGGGGAAGGCCACGGCGCCGGAGGGGCAGCCCCAGTTCGACTTCGTGGAGAGCCTGGCGAACTACACCTCGCCTCCCCTGTCCCTTCTCAACCTGCCGCAGCACGACGTGCAGGTGGACGAGAAGGAGCTGGTCGAGACGGCGCGCATCATCACCGAGAAGTGCCGCGAGTTCGACGTCACCGGGCAGGTGATCGCCATCCAGCCCGGGCCCGTGGTGACGGTCTTCGAGTTCAAGCCGGACCCCGGCGTCAAGTACAGCAGGATCGTCAGCCTGGCGGACGACCTCTGCCTGGCGATCGAGGCGGAGTCGATCCGGATCGATCGCATCGCCGGCAAGTCGACGGTCGGGATCGAGGTCCCCAACAAGAAGCGGGAGATCATCTCCCTGCGCGAGCTTCTGGCCGCCGAGCGGTTCCAGAAGGCGCCGGCCGCCCTGACGCTCGCCCTGGGGAAGGAGATCAGCGGCGAGCCGTACTACGCCGACCTGGCACGCATGCCCCACCTCCTGGTCGCCGGGTCGACCGGCTCCGGGAAGAGCGTCTGCATGAACTCGATCCTGACCTCGATCCTGTACAAGTCGAGCCCGGACGAAGTGAAGTTCATCATGATCGACCCGAAACGCCTGGAGCTCGGGGTGTACGAGAACATCCCCCACCTCCTGACGCCCCTGGTCACCGACACCAAGAAGGCCTCCAACGCGCTGCGCTGGGCGGTCCTCGAGATGGAGCGGCGCTACAAGCAGCTGGCCGAGGCCGGCGTGCGCGGCATCGACCAGTACAACCTGATCGTGAAGCGCGAGATCCACGAGCGCAGCGCCGCGGCGGCCAAGGGGGGCAAGCCCGTGGCGGCGGCCCCCGCTCCCGAGGCGGGGGCGGCTGCGCCCGACGGGCCCGACGCCCCTCCGGCCACGGCCCGCCTGCCGACCAACCTCGGCGGCGAGCCGCTCAAGCCGCTCCCCTACGTCGTCATCCTGATCGACGAGCTCGCCGACCTCATGATGACCACGGGGGCGGAAGTGGAGGAGGCGATCACCCGCCTGGCCCAGATGGCGCGCGCCGTCGGCATCCACCTGATCCTGTCCACCCAGCGCCCGTCGGTGGACATCATCACGGGCGTCATCAAGGCGAACTTCCCGTGCCGCATCGCCATGCGGGTCTCCTCCAAGGTGGACTCGCGCACCATCCTGGACAGCAACGGGGCCGAGCAGCTGCTGGGACACGGCGACATGCTGTTCATCCCTCCGGGATCCGCCCGCCTCATCCGCCTGCACGGGCCGCTGGTGACCGAGATCGAGGCGACCCGCATCGTCTCCTTCCTGAAGAAGCAGGCCAAGCCGCAGTACGACGAGTCGGTGACCCGCGACGAGCCGCAGGGGGGCGCGGCGGGCGGGGCGGGAGGGACCGACGAAGAGGTCGATCCCGCCTACGACCAGGCGGTCCGGATGGCCGTCCAGATGGGGCAGATCTCGGTGTCGCACATCCAGCGCCGCCTGAAGCTCGGCTACGCCCGGGCCGCCCGGCTGGTGGACATGATGGAACAGAACGGCATCGTCGGCCCGGCGGACGGCAGCAAGCCGCGCGAGGTGCTGGTCGAGCCCGAGTTCCTCGAGCGCCTGAACCAGATGCGCGAAGAGCAGACCTGACGCCCCCTACCCGGGCGGCGGCTGGTACTGGAACTCCGAATAGGCGTACAGATTGCGCCGGTGTATGGAATTGAGAAGGACCCTCGCCCGCGTGCGCATCTCGATGCGGTGAGGCAGCCAGACTCCCCCCCCGACCGGACCGCACTCCACGCTGACCTGCACCTCGCTGACCTTCGCGAGCGACAAGGCCAGCGAGATCGGCCTGACCGTCTCGGCGCGCGCCGCGACGACGTGGAACCCCTCGCGCGCGATCCACAGGCTCCCCTTCATGACGCGAGCGACCTTCCAGGCCAGCCCTTTCTCCTTCTGCCCTCCGTCTTCGTCGGGGAAGAAGTCCAGCCGGTAGCAGGCGACCCCGTCGTGATCCTCCAGGCCGGCGTAGCGATAGGACGCCAGGTGGAGCAGGAGGCCGAGCGAGTACCCCCCTTCCATCTCGTCATTGCCCGTGCCTGACATCATGGTCCGGTAGTGCTTCCCGAACGAGCCCAGCTTGCGGTGGCGGTCTCTCTCCTCCACCAGGGGCTCGCGGTCATCCAGGCGCAGCAGCTCTTCGTCGAAGCCCCCGATGCGAGGCGTGACCAGGAACTCGAAGACTTCGTGCTTTTCGATCTCTCCTTCTTCGCCGAGATCCTGATGCTCCGCCCGGCGAATGAACCGGTAGCCCGGCCAGGCGGCCACGTCGGCCTCCTGCACCCTCTGGGCTTCGGCGAGGATGAACTGCAGGTCGGACGGGACCGGTGTGGCGGCGGGCGTGGCTTCGGACGCAACGGAGGCCGGGGGGCCGATTGGGGCCGACGCCGCGATGGCCAGCGCGGCCAGCGCAGGACCGAGCCTTGCGGGCGCGGCTATTCCATCACCACGCGTGGGACAGCGCCGGGGGGGGCGTCCGGCTGCTTGCCGCGCAGCCCCTCGCGCTTGACGCGCACGCTCTTGGCCGGAATCCCGACCGAGATGTGGTGGTCGGGCACCTGCCGGGTCACGACCCCCATGGTCCCCACCATGGCGTTCCTGCCGACCGTCATCCCCGAGAGGACCACGCCGTGATACGTGACCCGGGCGCCGTCCCCGATCACCGTGCGGCTGCACGTGACCCGCTCGATGTCCTCGATGTCGTGCGCGTGCGAATAGACGTTCGCGTAGTCGGAGATCGACACGTTGTCGCCGATGACGATTTCCCCGCGGTCGTCGAGCAGGACATACCGGTGGATCGTCGTGTTGTCCCCGACCGACAGGTTGTAGCCGAACGAGACCTCGACATCGCGGAAGATCCGGACGTTCTCCCCGCAGTGCTTGAAGACGTGCTTCGCGAGGAGCCGCCTGACCTGGACCCCCAGGTGCACGTTCTGCCCCATCGGGGAATGATCGAACTGGATCCACAGCCAGAGGAGCGGCTTCACCCGCGCGTAGCGCACCGGGTCGCACTCGGCGTAGTACTCGGCCTCGAGGGTGACGTTGCGCGGGTCGAACTGCGCGATCATCACCCGCTCGCAGACCGGCCGGGCGCCGTCCTCGATGAGGTCGGCGTACCGCGCCCCTTCCCCGTAGTGCATCTCCGTCAGGACGTCGCGGCACAGGACGTCCCGATCGATCTTCGGGTTCTGCAGCCTGATCTTAAGGTTGTCGAGGAACCGTTCGTAGAGGTGGCCGATATCCTGGCTGGCGAGAGGGACTGGTCGCGAGGCCAACAATCCTCCCGGCGCGTCACCGGGCGCGCGCGTCGACGTCGATTCTCCCGGAAAGGGGAGGACGTGTCAAATCCCGGCGCTGCGCGGAGCGCCCGAACGCCAACCCCTGTCCCTGAGCGCCTGACTCCCCCTCTGCTATAATCCGTCGCCATTTGCGGCGGGGGGCGCGTGCCGGAAGCCTCGAACAGACGGGCGGTTCCCGACTGGGTGTGGGTCGCGGGCACGTGCGCCCTGGCCCTCGCTCTGCGGCTGATCTACGTCTTCCAGATGAAGGACTCGTCGCTGGTGCAGCCCGACGAGCTCGACCCGGGCTTCTATTACCGCTGGGGACAGGAGATCGCCTCGGGGAACTGGATCGGCAAGGAGCCGTTCGTCCAGAGCCCGCTGTACGCCTACCTGCTCGGCGTCCTGATGAAGATCGTCGGGACGGGGATCGGTCCGATCCTGATCGTGCAGTCCTTCGTCGGCACCGGCACGGTCCTGCTCACCTACCTCGCCGGCCGGCGGCTGTTCGGCCACGCGCAGGGGGTCGTCGCGGCCCTGCTGATCGCGATCTACGGACCGTTCATCTTCTACGAGGGGATGGTCATGAAGACCTTCCTCTCGCCCTTCCTGACGCTGGCGCTCCTCCTGCTGCTCGACAAGGCCGTCGAGGCCGGGGGAGGACCGCGCACCGCGCGACTTTTCGCCGTCGCGGGAGCGGTGTACGGGCTGACCACGCTCGACCGGGACAATTTCATCCTGCTGGCGCCGATCCTCGCCGGGCTGGCCGTCGTCCTGGGGGGCGGCCTGAACCGCCGGGGGCTGCGCGCCGCGGGCGCCTTCACGCTGGGCACCGTCCTCCTGATCGCCCCGGTGACGCTGCGCAACTGGATCGTGTCGCACGAATTCGTGCTCCTGACGACCGGCGGGGGCGAGGTCTTCTTCATCGGCAACAATCCGGACGCCAACGGGCTGTACGTGCCGCCCGCCTTCGTCAGGCCGGACCCGCGCTACGAGCACGCCGACTTCATCGCCCGCGCCGGGGAGATGGCCGGACATCCCGTCACGCCGATGCAGTCCTCCTGGTTCTGGTTCCGCGAGGGGACGAAGTTCATCGCCGAGGAGCCGCTGGCCTGGCTCCGGCTTATCGGCCGCAAGCTCGTGCACTTCTGGAACTTCTACGAGCTGCCGGACAACCTGGACTACGTCATCCTGCAGCAGTTCTCCCCCCTCCTGGGCGCGCTCAACGCCGCGAGCCCGCCGCCCGGGTGGTGGACGATCGCGCTTCCGGCGGGAGGGACGTGGGCGCCCGTTCGCCTGCACCTGTATTCGACCTTCGGGACGGTCGCGCCGCTGGGCCTGCTCGGCATCCTGCTCACCTGGCGCCGCTGGCGCAGGTGCCTGCCCGGGTACGTGCTGGTGTTCGGCTACATGGGGACCGTCCTGCTGTTCTTCAATTTCTCGCGGTTCCGCGTGCCGGTCGTGCCGATCCTGGCCCTGTTCGCCGCGCCGGCGCTGTTCGCGCTCGGCAGGTTCCTGCGGCGCCTCTGGGGGCTCGCCGTGGCCTTCGCGGCCCGCTCGGGGGACATGGCGGCGCGGGCACGGGCGCTCGTCCCGGGACGCGAGCAGGCCATCGCCGCGATCCTGTTCCCTCTGGTCCTCGCCGGGGTCAACGTCGAGCGGCCGCGCGGTGTCGTGGCGGCTCTCGAGCAGGCGCTCATCAGCGGCAACGCCTACTACGGCGAGGGGCGGTACGGCGAGGCGCTTCAGGCCTACCTGACCGGCCTCCTGCTGCTCGGCGAAGGCCCGCCTGGGCCGCGCGGCGAGGCGGAGCTGCAGGCTCGGTTCGGCCCGGGCGCGAGCCGCGAGGCGCTCCTGAAGGAGCTCGAGGTCGAATCGATCGCCCGGGGGCCGCAGTTCAAGGGGATGCACATCGGCATCCACCACGGCATCGGCATC
>Ga0070694_100001293_pt1 | contig 14556 bp, 11 predicted proteins | sample KBSK1251metaG_FD_65470 | JGI IMG/M metagenome (GOLD analysis project Ga0070694, IMG submission 65470) | Corn, switchgrass and miscanthus rhizosphere microbial communities from Kellogg Biological Station, Michigan, USA - KBS K1-25-1 metaG | ecosystem: Host-associated > Plants > Roots >... | reverse complement strand
CGCTCTCCTACTCCCCCGGCGAGCAGGATGACCAGGATATCGTCCAGTTCCATGGGTAACGGCCCCGGCCGGCGCCCCCTTGTCCTGTCGGGCGGTGGATCCCCGTGCGGGGCAGCGATAATAGCATGGCGATTGTTTGACTTACCGGGGACCGAATTCCTATGATCAGCGGATTCAGTTTCCCAACGTCCCCCGACAGCAGTCAGCTGGTTCGGTGCGCCCCCGTTCACTCCGGGAGAGAGGCATGAAGAAGATGAGAGGCATCGTTGCTCTCTGCGTTGCGCTGACCATGGGCTTCGGATCGTCTGCGTTGCTGGCCCAGAACGCGGCCGCCAAGAAAGAAGTCAAACGCAGCAAGGCAGAGCAGATCGACTTTGACACGCTGGTAGGCATCGTCGACGGACTTGCGGCCGGCCGCGGCGCGGCACCGGCCTCCGGGATCTCGGTGTCGTGGGACGCCAATCACTTTTTCCGCGCGCCCGATGGCTCGACCTACGTCCCGTTCACGTTGACGGTGGACAAAGGCCAGCTCGGGGCGCCCAACTCCGCGGTCTACCTCGCCGTCTTCCCGAAGGGCGAGGCGCCCGCGGCGCCGGCGAAGAACAGCAAGGACAAGAGCGCAGGTCCGGCGCCGGCGTTCGAGAAGTTCGACTTCACCACCATTGGCGCGGACGGCACGCTCGCGCGCTACCTGCAGGTGAAGCCCGGCGACTACGACGTCTATGTGGCGATCAAGGACAAGGGGACCGTCGAAAAGGTCGACAAGAACTACACGCCGCGCGTCGCCCTGCTGAAGAAGGACCTGGGCGTGCCCGACTTCAACAAGCCCGAGCTGGGGACCAGCAGCATGCTGCTGTCGAGCGCCATCGGACCAGCGGCGGCGGGCAAGACCGCTGAAGACGATCCCTACATCTTCGGGCAGATGCAGATCACGCCGTCGAAGGACGGGAAGTACAAGAAGAGCGACACGCTGAGCCTCGTCTACTGGGTCTACGGCGCCACCGGCGACGCGGCCGGCAAGCCGGACCTGACCATCGAGAACAGCTTCAACCAGAAGACGGCGGACGGCGAGAAGTTCTTCAACAAGACGCAGCCGCAGGCCGTGAACGCGCAGAGCCCCTACAACGTCTCCATGGGTGTGCCGAACTTCCTGGAAGTGCCGTTGACCAGCTTTGCGCCTGGCGACTACCGGCTCGAGGTCAAGATTACGGACAAGCCGTCGGGCAAGACCGTCACCCAGAACGTCACTTTCTCGGTGGCCGCCTCATGAGCCGGGTAAAGGCGTAAGATGTGAAGGTGCGCCCTCAGGCGTTGCTCGTACTGCTGGCGGGACTGCTCTATCCCGCCATAACGCTGGCCCAGGTCGCACCTCGCCCCGCATCCTCATCCATTCCCCAGATTGTCAGCCTGACCGCCGCCGAGCTCCGCGGAACGGTGGTTGACGAGCGTTCCCAGCCGCTGGGCGGCGTGGTGATCTCGGCCCTCGGCGGCACCAGCGCGTTCGCGGTCTCCGACCGCAGCGGCCACTTCGTCCTCCGCGATCTGCCGTCCGGCCCGTACCTGGTCCGCGCGCACCTGCAGGGCTATACGCCCGCGCGCGCCCGGATCGTCCAGATCACGACCTCCTCGCGCGACATCTCGATCGCGTTGACGAAAGTCACGAGCAAGACCGATCAGCCGCAGCTCCTGCAGGCAGGCGTCGCCGGCGTTGACGATGCCGATGCGGCGACTGCCGACGACACCGACACCGAAGACCACAGCGAGCTCGCGTGGCGGCTTCGTCACATCCGCCGAAGCGTCCTGAAGGATGTGGATGGCGGTCTTCTGCCGGCGGCCAATGAGGGCTCCTTCATGGAGGATTCGCTCTCGGCGCTGGCCAAGGCCGTCGGCAACCCGGTTCGTTTCGCGTCGGACTTCATCTCGGATCTGCCGCTCAACGGGCAGATCAATCTGCTGACGAGCGCGTCCTTCGATCGGCCCCAGAACCTCTTCTCGCTGCAGAACGGGCTTCCGAGCAGCGTGGCGTTCGTGACGCTGACGGCCCCGACGACGACGGGCAAGTGGGACGTGCGCGGCGGCACGACGCAGGGCGACCTGTCGTCGTGGATCGTGGCCGGTTCGTACTCGTGGCAGCCCGTCGGGTCGTCGCACACCTATCGCGCGGGCATGTCGTACGCGATGCAGCGCTATCTGGGCGGCAACGCCGACGCGCTGGCGGCGATGGCCGACGGCCGGCGCAACGCGGGCGACATGTACGCATTCGACCGCTGGGCCATCACGTCGCGGCTCGACCTCACCTACGGCGCGCGCTACGCCCGGTACGACTACCTGTCGCACGAGACGCTTTTCAGCCCGAAGGCCAGCATCACCGTCACCCCGCTTCCGCACGGTGCGCTGCGCCTGCGTGGAACACTCTCGAGGCGCGAGGTCGCGCCGGGGGCCGAGGAGTTCCTCGTGCCGTCCACGGGCGTCTGGGCGCCGCCCGGACGCACGTTCTCACCGGTGTCGATACGCACGGGATTCCATCCCGAGCAGATCAACCACATGGAGGTTGCCGCGGAGCAGCCGATTGCCGATGACATCGTGGTCGGCATGCGCGTCTTCCGCCAGCAGGTGAACGATCAGCTGGTCACGCTGTTCGGCGTCTCGCTGCCCAGCACCGCGGGCGCCAACATCGGTCACTACTACGTCGGCAACGCCGGCGACGTGGACGCCCGCGGCTGGGGCGTCAGCGTCAGCCGCACGGTCTCCCGCGCCATTCGAGCGTCGATCGACTACACCCAGACCAACGCCGAGTGGCTGCGGCCGTCGCCGGGCTCGACGCGCGTCGCCCTCGTGATGCCGTCGGCCATCCGCCGGCAGTTCGACCAGCTGCGCGACCTCACCACGTCGATTGAAAGCGAAGTGCCGGGCGTGGATACGCGCGTGTTCGTGATCTACAAGATCAATTCGGGCTTCGCCCGGCCTCGGGCGACGAGCCTGCGCCCCCAGTTCGGCTCGCGGTTCGACGTCGAAGTGAGCCAGGCGCTCCCGTTCCTCAACTTCGCCTCGGCCCGGTGGGAGATGCTCGTCGCGGTCCGCAATCTCTTCCACGAAGACGTCCTTGACGCGTCGGTCTACGACGAACTTCAGGTTGTCGGGCCTCCCAAGCACGTCGTTGGCGGCGTGACCGTCCGCTTCTAATCTCTCCATCCCCTTGGATGGGGGTTCCTGCACGTTGGATCCGCGCGTTTCTGATATCTTAGATCCGCGTTAAGTAGCTGATTTTCATTGAGTTACGGCGTGCAAGATCAACTCGGTGGTGGTATATCGTTTGCTCCCGGTCCACGCACCCGTCCTTCGACAAGCTCGGGACGCCCCGAGCGAGCGAAGCGAGTCGAGGGGCGCCGTGTCTCCGTACGCAGGATGAGAAACGTTCGACGAAGCTCGGGCGCGTCGCGGGTGTGGACGCCATGGGGAGGGCCCGTCCTCCCGGTGGTCCTCGCCAGCGCACTGCTGTGCCTCGGCATCGCAAACATCTCGGCCCGCGCGACGTGGCATGCCGTCGAGGACGGCGTGCTCTGGACGGCGCAGCCCGAAGGGGTCGTCGCGGCCGATGTCGCGCGCGGGACCTCGGCTGCCGCGGTCGGCATCCGGCGCGGCGACCTGCTGCTGGCCGTCGACGACCGCCCCGTGCAGCAGGTCTCGGACATCGAGCAGGTGCTGAAAGGCGCCGAGGCCGGGCAGACCGCGCGCTACACCATCCTGCGCCTCGGCACCCGTGAGGTCGTCGATGTGCGCATCGCGCCGATCCCGAGCGGTCCGCGCGCGCTCTATTTCCTGCTCGCGGCCGTCGGCATCTTCACGCTGCTCATCGGCGCGGCCGTGCGCCTGCGCCGCCCGCGCGACCCGGCGACGCTGCATTTCTTCTGGCTGGCGGTCGCGTTCTTCGGCGTGTTCACCTTCTCGTTCAGCGGCCGGCTCGATCGTCTCGACTGGGTCTTCTACTGGGGCGACGCGGTGTCGATGCTGCTGCTGCCGCCGCTCTTCCTGCATTTCACGCTGATCTTTCCGGAGCGCGCGCGGCGCTGGACCGCCGGTCCTGTCGGCCGCGTGATCGTGCCGCTCGCCTACGTGCCGGCCGTCCTCCTCGGCATCGTGCACGCGTCTGCGCTCGCGCGCAGCGCCGGCAACGCCGCCGGATCGGTGCGCATGCTCGAGACGCTCGATCGGCTCGAATTCCTCTACCTCGCCGGCTGTCTCATCGCGGGCCTTGCCGCGCTGGCCCGCGCGCTCACGGAGGTCCGGTCGATCACCGGCCGCCGGCAGCTTCGATGGATTGCGTGGGGCACGGCGCTCGGCGGCACCCCCTTCGCGCTCGGGTACGCCCTGCCCTTTGCGCTCGGCGTCGACACCACGCTGCCGATGCAGCTGTCGGCGATTCCGCTCGGCTTGATTCCGCTCGCGTACGCGTCGGCCATCGTGCGCTACCGCCTGATGGACATCGAGGTGATCGTCAAGCGCGCGCTGGTGTATGCCGCCGCGCTCGGCGCCATCGTCGCGATTTACGCGGCGATGCTGGGCGGGGTGCAGCGCGTCTGGCTGAACGACGACAACGAGCACAACTGGATCATCGCGTTCCTCGCGACGCTGGTCGCGCTGCTGCTCGCGCCGCCCGTCAAGACCGCGGTGCAGGACGTGCTCGACCGCGCGTTCTACCGCGACCGGTACGACTATCGCCGCGCGCTCGTCGGCTTCGCGCGCGATCTCAACAGCGACCTCGACCTGCATCGCCTCTCCGAGCGCCTCGTCTCGCGCGTGGTCGAGACGCTGCTCGTGGACCGGATGGCGCTGATGCTCGAGGACGAAGCCGCACCCTACTACGGCTCCGTGCGCGCGTCGGGCTTCGGCGACAGCCACCCGCCCGCGCTGCCGAAACGGTCCGGCATCGGCCAGCGCCTGGAGGCCGGCCACATCGTCGCGCTCGACGATCCGATTGCGTCGACACGGTTCGCGGTCGAGGAGATCGAGTTCTGGCGCGACGCGGGACTCTACTACTTCGTTCCGTGCCTCGCGAAGGAAGGAACGATGGCGGTGCTCGCGGTCGGCCGCAAGGACACGGGGGAGCCGCTCAACAGCGAGGACATGAGCCTGCTCGGCGCCGTCGCGGGGCAGATTGCGACCGCGCTCGAGAACGCGCGGCTCTATCGCCAGCTTCACGTCAAGGCGCTCGAGCTCGATCGCATGCGCGCGTTCAACGAGAACATCCTCGAATCGCTCGACGACGGCCTGCTGGTGCTCGACCTGAACGACCGCGTGGTGCGCTGGAACCCGGCGATGGAAGCGCTGTCGGCTGTGTCGAAGGGTGACGCGACGGGCCGCCGCCTCGACGATCTCTTCGACGCGCCGTTCGTGGAAGCCGTGCGCGCGGCGCGCCGCGACGCGCCGCAGGGAACGACGCTGTCGCGGCTGCAGCTCGGGCGCCGCGTCGACGGCGCCTCGCCTCTGATCGTCAACGCCGCGGTCGTTCCGTTGCGCGCCGCCGCCGAGAGCGGCCTGACGACCGTCGGCACCATCGTCATCATCGAGGACGTCACGCGCCGCGTGCAGCTCGAGGAGCAGCTCCAGATTTCCGAGAAGATGGCCTCGATCGGCCTGCTGGCGGCCGGCGTGGCGCACGAGGTGAACACGCCGCTGACCGGCATCTCCAGCTTCACGCAGATGCTGCTCGAAGGCGCCGATCCGGAGGACCCGAAGACGAAGGTCCTCGAGAAGATCGAGCGCCAGACGTTCCGCGCCGCGAAGATCGTCAACGGCCTGCTCAACCTGTCGCGGCCGGGAACCCCGGCGACGCCCGACGTGATCGCGGTCGACGTCAACACGATCATCGCGGACGTGCTGTCGCTGCTCGAGCACCAGTTCCAGCTGCAGCGCGTGACCGTCCGGCGCGAGCTGAGCGACCAGCCGGTCGCGGTGCTCGGCATCGAACAGAAGCTGCAGCAGGTCTTCCTGAACCTGTTCCTCAACGCGAAGGACGCCATGCCGAAGGGCGGCTGGCTGTCGGTCACGACCCGCGCCGAGGACGGCCAGGCGGTCGTCGAGGTCTCGGATACGGGTTCGGGCATTCCGAGCGAGTACCTCGCGCGCATCTACGATCCGTTCTTCACGACCAAGGCGATCGGCCACGGCACGGGCCTCGGCCTGTCCATCACCTACGGCATCGTCCGCGAGCACGACGGCACGATCGACTGCGACAGCGCCGTCGGCCAGGGCACGCGGTTCACGCTGCGGTTTCCGCTGGCGCCGGCCGAACGGCTGGCCCGCGCGGTCAACTGAGGCCGAGGGCAGGTCGCCATGTCTCGTACCGGATCCATCCTCATCATCGACGACGAAGAGATCATGCGGGAGATCCTCGAGACGCTGCTCACGCGCGAGGGCTACTCCGTGCGCGTGGCCTCGGGCGGCGCCGAGGGCGTGGAGCTGGCGAAGTCGGTCCCCTTCGACGGGGCGATCGTCGACGTGATGATGCCGGGGATGGACGGGATGGCGGTCCTCGAGGAGCTCAAGAAGCTCGACGACGACCTCCCCGTCATCATGATCACCGCGTTCGCGTCGGTCGAGAACGCGATCGCGGCGATGAAGCGGGGCGCGTTCGACTACATCACCAAGCCGTTCAAGAACGACGAGGTGCTGGTCGTCATCCGCAATGCCGTCGAGCGCCGGCAGCTGATTGCCGAGAACACCGCGCTCAAGCAGAACCTCCAGGCGCAGACGCACAACTTCGCCGGCATCATCGGCCGCAGCCCCAAGATGAAGCAGGTCTTCGACCTGATCATCCAGGCGGCGCCGAGCCGATCGACGATCCTCATCACCGGCGAGAGCGGCACCGGCAAGGAGCTGGTCGCGCGCGCCATCCACACGCACTCATCGCGCCCGGACAAGGCGTTTGTCACGGTCAACTCCGGCAACCTCCCGCCGGAGCTGCTCGAGTCCACGCTGTTCGGCCACGTCAAGGGGGCGTTCACCGGCGCCGTCTACCCGAAGAAGGGTCTCTGCGACATGGCGGACAAGGGCACGATCTTCTTCGACGAGATCGGCAACATTCCCGTCGAGACGCAGGCGAAGCTGCTGCGCGTGATCCAGGAACGCGAGTTCATGCGGCTTGGCGGGATGGAGACCATCAAGGTCGACGTCCGCATCATCGCCGCGACCAACTGCGACCTGAAGCAGATGATGGAGGCTGGCCGCTTCCGCGAGGACCTCTACTACCGTCTCCACGTGATCAACATCTATCTGCCGCCGCTCCGCCAGAAAAAGGAAGACATCCCGGTGCTCGCCCGGCATTTCCTGGCGAAGTACGGCGAGGAGAACAACAAGCGCGGCCTCGAGCTGGCGCCCGAAGCGCTCGACCTGCTGATGGAGTACCACTGGCCCGGCAACGTGCGCGAGCTCGAGAACGTGATGGAGCGCGCGGTCGTCCTCGCGACCGGGCCGCGCATTGGCCTCGATCTGATTCCCGATCACGTGCGCACCGCTCCCGCGTTCCAGATCCCGAAGTTCGTCGTGCCGCCCGAAGGCATCTCGTTCAAGGACGTCATCACCAACGTCGAGAAGCGCCTGATCGAGTCGACGCTCGAGGCGGCGGGCGGCGTTCAGAAGCGCGCGGCCGAACTGCTCGGCATCAAGCCGACCACGCTGAACGAGATGATCAAGCGGTACGAGATCGGGGTGCGCCGGGGACGCAAAGGCGCCGCGAGCGGGGAAGAAGACGACGCCGCGTCAGCCGCGGCCTCGTATCAGGGTGACGAGACGCTCAAACCGTCCTAGCACCGCATCCCACCGGTAATACTGGCGGATGTACTGCCGTCCGCTTTCACCGAGCTGCTCGCGCAGCTTGTGGCGCGTCATCATGGTGCGCAGCGCATCGACGAATTCATCGCGGCTGCCGTAGTACAGGCCGCCGCCCGCGCGGCGGCAGTGCTCCACGGCCACCTCGTTGCGCGCCGAGGCGAGCACCGGCGTGCCGACTGCGAAGCTTTCGAGCACCGACAGCGCCAGCGGGTCGTCAGAGCCCGGAGCAATCGTGACATCGGCGGCTTCGTACGCCACCATCCGTTCGCGGTCGGGCAGCACGCCGGCCTGCCGCAGGTACGGCGCGTCCGGCACCTTCATCATCTTCACGCCCATCAGGACGAGCGCGGTGTCGCCGTCGCCGGCGGCGTAGCTGTCGAAGTACTCGAGCATCTCTTCGCAGCCGTTGTCCGGCTCCACGCGTCCGCCGTAGAGCGCGAGCGGACCGTACAGGCGATGACGCCGGCGGAACGGGACCCCGCGATCGGCGCGGTCGTCATCCGGGTCGAGGGCGTCCTCGGAGTCGGCTGTCTCGTCATCCGTCACCGGCTCGTCAGCCGGGTCCTGCTGATGGCGCGGATACGCCTGGCGATGCGACGGATCGATGCCGACCCCGACGAGCTCCTCCCTCGTGCTGTGGACGCCAAGGTAGGAGCGGAGCAGCTTGCGCTCGGTGGCCGAGACCAGCCCGATCGCGCCGGCCGAGGCGAGCAGGTTCGGCCACACGCCGAATCGCAGGACCGGACTGAGACGCACCGTCGGGAACAGGATGCTTCGCTCCGGCGCCACCGCCATGCCGTGGACCGTCGTCCAGTGAATGAGCGAGAAGAAGACGAGCGCGTCGTAGGAGCGATGCTGCCGCTTGAGGTGTTCGATCAGCCCTGGCGCCGAAGGTCCGAGCCGGCGAACCCATTCCATCTCCTCGGCGCGCGACCGCGGCACTCCCATGATGCGCTCGGAGAACTGCCGGAAGGCGTTGGCGTCGTGCGGCTGGTTCACCGCGAAGCGGCGCACGAGCACGCCGCGGATGCGATCCGCGCCTTCGCCGTAGTCGTTCCGCCACGTTCGCCGATCGCGAGCAGCGGTCGTCAGCACTTCGACGTCATGGCGCAGGCTCAGCTGCTCGGCGAGCAAACGGGCCGCATGCTCGGCGCCCGCCATGATTTCGCCGCCGTAGCGTGGTGTGATGAGCGCCAGCTTCACGCGAGGACTCCGACAACGGGACCGGATGGCAGTTCGTCGAGCACCTGCGCCGCGGGGCGGAGCGAAGACTGCCGGCGCGCGAGCCACCCGGGCAGCTTCTCCATGCGGTGGGCCGGGGGGTTGGACGAGAGCGACGCGAACATGTCGAGATACTTTCCTTCGATGACGGGCCAGCTGTAGTGCTGCTCGTAGAATCTCCGCCCGTTGCGTCCGAGGCCGGCCGCCAGCGCCCGATCGTCGAGCACCATGTCGAGGACCGCGCCGAATTCAGCGGCGTTGGCGTAGTACAGGCCCGCGTTGCTCCGCAAGCACTGTCCCAGCAGCACGTCGCACCGCGCGTTGGCAATCACGGGCGTTCCGACCGCCCACGCTTCGAGCGCCACCATCGACAGACTCTCATAGTACGACGGCATGACGAGCGCCGCCGCACCAGCCATCGCGTCGAACTTGTCGCGGTCGTCCAGGAAGCCGAGATGCCTGATGCGCGGGTGGTCCGGAATCGCCAGCACCGGCTTGCCGACGAGCACCAGCGTCGGCGCGGCAGGCCGCGCGTCCGCGTAACGGAGGAAGAAATCGAAGAGCTCGGCGCATCCTTTGTTCGCGTCGATCCGCCCCACATAGATCACGTAGGGTCCCGCGAGGCCGAAGGCCGCCGCCGTTCGCCTCGGATCGACCGAGCCTGGAATCTCCGACCCGATGCCGACGACGACGCCGGGCACGTGCGGGTTCGCGGCGGCCGCGTGGATCAGGGCCTGTTCCTCGGGTGAGTTGTACATGATCGCGCGCACGCCGCGAAAGATCGGGCCGAACAACGCCAGCCCGAGCGCGGCATCGCGTTCGGCGGTCGGCACGAGGATGGCGCGGTCCGGAACGGCGCGGGCGCCGTGGTACGCGTGGTAGTACCGCGCGCAGAAGAGAAGGACGTGGTCGAACTCGTGCCCGGACTTCTGCAGGCGATCGATCAACGCGGGGCTCGCGGGACCTTCGCTCTCGAGCCAGGCCAGCTCGTCGTTCAGCGAGTGGCGGCGGCTGAACACGTGATCCGAGCGAAGGCCGAAATCCGCCTCGCTGCGCTCGTGCTCGACCGGGAATCGTTCGACGGGAATGCCGTTCACGGAATCGGCGCCCGGCGGAAATTCGTTGCGCCACGTCAGGTACTCGCGCGCGCACGTCGTGAGCACGCGCACCTCCGCGTACGGCGCCAGGTGCTCGGCGATGTACCTCGCGTGCAGCTCGGCGCCGCCATTGACGTCGGCGCCGTATCGCTGCACGACGATCCCTAATTTCATTCCTCCGGGGTATGCGGGGGTTCTTCGGTGCGAATCGGTTCCGGCGCGGCCGCCGGTTCCTCTCGATGCTCCGTGGCCGCGGGCAGCTGATGATCGAGCGCCACCGGCTCCGATCGGAGAGGCGGAGGCGGACCTTCAGGTCCGCCTGGAACTGCTACCGGCTCCGCCGCTGCCTCTTCCTCGAATCCTTCGTCGCCTTCGCCGTCGCCCTCGTCCATGTCCACGACAGAGGCACTGGCTGCGGGGGCGTTGACCCCGGCTTCCGCCGGTACGCCCGCGCCGGGTCCGCGCCGCCCGCGGCGCCGCCGGCGCCGCCGCCGCGAGGGTTCTCCTGCCGGCTGACCCTCTGCGGACGGCTGCGGCGCGGCCTCGGATGTGGGGACGCTCGGCGCGGCAGCAGCCTGCGGCGCCGCCTGTGGACTCTCCTGCGGGCGCGACGGCCGTGCCTGCGTCCCTTCCATCGTTCGGACGCGCCGCTCGTTGAAGTCCACCTTGGTGCCGAGCGATTCGACGCGCATCGAGAGGCTCTGCGAGTCGACGCTGACGCGCGAGACCTCGAGCGCCAGCCGCTGGAGAATCTCGTAGTGCAGTGCGTTCCACTCCGCCTGCCGGCGGTCGCGGTCGGCTTCGCGCTGAAGGAGCTCGGTATTCAGCCGTGACTGCTGCGCGAGCGCGTGCGCGACTGGCGTTGGATTGAACAGCAGCCGCAGAAGCGGATTGAACAGCTTGCGAAGGAAGCGCAGGAACCCGTTCGGCGAGTCGTAGAGCGTCGCTTCATCGAACGGATACGACTGCGCGGCTGAGGGCGCCGCGTCGACCGGAACCGTTCGCTCGCCGGCGGCGCGCCGGAGCTGGTCGAGCAGCTCCGGTTTGAGCCCGCGCGGGTCGAGGATCGCTTCGAGCCGCCGCGCGGCCAGTTCGTGGATCTGCTGGTTGCTCAGGTCGACGCCGCTGCGCTGCGCGATCCGCGCGCGGATCTCGCGCATGATCTGCTCGACGTCCACGCGGTCGTTGCGCTCGCCACGGCTGGCCTGGTCTGGCGCTGGACCCGGACCTGGAACTTGCCGCCGTTCGGGCCCGCGCCGGTCGGGGCCCCGGCGCCCGCCGCGGTGGAAGTGACCGCGGCGGCCCTGGTTGTGATCCATCGGCATGGCTTCAGTACTTTCTGAAGAGCTGCCCCCACTCGGTCCGCATGAACTCGCGGATGCGCGACTGGCCGATCGTCGGGTACCACACCATGTCGTGGTACACGTTCGACGCGAACGGCGCCCACACCATCAACGGCGAGTGCAGCAGGATGCGCTCGAGCGGGCGGAGGAAGCCCTTGCGGATCATCTGGTCGCCCCAGATGACGAGAGATTTCCTGGTCTGGAATCCGAAGTTTTCCATCGACACGTCGTCGCCCACCAGCTCGATCTGCTTCGGGTCGGCGATGCCGAGTCCGCGCTCGTGCGCCATGCGCAGGAACGGAATCGACATCGGATCGAAGCCCATGAGCCGGGCGGCAATCGCGTCGATCGCCACCGAATCGGACGCGGCGAGCAGCAGGTTCTTGACGCGCGGAATCATCGTCCGCGGTCCCGCGCCGTCGCCCGCGACCGTGCCGTCCATCACCGTGAACACGGCGGGATGGAGTTCGCGCTGCATGTAGAGGAGGTCGACCAGCACTTCGTGCATGTACTTGTGCGCGTAGTGGCGCACCTCGCGGAGAAGCCCGCCGAACGAGTTCTTCACCGAGCCGGTCATCACGGCGTGGCCGTGGGTCTTCACCGTCGGCAGGTGAAGGATCTGGCGCCCCGGATAGATCGCCGGGATCTGGATGCCCTCGGGAAAGATCTGATTCAACTTCAGCAGCGGGCTCTTGAACCGGTACACCTGCCAGTCGACTTCGGTCAGCGGCTGGAAGGTGAGCCCGTGCTTCTGCAGCACCGACTCCCACCTGTTGTTGCGGCATCCCTCGCGGGGGCTCGTGACGACCGTCTTGTTCTCGATCGGGATCAGCCGGTTCCGCGAGTAGCCGTCGGCGAGCATCTTGGAGACGACGCCGTCCACCTGCCACGGCTGCGACGAGCAGGCGGGAAAGTACTTGGTCCACGAGAGGTTCAGCTTGATGAGCGTGTCGCGGTCGCGCGACAGCGTGTCGCGATAGCCGGCCAGGTCCATCACCCGCGCGTAGTCGGCGATGACGGTGTCCGGGCGCGTCCGCACGACGGCCACCCTCGCCGTCCGGGCGTGCGGCGCGCTCTCCGGAGTCGAGGGAGCTTCAATCGTCGTTACTGGAGTCATTCATTTACCCAGCGGCGTATACAGCAAGATGATGACACTGGCCGCCCACAGCGCCACGCAGCCCAGAAGGGGGCGATCGGTCAACAGCATCGCGGCGGGGCTGCCGCCCCCGCGCTTCTGGTGCACCAGATAGAGATATCGGAAGATCCCGTATAGAACAAAAGGAATCGTCAAGCCGAGCTTCGCCGTTCCCAGGCGGGTGGCCGTGTCGGCGCTGGTCGCGTACATCGTGTACGCGATGAGGGTCGACGAGGTCACCACGCCAATCATCTGGTCCAGCAGGTAGGGCGAATACTCCTCCAGGATGCGGCGGTGGTCCGTGGCGCCCTCGGCGAGCAGGGTCAGCTCGTGCCGGCGCTTGCTGAGCGCCAGGAACAGCGCCAGCAGCGTGGTGCAGATCAGGAGCCAGTGGCCGATCGGGACCTCCACCGCCACCGCGCCGGCGATAGCCCGAAGCACGAAACCGCCCGCGATCATCAAGACGTCCAGGATGACGACGTGCTTCACCGCAAAGGAGTAGAGCACCTGCGCCGCTACGTATATGGAGGCGACGAGGCCGAACGGGGTGTTCACCGCGAAGGCCGCCGCCACGCCGCCAGCCCCGAGAACCAGGGCCGCCGTCACCGCGGTTGACGCGGCGAGCTGGCCGGACGCGATGGGACGCTCGCGCTTCAGCGGATGGTTCCGATCCGCGTCGCGGTCGGCGACGTCGTTGATCAGATAGACGGCGCCCGACAGGGCGCAGAAGATGGCGAAGGCCGACAGCGCGACGACCACCGCGGGCGGTTCGAGCAGGCGTCCGCCGAACACGACGCCCGCGAGCACCAGCAGGTTCTTGGTCCACTGTTCGGGGCGCACCGAGACGAGCAGCAGCCCCGGGGTCGACGACCGGGCCCGCACGGCGGTGCCCGTTGGGGTGCCCGTGGCCCGTTCCGGCGCGGCGTCGGATTCCGCCGTTAGACCCTCGCGGACGTGAAGCTGCGGACGGCGTCCGCCTCGCTGTCGTAGGTCTCGAACACGGTGAGCAGTTTCGTGATCGACAGGAGGTCCGTGATGCGCTTGGTCAGGTTCAGCAGCTTGAGACTACCGCCCTGCCTGGCGATGGTCGTGTAGCCGCCGACGATCTGTCCGAGGCCGGCGCTGTCGATGTACGGCACTCCTTCGAGGTTCAAGACGATCTTGCGACGGCCCTGCTGCAGGAGGCTGTTGATCTTGTCCTTGAGCAGTTCGTCGCCTTCGCCGAGCGTCATCTTGCCCTTCAGATCCAGGACGGTGACGTCGCCCGCGGATCGTTCTTCGATCTGCATGGTTGAAGATTATAAAGCGGAGTAAGGACCAGACACGTGTCTGGTCCTGTGTTGATGTTGGCGGTGATCCGAGAGCGTGAGAACGACTAGCCGCCGGCGCCCGCGAACTTCCGTTGCTGGAAGCACTCCTTGCAGAAGACCGGGCGGCCCTGTGTGGGTCGGAACGGCACCGTCGTTTCCTTCCCGCACGCGGAGCACGTGGTCTGGGTCTCGACGCGGTCGCGCATCGAGGGCCCTGCGCTTACCCGGTTTGCCCGTTTTGCCTTGCACGCCTTGCAGCGTTTCGGCTCGTTCTTGAACTGCTTGTCGGCGAAGAAGAGCTGTTCACCGGCTGTCCAGATGAACTCCGACCCGCAGTCCACACACCTAAGGGCCTTGTCCTGGAACTCCATCGGTCGCCACCTTTGCTCGTCGTCGATCCTCGCCTCGCCGCCGCCTTGCTACTCGGATTCGCGTCGAAGCTTCTTGCGATTACGCTTTCTCGCCAGCGCCTGCTTGGCGCGGCGTTTGTCGCCCGGCTTCAAGTAGAACGAGTGCTTCTTGATGTCCTTGATGATGTCTTCCTGCTGCACCTTCCGCTTGAACCGTCGGAGAGCGCTCTCGATGGACTCGCCCTCCTGAATCTTGACTTCAGCCACCCT
>Ga0070694_100001287_pt1 | contig 14572 bp, 9 predicted proteins | sample KBSK1251metaG_FD_65470 | JGI IMG/M metagenome (GOLD analysis project Ga0070694, IMG submission 65470) | Corn, switchgrass and miscanthus rhizosphere microbial communities from Kellogg Biological Station, Michigan, USA - KBS K1-25-1 metaG | ecosystem: Host-associated > Plants > Roots >... | reverse complement strand
GGGATTTCGGATGACTCTAATCGTGGGTCTATGTTGCGCACTCTACGCAGGTCGTTGTTGCGCACAAGAGGTAGTCGATTTTCAGCCCTCTTCAACCAACGTTTGGGGAGCAAATTATCCGCGCGTTGACAACGTTGGGCGAGTTCAGGTTCGCGTGAAAGCTCCCAATGCCACGAAGGTCAAGTTGAATTTCTGGAGCGGGCCGAAGGTGGACATGGATAAACAGGCGGACGGATTCTGGACCGTCACCACGGTTCCTCTCGTTCCCGGCTTTCACTATTACAGCTTGAACATTGACGGCGCGGAATTCAGCGACCCCGGGACCCAGGCGTACTTCGGTGGCGGCAGGTTCGCAAGCGGGGTCGAAGTCCCAGAGCCAGGCTCGACCTATTATTCGGCCCAGGATGTACCCCATGGACAGGTGCGTGAGGTTTGGTACAACTCGCAGGTTACTGGAACCTGGCGGCACGCGCTGGTCTATCTGCCACCGAATTACGATGTGCAAACCAAGGTTCGCTATCCGGTGCTCTATCTCCAGCACGGTGGCGGCGAGGATGAAACAGGATGGATTCGGCAGGCACACGCCAACTTTATCCTCGACAATCTGATTGCCGCCCGAAGCAGCAAGCCGATGATCGTCGTGATGGCCTATGGCTACGCCCGCCGTGCCGGCCAGTCCCCACCCGACCTAACGGGAAAGCCTTTTGGTTCTCCCGAAATGATGAAGGCGATGCAGGACATGTCGGCAGCGTTTGAAGATGACATGACTAAGGTCCTGATTCCATTCATTGATAAGACCTTCCGGACGTTCACGGATCGCGATCATCGCGCAATGGCTGGCCTCTCGATGGGAGGCATGCAGACATTCCAGGTCACGCTGAATCATCTGGACTTGTTCTCTTATATTGGCGGCTTCAGCGGAGCCGGGGGCATGCTCGGGCCTGGGGATCGAAAACTGGATCCTAAGACCGACTACAACGGAGTCTTTGCTGATCCGGCCGCGTTCGCCAAAAAAGTGCATCTGCTGTGGATGGGAGTCGGAACAAATGAGCCTGAGAGGATGCGGGCGGGACTGCAAAGACTACACACTTCACTGGACGAAGCCAAGATTCAGCATGTCTTCTACGAATCACCAGGGACGGATCATGAGTGGCAAACCTGGCGTCGCGACCTGAAAGATTTTGCGCCGCGACTCTTCCTAACGAAGTCACCTAACAATTGATGGTCCCTCGATGTTGAATAACGAGCGCCGTAAAAAAATACTACATCAGCTCTTGCGTGATGGCGAAGTGACGGTTTTGCAGCTCGCGGAGCATCTTAAGACCTCCATGGCGACAGTTCGGAAAGAACTAACCGATCTCGAAAGAGCAGGTCTTCTGCGCAGAACTCGTGGCGGCGCCGTCCAGGTCGAACCACTGTTTTACGAACCGTTTCGCTACCTCTCCTCTTTTGTTGGACAGGAGCAATGCCACGCTGCTGAAAAGCGTCGTATTGGACTTGCTGCCGCTGAAATAGTGAAAGATGGAGAGACGATAGCACTGGGTTCCGGAACGACCACGACACAGGTTGGTCGCAGCCTTCGTCATCGAAAAGGAATTACCGTTGTCACTAATGCGCTCAACATTGCTATGGAGCTCAGTCATCAAGCGAATCTGAACATCATCGTTACTGGCGGATCCCTGAGCAGCGATTCGTTTGCCCTGACGGGATCGTTGGGAGTTGTTGCGGCTGGCGACATGTTCTATGACAAGGCGTTCATAGGCGTTGATGGTATACATGTAGCCCACGGATTAACGACAAACTGTCAAGATCAGGTCCCAGTGCATCGGGCGATGATTCGACAGTCTCGCCAAAGAATTGTGGTTGCCGATCACTCCAAAATTGGGAACGTTGGCACCGCATTGATAGCGCCGATCGCCAACGCGGATCTCATCGTCACAGACGAAAGCGCGTTGCTAAACCTGGCAGACTTCTCTGCGAAGATTCTGAAGGTTTAGGAGCTTGTCGATCTCTGTGGTTTCTTATCCGCTATCTGCTCGGCACTCTTAGACGGAGTGTAAGTACAATTGGTAATGAAGGTTAGCCGCGAGGCGGTTGGTTTACTAGAGTTCGAATTGTGCAGAGGCGTGTAACTTCCAGCCGTTTCTAAGATTGAACTCATCGGATTCGCAAAAGGGCGCAAAGGAAACCTGTTAGATTCGTGGACTAGAAGACACCCGTGCAAATATTTCGCTTTCATTGCCCGCAGGGGTTTCGTTTGGGTCTCGAGGTTGACGGTGAGCGATTCGACCTCAATGCCTCCGCGCGCGAGTTTTCCGATATATCTTCGTGGCTCGCGCTGGCTGACCCAGTAGCTGCTATACACAGCATTCTTCCGCGCGCTCGTAGCTTTCCGCTGACTGGCGAGGTAGGTCTTGCAGCGCCTCTCGACGTGCAGGAAGTGTGGGCGAGCGGGGTTACGTATCTGCGTTCGAAGATTGCGCGGATCGAGGAAAGCGCCGGCGGCGGAGATTTTTACGACTTGGTTTATCAGGCGGAGCGTCCCGAACTCTTTTTTAAGTCGATGGCACATCGTGTTGTGGGAAATGGGCAACCGGTACGAATTCGGCGCGACTCTGCCTGGAATGTGCCGGAGCCAGAATTAGCGCTGGTGCTTTCAGCCGCTGGCATGATTGTCGGTTACACGATCGGTAACGATATGTCTTCGCGTTCGATCGAAGGCGAAAACCCGCTCTACCTACCTCAAGCCAAAGTGTATGACGGCAGTTGTTCGTTAGGCCCGGGGATTCTGCTGCGTGACGGCGACGAAATACCGCGCGACATTCACATGATCATAAACCGCCAGGGCAGCGCGGTCTTTGAGGGAACGACGTCGACAACCAGGATACGTCGCCCTTTGACGGAATTAGCTGACTATCTGTTTCGTGAAATGACTTTCAGCAATGGCGTTTTCCTTTTGACTGGAACGGGCATCGTGCCGCCGGATGATTTCACACTGCATCCGGGCGATAAGGTCAGTATCACCATCGAAGGGATTGGTACGTTAGAAAATATTGTTGAATAAATCGATGAAGATAACCGGACTCAAAACTTTTGTTATCGGATCGGGCTGGCGCAATCTGATCCTGCTGCGTTTGGAGACCGACGTTCCTGGGCTTTATGGAATTGGTGAAGCCACGGTGCAGTGGGGCGATGAAGGCATGCTCGGCTATCTGGTGTCGCTGGAGAAGCGTTATTTGCTCGGCGCAGACCCGCGCGACATTGAAGCGCTTTGGGAACGAGTCTACCGGAGCGAGTACTGGCGCCGAGACTTCTTTGTTTGCTCGGCGCTTGGCGGCGTTGAGATGGGCTGTTGGGATATTCTCGGCAAGTCGCTGGGCGTGCCGGTCTGGCGGCTGTTGGGCGGAAAGTGTCGCGATCAGGTTCGCGCTTACGCCAATGGCTGGTATCAAGTCGAGCGAACCCCGGAAGCGATTGCGGAGCGCGCGCGCCAGGTAATCAAGATGGGTTACACGGCGTTGAAGATTGATCCTTTCGGCGCCGGTTCGTACGAGATGAGCGAACCGGAAAAGTGCTCATCAGTCGAGATTGTTCGCGCGGTCCGCGAGGCGATTGGTGCAGACGCCGAACTTTTTGTCGAGATGCATGGCCGTTTTGCACCGCACACCGCGATCGATATGTGCCATCGCCTGGCGCCGTATCGACCCGGCTGGTTTGAAGAACCAGTACCGCCAGAGAATACACAGGCACTCCTGGAAGTACGGCGGGCGGTCGCTCCGCTCGGAATTCCGGTTGCCGCCGGCGAACGACTTTTCACGCGTCATCTTTATCTCGATCTGTTTCGTGAACGCGCTGTTGACATCATTCAGCCCGACATCTGCCACGTGGGCGGCATCGCCGAAATGCGCAAGATAGCCGCGATGGCCGAAGCCCACTACATGCCGCTCGCTCCGCACAATGCGTGCTCGCCCATTGGAACCATGGCCTCACTTCATGTGGCGGTAGCAACGCCCAACTTTAAGATACTGGAAACTTTTGACGACATGGTCGAGCCTTGGGTGCGCGAAGCGGTAGTCGGGCGTCCTGAAATCGTAAACGGACACTTCACGTTGCCAACGGCGCCAGGTCTCGGCGTAGATCTCAACGAAGCCGTCATCGCTGCCCACCCACCGCTCGAAGGCTTTATGGACTTCTGGAAGAAGGGTTGGGAAAAACGTGACAGCTACTCGAAGGCTTGAACGTGGTCCGAACTGGACTGAGATATGGTGGCAGTGAGTTCCCCCATGAAGTGATTTTCTTCAGGACATGATTAACGGAGAAGAGATGAAGAGACTTCACTCGCGAGTTCTGATTTCGATTCTTATCTTCCTGGCCGTTGTCTCCGGCTTGTACGCTCAAGACGCCGCGCAACCTGCCTATTTGAACCACGCCTTGCCGCCCGAGCAGCGGGCGGCGGACCTTGTTCGGCGCCTGACGGTGGAGGAAAAGGTATCCCAACTCGTCAACCAGTCGCGAGCCATTCCCCGGTTGAGTGTGCCTGACTACGACTGGTGGAGCGAGGCGCTGCATGGCGTGGCGAATATCGGTGGTGTCACAGTATTCCCGGAGCCGATCGGTCTGGGGGCAACGTTTGATCCCGAGACCATCAACCGCATGGCTATTGCGATCGGCACTGAAGCCCGGATTAAGTATGTCCAGGGAATGCGCGACGGGCACAGCGATATCTTCCAGGGTCTCGACTTCTGGGCCCCGAACATTAATATCTTTCGCGATCCCCGTTGGGGTCGCGGGCAGGAAACCTACGGCGAAGACCCATACCTGACCGCTCGCCTGGGCGTTGCATTTGTAACCGGATTGCAGGGCGACGACCCGAAATATTATCGGGCCATCGCGACGCCCAAACACTACGCCGTCCACAGCGGGCCCGAGACGACGCGCCACAAAGCCGATGTGGTTGTCAGCAAGCACGACCAGTTGGACACATATTTGCCGGCGTTCCGCGCGGCCGTCATCGAGGCCAAGGCCGGTTCGGTGATGTGCGCTTATAACAGCATCAACGGACAGCCTGCGTGTGTGAACGAGTTTATGTTGCAGGACCAGTTGCGAGGTAAATGGAAGTTTGATGGCTATGTTGTCTCTGACTGCGATGCAGTCGTCAACATTTTTCGCGATCATAAATTCACCAGGACCCAGCCGGAAGCGTCCGCGCTCGCTATTCAGCGGGGTATGGATAATGAGTGCATTGACTTCGCCAAGGTCAAAGACGATCACGATTACCGGCCATACTACGACGCATACAAGCAGGGATTCTTGAAGGAGAGCGAGATCGATACTGCGCTCATCAGGCTGTTCACGGCACGGATGAAGTTGGGACAGTTCGATCCGCCGGAAATGGTCCCTTATTCGAAAATTGACGAAAAAAAACTGGATAGCACGGAGCATCGAGCACTGGCCCGTAGACTCGCAAACGAATCGATGGTGCTACTCAAGAATGATGGCACACTACCGCTGAAGCAGGGCAAGCTCAAAATCGCTGTCGTCGGCCCGCTAGCCGATCAGACGAGGTATCTGCTTGGTAATTACAACGGCACTCCCTCATACACGGTCTCAGTATTGGAGGGCCTGAGGGCGGAATTTCCCGAGGCGCAAATTAACTTCGTTCCCGGAACTCAGTTCCTGCGAGCCGATGGCGATCCCGTTCCAGCGGCGGCATTCACCAACGCAGACGGCCAGCCGGGGCTCCAGGTCGAGTTTGCCACCGGCGCGATAGTCGGAGGAACTCCCACTGTGCTTTCGAGCGGTACGGCGACCACGGTTGATCTCAAGGCTGACGACATTCCTGAAAAGGCCAAAGGCAAGTATCCGTCGCGGGTTGAGTGGAATGGTTTCCTGAACCCGACCGAGACGAGTGATTACAGCATTGGCGTGCGCTTTCAAGGAGGCTTCACCAGGGTCCGGGTGGGAGGTAAGCCTGTGACGATGGGCTGGGGGGGCGACAGTGTCCAGGCGAAAGTGGGGCACGTTCATCTTGAGCAGGGCAAGAAGGTACCGATTAACGTTACTTACTCACAGAATAATGCGGGCCCTGCAAGCCTCCAGCTAATCTGGAGCAAGTACGATCCCAAGCCCAGCCCCGAAGCGATTGGAGCGGCAAAAGCTGCAGATGTCGTAATAGCCGTGTTGGGAATCACCAGCGAACTCGAAGGCGAAGAAATGCCGGTCAACGAAGAAGGGTTCAATGGTGGCGACCGCACCAGTATCGATCTGCCGAAACCGGAGGAGGAACTACTCAAAGCGGTGACCGCGACTGGGAAGCCCGTTGTTTTGGTGCTCGCGAACGGTAGCGCCCTCGCGGTGAACTGGGCCGGACAACACGTCAATGCAATTCTCGAGTCCTGGTATGCGGGAGAGGAGGGCGGAGCAGCCATAGCGGAAACCCTTTCGGGCAAGAACAATCCTGCCGGCAGGTTGCCAGTGACGTTCTATACCGGGGTAGACCAGTTGCCGCCGTTCGAAGACTATGCGATGAAAGGACGCACCTATCGCTATTTCGAAGGCCAGCCGTTGTATCCGTTCGGCTATGGCCTGAGTTACACGACGTTCTCCTACAGGGGCTTGACGCTTCAGCAGAACCCTATCAAGGCGGGTGATCCGCTTACCTTGGAAGTAACGGTCACCAATACGGGCAAGCGCGAAGGCGATGAGGTAGCGCAACTTTACCTCAATTTCCCGAAGGTGCCTGGAGCGCCGCTAAGTGCACTGCGCGGGTTCACCCGCGTTCATCTGAAACCAGGCGAATCGAAGAAGGTGCGTTTCGAATTGCAAGAACGCGATCTGGGGATGGTGAGCGATGCAGGTGAACTGATGATTGCGGAGGGCCAATACTCCCTCTCCGTCGGGGGTGGTCAGCCGAATACCGCAGCGCCCTCGATCACGGGAACGTTTAGCGTGAAAGGAGCCAAGAAACTCCCGGAGTAGCCTGTGGAAATTTCCGGCGCTTGGTGAATATTGGTTAATGCCCAGGCGACCTTCAAAGCACCTAAGTGCGCGACTGCGTAGCTGGTTCTTGACTAAGGTAGCTTTTACCTGTCAGTACTAAGCAATCTCGATGTGAGAATTAGGCGCCAATTGAGACCTAAGCTGCGCGTTAAATTGGAGCTCCATTCCAGAGCGAACCCAATTCACGCAACACGAGATCGGTTGAAATGTCGTCTGTCTGATCACCCGGCTAAAGCCGTGTGGATGAAACCTTCGATCTTTTTCTTGTGCAAAGCTGCTGGGTTGAAAATGTTGGCATCCACAAAACGGCATCTGATATTCGCGGCGATCCTCTTTTTCGTTCTGCCAGTCGCTTTCGTCATATGCGCGGACGCCCAGCCAAACTTAGGAGCTCGCGTGATCTCAGCTGACTACCGCCACGTCAAAGGCCCACGCAATCGATTTGCTCAATTGGTGGTTGGTGCGGGCCGCGCGGCAGAGGGTCTGCGGGCCGACTGGCAACTCGACCTGGCATTGATCCACCGGGAATGCGGGTTCGAGTACGTACGCTTTCACGGTCTTTTGCAAGATGAACTCGGCGTCTACTCCGAAGACCGACAAGGCCGGCCCGTCTACAACTTTCAATATATCGACGCGATTTACGATGCAATCCTCCATGAAGGCATGCGTCCGTTTGTTGAGTTTGGCTTCATGCCGCAAAAACTTGGGAGCAGCGAGAAGACCATCTTCTGGTGGAAAGGCAATGTGACGCCCCCGCGCGACTACGCGAAATGGGAGGCACTGGTTGCCGCGCTAGTCCGGCACTGGACGGATCGGTATGGCCGCGAAGAGTTGCAGCGCTGGTATTTCGAGGTTTGGAATGAACCGAATCTGAAGGACGTGTTCTGGACCGGAGATCAGGCTGAGTATTTCAAGCTGTACGACGCGACCGTGCGAGCCATCAAGCGGGTTTCGACGGAGTATCGCGTGGGCGGTCCGGCGACCGCTGGGAGAGCCTGGGTGCCCGAGATGATCGCCCATGCCGCCCAGGCTCAGGTGCCGCTCGACTTTATTACGACGCATGACTATGGCGTGAGTGGCCGCGGTGTTGACGCGGAAGGGAACCAGCAACTGTTCCTCGATCCGAAATCTGAGGCGATTATCGGCGGAGTCCGCGAGGTGCGGTCGCAAATAAAGAGTTCGTCAGTGCCGGATCTGCCGTTGCATTACACCGAGTGGAGCACGTCGTACTCGCCGCGCGATCCGGTTCACGACAGCTACCTCTCTGCCGCATACATCGTTTCGCGGCTGAAGGGAAGTGAAGGCTATGCCGATTCCATGTCGTACTGGACCTTCACGGATATATTCGAAGAGAACGGCCCGGTCCCGTCGCCCTTTCACGGGGGCTTCGGTCTGATTAATTTCCAGGGACTGCGCAAGCCGGCGTTTTATGCTTATCAGTTTCTCAACCGGTTAGGCAGCGATGAGTTAGTCTCAAGCGATGCCGACAGTTGGGTGACCAGAAGCAACGGCGGCCTGCGAGTCCTTTTCTGGAATTACACGCCGCCTAAGACAGACGAGAGCGATCAGGTTTATTTCAAGCGGGACCTTCCCTCCGGGAACCTTGGTGAAGTCCGAGTTTCAGTATCGGGCGTACCAAAGGGCCGTTACCTGATGAACGTTTATCGCGTCGGGTATGGCGTTAATGACGTGTACACCGAATACTTGAAATTGGGATCGCCTTGGTCGCTCACGCGCGAGCAGGTGCGCGGACTGGCTGAGCATAACGATGGACGAAGTGTCGGGACTGCGCGCGTGGTGGTCACTCAATCAGGAAACTTCTCCCACAGCTTCGCCATGCGAGAGAACGATGTCTATCTCGTCACCCTGCTCCCGCTCAAGCGAGCAGGATCTAAGACCGTGCCCGACTGAAGGACTTTTTCGTCGCCCAGGCGTTTAGAGGCTGTGTCAAAACTCCGGTGCAATTGCTGTTTCGATTGCCCCGAAGGGGCTACGGCCTCCAGCCCAAGGTTGCTGCGTCGCGTTGGTGACGCGAAAGCAATCGAAGTCTCGTTGCCCGCGCATGCCTGCGTGGTTTATCGGGTTAGTCCTGAGAAGAGCTTGCCGTGATAGAGGACGACATGATGATGATAAAGAAATCAGTTTGTTTGATAGCCTTGCTGATAACCGCCGCGCTGGCGCCCTCACTGGCAGCACAAGTACAGACCGAAGTGCCTTCCGTCGTTCCCGGCGCTAAGCCGGTAACGGTAGCACGTATCAAGATCCACGGAACCTCACTGGAGGGTAATTTGGAAGGTTATGCTGTTGATCGCGATGTTCTTGTCTTTCTTCCACCCAGCTACGCAAAGGAGAAGCGCCGGCGGTATCCAGTGCTTTACGCGTTGCACGGATATTCAATTGGCGCGGAACAATGGAGCAAGGAGATCCATGTTCCGCAAACCATCGAAGGCGCTTTCGCTCTGGGCGCTAAGGAAATGATCGTGGTGCTGCCCGATTCGAAGACGGTGCACAATGGGTCCATGTATTCGAGTTCGGTAACCACTGGAGATTTCGAGCAATTCATTTCGCGCGATCTGGTCCAACACATTGACGCTCATTACCGCACGATTCCTGATCGGCTGAGCCGCGGCCTGGTGGGACATTCGATGGGAGGCTACGGCGCGACACGCATCGGCATGAAGCATGCGGATGTGTTCGGTAGTCTCTATATCATGAGCCCCTGTTGCCTGGCCCCGCGACCAGTCGCTCCGCCCGCGGACCCGGAAATGGCAAAGGCTCTGGAGGCAGTGAAGACGAAGGAGGATTCAGCGAAGTTATCGTTCGTTGCTCGCGCGCAACTCGCCACCGCCGCGGCCTGGTCTCCCAATCCTAAAAAGCCGCCGCTCTATCTCGACCTGCCGACGAAGGACGGCGCACCGCAGCCGGATGTCTTTGCGAGATGGGCGGCCAATGCGCCGCTGGCTTTCGTGGACCAGTACATTGGAAGTCTCCGGCAATATCGCGCCATCGCGATCGATGTGGGAGACCAGGACGGTTTACGAATCGATACCATAAAGCTGCATGAGGTTCTTGATAAGTATGGCATCGCGAACGCCTTTGAGATCTATCAGGGCACTCACACGAGTAAGGTCGCCGATCGTTTTCAGAATCATGTGTTGCAGTTCTTCAGTCGGAGTCTTTGTTTTCAGCCGGGTTGCCGCTAACTAACAGCAATCCGGTTAGCCCTACAATATTCTTCGGAGGGTACGTTTAGCATCGCCGGATGGCGGGCGCGTTTAGTCACCGATTTACTGCCGATCTCAACTACCCGATCGCCTTTTTTCAGTTGAAGGGCATCGACAGCCATTGCGCCGCCGAACTAGGGTTGCGACGGCGCAAGGTCAGGCGCTGATAGACGAGCAGCACTATCGCCTGGCAGTCTGGTTCGCGGCACCGCCGCTTCCTGACGCTGCCGGCTTCAGCATGGCGTGCATGCCGATCCAGCGCACAAAGGCTTCGAACCAACCGGTGCTCGTCGTTTCCTTCGGATACATCCCGAAGCCATGGCCACCCTGTTCATAAAGATGGAACTCGACGGGACGCTTCGCTGCCTTCCAGCTATCAATGAGCCCATAGCCACCGTTCGCGAAGAAAGGATCGTCGGCAGCCAGGGCGATGAACAATGGTGGAGCGTCGGCCGGCACGGTGACCGGCGCGAGAGGACCGTAGATGATGCCGATGAAGGCTGGTTTCGCATCCTCGCCCGCAAGCGTGGTCGCCATTGTCAGCATCGCGCCGGCGGAAAAGCCAACCATACCGATCCGGTGGGGGTCGACGTGCCACTCGGCAGAACGCTTCCGGATCAGTGCAAACGCCGCGCGGGCGTCGGCGATCTGCGGAGCGAGACCGGCCATCGCCCTCTCAGGGTCGGGGCGCGGCGGCCGCGCTGTTGCCGAAAACATTTCCCGCATGGATCGCTCGAACCCTGGCATGTCCGCCGGGGTCTGGTTCAAGCGATATTTGAGGACGAACGCGGCGACGCCCCTTTCCGCCAATGCGCGGGCGACGTTCCAGCCTTCATTTTCCATGGACAAGGTGCGGAAACCGCCGCCGGGCGCGACGACGACGGCGGCCCCGCTTGCCTTTGCGGGATCCGGCAGAAAGGGTGTGAGCGTCGCAACCGTTACATTGCGCGCAAACCGGCTGCCGTACTGGCTATGCCAGGACTCCGGGTTCTTCGCATCCGGCAGCGGACCGGTCCCAATTTCGATCGCATTGGGCTGCGAAGGCGTAGCGATGGGCGTCATGCGGTCGTCTTGCGCCTGGGCCGACGCCGCAAGCGCAGCGACGAGCGCAAGCCCGGCGACCACCAAACGAGAATAGGTTGACCCCGCGAAAGCCCGCTTCGTCCAGAGATTCGACACTTGCTTCATCCCACATTCTCCTCCAACTGTGTTTTATTCGTAGTCGAGCGATACTACTCTATAGATCGAGCCGTGTCAGGAAAGAGGCATACGGGGGGATGTAGAGAAAGCCTTGATAGGGCAGAGCGCGCCGAACAAGCCGTTGCCCCGTAGGCGCCGAAACGCACCTGTTATCGTTGCTCGTGAGGCCGTTCGGCGGCCCGGTGATGTCGAGCGTTAGACGCTTGCGCCGGTAAGTGCTAGTCGGAAAGATAAATTTAGGGAGGAGGTCATTCGAGGGAGGTTCAGGCTCTTTAGGAGGATGACCTGCTGGCCCCCGAAGCGGAGTTTCTTTAGCTGGTCATCCCGGCGGGGCGCGGTTGCGAAAGGTCTCGATTCGGGGCGCAGTCACCCGTCTTCAACCCACCCTTATCGCTCCGACCGCCCGCCTGGACTCGTTCCGGGAAGCCGTTAATATCATATGTTTTAGACTTACGGCTGACGCGGTGTGACACCGAGGCGGTGCGATCGATTGATCCCGCCTCCGAAATAATAAAGACCTCGTCCCCCTTGCCGTCCGTCTCGAACGCTGTGTCAAACGTTTCACGGTTGATACGGAAGCCGTTCAAGGTCACCCGATATGCGGCTACTGTTAATTGTGCGCCCTCTACGCTGAGATTACTCTCCTCAACTACACGCGTGCTCGCACTGACGAAGGGGATCGTGCCCAGGGCGAGGGTCATCATAATCGTCATGAGTTTCAACTTCATTGTTGTAGCCTCCGTAACAGGATTTTTCGTGAGCGTCCTCGCCGGCACTTGTTCAAGCCTGAAACCTCAGGTTCAGCGTCGCGTGAGCATTTCCACCTGGATATAAAGCGAGTAAACGCCTTGCAGCTGATCGTCATCCCGGAAGACTAACTTGATTACTCCGGGCCCCAGGCCGTTATTGTTTGACCGGGCCATAAGTTCGGCTGCCTCGTAAGTTAGAACCAGGTATTGCGGGTTGAAAACGTAATAGGCCCCGCGCTCGGTCATCCCAACCGGACGATTCTTCGGGTCGCCGGGAAAAGCTTTACCGACCTTCACTTCGCCGAACAGGCTTCGTAGTCTATCGGCGGCCGGCAGTGACAGATTTCGCGGAGTGGAAATCGCAGTTCTCATGGCTGACTGGATCTCCGGGTCATTCCAGACGGCGGCCAGGGATGCGACGTACTGGTTGTTCTCCAGGCTGACATCACCATCCCACTCCCAAATTGAAGGAATAATCAGGAGCGCTTTTTCGGACGAGACGAGTTCGCCCTCCCAGACCAACAAGGGGGGCCGGTCCCGGCGCGGCTCGGAGAAACGTTCCCAGGGCCGGCCACCGGCGGGGAAGGTGTCACGGCCGTTAATGCCTCCGTTACCACCGAAGATGCTGTAACCGGAACCGCTGCGGATACGTGTCGAGAAGTTATTGCTATCGCCTATCACAGCACTCTTGACCGAGGCTTGGTTGTAGGCACCGGAAAGGTTGTACAGGCTTAGATCAGCTTGGACGAAAACTTCGTCGTCTACGCCGTCTCTTTGAGTTGGGTCGTCAATGGTTGGGTGCTCACAGGCAAAGCCGTTGATCGTGATGCGAAAACGTTCCGCCAGACGTGTGGACGGCCCGACAGGATCAGGTTGGCAACTGCCGCGCGTCATGACCACGCGGAATTGTCCCGTATTATTCACCGCGTGGTTGTCGTTGACGGTAAGCCAGAGATGGCCTCCGCCGCTGGCGCAGAATTCGCGCGTTGTCCCATAGTCGTAGTCGTTACGCAGTTCATCGGCTGGATTTGTACGGCTCTCAGTCAGGCGAGCGACGAGGCCATAGCGGAAACGCGTCTCCGCCGGGTAACCTGCGACGTCGGCGAAATGCGTGGTCCCTTCGGGCCCGTGAACTCCCCACCCGGCGCCGACATCCACCTGGCCCGAAGCCGCAAGCCGCACCAGCGTCCCAGGCGCGAGATCAAGACGTGTGTCCAACCAGCCGTTGCCGGACGTGCCAGGCACGTCAAAGGTTTCGGCGTGAGCTTCAAAGCAGACAATCGTTATGAAAATGATTGTTAGGAGTAACAAGCGCGGTGCGCGCCCGCTTGGCTGAGCAGCGTGGGCTCTTCTGTCGTGTAAGTTCATCATCTCTCCTTTTTCTTTCTTGTGAGTAGCCGCTTACGCGGCGCGGAATCATGGATTTGTAAGCGTGCGGGTACGCGATTACGGTACGGGTTCGATTTGCAGATAGAGCGTATAGACTCCTTCCAGATCCGGGTGGTCGCGGTATGCCAGCTTAAAAATGCCTGGTCCCAAACCGTCCCGCGTGCTGGCAACCGCCTGCACCGCCAAATCGTAAGTGAGCAGGATTCTCTTCGGCGTAAACCACTCCAACCCAACCTGGTTCTCGTCCGCCGAGAAGAAAAAGCCGGGTCTCACCTCGATTCCAATTGGCCGGTCGGCGGCGTTTCCCGTCGGTTCAAAACCGACAGGCCGCCGAGCACCCGGGCCGCCCGTCACGATGGCGATCAAGTTATTCAGGTCGGCCTCGTTCGTGTTCAGGCTTCGGACATAACGAGCCAGCGTTGAGTTCATGCTGGTGCGATAGTCGGCCAGGATGCCGCCGGGACCGTCCCATTCCCAGATCGTCGGCACGATGACGACGGCGCGCGAGCCTTTCGCAAGCGTTCCTTCCCAGAGAAGCATTGGAGGTTGCTGAGTACTCGTTTCCCCGGTTCTTCGCCACGGTTCAGGTGTGGGAAAGGGGTCGCCGGTGCGCAGCCCGCCGAGCGCGCTGGCGCGGCCCGCGTTAATACGCGGCGGATGCGTTTGGTTGTTGATATCGCCCATCACGACGCTTTGCGGTCTGGTGCGGGAGGTGATTCGGCCGGCGTCGTCGAATTCCGCCACGTCGGCCACGATGTACACTTCGTCTCGCTTTCTGTCCACCTCGAAAGCGTGGTCGGCCGTTTCGTGGTCGACGAAGAAACCGTTGAGGGTCACCCGGAAACGCGCTGACGGTCGGGGTCGCTCGCGGCCGATGATTCTGATTTGCTGGCACGCGACGTTGTCAGCCTCGTTCGACTCGACGATCCGGTTGCCCGCGTCGATGATGGCGCAGAAGTAGTAGGTTCCCGCAGGAGTGTCCGACGGAACCACCACGGACCCTCTCAGTTC
>Ga0070694_100001285_pt1 | contig 14578 bp, 16 predicted proteins | sample KBSK1251metaG_FD_65470 | JGI IMG/M metagenome (GOLD analysis project Ga0070694, IMG submission 65470) | Corn, switchgrass and miscanthus rhizosphere microbial communities from Kellogg Biological Station, Michigan, USA - KBS K1-25-1 metaG | ecosystem: Host-associated > Plants > Roots >... | reverse complement strand
CGAGTTGGTCTTGCAGCCGCGGCCGCATTGGCCGCAGTAGTGGCACGCCGCGCGTCCCGGCAGTGGTCGGGTGAGAATCGACAGCCGTGAGGGAACGCAGGTGACGTTCAGCCGGCGGGCCGCCTGCTGGACCAGCAGCTCGTAACAGCGCGGCTTGGGCGGCGGCAGGAACAGGCTGTCGGGAGCGTTCGGGATGTTCTCCTTGCTGCCGAACACGCCGACCAGCGTCTCCAGCTTGTCGTAATAGGGCCGGACGTCGTCGTAGCTGATAGGCCAGTCGTCGCCGAGGCCGTCGTACGTCTTCGCCTTGAAGTCGCGCGGTCCAAAGCGCAGCGAAATGCGACCCCAGTGGTTGGTCCGCCCGCCCACCATCCGGGCACGCCACCAGCGGAACTTCTCCCCTGGCGCGACGGTGTACGGCTCGCCGGGGAGCTCCCACCCGCCGATGCAGCCGTCGAACTCCCCAAAGGGCTTGGCCTTAGTTGAGGCGCCCCGGCGCGGCGAGTCATACGGCCAGGTGAGCATGGCGGAGTCGGTCGTGTTATCCCACGGCGCTCCTGCCTCGAGCACGGTGACGTTGAGGCCGGCGCGCGTGAGCGCGTAGGCGGCCATTCCACCGCCCGCTCCCGAACCGACGACGCAGACATCTACGGGCGCTGTTTGGGTACGCAGGCGCATGCGAGCTCCCAATCTCAATCCAACGGGTGAGCATTCGATCCAACGAACGGAAACCTGCGGCGGATACCGGGTCCTCGGCTAGTGCGCTTTTTTTGGCGTCATGCAGTCAACTCAAGAAAGCGAGAGGAATACATGACCCGGACTAACTGGATCGCCCTGGCCGCTTTGACGAGCGCCGCCGTCATTGGCGCTTGCTCGCCAAAGGGTGGGCAAGCTGGCCAGCCCGATCGTGCTGTCGACCAGCAGAATCAGGCTTCGGATCAGTACAAGAATCGTGATAACACTGCGCGTGACCGGTCGGACCTGCCAGTCTCGTTTACGGTCCCGGCAGGTACCAAGATCGACGCCAAGACCACGGGCGAGCTGAGCTCCCGGAAGAACAAGCCGGGCGACACCTTCAACGCCAAGGTCGAGAACGATGTGCGCGATCCGTCGGGGAACGTCGTCATTCCCGCCGGCGCGACCGTGAACGGTACCGTGGTGGCCGTGAAGCCGGCCCCGAACCGTCGCACCCCGGGCACCCTGACGCTCGCCGTCTCGACGATCGAGACGGACGGCAAGACGTTCCCGGTCCGGGCGACGATCGACTCCGTCAAGGCTGAGTACAAGAATCAGCCGATCAACGCCAAGGACGCCGCGAAGGTTGGCGTCGGCGCCGCGGCTGGTGCCGTCGTGGGTCAGGTCATCTCCAAGAACACCAAGGGCACCGTCATTGGCGCCGTGGTGGGTGGCATTGCCGGTGCCGGCGTTGCCGCCGAGACAAAGGATATGGATATCGTGCTGCCCGACGGGTCGCACTTCCTGCTCACGGTGACCGAGCCGATGGTGGTCGCGGTTGACCGTGACGATTTGAAGAGCCGTACGTACTAAATCAGTAGCCTAGTGCACCGCCGGCGGACCGTGGGTCGATAACACCCACCCATCCGCCGGCGGTTTTTTGTATGGCGGCCACCGTGCCACTCCCGCCCCGCCGGTCTACCTGATGTCCCATGGCTTCGAGCGCTTTGATGGTCTCCTCGCTGAGCCCGCCGCGTTCCGACCGAATGATGTCGGGCAGCGCCTGGTGATGAAACCGTGGTGCCGCGACGGCGTCGGCCAGCGACATGTGCTGATCGAGAACGTTCAGGATGACTTGCGTGACGGTCGTGATGATCGTCGGGCCACCAGGCGTGCCCAGGACCATATAGAGCTGGCCGGAGGGATCCAGCACGATCGACGGCGTCATCGCCGACAGCATCCGCTTGCCGGGCATGATCGCGTTCGCCTCGCCCTGGATCAGCCCGAACATGTTGGGCTTGCCGGGTGCCGACGTAAAATCATCCATCTCGTTGTTGAGCAAGAAGCCCGCGCCGGTCACGGTCACGCCGCTTCCGAAGCCGCCGTTGAGCGTCGTCGTAACCGCGGCGGCATCGCCGTTCGCATCGACGATGGAATAGTGGGTCGTGTGCATCGGCTCGCCGCCACCGCTGCTCTGGGGGGGAGTGGGCGTGGCATGGTTGGGGTCGATCTGGGCCCGGAGCGATGCCGCGTATGATTTGGAGAGCAGGCGATCGAGCGGCATATCGACGAAATCGGGATCGCCTAGGTAGCGGTTGCGGTCGATGAACGCGCGGCGCATCGCCTCAGTCACGACGTGCACGTATGCGGGCGTCCCGAACGCCGGCAGTGAATCGTAGCCCTCGAGGATGTTGAGCAGCTCGCCCATCGTCACGCCACCCGAGCTGGGTGGGGGCATCGAGTAGATCGTGTAGCCGCGGTAGCTGAGCTTGACGGGGTCGCGCCACTTCGCCTGGTAGCGGCGCAGGTCTTCCTTAGTAATGAGTCCGCCGCCGCGCTGCATCTCCGCCACGATCAGGTCGGCGATCTGGCCGCGGTAGAACACATCGGGCCCCGAGTCGCTGATGAGCCGGAGCGTGCGGGCGAGATCCGGCTGGCGCCACCGCGTGCCGGGTTTGGGCGCGCTGTCGCTCACGAGGAACTGCGCGCGGCTTGCGGGGAAGCGCGCGAGCAGGTCACGCTCCCAGCCAATCGAGCGGCTGCGCGCGCTATCGATCACGTGACCTTCGGCGAGTCGAATCGCGGGAGCGATCAAAGCGGCCCAGGGCAGGGAGCCGTACTTCTTCCATGCCTCGTGCAGGCCCGCGACGCTCCCCGGCACTCCCGCGGCGAGATGGCCGATCAGGCTTTTGTCGGTGACGTTGCCTGCCGAGTCGACGTACATGTCGCGCGACGCCCCGGTGGGTGCTGCCTCGCGGTAATCGAGGGCGTGGACGACGCCTCCGGCCGTGCGATGGACGATGAATCCGCCGCCCCCGATGTTCCCGGCGTCAGGGAGGACCACCTCGAGCGCGAAGGCCACGGCCACCGCGGCATCTATCGCGTTCCCCCCCTGTTTGAGAATCTCGACACCGGCCTCGGTCGCGAGGGGATGTGCCGTCACGACCATCGCGTGCGGTGCAGTCACGGGAAGCGATTTGAGGGTCCATGTAGCGGGGATGACCGCTTTTCCGGTTACAGGAGCTGGTCCTGACGGAGCAGGCGCCTTGGCGCACGCCAGCGCGAGGCCGATGAGCGCAATCGAGAGCTTTCGCATTCCGTAATCTTGCGTCTAATTCTCTGCCATGACAACGCACGATTTCTCGGATCCGCGGGCGACTGAGCAACGAAACCAGCGTACGCAACGCATCGATACAGCGTCGAGTCTGGAAATCGTCGACTTGATGAACGTCGAAGATGCAACCGTCGCAGGAGCCATACGAGGAGAGCGTGAGAAGATCGCCCGCGGGATCGATCTGATCGTCGATGCGTTTCGCAACGGCGGCCGCCTCATCTATATCGGCGCGGGTACTTCTGGGCGCCTCGGCGTGCTCGATGCCGCCGAGTGCCCCCCCACGTTCAGCGTACCCCCAACGCTCGTGACGGGCGTGATCGCGGGGGGATATGGCGCACTAGTGAAAAGCGTCGAGGGTGCGGAGGACGACATCAACGCCGGTATGGCGGCGATGGATACCGCCGGCGTCACGCGGAATGATGTCGTACTGGGGATCGCGGCGAGCGGGACGACGCCGTACGTGCGCGGGGCGCTGGGCCGCGCGCAGACAATCGGGGCCAGGACGATCTTCTTCACCTGCTCCACGCCGCCCAAGGTGCTCGCCGAGACGTGCGACGTCGTGATCAACCCCGTGGTCGGGCCCGAAGTGCTCACCGGCTCGACGCGCCTGAAGGCCGGCACCGCCACGAAGCTGGTGCTCAACACGCTGACGACCGGCACGATGATCCGGATGGGCAAGGTCTACGGTAACCTGATGGTGGACCTCAAGGCGTTGAGCAAAAAGCTGGTCGATCGCGGCCAGCGCATCGTCATGGAATGCACCGGCGTCAGCCGCGACGAGGCGCGCTCGGCGATCGAGCGCGCCGAGGGCAGCGTGAAGCTCGCGATCGTGATGGTGCGGCGCGGCGTAAGTGCCGCCGAGGCGCAACGCCTGCTCGAGGCCGCGAACGGGTTCGTGCGGCCGGTCGTGGGCGATCCGCCCGCGGTGAAACAGTGACACTCGCCGTCGGGGTGATGTCGGGCACGTCGCTCGACGGGATTTCGACGGCGCTCGTACGCCTGAGCGACGCCGGCGTGAAGCTGGTGAAGTTTCGCCAGGAGCCGTACACGACGGCGGAGCGTGGGGCGATCATCGATGCGATGGCGCGAGGGACACCCAGGGACGTCGCGTTCTTGCACGTCGCACTCGGTGAACGGTTTGCGGGCGCTGTGCTGGCGTTACTGGCCCAGGCAAAAGTCGCTCCCAAAGAGTTGTCCTTCGTCGCCTCACACGGTCAGACGATCTGGCACGAGCCCGGCCGGGCGACGTTTCAGCTCGGCGACGCGGCCGTCATCGCCGAGCGCGTGGGCGTACAGGTGGTGAGCGATTTTCGCGCGCGCGACGTGGCAGCGGGAGGGCAGGGGGCGCCGCTCGTGCCGCTCGCGGACGTGATGCTGTTCGGCCACGAGCAGCACGGCCGCTGGCTGCTGAACATCGGCGGGATGGCGAACGTCACGTGGGTGCCGCGTCGCGGCATGGCCGAAGGTGCGTTCGCGTTCGACACGGGGCCGGGGGTCGCGGTGATCGACGCGATCACGCGGCGCCTCGATCCCGATGCGCCGTATGACGAGAACGGTGAGCGCGCACGCCGGGGCAAGCCGGTCGCCAAACTGCTCGAGGAACTGCTGGCCAATCCCTATTTCGCCGAGCCGCCGCCTAAGAGCACGGGTCGCGAGCGCTTCGGGATCGAGTATGCGGACAAGCTGCTCGCGCGGGTAAAGAAGGCGGGAGGCTCGGACAACGACGCCGTCGCGACGGCGACCGCGCTGACGGCCGAGACCATCGGGCGAGCAATCGAGAAGTGGGGGAAGGGGGAGGGCGAGGTAGTGATCTCTGGAGGTGGCGCGAAGAATCCGGCGCTGGTCGAGCGTTTAGCTGCAAAGGTTCAGCCGCGCCCGGTCGTGTCGTTTGATCGGGTGTTCTTCGACGGCGAAGCGAAGGAGGCGGTCGCGTTCGCGTTCCTCGGTTATCAAACCGTGACCGGGAAGGCCGGCAATCTGCCTGCGGCGACCGGGGCGCGGGGGCCGCGCATTCTGGGACATATCACGCCCGCATGATCCCGCGTGCGCGCCTGGTGTGCCCGGCGCTGCGGTGGCGGCGCGGGTCCTTCCGGTCGAATCAGTCGCAAATCGCAGCGGCGCTCGCCGCCGGCGTGGGCGGCTTCATTGTCTTCGGCGGCACGCGCGCCGCGGTCGCGGCATTGACCGCCACGCTGTGCGAGCGGGCGCGGCGTCCGCTCCTCATTGGCTCGGACTTCGAGCGTGGACCCGGACAGCAAGTGCGCGGGCTCACCGAGCTGCCGCCGCCGGCGGCGCTCGGCTACCTCGACGACCTCGCTGCGACGAACGAATGCGGCCGGATCACCGCGGTCGAAGGGCGGGCGGTGGGCATCAACTGGGTGTTCGCGCCGGTCTGCGATCTCGATATCGAGCCGAAGAATCCCATCGTGCAGACGCGCGCGTTCGGGGCGGAGCCGCAGGCGGTGGGCGCGCACGCGGCGGCGTGGATCAAGGGGTGCCAAGAGGTGGGGGGGGGGGGCGTGATGGCGTGCGCCAAGCACTATCCGGGGCACGGGCGCACGACGACGGACTCGCATGAGGGGCTCCCCATTGTGGAGGCGCTGGGCGACGAGGTGCAGCGGACCGATGTCACCCCATTCAGGGCCGCCAGTGAGGCCGGCGTGGGCAGCGTGATGCCGGCGTTCGTTTCCTACCCGCGGTGGGATGCGAGCGGGGCGGCGGCGACGTTCTCGCCGATAATCCTCGGCTACCTGCGCGACACCCTCGGGTTTGGCGGGCTCGTCGTTACCGACGCATTTATCATGGGTGGTGCTACGGCGGCGGCGCCGGAAAGCTCCGCGGCGGTGGCGGCGGTGAATGCGGGGTGTGATATGCTCCTCTACCCCACGGACTGGGCGGGGGTGGTGAAGGCGTTGGAGGGAGTCGACTCCGGGCGGGTTGAGGCGGCGCTGGCGAGATATGAGACGGCTTTACGAAGCACGGAGCACGGAGCAGGGAGCAGGCTCGACGATGCGGTGCGCGCGGAGCATCAGACGTTCGCTGATGGGTTGGCCGATCGCACTGTGCATCTGCTGCGTGGCGAGGCGCCGGCGCTCGGCAAGGCGGTGAGCGTCACGATCGTCGATGACGATGTAGGCGGGCCGTACGCGATCCCGCCGCGCGATGTGTTCGCCAGAGAGCTGATGGGCCGAGGTGTGGGGGTTCCGCGATATCCGGAGCCGGGGACGCGGCACGTCGTCCTGGTGTACGCGGAACCGAGATCGTGGAAGGGGCGGGCGGATTTAGGGGCGCGGTCGCTGGCGCAGCTCGAGCGGTTGGTGCCGCAGACGTCGCTGGTGATTCTCTTCGCGCATCCGCGGCTCGCAGCGCAGATCCCGGGAGATGTGCCGGTGGTGTGTGCGTGGCATGGGCAGGCGTTGATGCAGCGGGCTGCGGCGCGCTGGGTAGTGAAGAGCTAACAACCGGGTTGGAGCTGCAAACCCTTGGCGGCGCAGCCGCCCTGAGAGGATCGTCGATGTTCCGCGCACTCGCGGTTGTACTGTTTGGCATGAGCGCCTTCTTCGTTTTCTATACCATCCGCCTGCTTGCCATCACGGGCGGCCTGGCTCACACGCGGCCTGGGGGGCAAGGAGCTTACATCGGCGCGATTGTTTTTCCGTTGCTCGCCGTGGTGTTTGCATGGGCTGGCGCGCGCAGTTGGATGCGGGGCAAGTCCGGTGGGCCGGCCGCGTAACAAGCGGCACGCCAGCATGCGAATTCGAACTCTTCCAATCGTCGCGCTGGTTCTCTCGTGCTTGGCGTCCACCATTGCTCTGACCCACATGAATAACCTCCCCGCTTTTGTCGTTATTGGCCCGGGGTACATGGTGCAGGCCTGGCTTTTCGAGCACGATCTGGCCCTCGGTGGGTTCGGCTACGAAGCCACTATGGTGGGTGTGTCCGCTATTGTCTGGACGCTGATTGTGGTCGGCCTCGTCGGAGCGGGGCGGGTGGTTGGACGTCTCGTTCGAGGCGCTCGGTGAGCGAGCGGCCTCGGCCGCTCAATGTGACCAAGTCGCATTCCTGCCGGGTATTGGTAGTGATGAGTACGCTCCGCTTCATCCCTGTTACCGCTGTGATGCTGATCGGCGCCGCCTGTCAGAATAGCCCGATGCCGCCGGTCGGGTATTGCACTGCCCCACGGTCTATAGCTGTACTGGTCACGGCTCTCGATTCTACCACGCGGGCTTCGGTCGCCGACGGCGCACACGGGGTCGTGCAGAGCGGCACATATGTAGATTCCCTGCGTCTCTCATTTGGCGTGCTCGAGGGAGGGACGAAGTTGGGCACCTATGAGGTGACCGTTGAACGCCCCGGATACCGCCAGTGGATCCGCACGAACGTTCAGGTTACTGGACAGGGGCCCTGCGGCAACGTGATTCCGGTGGAGCTGACCGCGCTCTTGCAGTCAAGCCTTTGACTGTCTCGCCGGGCGGCCTAACACGCGCCTGAGCTAGCGGTGCCCTTCCTCAATTGTAGAATAGCCTGTGTGACGCCTCTGTCTCGCGCGAAAACACGGTTCGAGCATGCCGAACCGATCCTCCGGGTGAAGAGCATGGCCGCGAGCCTCAAGTACTATGTCGATGTCCTCGGCTTCAGATCCGCGGACTGGGGTACTGAGTTGTTTACTTCGGTGAACCGCGACGGGGCGGGCATTTACCTGTGCCAGGGTGGACAGGGAGCGCCGGGCACGTGGGTTTGGGTCGGCGTGGAGGACGTCGCGGCTCTGTACCAGGAGTACCAGGCGAGCGGCGCGAAGATTCGCCTACGGCCTGGAAACTATCCTTGGGCGTATGAGATGCACGTAGAAGATCCGGACGGGCATGTGATCCGCTTTGGATCGGAGCCGCGACGTGACTTACCGGTGGACGAAGCGAATTTCTGAGCGCTGCCTAAGAAGCTTCAGTACGGCAATTCGTCAGGGCTCATCCCTACATGATCCGGTTCTGGATCAACGTCAAACTGGACAGCCTCGATCTCAACTCGGCCCTGGCGCGCGGCTTTCGCCACGCGATGCATGCCGTCCATCACGGCTCCACTTGCGGAGAGGATTATCGGATAGGAAGGATCCGCGGCGTCGATCAGTTTCACGTGCTCGACCAGGGCGCGCCATGTCGGCGGCTCATCGTCGCCGGCCCATGCCTCGTCCAGCTCCCGAATCGCAGTCAGCGGAATCATTTTTCGCGGCAGATGACCCGCGAGTTCCACCAGACGGTTCACATCCCAGGCCAGGAGCCCGCGCTGTGAGGGCCGAAAGTAGTACTGTTGGCGCACGTGATTTTCCGGTGTGGAGATACATGAAAGCTGCCGGCGCGCGTACATTAAGGAATGGGCCTAGCGCTACCAGCGCCTGCACGTGCCTATCTGATTCCCGTTCTCGGCGTGGCTGCGATGGGGGCCGGTGTTGGCGATGTCGGCCGGGGCATCCGTGTGATTCTCGCGTATAGTCACGCCGCCAACCCAGTCCCCTTAACAAGCCAGTTCGTTACCGGCGTTGCACTCGTCGTGATTGGTGTGGGTTCTCTCGCGATTGGCTACCGAGCTCTGCGACATCCAGCGGTCGTGCCGTTAACGATGCTCAGTCTCTTGATCGCATTCCTGGCCTGGCAGATCGTGTTATCCGCGGTCGCATTCGTGCTCCATCCGCCGCTTTACCTGGGTGAGCCGGTCACTGGCGGTACGAGGTTGTTTGCGGGGGTGAGCATCGTGACGCTCTTCGGAACGTACTTTCTGTACCGTGCCCTAGGGCGATGGCTTCAGGATCATCGCCGAGCCCTTGAACATCCGGCTGATCCGACGGTGATCCAGTACCGTGAGTGAAACACCCCTTGTCGATTACGCGAACCTCGACGAGCCTACGCGGGTCCGACTCGCCAACATCGTCGCGTCACAGAGTTCACTGCAGGCAGTCCTGGATTGGGGCCGACAGCAGGTCCCTCGCGTGGATATCGACTCGATTCTCACGCAAGACGAGTACACCCACGATGTCGTGATTCCGTTCGAAGGTCGCTATCTCGTCTACGACACGACATGACTGGGGGCGGTGACGGCGGTCGCCGTCTGGAATCGGAAACCGACCGATCGCGAGCTGCTCGAGGCTCGGTTGGCGCGGGGTTGGAAACCGACGCCCAGCGGGTTGAAGGGTGGTGATCGGGTACTCGGTTATGCCGCGTGCATTTTTGACGATCCTGGGGAACCACACCACACACATGATGCAACTCATGCGTGATCTCCAATGCGCCAGGCGGTTGCGCTCGTCATCGCCGCGCGAGCTCTCGGCGCGCGGGCGTCCACCGGATCTCTCTGAACGAAATAGCGAGGCGAGTCTATGCGCGTAACAGCTCCCGCGAGCATCCATTTCGGCGCGGTTACCCCTCAGTTCACGGTGCCCGATCTCGGGCGTACGGTCGAGTACTATCGCGGCGTCTTAGGCTTTCAAGTGGCAGGATATTGGGACGGCGAACGAGTGCATGATGCCCCTGGCAGCGATTCGGTTTTCGCCATCGTGCGGCGCGACCAGGTCCAGGTGTTTTTCAGTCGTGGCGACGGATCTGCTGTGCGGACCGGACGAGCTGAGGGCGCCTGCGATGCCTATTTCCACGTAATGGGCATCGATGCCCTCGCGGTCGAGTTTCGCTCACGAGGGGCGGAGATCCTGGATGGACCCGAAGATCGCAGCTACGGTCAGCGTGAGCTTCTGGTCCGCGACTGCAACGGGATGATGCTGGTGTTCGCAGAGGACACGAGTGGGCGCGCCGGCGCTGGCGCGTAGATTAAGGGATGGCCGCACTGCTCGTTCTTCCAGCCGCTCGTGTCGATCGAGAGACTCGGCACGCTGAGCAAGTCGCGCGCGCCGAGGCCGAGTGGCATCGGGGGTGGCGGTGGCGCGTGTTCTGGTTGACCGCGCGCGCTGGGGCGACCTACATCGCCGGAGGCGTTCTGGCGTGGGGGAGTTTTGCGCTCACCGGTGATGCCGCACAGATCGCCTTATGGGGTGGGTTGCTTTTGAGCAATGCGGGGCCGCTGGTGTTTGCTTATGCGTTTTGGATGCGAGAGCAGGGGAGCTGGTAATACAGTACCCATGTGACCGCTCACCCGCCCAGCCGGGTATCAGATGAAGAGAACCCATCCCATGAAGCTTCGAGTTATGGCCTGTCTTAGCGTTGCCCTGGCACTCAACTGTGGAGACGCGCTAGGCCCAGAGGACATCGCGGGCACCTACGCGCTGCAGCAGGTTGGGGGCGATCATCTGCCCGCCGTCTTCTACACAACTCCGACTGCGATCGTCCGCGTACTCGCAGACACGTTGCGCTTCACAGCCGATCGTCGCGGTACGTCCACCACCGTTACGGAGAGGGAGCCGGTCGCCGGCGGTCCAGTGACGGGGCCGCTGCGTGGCGAGACCAGCTTTGGTTTCCGAATCGTTGAGGGGCGGATCGAGGTCGCTTTTGACTGCCCGATCGATGCAGACTGTGTCGCGCCGCCGCACCTGGTGCTGAAGCGGACTGGCACTGGCCTCGAGGGCGTTTTCGCGTTCACGCGGACACCGTTGCTTTACAGCCGCGTTGTGGTTTCGCCTTGATCTGAAGCAGGCGCTCTGGTCCAGTGACCGCTAAGTCCCTCTGGCGCTGCCCCAAGTGCGGTCATCGGTTCGTGACGCGCAACCTGTGGCATTCGTGTGGTCGTTATCCGCTGGCGCGCCACTTCACTGGGAAGGCGCCGGCCCTGCGCGCGGCATTTCGACGCTGGGTTGCGATCGCGCGCGAGTGCGGACCCGTCACCGTCTACGCGCAGAAGACGCGGATCGTGCTCCAGGCTCGGGTGCGATTTGCGGGGGCTGTCGTACGTGGGGACTGGTTGGATGCCGGCCTGTGGCTGCGGCGCCGAGTCAAGCATCCGCGTGTCCATCGCATCGAAGATTTTGGACGGCTTGGGTACGGCGTCCACTTTCGCCTCAGCGGCCCCGCCGATATTGACGCCCGCATCGTCAGGTTCATGCGCGAAGCCTACGCCGATGCGATCGGCCGGGGTTAGTCGAGGCCGCGATCGCGCAGCCGGATCACCTCGTCGAGCGAGGGATTATCGTACCCACGCGCCTTGACGCGCTGAATGAATTGCCTGGTCACGCCGTGGTCGCGGGCTCGACGCAGCTCCGCCAGAGATAGCTGACCGTACCCCGCCTCCTTGAGCGACCGGATGTAGGACGGATCGACTCCGTGGTCGCGCGCCATCACTAGCTCCTCCGGGTTCGCAGGCGCATAGCCCATCTCCTTCATGTCCGCGATGTAGTCCGCCGAAACGCCGTGATCCCGCAGGCGCACGAGATCCTCTAGCCCCAAGTTCTTGTAGCCCGCGCTGTCCAGGGACGCGATGAACTCCGGATTGACACCGTGATCCCGCACTCGCACGAGCTCTTCCGCACTCAGGTTCTTGTAGCCTGCCCGGTCCAATGACTCGATGAATTCCGGATTCACTCCATGATCCCGCATCCGGACCAGGCTCTCCGGGTCTTTCAGGTGGTATCCCCGCGCCCCGATGCCCCGCACGTACTCGAGATCGACGCCGTGCGTCGCCATGCGCGCGAGCTCGTGGGCCGTCGGGCGCTCGTACCCCTGGCGCTGTAGCTCGTCCACCAACTCCAGTCCTACGCCCGCCATCGTCATTTGGAACTGCTCCCAGTCCGTAGGCGCGTTGATACCGCGCTTGCCCAGCTCGGCGACGAATTGGGGATTCGGCTCATAGGTGAAATGGCCCGAGCCCTCACCGCCCCTAAACCAACCTTCACAGATGAGCGTGCCGGCGGATCTCACGATCTTGAAGTGCACCGTCGTCCCCGAGCCACCCATGTCGGCCGCGGAGAGGCCCACGAGCTCACTCAGCGGCACGTCCCGGCCCCAGTCGCTCGAATACCGGCCCTCCCCGTAACGGACGGTGAGCTGGATTTTGCCCGCTTGATCAGACGGTTCGATCAGCCACTGTCCACCGGACGGGACGACATGCTGGGCTGAAAGGACCGGCGCTGCCAGGAAGGTTGCGACGAGAAGGACGGCGAACCGCATTGGGACCCCGAGCGTGGATTTAGGGGATTGGATGGCTCGATCGCCTCGAGGGTTGCAGGCGTCGCCGCGCCAGGAACGCGAGCGAAGCCGCGGCCATGACTCCTCCTGTCGCCAGCCAGTCCTGCCGGGTGGCCGTCGCCAGCAAAGCCACGATCAAGCCCGCCCCCAGCCACGGGACCACGCGCCCGCCCGGCATCACGAACGGCTGCTCGGTCGCGCCGACGTCGCGCTGCCGCAGCCGCCACACCGCGAGGCAGCATCCAAGGTAGACGAGCAAAATCGGCACGTTCGCCATGACCGCAAGCGTGACGTACGTGCCGGTCAGGGCGATGGCTGTCACGATCACGCCCTGAATCGCGATCGCGATGTGCGGAGTGCGGTATGCCCCGTGCACGGCCGCAAGTGGCCGCGGCAGGTAGCCGTCCACCGCGAGGGCGAAGAGCGACCGTGGCGTGGCGAGCATTGTGGCGGTCATGAAGCCGAAGGTCGAGACGATCATCGCGATGAGGATCAGTGTGGAGCCTGTAGGTCCGGCGAATTGCACGGCGGCCGCGGCGAGCGGGGCCTTCGCGGTCTCGGGGGCAGCGAGGGCTGGGCCGAGGATGCCCTGCGCGACGAGCTGGACGGCGATGTACAGCACTCCCACTCCCGTCACCGCGAGGGCGATCGCCCGCGGGACGGCGCGGGCCGCATCGCGCACTTCGCCACTCACTTGCAGCGCGGATTCCATTCCGAAGAACGCAAACATCAGGAGCAGCCCGGATTTTCCCAGATGAGAAAGTGACGGGAGTGGACCCAAAGCGAGGTTCTCCGCCCGCACGTGCGACAGGCCGAGTACCACGAACGCGATGAGCGGGACGATCTTCGCGACCGTCGCGATACCGCTCACACGCGATCCGAGCGCGGCGCCGCGAATGTTGACGACGGCAAGGCCGGCGTAGGCCGCGATGAGGAGCACAGCGCGCGGCAGCGAGCCGGCGAGGCCAGGGATCAGCTGTCCGATGGCGTCGGCGAACACGGTGGCGACGGCGCCCATAGCAATCGTGATGCCGAGCCAGAGCAGCACACCGCACAGAAATCCAGCGTAGGGGCCGAAAGCAGCTTCGACGTACGCGTACGGGCCACCGCTCTGTGGGACGCGGCTCCCGGCTTCCGCGATGCAGAGGGCGATGAGTGCTGTCGCGACGGCGCACACGAGGTAGGCCAGTGGAGCCGCGGCACCGAGGCTCGCGGCCATGTGCGCGGGGAGCACGAAGATTGCCGCGCCGATCGTGATATTGAAGACGGCGGCGGCGAGGCCGCGCACGCCGATGACGCGGCGCAGGCCGGGGGGATGCTCGGTGGCGGTCACAGCTTCAGCTGCATGTCCACCCACGCGCCATTCTTCGCACTCGACTCGACCGCCGCATGGATGAACTTGACGCCGCGCGCGCCGTCTTCCACGCTCGGCACGAGCAGCGCCGCGCGATCAGGTGCTCGCTTGGCACGGCGCGCCCGGATCTGCTCCGCCAGATCGCGATACAGATTGGCGAACGCTTCGAGATAGCCCTCCGGATGGCCCGACGGAATGCGGGTTGCACGCGCTGCGGCGGCACCCACGGTCGGACCACCACGCGATAACACGCGCGGCGGTTGACCCACCGGAGCGAAGCGCAGCTGGTTCGGATGCTCCTGCTGCCACTCCAGGCCCGCTTTCTCGCCGTACACGCGCAGGCGCAGCCCGTTCTCATTCCCCGGCGCGACCTGGCTGCTCCACAGCATGCCGCGCGCGCCGTTTTCAAAGCGCAGCAGAATGTGTGCATTATCGTCGAGTTTGCGGCCGGGCACGAACCGGCTCACGTCCGCGGCGAGCTCGCCCACCGCGAGGCCTGTGACGAAGCACGCGAGATTGTGCGCGTGTGTGCCGATGTCGCCGAGGGAGCCGCCGGCGCCCGCGCGCGCGGGATCGACGCGCCACGCAGCCTGCTTCTGCCCCGTTTCTTCCAGTTTGGTCGTGAGCCAATCCTGCACGTACTCGACCTGGATCACCCGGATCGTGCCCAGCTCGCCGGCCGCGATCATCTCGCGCGCCTGGCGCACCATCGGATAGCCGGTGTAGTTGTGCGTGACCCCGAAGACGAGACCGGTGCGCCGCACCATCTGCACGAGGTCGAGTGCGTCCTCGACGGTTGTGGTCATCGGCTTGTCGCAG